>Ga0308168_1000750_pt1 | contig 35336 bp, 32 predicted proteins | sample PhyCR2_FD_202133 | JGI IMG/M metagenome (GOLD analysis project Ga0308168, IMG submission 202133) | Phyllosphere microbial communities from UC Gill Tract Community Farm, Albany, California, United States - DLSLRC.R2 | ecosystem: Host-associated > Plants > Phyllosphere > Unclassified | place: USA...
AAAGTTTTCATCTAAAAGCTTACCCAAATTAAGTTACACGTTGGTGAAATCCCAAACGCTTGAATAAACGGTTGGAGCTCACACGACCATCTTGACCAGTAAGCCCACCCCTTCGGATAGAGTTACCGGAACACAAAGAGTTTTGGGAAAAAAACCTTTGTTGTAACGTGGGGTCGCAAGATTATAGAGAAGTCGCCCATAAAGATCGAACGTTTTCTGCGATAAAATTACTATCACGTCACAGTAATGCGAACATCAGGGTAAATGCGGCAACCGCAGGTACTCTTCGCTCTGCATCTCCTGCAGGCGGGAGACGCAGCGCTGATACTCAAACTTCAGCCGCGTACCCTGATAAATCTCATAAAGTGATGTTTCTGCCGAGACCACCAGCTTGACATGACGCTCGTAAAATTCATCCACCAGCGCCAGGAATCGCCGTGCCTGGTCTTCCGTCTTGTAAATCATCACCGGAACATCATACAGCAATACGCTGTGGAAACGGCGTGACAGTTCAATATAGTCGTGCTGACTGCGTCCTTCGCCACACAGCGCGAGGAAATTCATCGCCAGCACGCCTTCGGCCATACCCAGCGTCGGCAGTTGCCGATGATTAATCTCCAGCGGTTCGTGGTCTTCACGCGGTTTCCCGGCGAGGGCAATAAACATCCGCTCCATCTCTTTTGTGGTCTCATCCCCCAGCGGGGTCATCCACAGGTGGGCAGACGTCAGCGTACGCAGACGATAGTCGATCCCCGCGTCCACATTCATAACGTCGCAGTGCTGCTTGATCATCTCAATGGCCGGGACAAAGCGCGCCCGCTGCAGCCCGTTACGATAAAGGTCGTCCGGAGGAATATTGGAGGTGGCCACCAGCGTAATCCCACGGCTGAACAGGGCTTCCATTAGCGTCCCCAGCAGCATGGCATCCGTGATGTCCGAGACAAAAAACTCGTCGAAGCAGAGCAGATCGGTTTCTGCTTTGAAACGGTCGGCAACGATCTGCAGTGGATCGCTCTGCCCCTGCAGTTCGGTCAGTTCCTGATGGACACGCAGCATAAACCGGTGGAAATGCAGACGTTGCTTGCGCTCACCAGGAATTGCCCGAAAAAACATATCCATCAACCATGTCTTGCCACGCCCGACGCCGCCCCACATATACAGACCCTGAGCCGGTGTCTGGACGTCGTTTTTACTTTTACCCAGCAGTTTATTGAGCCGGTTCAACAGCCCTCCGCCGGCAGGTGCCGCTGAGGCGCTATTCCGGGTTAACACCTGATATATCCCGTCTAAACGGGTGATGGCGGCACGCTGTACTTCATCGGCCTGATACTCGCCGTTTTCCAGCGCTTGCTGATAAAGCGCCAGAGGAGACATCGTTTGCATCATTTCGTCACATTCCCTGAAAAATGGCCTGACTCGCGGTCGATCGTCGAAAAAAAAGTCGTTCTACACTAAGCGAAGCTGCCGCAGGATTCCACTTCCGTGAGATTAGCGGTTATAGTGGCGGGTATGAGTTGGAAAGGTCCTACGGAACAACGAAGACAATATGGGAGTGATTATGACCTGGGAATATGCGCTTATTGGGTTAGTAGTAGGAATTATTATCGGCGCGGTCGCCATGCGTTTCGGTAACAGGAAACTGCGTGAGCAACGCAGCCTGCAGTATGAACTGGAGAAGAGCAAAGCCGAACTGGCAGATTACCGTGAAGAGCTGACCAACCATTTTGCCCACAGCGCTGAGCTGCTGGACAATATGGCACGCGACTATCGTCAGCTGTATCAGCATATGGCTAAAGGATCGAATGACCTGCTGCCAAACCTGCCGGGTGAGAAAAATCCCTTTGCTTATCAGCTGACCGAATCCGAAGCGGATAACGATCAGGTGCCCGTACAGATGCCGCGCGACTATCCGGACAGTGCCTCTGGCCTGTTGCGTGGTGAACGCGCGACGAAGTAAATTATTCCGGGGTGCAGTGCACCCCCTTTTTTCAACTGCCATACCTGATCGACTCAACATATTGCCTGCGATGTCGGTTCCCCCCTTCCCCTGATAGCGAGAGCTGAGCCCCGATGAAGAAGACATCATTTCTGTTAAGTGCATTAGCATTGAGTATTGGCGTCAATATGATGGTGGTACCGGCAACCCAGGCCGCACTCCCCTCGCAGATTCAGGGGGAGCCTTTGCCCAGCCTTGCTCCCATGCTGGAGGCTGTATTGCCTGCCGTCGTCAGTGTGCATGTTGAGGGAACGGACAGCGACAGTCAGCCGCAGCCGATCCCGGATCCATTAAAGCGCTTCTTTGACCAGAATGGTCAGGACGGTGCACAGGGCGATGATAAATCCGAAGAGTTTGAAGGCCTGGCCTCTGGCGTCATCATTGATGCCGCTAAAGGCTATGTATTAACCAACAATCATGTCGTCAGCGGTGCGAACAAAATCAGTGTTCAGTTGAGCGATGGCCGCGAGTTCGATGCCAAACTGGTCGGCCGTGACGAGCAGACCGATATTGCCCTGATCCAGCTGAAGGGTGCCACTCGCCTCACCCAGGTTAAAATCGCTGATTCTGACAAACTGAAAGTCGGGGATTTCGCCGTGGCTATCGGTAATCCGTTTGGTCTGGGTCAGACGGCGACGTCCGGTATCGTGTCAGCCCTGGGCCGCAGCGGTCTGAACCTTGAAGGGCTGGAGAACTTTATTCAGACCGATGCCGCGATTAACCGTGGAAACTCCGGTGGCGCGCTGGTGAACCTGAACGGCGAACTGATTGGCCTGAATACCGCTATTCTGGCGTCAAGCGGTGGCAATATTGGTATCGGCTTCGCTATCCCGAGCAATATGGCCATGGGTCTGGCGCAGCAACTGATCCAGTTTGGCGAAGTGAAACGCGGTCAGTTAGGCATTAAAGGCACCGAGATGACGGCTGATATGGCGAAAGCCTTTAATATCGACGTGCAGCGCGGCGCTTTCGTCAATGAGGTATTGCCACAGTCGGCGGCGGCAAAAGCGGGAATCAAGGCGGGTGATATTATCACCAGCGTTAATGACAAAGCGGTCACCAACTTTGCTGAACTGCGGGTGAAAATCGGCACCACGCCACCGGGTCAGGAAGTCAAAATCGGCCTGGTCCGTGACGGCAAGCCGCAGACTGTCACCGTCAAACTGGATAACAGTACCCAGAGCAGCGCCAGCGCCGCCCTGCTTACGCCCGCCCTGCAGGGTGCCACGCTCAGTGATGGCGCAGCGAAAGATGGCACAAAAGGGGTGAAGGTGGATGAAGTGGCAAAATCCACGCCTGCCGCTCAGTTTGGCCTGCAAAAAGAGGATGTGATCGTCGGCGTCAACCGCACGCCGGTGCAGAATCTGGCAGAATTGCGAAAATTGCTGGAGGCAAAACCACCGCTGCTGGCACTGAGCGTGATGCGTGGCAACGAGAATATCTATCTCCTGTTGCCTTAATACCTGCGCAGACACAGGCTACTGTGTCTGCGTAACTCATGCTATCCTGCCCTTCGTCCATTCATTCACCGCCTAAGACCATGTTTCTTAAAATTTTGCGTTCAGTGATCCTTGGCCTGATTGTGGCTGCGCTGCTTCTCGTTGCCGTACCTGGCCTCCGGCTGGGTAGCGACCTGCTGTCACATTCAAATGACAGTACCAGCGAAGAGCCCGTCAGCTACAACACAGGCGTGCGACGCGCAGCGCCTGCCGTGGTCTATGTCTACAACCGCAGCGCCAGCGGAGCGAGTGATGTGCTGGGTTCCGGCGTCATCATGGATCCCCGCGGCTATATCCTGACCAATAAACATGTGATTAACGATGCCAGCCAGATTATTGTCAACCTGCAGGATGGCCGCTACTTCGAAGCTATGCTGGTCGGATCGGACTCCCTGACCGATTTAGCGGTGTTGAAAATCAATGCCACTAATCTTCCCGTGATCCCCATCAACCCGCAGCGCATCGCGCATGTTGGCGATTTGGTGATGGCAATTGGTAACCCGTATAACATCGGCCAGACAGTGACGCAGGGTATCATTGGTGCCACGGGTCGCGTCGGCCTGAGCCCTTCCCGACATCAGGATTTCCTGCAGACAGATGCTTCGATTAACCGGGGTAACTCAGGCGGGGCGCTGATCAACTCGCTGGGTGAGCTGATGGGTATCAACACCCTGTCCTTTGATAAAAGTAGCAACGGTGAAACACCGGAAGGGCTGGGCTTTGCCATACCGACCAAACTGGCCACCAAGGTGATGGAAAAACTGATTCGCGACGGGCGTGTGATCCGAGGTTACATTGGCATTACCGGCCAGGAGTTCCGACGGTTTAGCGGTCAAAATTCCAGTATGGAGCACCCACAGGGCCAGGGAATTGTGGTGACGATAGTGAAAGCGGGCGGACCTGCCGATGCAGCCGGTATCCGCGTGAACGATGTGATTACGCGAGTGAATAACGTCCCGGCTATTTCTCCGATGGAAACCATGGACCAGGTAGCGGAAATTCGTCCGGGGACCGTGATTAACGTGGAAATCAGCCGTGAGGATAAAAAACTGACCTTACCTGTTACGGTGCAGGAATATCCTGATGAGAATCCGGGTCAGAGCCAGTAACGATCCTTCCTCTTAAACCCTGATATCAGGGGCGGCAGCCCAGCGTCAGCCTGCTGCCCCGGTATAAGACGATTACTTAACGAAGTCTTCGCCGAGCGTAATATCACTCTTCAGCGTATTGAGCATACCGTCCAGAGACTGTTTTTCAAACGCACTTAACTGGCCAATTGGCCGGCGTTCTTCAATGCCATTTTTACCCAACAGCACCGGCTGTGAGAAGAAACGCGCGTATTCGCCATCCCCTTCAACATAAGCACAGACCACAACATTGCTTTCACCCTTCAGGGCACGGACCAGGGACAAACCAAACACCGCAGCAGCCTGCCCCATGGAAAGCGTTGCAGAACCGCCACCCGCTTTCGCTTCCACGACTTCGGTACCCGCGTTCTGAATACGTTTAGTCAGATCTGCCGCTTCCTGTTCGCTAAATGTTACGCCGGGGATCTGTGACAGCAGTGGCAAGATAGTGACGCCAGAGTGCCCACCGACGACCGGAACATTCAGATCCTGAGGTTGCTTGCCTTTGAGCGCGGCAACAAAAGTATTAGCGCGGATAATGTCCAGCGTGGTCACGCCAAACAGTTTATTTTTATCGTAAACGCCCGCTTTTTTCAGCACTTCAGCAGCGATAGCAACGGTCGTGTTTACCGGATTGGTAATGATGCCGATCAGCGCTTTCGGGCTGGTCGAAGCCACCTGCTCAATCAGATTACGCACGATACCGGCATTAACGTTGAAAAGATCTGAACGATCCATACCGGGTTTACGGGCCACACCGGCAGAAATCAGTACCACGTCAGCACCTTTTAGCGCGGGGGTTGCATCTTCACCGCTGAAGCCTTCAATACTGACGGAGGTAGGGATATGGCTTAAATCAACCGCTACACCTGGGGTCACTGGGGCGATGTCGTACAGAGAGAGTTCTGAGCCAGCCGGAAGCTGAGTTTTAAGCAGGAGGGCCAGAGCCTGACCAATACCACCTGCTGCACCGAGGACTGCAACTTTCATCCTAAACTCCTTATTATATTTTGAACATTACATTTGCCGGGAAATCCATCTACATTTGCATTGTGATGCGGCGTTACATTACACCTTTAGCGCTGATGCGGACAACCTCATCATTATAACAAACTGTTCACATCGTGCGTATTTCAGCACGGCTTCAGCAAATTCTTTTCAACGCCAAAGTTTGTTAAACTACCTTCCCGTCGGCAGAGATGGCCTACTGAATCATTTCTTATTTGCATAAAAATTCATTTAAATGCATAATAATGTCATATCCCGCTGCGGGGATCCTTTAATCACTCCCTTTTATCGGTAACCTATGCGTAACCCATCTAAGCAAGAAGAACTGATTAAGGCTTTCAAGGCCTTACTCAAGGAAGAAAAATTCAGCTCACAGGGCGAGATTGTCAGCGCACTTCAGGAAGACGGCTTCGAGAATATTAATCAGTCGAAGGTCTCCCGAATGCTGACAAAGTTCGGTGCGGTTCGCACCCGCAATGCCAAAATGGAGATGGTTTATTGCCTGCCGGCGGAAATGGGCGTTCCGACCACGACCAGCCCTCTCAAAAATCTGGTACTGGATATCGACCATAATGAGGCGGTGGTGGTTATCCACACCAGCCCGGGAGCCGCTCAGCTGATTGCCCGTCTGCTCGACTCCCTGGGTAAAGCGGAAGGCATCCTTGGCACCATTGCCGGAGATGACACCATCTTTATTACGCCCGCACGCGCCTTTACGGTGAAGCAGCTGCACGATGCGGTGCTGGTTCTGTTTGAACAAGAGTTATAAGCCGCACCAGACGTTAACCTGCTGGCTACACTTGCTACCCCCTCTTCCAGCCAAAGGCCGTGTCTCACCGGCCTTTTTTGATCCCCTGCTAAATCCCTGCATAACGACACATTCCACTGCCTTTTCTGCCTACAGCCTGCTACTAAGACCTTCAGGATTTATTTCATCGCTATGATCGGCCCCTAATAAAAGCACAGATCGCTAACTTCACGCAGGTTAATGTTTTCACAGCAATTTAACAGCTGATGGTTAAAGTATAAGCGTTTTTTATAACGCGTGGTTATTAAAAACTGAAAGTGGTAGGAAGAATCCCATCAAAACATTATTAGCGTGCTATTAATTTTTTACGTTATTAGATCTATACTTGTTTTCGTGATGCAAATCACAGTATTCAAAAAGATAAAAACAGCTGACGAGGAAAATACTATGAACATTAAAACGACTATTGCCGCTTTTAGCGTGTTGTCTGCACTGTCATTTGGGGCTTTTGCCGCTGAATCGGTTAGCGCCGATCAGGCAAAAAACCTGCAATCAATGGGTGTGGTCAGCGTCAGTGGCATTGCTGGTTCACCGATGGACGTGCGTGAAGCACTGAATACTAAAGCAGAAGAGAAAGGGGCAAGCGCTTACCGCGTTATCGAAAACTACGAGAACGGTAACTGGCACGCCACTGCTTTGCTTTACAAATAAGCACGACAGTTTCCCTGCCTGCATATTAGTTAATTAATTATTTAAATACGGTAACCCCAAGTATAACAAACGCTTTTTAGCCCTTTCGGTTGCCGCGAAACCTTCATTCTGGAGTTTTAATCATGAAAACCACTTTTACTATTGCCGCGTTAGGTCTTGCTTCTGTTCTTTCATTTGGTGCAGCTGCCGCAAATCTGGTGACTGACCAGGAGGTTGCCAGCCAGAACCTGCAGGCTGCAGGTACCGTGAGCGTCAGCGGTATTGCCGGAACGCCAATGGATATCCGCCATCAGCTTTCTGAAAAAGCCGATCGTCAGGGTGCAACCTCTTATCGCATCATCGAAGCGCGTAACGGCGATAACTATCACGCCACTGCACAACTGTATAAATAACACCGTATCGGGTGCCCGGTGCGCCCGGCGTGACATGACTGCGGTCATGATATTGCATCCGCAGGTTGTAGGTCACAATGAGGAGATTAATATGAAAATGAAAACAACCATCGCTGCATTGGGTCTGCTTTCCGTCATCAGTGCTGGCGCATCTGCTGCACAGCTGGTGAACAGCCAGCAGGCTGAAAATTTGCAATCTGCGGGGACAATTACGTTAAGCGGCGTGGCGGGGACGCCATCGGATATCCGTCAACAGCTGTCAGCGAAGGCTGATAGCGAAGGCGCTCGCGCTTATCGCATTATTGAAGCGCGTAATCAGGACAGCTGGCACGCCACCGCCGAGCTTTATAAGTAATTCCTCGTCGACAGCCTGCCCCTTAAAGGACAGGCCGGACGAACCTTTTGGCCCCGTTCGCCGGGGCCCTTTTTATTTCCGGTTATCTGACATTAAAGTGCAGCTGACCATCAAGCTCCTCCTCAGCTTCATCAAACAACAGAATCAATGCACCGTAACGCCGCTTCTGACCGCTTCCGAGATGGATAAACTCTATTTCCAGCGGCAAAGGTATCCGTGGCTGAATAATGGCATCCCAGAGGCTGTCCAGGTCGGCTATCTCCCCTACTGCCAGCCCGAATCGTTCGCTGAACTGACGGTAGAAATGGGCCTGATCGACGATTTCGTTAAAATCAAAACGCTCTTTTCTCATACTGGCTGCTCCGCAGAACACCTTGCCATTCCCAAGGCTAAAGCCCGCCAAGATGCAGGGCTTTGACTTCCATAAATTCGTCCAGTCCCAGCACCGATCCTTCACGTCCCAGACCCGACTCTTTGACGCCGCCAAACGGGGCCAGCTCAGTAGAGACTGCGCACTCATTGATCCCTACCATACCGCTTTCCAGCGCGGCAGACACGCGGAATACCCGCTGCAAATCCTGGGTGTAAAAGTAGGCCGCCAGACCGAACTCGGTGTCATTAGCCCGGCGGATCACCTCATCTTCTTCATCGAAACGGAAACAGGCGGACACCGGTCCGAAAGTCTCTTCCTGCGCCAGCTTCATGCTTTCACTGGCTTCGGCTATCACGGTAGGCTGCCAGAAATTCCCACCCAGCGCATGTCGCGCACCACCCGTCACCACCCTGCCGCCTTTTGCTACAGCATCATTGACGTGCTCTTCGACTTTTTCCAGCGCAGAAGCCTCAATCAGTGGCCCGACGATCACCCCTTCTTCCATGCCGTTGCCCACTTTCAGCTTATCCACTTCAGCGGCGAGCTGGCTGACAAAACGGTCATATACGCTGTTGTGAATAAAGAAGCGATTGACGCTGACGCACACCTGCCCGGCATTGCGGAACTTGTTAGCAATTGCCCCTTTAACGGCCGCATCAATATCCGCATCATCAAAAACGATATAAGGGGCATTACCGCCCAACTCCATGGACACTTTCTTCAGCGTGTCTGCCGCCTTTCTCATCAGGAGCTTGCCGACTTCCGTCGATCCGGTGAAGGAGATCTTGCGAACGACCGGGCTGGCCATAATCGCATCGCTGATCGCCTGCGTATCCCCCGCCACTGCGTTCAGCACGCCGTCAGGAACTCCCGCTTTTTTCGCCAGAGCGAGCAAGGCAAAGGCAGACAGTGGCGTGTTATTTGCGGGCTTGATAATACCGGTACAGCCCGCCGCCAGTGCCGGACCAAGCTTACGGGTCAGCATAGCCATCGGGAAATTCCACGGGGTAATCGCTGCAACGACGCCGACGGGTTCACGGGTGGCAAAAATCCGGCTACCGGCCTTAGCCGGGGGGATAATTTCACCATTGGCACGCTTCGCCTGTTCAGCAAACCACTGAATAAAGCTGGCGGCGTACTCCACCTCACCTTCCGCCTCTTTAAGGGGCTTACCCTGTTCGGCGGTCATCAGTTGTCCCAGCCAGGCTTTATGCTCAATCATCAGTTGATACCAGCGCTGCAAAATCTCTGCACGCTCTTTGGCCGTTTTTGCACGCCAGGCGGGGAAAGCCGCCGCCGCCGCCGCGATGGCCTGCTCAGTTTCTGTTTTACCCGCTTTTGCCACCCGGGCAATCACGTCACCCGTCGCCGGGTTAAAGACATCAAAGGTGCTGGCCGCCTGCTGCCAGACGCCGCCGACCAGAAAGCCTGTCTGAAACAGTTCGTTATCCTTAAGCGTTGAGAGGGCCATGACTCATCTCCTGATAGGGGTTATTTGCCTGAAAATAAGTATAGATGGCAAACGGCGGTCGTTTTATGACGTAATGGCATGAGCGGCAGGAATGTCACGGCAAAAATGCTGGCAGCAGGCGCTGCCAGCGGCATCATCAGATCCGGATCAGCGTATTCTGATATTTTTTTAGCACCGCAGCCAGACGGGCCACCGGCTCGGTGACACCGACAGGTGCCTCATACTGCACCAGCTTTTGCTGGTAAATCTCAAACTCGGCCAGCAAACGATCGAAGTAATGGCGTTTTTTCCCCTCACTCGTCGACGAAATAACCCGGTCAGCAGTATGGCGCATCTGTTTATGAAAGGCAGACAAATCGGCATTGACCGGTACATCGGCATCGCGCATGCGCTGATGGGCGATAATCAGCGTCAGGGCCAGCCGGTACTTATCAATATCGCTGGGAAAAATATTGAGCAACATAAAGAGCTGCTGATAGAGCGCGGGCAGATGGTTTTCTTTACGTCGTGCCGTGTTGGTCGTTAGCGCAGACACCGCCGCATACATCAGACGATTCAGCAGCGTCCTGCCGACGCGGGCTTTTGACGTATCGCGTATCAGCAGGATCACCAGCAGCGCCACAAAGCAGCCAATGGCCTGTCCGAGTGCGCTGTCAAGAAACAGGCTGACTTCGAATTTCATCGGATTGTCCAGGGTCAGAATATTAATGGTTCCGACCAGCGCACCCAGCGTCCCAATCTGACGTCGCTGAATGAGAATACCGCAAATGAACGCCATCACCCCCAGCGCAATGCAGAGCAGCAGCATACTTTGCTGCGTGCCTGGCATCACCACCATGTAATAGAGAGACCCCAGCGGGATGGCGACAATCATGCCGTACAGGAAATCCTTCGCCACCATCAGCGGATTCGGTGTACGCATCGCCAGAGAGGTGATAACCGCCAGCATCACCATCGCCCCGCTGCCAGAGGTCCAGCCCGTCCAAAGCCAGAACAGAGAGCCCACCGCGATGGCCACGAAGGTGCGCAGCCCGTTCACCAGAGCATGACGGCTTTCCGCCGAGCGCATTTTTACCACCGGCTCTGCGTTCAGTATCTCTTCTTCCATACGGCTGATGCTGCTGTTGGTATGCACACCTTTGAGCAGAAGCAGATAGCGGCTGGCCGCACCTACCCAGGAGCGGATCGTCGCCGGCGTATTCTTGCTGCCGCTGGCGGCGATCACCCGACGCATCACCTTCATCCGCTGATGAATATCAGCAATAGTTTCTACCGGTTTTTCGAAAAACAGATGGAACTGGCTGGGAACATACTCCTGGCGGGTGTTCTGGATCAGAAAGGTCTCGCACGCCTGGGTAATCAGCGTCAGCGACAGAGTGTTCATCACCCGCAGACGCCGGTCAGTTTTCTGCCAGCGTCCGGCCTCCATCATCAGGTGATTACGCATGCCGTTCAGGGCGGTGGTACGACGCACCAGCCCTGCCCAGCATTTATCGACCTCGTCCTTATCGGCATGAGCCACACAGAGCTGCATCAGACGGTACTGTTCCACCAGCAGGGCGTCAATTTCCCGGTCAATATCCTGCTTAATGGATCGCGGTGAAAACAGCATATCGGCCAGAATGGCGCAAACGATGCCGATGATAATTTCACTGCAGCGCTCAACGGCAAACTGTGGGGCCAGCAGCAGCGAGCCATTAGCGTCGACGCTGACCACGATAATCAGGGCCGTATAACCTGCCAGCCCAAGGGCATAGGAGTTCTCCACTTTCATCAGCGAGGAGATCCATACGCAAACGCCCGCCCAGATGCAGCAGAGCAGCAGCATCACTACCGGCGCGCGAATGGTAGCCACCATGATCGTCACAGCAGCAATACAGCCTATAAAGGTACCGATGATACGGAGCATGCCGCGGTGACGCAGCGCACCGGAGAAGGGATCGCCCCCGGCCGCAAAAGCAGTCCCCCCGGCCACTATGGCGGCGGTCATCACCGCCCAGCGGGGGGTTTCCAGATTGAATTCAAACCCGACGATCAGCGCCAGCAGAATGGCAAAGGTCAGTTTGATGGGAAAGCGCAGACGATACCACTGCATATCCAGCCCCGCCTCAGCCAAACTCACGCAGACGATGCATCAGCTGCATCAGCGGTGAACGGTCTTTATCCTGGCGATCCTGAGCACCGGTGACCACAACGGTAGCGGTGGTGCCCGACGGATAAAGGTTGCCCGGCTGCTGGTCAAGATGAATACGCACCGGCACGCGCTGCGCCAGACGCACCCACTCCAAATTAGAGTCGATAGTGGCCATCCCTTTACTGTCAACGGTGCTGCTGCTGTTGGTCACACCCGCGGCCACACTGTCGACCGATCCGTGCAGCACGTGATTGCTGCCCAGGGGGGTAATCTCGACCCGGTAGCCCGGACGAATGCCATCCAGTTTCGTCTCTTCAAGATAGGCCAGGACATAAAATGAATGTTGTTTAACCAGCGCCACGGAAGTCGACCCACGGGTAATAAACTCACCGGTGTAGACATTCAGGTTGGTTATCCAACCGGCTGAGGGGGCTTTGACCACCGTACGTTCCAAATCCAGTTTCGCCAGGTCACGTGTGGCCACCGATTTCGCCAGCTGATGTTCCGTGGTCTGATAATCATTATTGGCCTGGTCAATCGCCTCACGCGACATGGCAGAGACGCCCAGCTTATTTCGGCGCGAGGCTTCACGGCGCTTTTCACCCAGTACAGCCTGATAATAGGCCACGTCGGCTTCTGCTTCTTCCAGTGCTTTCTGATAGCGCGGCTGGTCGATGGTGAACAGCACCTGGTCTTTCTGCACCAGCTGATTGTCATGGACGCGGACATCGGTAATCAGGCCGCTGACATCAGGGGCAATCGCCACCACATCCGCCGTAAATTTGGCATCACGAGTCCAGGGGGATTCGGTGTAAAACACCCACACGCGGAAAATCAGGACAATGGCGATGATTACCAGCAGCAGGGTTATGGCGAAACGGGAAATTTTTCTTGTTAGAGCTTTCACTATGACCTCAGACGAACAATCGGGATACCAGATAAAACAGGCAGCAGTACAATGCGGTATTAAACAGTGCCGGGTGCCAGACCAGATCGTAGATTCCGGTTGGGGTAATAAGACGTCGCACCAGCCAGAACACCATCAGTGACACAATAATTTCAAAAAAAATGGGGGGAAATGACATCCCGAACACCACAACAACGGGTAGCACACTCATCTCTTATCCTTATGAATACTTGACCAGGCTATCCGCTTCTACCGCTCACACCTCTCCCGTTAACCTCGCGGGCAGGTATGCAGGTGTATGATGTTTCATCGACATGTCGACTGAAGAGACGCATCAGTACCGAAGCTCAGTGAATAATAGCCTGTTCAGTGAGCCAGCATCTAAAGGGAATGGGGTGTGAGATCGATAACCCGACGATGCTATAGTAACGTGCCTGACTATAAGTTTTCTACCAAATGTGATCTAAATCACTTTTAAGCCAGGGTTAATAATGGAAAGACTGAAAGGCATGACCGTTTTCGCCAAAGTCGTTGAACTGGGTTCCTTTACCGCGGCGGCACAGCATATGCAGTTAAGCGTATCGGCAGTGAGCCAGATTGTGGCCCGGCTGGAAAATGAGCTGCAGGTGAAACTCCTTAACCGCAGTACGCGCAGCCTGGGGTTGACCGAGGCGGGTAAGATCTACTTTCAGGGCTGCCGGCGCATGATGTCCGAAGCGCAACAGGTGCATGAGCAGCTGTGGGCCTTTAACAATACGCCCATCGGTACGCTACGCATCGGCAGCTCGTCGACGATGTCACAAAACCTGCTGGCTCCGATGACCGAAGAGATGCTGAAAGAGTACCCCGGACTGACAGTCAATCTGGTGACCGGCATACCGGCCCCCGACCTGATTGCAGACGGACTCGATTTGGTGATCCGCGTCGGTGCGCTACAGGACTCCAGCCTGTTTTCAAAACGCTTAGGCTCCATGCCCATGGTGGTCTGTGCCGCAAAAAATTATCTGGCACAGTTTGGCACCCCGGAAAAGCCCTCGGATATCAGTAACTATTCATGGCTGCAGTACAGCGTGCGCCCTGATAATGATTTTGAATTGACCTCGCCGGAAGGCACCTCAATCCGTCTTTCCCCACAGGGGCGTTTTGCCACTAATGATTCGCAGACGTTGATCCGCTGGCTGAAATCCGGCACTGGTATCGCCTATGTGCCGCTGATGTGGATTATTGATGAGATTAACGCAGGCCAGGTGGAGATCCTGTTTGCGCATTATCAGTCGGTGCCGCGCCCGGTCTATGCGGTTTACACGCAAAAAGATAAGTTACCGCTGAAAGTTCAGGTCTGTATTAACTATCTGACCGACTATTTCGATAAGGTGGCGGAAATTTACCAGGAGTTCCGGAAATAACCTGCCGGGGTGACCGAAAAGAAGGGCGCCCGCTGCACTGAATTCAGTGGCTGGGGCGGGCCTTTTTTCCGGTCGACCGGCTTTTAAGCGGTGCCGCCTACGGTCAGTTTATCCAGCTTCAGGGTTGGCTGACCGACGCCAACAGGCAGGCTCTGCCCCTCTTTGCCGCAGACCCCGACGCCTTTATCCAGCGCCAGATCGTTACCCACCATTGATATCTGCTGCATCGCCTCGATGCCGGATCCGATCAGCGTTGCCCCTTTAACCGGCTTCGTCACCTTGCCGTTTTCAATCAGGTACGCCTCTGAGGTGGAGAAAACAAACTTACCGGAGGTGATATCCACCTGTCCGCCGCCGAAGTTTGGCGCATACAGACCGTACTCGACGCTTGCAATAATATCCTGCGGGGTGGACTTCCCTGCCAGCATATAGGTGTTGGTCATGCGTGGCATCGGCAGATGCGCGTAAGACTCACGGCGACCGTTACCGGTCGGGGCCACTCCCATCAGGCGGGCATTGAGCTTATCCTGCATATAACCTTTCAGGATCCCGTTCTCAATCAGCACATTGTACTGACCCGGTACCCCTTCATCATCCACAGCCAGCGAGCCGCGCAGGCCATCAAGGGTGCCATCATCCACCACGGTACACAGCTCGGAAGCCACCAGCTGGCCCATCTGACCGCTAAAGACCGACGTTCCCCGGCGATTAAAATCGCCTTCCAGCCCGTGGCCGACCGCTTCGTGTAACAGTACACCCGGCCAGCCTGCACCCAGCACGACCGGAATCGTCCCCGCTGGCGCGGCGACCGCATTCAGATTTACCAGCGCCATGCGTACGGCTTCACGCGCCCAGGCATCGGCACGGACTTCTCCGTCTTCGTTGGCCAGGAAGAATTCGTAGCCAAAGCGTCCGCCGCCGCCGCTGGATCCCCGCTCACGCTTACCGTTATCTTCCACCTGGACACTGACTGAAAGACGCACCAGCGGACGCACATCGGTGGCCAGGGTGCCATCGGTTGCGGCCACGAGGATCAGCTCATACACGCCCGTCAGACTGGCAGACACTTCCTGCACGCGTTTGTCGGCGGCACGAGCCGCACTGTCTACGCGGTGCAGCAGCGCGATTTTTTCTTCCCGTGTCAGACTCTGTAGTGGATCGAGAGCCGGATACAATGCCCGGTTCATGACCGCTCCCAGCGTCCGCGACTGGCCGTTGCCCTGCTCACGCACGATGCTGCGCGCGGCCGTCGCGCTCTGATGCAGTGCGTTAAGCGTGATCTGGTCAGCATAGGCAAAGCCGGTCTTTTCGCCGCTGACGGCACGTACGCCTACGCCCTGATCGATATTGTAGGAGCCATCTTTAATAATGCGGTCTTCCAGCACCCAGGATTCATGGTAGCTGGACTGAAAATAGAGATCGGCATAGTCCAGCTTGCGCTCGGAAAGCTGGCCGAGGATAGAAAAAAGGTCGCTTTGACTAATGTTGTTAGCAGTTAGTAACTGCTCACTTACCAGATTCAGACTCATGAATTCTCGCTCTGTGTGGGTACTTTCACAATCAATCATACCCGATAGATTTCAGGGTGCAGGGCGGTAGCAGCCAGCGCTTTTCCCGGCGCTTACAGAGGTAAGTGACCGGAGGATAAAGAGCAGCCAACACACCCGCAGCGTGAAAAGTGAAGGATAGTGACAGCCTGAGGCAATATAGCGGCTACGTCAAACTCACTTGCCGCCAACATCGCGTGGTTTGCGCAGCACTTCATCAATTTTCGGTTTATCTATTGGGCCGCTGATATGGTATCGCAACACAGAGATTTTACTCCACAGCGGCCCGAGTACCTTGCTGGCGGCAAACACCGCGGCACCAATCACCGGGTTCACCGCAAAGGCCGTAGCCACGCCGACAGTGGCCGAAATTTCCGGGGCCACCACGGCTTCCATATCAATCTGCCGCTGCACCAGATCCACCTTACCTTTCATGGCAATATCAGCTTCGAGCCCGTCCACCAGCAGGTTATCGGTGTGCATCACACCGTTTTCAATCCACGCCGTACCGTTAACAGAATCGAAGTAGAAGCCCTGACTGAAGGTGTCGCTGAAATCAAGGCGCAGCTTACGCAACAGCGAGTCGAAGCTGACCAGGCGCAGCAGCTGTCCGGCCCGCCCGGTTGAAACATCGGCTATCTGCCCGGCACCCAGATGTGATTTTAATACGCCGCTCAGCGAGGCTTCCGAGGGCTGCCAGGGGGCAGACTGCCAGTGCAGGTCATACTCAAATTTAAACGGCGAATCACGCAGCGGTGAGCTGACGCCGAACCAGTTTGTTGCATCATTGATTTTTTTGCCGCTCAATACGCCTTTCAGTGACGTGCGCTGCTCGCCAGGTTTATTTACCCATTCGCCATTAACGGTCAGCTGTGCGTTACCGCTGTCAATCAGCCCGTTCTCCAGCTTGAGCGTATCACCGGACGGCGTCAGCGCTCCCTTGATACGGCCAAATTTCTGCCCACGCAACCAGCACTCCTCACAGTTCAGCCGTAGCGCAGGCCAGTGGCTGAAGTTTACTGCCGTGGCATCGGTCGGCAGCGGTGAAGATGTCCCCTGACTCTCCCACTGCGGGTTGTAGTAAAGGTATTTCAGATTAGCCAGCCACGGGCCTTTCTGTGTCGTCACCAGAGAGCCGCGAATGGACTTGCCCTCTGCATTGACGGTCATCTCGCCGGCGACGCTCTGAGTCAGTGTGGCGGTCAGATCATCCCACTGCTGGCCGGCCAGCGTCAGTGCCGGAGTATGCACGCGGATGTTGCCCGGTAGCATCGTGGTACCGGTTTTTCCACCGCCCCCGATGCCGCTTCCCGCCCCCATCAGGCCAAGCCAGGCCTCACCGTCGAGCGCAGGCAGATTCAGAACCATCCCGCGGCTGTCTGGCAGCGCCGGGGTCTGTTTCGCATCATTTTCCCAGATACCCCGGTCAACCTTAAGCTGTTTGTCCAGTAGCCAGCGGCTGTTAAACCGGTGACGATCGCCAACTGAACCACTCACCTCAACGCTGTCCAGATTACCTTTCGCTACCACCTTAACCGGAAGCGCATTACCGCCCTTTTTATCGAGCGGTGAGGGTAAGTGACTGCTCACATTTTTCAGATCGCCATCGATATTAATCTGGTAACGGGCTCCCCCCGTATGCGGTAATGTCACCAGCACATTGCTCTGCCACGGCAGATGGCCGCCCAGCTTTTTACGCACCGCCTCCGGGACAGCGGTCATGGTGCCAGGCTGCCAGTCGGCTTTGAGATCCACACCGATTTGGTACTCTTTTTCACCTTCACGGGTGTTAAAACTGACGCCGACAGGCTGGCCAAACCAGCGCGCGGTCATGGCATCGCTTTTCAGGTCGCCGTTATCGTAGGTAAAGTGCCCGGTCAGCGCGTCAAATTGGGTATCCAGCGGCTTAATCAGCAGCGAGTTATGTGCGAAATTGACATCGCCCGTCGCCCGGACATCCTTGCCATCCAGCGGTATATCAAGATGTAAGCGCCCACTAACATCGCCGCCGATTTGCAGTTCATCAAGCGCCGAACCTAACGAAGCTTTCAGCGGAGACTGATTAAAATAGTCGCGTATCTGCGGCCCACCGCCGCTGATCTCGCCGTCAATAATCAGTTTCTCCTTCAGATAGTCAGGGATCACGGCCGAAATGTTGTGACCGTTAACCTCGCCCAGCTTGATGTCCGCCGCGCGCATCCACAGGCCGTTATTCGCGAAGTCGAGGTCAATGTCCAGGTTTTCCAGCGCAGGCCAGCCGGGTTCGAACTCATAGGTTGCCTGACGCAGCGGCACGGCGACTTCAAACATGCCGTCATTATGTTTAAACGGGAACTGCTGCGGATTGCCGGCAAAAAGCAGCGTCGCATTCTGTACCTGTCCGCCTTTCAGCGCCCCGCTGAGGTAGTCCGTTAGCGACGTCCCCATCAGGGGTTCCGGGAAATAGCGCCAGGCATCACCGGCATGAGTCAGGTTAATGCCGGCGAGAATATCAAGCTGGGGCGGCTGATCTTTCGCCTGCTGGTAACGGAAATCGCCCCGCGCCCACAGTGAACGAGCCTGAACGTCAAGCTGCTGGCCGGACAGGGTCAGCCCCTGTTCTCCGTACTGCCAGCTGAGTGCGCCCGAAGCCTGGGCTATCTCCAGCGGTGCACGGAACATATCGCCATAGGGTAGCGTCGCCTGATGCAATGTGAACGACATTCGTCCGTCAGCCACTCCCCCCGCCAGTGTCCCGTTGAAGTGCTCCATGCCGGGAACAATCTTCCACTGCTGCCAGCTCATATCCCGCCATTGTGCCTGAAAACGCGTCCGTTCCGGCTGCTGAAGCGGCACGTCCAGCGCCAGCGCGTCGAGTCGTCCGCGCGGCTGGAGAGAGCGCCAGTTTTCCAGCAGTTGAGGGGAGAGTTTGGCAAACAGTGGGATCAGAGGTTCAAGGCGCTCAAGATCAAGATCGGTCGCCCTGACGCGCACTTCCTGACGATGGTCAGGGCCAGGCAGTTGCGGATTTTCCGGCAGCCACAGCAGAGAGAACTGACCGTGTGGCCAGGGTTTGCCGTCGGTAATAAACCGCGTTTGCGGGACGGTAATATTCCAGCCGCCGTTATAACGGCTGACGTGTGCGGTGAGGTTATCCACGCTGAGGTGGTGTGGCTGCCTGTCACCCAGCCAGTTAGCTCCCCCCTTCTTCAGCCAGATATCACCGCCGTGTACATCGCCGTTTTCAACACTCATCCAGGCCGCAAGGCTGAAGCGCGCGCTTTCCAGACTGGTATTATCCCGCATCCACTGCCCCAGCCAGGGCTTTACATCGACATCATCGGCCTGCATCCAGACCCGTCCCGTGCTGAGGTAACCGTTTTTATCGCTGAGATCCAGCCGCAGTTGCACCACGCCATGCTGGCCGGTAAAACTGGACAGGCTGACCAGCCCTTCCGCACGGTGCCGGGTCTCTTCGTTCAGCCAGGAGAGCTGGGGAATGGCCAGCGTGGCACGCTGACCGGAAAGAGTGACAAAACTGATCTGGCTGTCGCGGAGGTCAAAATGGTCAAACTGACGCAGGAAGAGGTCGTTCAGCCGTTCAGTTTGAAAATCTGACTGCTGCTGATTGCCGCCCGTTAACGGTGTATTGGTGACCAGGTTAAGCTGCCAGAAGGTCAGGTCGCGGAACTGCCAGCGCAAATGCAGCAGAGACTGCCAGACATCCAGTGCCAGTGTCACGCGCTGTATTTTCAGCCCACCGCCGTCGGGGAAGTCAGCCTGGATGTTTTTTATTTCCAGGCGCGGACCGAAGTTCTCCCACTGACCTTCCAGGGAACTGGCCTGTATCTTCAGGCCAGCAGCCGCTGAAACCTGCTCAAGAATGGGCGTACGCCAGCTATTCATGTGCGGCATCAGCAGACGTAAGCCACTAACCAATAGCGCAGTCACCACAACCAGTGTTGCGCCTGTTAGTAGCAAAATTCTGGGCAATTGCCTCACACACCTCTCCTTGTCTTCCGTCACAACGGATGCTCAGTCACTAAAAATCGGTTGGTTGTCCCGCAAGCAACTCCCGACAAGGCAGTTCAAGCCATACGATGCAGTTTACCCCAGCTTATGGCGTTTTATTAGCGTATAACCGGGATAGGCACGCTGAATTTACATCATGACCACGTCAAATTGCTCCTGGGTATAAAGCGGCTCAATTTGTACCTTAACCTGTTTACCGACAAAGAGTTCCACTTCAGCCAGCGCATGAGACTCATCGCTTTTAAGCGCTTCCCCCACGGACGGAGAGGCATAAACCAGGAAACGATCGGAATCATAGGCATGATGGACGCGAACAATTTCACGCATAATTTCAAAGCACACCGTTTCCACCGTCTTCAGAGTGCCACGCCCCTTGCAGACCGGGCAGTCCTGGCAGAGAACATGCTCAATACTTTCACGTGTCCGTTTACGCGTCATCTCGACCAGCCCCAGCTGCGAGAAGCCGTTAACCCCGGTTTTTACCCGATCCTTGCTTAACGCCTGATCCAGGGAATGCAGCACGCGCCTGCGGTGCTCATCGTTATTCATATCAATGAAATCAATGATAATGATACCGCCGAGATTGCGCAGTCGCAGCTGGCGGGCAATCGCCTGTGTCGCTTCAATATTAGTATTGAAGATAGTTTCTTCAAGATTACGGTGGCCGACGAAAGCACCGGTATTGATATCAATGGTCGTCATGGCCTCGGTCTGATCGATAATCAGATACCCACCAGATTTCAGTTCAACTTTTCGGTCAAGGGAACGCTGGATCTCATTTTCCACATCAAACAGGTCGAAAATAGGCTGCTTTCCGGTGTAAAGCTCCAGCTTCGCGGTCATCTCTGGAATATATTCACCGGTGAACTCCACCAGATGCTCAAAGGTCTGACGTGAGTCAATGCGAATCCGGTCCAGTGCGGCACCGGCAAAGTCGCGCAGGATGCGTTGCGACAGGGCGACTTCACCATACAGGCGACAGCGGGTCTGATTGCGTTTCTTGCGCTCAATGACTTTCGTCCACAGGCGCTTCAGGAAAGCGGCATCAGATGCCAGTTCTTCTTCACCCACACCTTCTGCTGCCGTGCGGATAATATAGCCGCCCAGCTCATCGCAGTAGCCCGCCACCACCGCTTTCAGGCGATCGCGCTCGGCTTCGCTCTCAATGCGCTGTGATACGCCCACGTGTGACGCACCCGGCATAAAGACCAGATAGCGCGACGGTAAGGTAATATCCGTCGTCAGCCGCGCACCTTTGGTGCCAAGTGGATCTTTCACAACCTGTACCATCAGATCCTGACCCTGACGCACCAGTTCGGAGATATCACGCACAATAAAGTTTTTCTTTTCGTCACGCGCGACACATTCGGTATGCGGCATGATGTCAGAAGCGTGCAGAAACGCCGCTTTTTCCAGACCAATGTCCACAAACGCAGCCTGCATTCCGGGCAGCACACGGCTGACGCGGCCTTTGTAGATATTACCGACGATGCCGCGGCGCGCCTCACGCTCGATATGAATTTCCTGCAGAATGCCACCGTCGATGTAAGCCACTCGGGTTTCTGACGGCGTAATATTTACCAGTAGTTCAGCTGTCATCTTGACCTCTCACTTCACGCAGCGACTGGAAGTGGCTAAACAGTTCGGCTGTTTCCACCAGAGGCAGTCCTACAACCGCGTGATAGCTTCCGTTAATTTTTCTGACAAAGTTGCCGCCCAGCCCCTGAATACCATAAGCGCCGGCTTTATCCATCGGTTCACCGCTGGCGATATAATCCGCAATGTCTTTCGGGGTTAATGTGCGGAAGGTCACCTCAGTGATGACAAGACATTCAAGCGTCTGCTGACGGTCAGCAAGGGCAACGGCCGTCATCACCTCATGGGTCTGGCCGGAGAGCATAGTCAGCATGGCGGACGCCGACTCAACATCAGTGGGTTTTTCCAGCACACGATTATTGAGCACCACAATCGTATCTGCCCCCAGTACCGGGAGATCGATTTCCGCCACAGCGACACCAGCCTGGGCCTTATCCCGCGCCAGACGGCGAACATACTGCTCTGCCGTTTCGCCAGGCAGACGCTCTTCTTCGACCTCGTTAGCGAGGCGCTCGAAAGACAGACCCAGTTGCGTCAGCAGTTCGCGACGTCGTGGAGACCCGGAAGCCAGATACAGGGATAGCATAATTGTCCTTTATTGTACGGCGAACTGGCGGCGAATTTTTCTCATCAGTAAGAACAGCCAGGGCCAGAGAATACCGTCGACGACGCTACTCCAGAATATTTCCGGGCGGAAGGAGACGTTAATCACCAGGAACTCAGACCAGAACACAATGACATCCATTGCCAGGGACAGCACCATCACCATCAGAGCCTGCTGCCACAACGCCAGATTACGAAAGAGCTGGAATTTGAATGCCACCAGATAGGCAACAATGCTGAAAGCCAGAGCACGAACGCCAAGCGTCGAACCCGAAATAAGATCCATTATAGATCCCATCACAAATCCGCTCCCGACGTTTACCCGGTGCGGTAGCGCCAGCACCCAGTAAATCAGAATCAGCAGCAGCCATGACGGACGGTACATCAATAACTCTTCCGGCCAGGGCATAATTTGCAGCACGAGTGCGACCAGGAAAGAAAGCCAAATCACCCACCGCCCGTGGCTGCGGTAACTACTCAAGGCGGGCCTCCATGCGTGGTGCGCTGCCGGACAGGTGCAACGCCCGTTTCCGGAGCCGTTGCCCCGGCAGCCGGAGAGGAGGATGTCGCAGGAGGTGCAGGAGGCCCGACAACTTCACTGGCACGCGGTAACACCTGCGGCATCATCTGCATCAGGCGTTCGTTAGCGACACGATGGACTTCGTTCGGGGCCATCGGCATGGAGCCATTGCGATCCGCCCCCCACAGCAGCAGCAGATAGCGCAGGCGCTGAAGACCGGCAGTAGGACGGGCCTGAATTACGGTGTAAGCACGCTGGGTATCCACCTTCACAGAGGAGACAACCGCAACAGGATATCCTTCCGGGAAACGTCCCCCCAGGCCGGAGGTCACCAGCACATCGCCAACGCGAATATCAGTATTGCCCGGCAGATGTTCAAGCTGCAGATCTTCGGTACATCCGTTGCCGGCAGCAATCACGCGGATATCATTACGCAATACCTGGATCGGCAGGGCATGGGAGGCATCGCAGATCAGCAGCACACGGCTGGTGATTTTCCCCACCGCCACGACCTGACCCACCACGCCTTTATCACTGATTACCGGCTGGCCTTCGTAAACACCGTTTACGCTGCCTTTATCGATTACCACCTGGTCGGTATAGGGATCGGTGCCCGTAGAGATCACCTGAGTCACCATTTTTTGCTCGTCCTGACGCAGAGGTGAACCCAGCAGCTCGCGCAGGCGGGCATTCTCTTGCTTGAACTGACCCAGCATCAGCAGCTCGCTGTTTTTCAGCATCAGCTCACGGTGTAAGGCTTTGTTTTCCAGTTCAATCTGCTGGCGGGAGGCCAATGTTTCAGAAACATTGTCCAGAATTTTACGCGGCCCGTTGGCCAAAAAATAGAATGGACTGACTGCGGTGTCCATATAGGTGCGGATCTGGGAGAAAGCCCCCATTCGACTGTCGGCAACAATTACGCCTATTGCCACTATAACCGCTAAAAATAAGCGTAACTGCAGGGAAGGCCCCCTGCTGAACATCGGCTTCATAAACTCGGCGTTTTCCTCGACAACATGAAAAAGGAGTGCGGGCAGCGCCCCGGCACTCCTTCAGGCAGATTATTCTTCGCTGAACAAATCGCCGCCGTGCATGTCGATCATTTCCAACGCTTTACCACCGCCGCGCGCAACGCAGGTCAGTGGATCTTCTGCAACGACCACCGGGATCCCGGTCTCTTCCATAAGCAGGCGGTCCAGGTTACGCAGCAGCGCACCACCACCGGTCAGTACCATGCCACGTTCGGAGATGTCCGATGCCAGTTCTGGCGGACACTGTTCCAGCGCAACCATCACCGCGCTCACGATACCGGTTAACGGCTCCTGCAACGCTTCGAGGATCTCGTTGGAGTTCAGAGTGAATCCACGCGGAACCCCTTCTGCCAGGTTACGACCGCGGACTTCAATTTCGCGCACTTCGTCGCCCGGGTAGGCTGAACCGATCTCATGCTTAATGCGCTCTGCGGTGGCTTCACCAATCAGAGAGCCGTAGTTACGGCGCACATAATTAATAATCGCTTCGTCGAAGCGGTCACCGCCGATACGCACAGAAGAGGAGTAAACCACACCGTTCAGCGAGATCACGGCGACTTCAGTGGTACCACCACCGATATCCACCACCATTGAGCCGGTCGCTTCAGAAACGGGCAGGCCAGCACCGATTGCCGCAGCCATCGGTTCTTCAATCAGGAACACTTCACGTGCCCCAGCGCCCTGCGCGGATTCGCGAATGGCACGGCGTTCGACCTGAGTCGCACCTACCGGTACACACACCAGCACGCGCGGGCTTGGGCGCATGAAGCTGTTGCTGTGAACCTGTTTGATAAAGTGCTGCAGCATTTTTTCGGTGACAAAGAAGTCGGCGATAACGCCATCTTTCATTGGGCGAATAGCTGCGATATTGCCGGGGGTACGACCCAGCATCTGTTTGGCGTCATGACCGACTGCCGCCACGCTTTTAGGGGAACCGGCACGATCCTGACGGATAGCAACGACGGAAGGCTCATTAAGAACAATGCCCTGCCCTTTCACGTAAATCAGGGTATTGGCGGTACCCAGGTCGATGGACAAGTCGTTGGAAAACATGCCACGGAATTTTTTAAACATACTAAAGGATAATCCTGCAAGCTGGGGGCGGAAAATAAAATCCGCTTACTTTACCAACCACACGAAGCAGCGACAAGGCGCAAAAACGTTCTGCTCCGGTGAAAAATCATGCTATCTCGCGCCAGCGTCACAACCCTGTCGACACATTACGCTACAGAGGCCGTTACTCAGGCATTCTCTGCGGGATTTGGACAATCTGGCGGACATAACATACATAAACATTAACAGTTCAGTTTCGCCTCGGCCGGCGAGAAAGCCGTTTCGAACCACTATCGCCCGGCTATTCTACGTGAAAACCTGGCTGACGTGAGACTAAACTCGATATCTTTGCGAATATTTTTTCACGCTGCTGTCAACAGGCTGAGAGGAAGCAAAAAAGTCGCCCTGCCCCCCCGTCACCCCCAGCTCCACCAGCGTTTGCCACTCTTCGCGCGAGCGAACCCCGGCGGCAAAAATCTGTGCCGACGTCTGCTTACTACTTTCCAGCAAACTCTGCACAAACAGCTGATTCTCAGTACGCCGGTGAATATTCCGCACCAGCCCCGGATGCAGCTTAATCTGCCGCACCTGGAACTGTTTGATATACGCCGTACTGACCACTGTCAGCCCCGCCTGGTTGACCACTACGCTACAGCCAAAACCATAGAGTAATCGGAACACAGGCTCTAAACGACTGATGTGTTGACACACATCCGCTTCTGCAAGTTCAAATAAAATACGTTTTCTTTGTGATTTAGTGCATTGCAGCAAATTATCGCGCAGCCAGTTCAGGAATGAACGCTGCAAGAGTGAGTCGAGCGTAAGAGGGATGGCAAGGGTTTCTTCGGGCCACAGCGTGATCAACGTCAGGATACGTTTCACCATCTGTCGGTCATAACGTTCGGCCAGCCCCAACTGCAATATCATAGGCAGGTACTCCGCTGAAAGCAGTTCTTTCTCCCCATCGAAGATGCGTGGCATCATTTCGCGGTGACAGACCTCTCCCTGAGCGTTTACCGCCGGCTTTTGATACAGCCTGGGCCCACCACGATTCAGGGTATTTTCCAGTAAGGTTCGCCATTTAACGCTGCCGCGCGCAAAGTCCTGCTGCGCGCCCTCTCCCACCGACCAGTTATTCCCCCCCTGCAATGAAGCCTGACGCGTTGCAAGTTCGGCATTTTCCATCACCTGCTGGGTGGTCTGGCCGCTGTGCCAGCCGCTGATGCCGATATGGATCATATCGTCGCGATCGACCATGCGCGTGGAGGGCAGCGTATCGACTGCTTTGATCAACTGTGAAGCGATGCTGTCGGCATCTTTGACACTACGATGTGGCAACAATACCGCGAAGTCACTGCGAAAATAGCGCGCGAGCAGTGCGCCGGGATAGCGCAGTACAAACGTCGATAACAAATTGACCAGCGCAAACAGGTATTCCTGTACCTGAGCATGCCCCCAGCGCTCACGGAGGGTATCGAAGTCCGGCAGCCGGATAATCATCACCATACCGTGAGTCCCCACTGCTTCAGGATCCTCCAGCAATGTCGTGAGCTGGTTGTCAAAGAATAATCGATTATTCAACCCGGTTCGGGCGTCCTGTGCTGCAAAGGAACGAATCAACGTATCAATGCGATTGTGCTGTTCCCCGGCCTCTTTTAAATCAGCCAGCAACAAATCGATCGCGCTGCTGGCTTTCGATGGCCACTCATGTACCGACCCCGGCCTGACGCTATGGCGTTCCCCCTTAATGATGGCCCCCGCACGTTCCTCCAGACGTTCCATGCCCTCCAGCTGTCGTTTAAGCCAGCGGCGGGCCTGAAAGAGCAGCATCGTCATAATCACGACCACACCCAGCATCAATGAAAGACTGGTCGTTCCAATTAAGGAAAAAAACCAGGTGCGGGTTGAATCGACCCACTCAATACGAAGTGTCATCTCCGGATGCCGCGAGAGGGGGATATGCATTTCGCGGTAGCGATTAGGTTCATCGTCCAGCAGCGGCTGCTGCTGGCGGGTGACCTGAATAAGACGTTTACCGCCCTGCTCCATCACAATATTTTCGATTTGCAGGGGATTCATCACATGGCTGAGCCACTGCTCAATCTGTTGGGGTGACTGAGTCTGTAACATGCTGTCAACATCGTCAGCCATCCGCTGGATCCGATATTCTGCCCTCTGATTGCTGAGGTAAAAGAAACTGAGTACGCTGCCCACCAGCATCAGTAACATCGCCAGCGAACACAGCAGGGTAATAATCGCAGAAAGCTTAGTGGTTAATCGCATCCTTGTGCCCATTTAGCTACGGTTGTCGGGACATCATTAACAGCGAACCGCAACCGTATTGTTAATGACCAGATAACAGCCTGTGCAGATAAGCACCGGCGGAGAAAAATACCACACCCCACCTTACGATTGCTTGCCCGGTGTCAGATAAAAGCAGATTTTGAGGAGTATAGTCCCGTTAAGTCCTATTTTAATTAATGACACCACTATTTCAGGAGATTCTCATGCAGGCACTGGTTCTGGAACAGTCAGAAGGTAAAACCATCGCAGCCGTAAAGATGTTAAGTGCTGACAGCCTCCCCCCAGGCGAGGTGACCGTCGATATAGACTGGTCGGGCATCAACTATAAAGATGCGCTGGCGATCACAGGTAAAGGAAAAATTATCCGCCAGTTCCCGATGGTGCCAGGCATCGACTTCGCCGGTAACGTTCATACCAGTAGCGATCCCCGTTTCCACAGTGGTCAGCAGGTGCTGTTAACCGGTTGGGGCGTAGGTGAAAATCATTGGGGTGGGCTGGCCGAACAGGCGCGGGTTAATGCTGACTGGCTGGTCCCCATGCCGGAAGGCATGGACGGGCGCAAGGCGATGATTATCGGCACGGCCGGTTTTACCGCCATGCTGTGTGTCATGGCGCTGGAAGAAGGCGGTATTACACCCGATAGCGGTGAGGTGCTGGTGACCGGTGCCAGCGGTGGCGTGGGGAGCACCGCCGTGGCGCTGCTCAGTACGTTGGGTTATCACGTGGTCGCCGTCAGCGGGCGTGAGTCAACCCATGATTATCTGTATCAGCTCGGCGCGCAGGCGGTGCTGCCGCGCAGTACGTTTACTGCGGAATCCCGGCCGCTGGAAAAGCAGCGCTGGGCCGGAGCCGTGGATACCGTGGGCGATCGGGTGCTGGCGAGCGTGCTGGCACAGATGAATTACGGCGGGGTGGTAGCGGCGTGCGGCCTGGCTGGTGGCTTTGCCCTGCCCACCAGCGTAATGCCGTTTATCCTGCGCAACGTTCGTCTGCAGGGTGTGGATTCGGTAATGACGCCGGCACCGCGCCGTCGTGACGCCTGGAAGCGGCTGGTAAAAGTCCTGCCCCCCTCTTTTTATCAACAGGCAACGACAGAGGTTCCCCTGACAGAGGCCGTCACTGCCGCCGAAAAACTGCTGAATAACCAGAGCACCGGGCGCACGCTGGTGCGTATCCGCTGATTCTGGCGTTCCCCTGCCTGACGGCAGGGGAACGCGTCCAGGAAATTTCACATTTTCCAGCCGGGATTAGCGTAATGTCCGGCTCTGCGCCATGCTCAACATTATTACCCCACCATGTGCAAGGGTCGCCGATGAAAACCGTTAATAAACTGACTGAAAATGATGTCACGCCGGAAAGCATTTTTAATACCCGCCGCAGGACGCTGCTTAAGACCCTTGGCCTGAGCGCTGCGGCCCTTTCATTACCCACCGCTGCCCGCGCGGATGTGCTGTCATGGTTTAAAGGGAACGATCGTCCGCCGGCCCCGGCGGGCAAGCCACTCGACTTCAGTAAGCCGCCGCAATATCAGTCCGACCTTGCCCTGACACCGGAAGATAAAGTGAGCGGCTATAACAATTTCTACGAATTCGGACTGGATAAAGCCGATCCGGCCGCCAATGCCGGCACGCTGAAAACGACCGACTGGAAAATAGAGATTGGCGGTGAAGTGGGAAAACCCATGACACTGGATATGGACGATATTTTTAAGCGTTTCCCTCAGGAACAGCGCATCTATCGTATGCGCTGCGTAGAAGCGTGGTCGATGGTCGTCCCGTGGATTGGCTTTGAGCTGGGCAAGTTACTTAAGGCGGCTGAACCCACCAGCAATGCTCGCTACGTGGCCTTCCAGACCCTGTATGCCCCGGACCAGATGCCCGGCCAGCAGGATCGCTTTATCGGCGGTGGCCTGGATTACCCTTATGTTGAAGGACTGCGACTGGATGAAGCAATGCACCCGTTGACGCTCCTAACCACCGGCGTTTACGGTAAAGCGCTGCCTCCGCAAAACGGCGCGCCGATCCGCCTGACCGTTCCCTGGAAATACGGTTTTAAAGGCATCAAATCGATTGTCAAAATCACTCTCGTTAAAGATATGCCGCCCACGACCTGGAATCAGCTCGCCGGTAATGAATACGGTTTCTTTGCCAATGTAAATCCTCATGTTGACCATCCGCGCTGGTCGCAGGCAACGGAACGTTTTATCGGCTCAGGCGGTATTCTGGATGTCAAACGCCAGCCTACCCTGCTGTTTAATGGCTATGCTGACCAGGTTGCTTCTCTCTACCGTGGGCTCGATCTGCGGGAGAACTTCTGAGATGGTACGTCTGTCGCTGAAACAGATAACGGGCTTAAAAGTGCTGCTGCATCTGGCGGGTTTTTTGCCGCTGCTGTGGCTACTGTTGTCGATCGATCAGGGCTGGTTCAGCACTGACCCGGCAAAAGATATCCAGCATTTTACCGGCAGAATGGCGCTGAAATTTTTACTGGCCTCGCTGGCGGTCACGCCGCTGGCGCGCTACGGAAAACAACCGCTTTTGATCCGCGTACGTCGTCTGCTGGGCTTATGGTGTTTCGCCTGGGCCACACTGCACCTGGTGAGTTACTCCCTGCTGGAACTGGGGATCAGCAACCTTGGCCTGCTGGGATCTGAGCTGATTTCACGTCCTTACCTGACGCTGGGCATTATTTGCTGGGTGATCCTGCTCCTGCTGGCCGCCACCTCCTTCCAGCGCGCACAGCGTAAACTGGGAAAAAAATGGCAGACATTGCACAATGCCGTCTATCTGGTGGCCATACTGGCACCGGTTCATTATCTCTGGTCAGTCAAAACCCTCTCGCCCCAGCCGTGGATTTATGCGTTAATTGCTGCGATCCTGCTGGCATGGCGTTACAAAAAACTGCGCAAATGGCTGCCTGGCCGCAGCGGATAACTGTGTCCTGCCCCGCATCTTCAGCAATCAACCGCGCCTTTTTTTACCGGCGTGGTTGATCATCTTCGCTGATACGACCAGTATTTAGCTGCTAATTGCGTTGATATCATTATAATGCCCGACTTCATACGGTTGCTTTCGTCAAATTTCATCTGAAAAGGTGACAAATCGGCGATTGCGATGTATTTTGTGCGATGCCTTTATTATCGCGGGAGATAGCAGCAAGATGACTGATAAGTTGCACGTACTGCTTTTGAACGGCCCCAATCTCAATATGCTGGGAACCCGTGAGCCTGAAAAGTACGGTCACACCACGCTGGCAGATCTCGTCAGCGATTTGACCGCGCAGGCGAATGCGCTGAACGTCACTTTGAGCCATCTCCAGTCAAATGCGGAATATGCGCTCATCGATCGCATACATGAGGCAAAAGGCAATGTCGATTATATCGTCATTAACCCGGCGGCATTTACCCATACCAGCGTGGCACTGCGTGACGCGCTGCTGGCAGTGAACATCCCGTTTATCGAGGTTCACCTGTCAAACGTTCATGCCCGTGAGCCCTTTCGCCATCATTCGTATCTTTCTGATATTTCTTCCGGCGTGATCTGTGGACTTGGCGTCGACGGTTATTCCTGGGCTTTACAGACGGCAGTTAAACGCCTGTCACCATCTAATTAAACAGAGTACGGAACCACACTCATGGATATTCGTAAGATTAAAAAACTGATCGAACTGGTTGAAGAATCAGGCATCGCTGAACTGGAAATCTCTGAAGGCGAAGAGTCTGTGCGCATCAGCCGTGCACCGGTTAACGTCGGTTACCCGATGATGCAGCAGGCCTATGCGGCACCAATGATGCAGCAGCAGCCAGCACTGGCTAACGCTGTCGCTCCGGCGACCGCTCCGGCAATGGAAGCGCCTGCCGCTGCTGAGATCAGTGGCCATATCGTACGTTCCCCAATGGTTGGTACTTTCTACCGTACCCCAAGCCCGGATGCGAAAGCCTTCGTGGAAGTGGGTCAGAAAGTTAACGCCGGTGATACCCTGTGCATCGTTGAAGCGATGAAAATGATGAACCAGATCGAAGCCGATAAATCCGGCATTGTGAAAGCGATTCTGGTCGAAAGCGGTCAACCTGTTGAGTTTGACGAGCCGCTGGTAGTCATCGAATAACGAGGCGAGCCATGCTTGATAAAATTGTAATTGCTAACCGTGGTGAAATCGCGCTGCGTATTCTCCGCGCCTGTAAAGAACTGGGCATCAAAACGGTTGCCGTGCACTCCACGGCTGACCGTGACCTGAAACACGTGTTGCTGGCAGATGAAACTGTGTGTATTGGTCCGCCACCCTCAGTGAAAAGCTACCTGAATATCCCGGCGCTAATTTCAGCCGCTGAGATCACCGGGTCCGTTGCGATTCACCCTGGCTACGGTTTCCTGTCTGAAAATGCTGACTTTGCCGAGCAGGTAGAACGCTCTGGCTTTATCTTTATCGGACCGAAAGCCGACACCATTCGCCTGATGGGCGATAAAGTGTCCGCGATTACCGCCATGAAGAAAGCCGGTGTTCCGACCGTACCGGGCTCTGACGGTCCGTTAACCGAAGATATGGATAAAAACCGTGCCTTCGCAAAACGTATCGGCTACCCGGTGATCATCAAAGCCTCCGGCGGCGGCGGTGGTCGTGGTATGCGTGTCGTACGCGGCGACAAAGATCTGGAACAGTCCATCAACATGACGAAAGCGGAAGCCAAAGCGGCTTTCAACAACGACATGGTGTACATGGAAAAATACCTGGAAAACCCACGCCATATCGAAATTCAGATTTTGGCTGACGGTCAGGGCAACGCTATCTATCTGGCAGAACGTGACTGCTCAATGCAGCGCCGCCACCAGAAAGTGGTGGAAGAAGCACCTGCACCGGGTATTACCGAAGAGATGCGTCGCTACATTGGCGAACGCTGCTCGAAAGCCTGTATTGATATTGGCTATCGTGGCGCTGGTACCTTCGAGTTCCTGTATGAGAACGGTGAGTTCTATTTCATTGAAATGAACACCCGTATCCAGGTTGAACATCCGGTGACCGAGATGATTACCGGCGTTGACCTGATCAAAGAGCAGCTGCGCATTGCAGCTGGCCAGCCATTGTCAATCAAGCAGGAAGAAGTGATCATTCGCGGTCATGCGGTGGAATGCCGAATCAACGCTGAAGATGCTAACACCTTCCTGCCAAGCCCTGGCAAAATCACCCGATTCCATGCACCGGGTGGATTTGGCGTGCGCTGGGAGTCTCATATCTACGCCGGCTATAGCGTACCGCCGTACTATGACTCAATGATTGGCAAGCTGATTACCTTTGGTGAAAACCGCGATGTGGCAATTTCACGCATGAAAAATGCGCTGGCGGAGCTGATCATCGACGGGATTAAAACCAATATCGAACTGCAGATGAAAATCATGTCAGACGAGAACTTCCAGCACGGTGGCACCAATATCCACTATCTGGAGAAAAAACTCGGCCTGCAAGAGAAGTAATTACGCCGCTGTTCAGTGGGCCTGTACCACGGGGCCCACTCTTCTTCGCCCCCTTTCTGCAACTTTTGCAAGATATCGCTGGGCAAATGCGCATCCTGTCGTAAAATTCCCTTCTTTTTATCTGTCCTTGCCGTAACCCTGAGGGAGAAACGGATGGAAAAACGCTTTCTGCAAGCGCACCGTGAAGCACGCTGGGCCTTCTGGCTGGCGGTGGCTTATCTTGCCTGCTGGGCACTGGCGGGCGGGTTGCCTGATGACAAACCCGGTATTACCGGCCTCCCACACTGGTTCGAAATGGCCTGTCTGCTGATACCTGGGGTGTTTATTTTTCTTTGCTGGCTGATGGTTCGCTTCATCTTCCGCGATATCTCTCTGGAGGACGACGGTGAAGCTTGACATTATTTTGCCTCTGATTGGCTACCTGCTGCTGGTTGCCGGACTCTCCGTTTATGCCATGCGTCAGCGCCGTGAGGGCAGCTTTTTGAGCGAGTACTTCCTCGGCAGCCGGTCAATGGGCGGCTTTGTGCTGGCGATGACGCTGACCACCACTTACATCAGCGCCAGCTCGTTTATCGGCGGCCCCGGGGCAGCCTATAAATACGGGCTGGGCTGGGTGCTGCTGTCGATGGTGCAGGTGCCTGCCGTCTGGTTGTCACTGGGCATCCTCGGCAAGAAGTTCGCTATCCTGGCCAGACGCTATAACGCCGTCACCCTTAACGATATGTTGTATGCGCGCTATCGCAGCCCCCTGCTTGTGTGGCTGGCCAGCATCAGTCTGCTGGTGGCCTTTATCGGGGCCATGACCGTGCAGTTTATCGGTGGTGCTCGTCTGCTGGAAACGGCTGCCGGCATTCCTTACGACACCGGGCTGCTGATCTTTGGTATCTCTATTGCGCTGTATACGGCATTTGGCGGCTTCCGTGCCAGCGTGCTGAACGATGCCATGCAGGGGATGGTGATGCTGGCCGGCACGTTCCTGCTGCTGTTCGCCGTCATCCATGCGGCGGGCGGAATGCATAACGCGGTTGAAACCCTGCAACACATCGATCCTCAGCTGGTCTCTGCCTCCGGCGTGGATGATATTCTCACCCCCACCTTCCTGGCCTCGTTCTCCGTGCTGGTGTGCTTTGGCGTCATCGGTCTGCCGCACACGGCGGTCCGCTGCATTTCCTATAAAGACAGCAAGGCCGTACATCGGGCGATCCTGCTGGGGACGGTGGTGGTGGCGGTTCTGATGTTTGGTATGCACCTTGCGGGTGCTCTTGGGCGGGCGGTGATCCCGGACTTAGCGATCCCGGACCAGGTGATCCCGAGGCTGATGATCCATGTTCTGCCACCCCTGGCCGCAGGGATCTTTCTTGCGGCACCGATGGCGGCCATCATGTCCACCATTAACGCCCAACTGCTACAATCGTCGGCAACGATCGTTAAAGATCTCTATCTGCGTATACGCCCGCATCAGCTGGATAATGAACCGCTGCTCAAGCGCCTCTCCTCACTGGTCACGCTGATTCTGGGCCTGCTGCTGCTACTGGCTGCCTGGAATCCGCCGGAGATGATTATCTGGCTGAATCTGCTGGCCTTTGGTGGTCTGGAAGCCGTGTTCCTCTGGCCGCTGGTACTGGGGCTTTACTGGGAGAAAGCCAATGCGGCGGGCGCACTGAGCAGCATGATCATGGGCGCAGCCTGTTATACCCTGCTGGCCAGTCTGTCCTTGCAGCTCTGGGGTTTCCACCCGATCGTACCGGCGCTGCTCCTCAGCCTGCTGGCCTTTATTATTGGCAATCGTTTTGGCCATTCTGACCCTGAAACAATGACTGCCTCCACCCTGATTGATGGAAGAGATTGAAAATGCCCTGGATACAAATGAAGTTAAATACCACCGGTGCACAGGCTGAAGAGCTGGGCGACGCACTGATTGAAAACGGCGCGGTGTCGGTGACCTTCCAGGATACCCACGACAACCCGGTATTTGAACCACTGCCGGGCGAAACCCGTCTGTGGGGAGACACTGACGTGATTGGGCTGTTTGATGCCGAAACCGAGATGCCGGAGGTGATTGCCGGCCTGGAGCAGCATCCACTGTTAGGCGTCGGTTTCCATCATAAAATCGAGCAGATTGAAGATAAAGACTGGGAGCGCGAATGGATGGATAACTTCCATCCGATGCGCTTTGGCCAGCGCCTGTGGATCTGCCCAAGCTGGCGTGACGTTCCCGACCCTGCCGCTGTCAACGTGATGCTGGATCCCGGCCTGGCGTTTGGTACCGGCACTCACCCGACGACCTCGCTGTGTCTGACCTGGCTGGATGGACTCGATCTGACGGGTAAAACCGTAATCGACTTCGGCTGTGGTTCCGGTATCCTCGCGATTGCCGCGCTGAAGCTCGGTGCGGCTGCCGCTATCGGTATTGATATCGATCCGCAGGCGATTCAGGCCAGTCGTGACAATGCACAGCGCAACGGCGTGTCCGAGCGTTTGTCGCTCTATCTGCCACACGAACAGCCCGAAAATCTCAGTGCCGACGTTGTGGTGGCCAATATCCTTGCCGGCCCGCTGCGTGAACTGGCGCCGCTGATTAGCGTCTTGCCTAAACATGGCGGCCATCTCGGCCTGTCCGGGGTGCTTGCCAGCCAGGCAGAGAGTGTGTGTGAAGCGTATGCTGACACCTTCACGCTGGATCCGGTGGCGGAAAAAGAAGAGTGGTGCCGCATCACCGGAGTTCGTCGTTAAAATAAACCGCTGATGCAGCCCAGATGAGCTGCATCAGCCCGTTCATTACGTCATATGTCCCGAATTACTGGCAAACTGACGTGATTTATGTTGCCAACTGGGTCACAAAAAAAGAAAAATCTTTGTACAGAAATTCGTCATATTTTTTTAATCCATTGTTTTATATCACTATAAAATTAATGCCTGTGACGCGCACGGTGATTCCTTGATCGGCATCAGCGGATTGTTCAAAGTTTGGCCTTTCATCTTCCTGAAAAAATGCGTAATATACGCCGCCTTGCGGACACACTATGGTCACTTTTTTTTCATGCGCATAGGAAATCACCAGCTTCGTAATCGTTTG
>Ga0308168_1000752_pt1 | contig 35114 bp, 36 predicted proteins | sample PhyCR2_FD_202133 | JGI IMG/M metagenome (GOLD analysis project Ga0308168, IMG submission 202133) | Phyllosphere microbial communities from UC Gill Tract Community Farm, Albany, California, United States - DLSLRC.R2 | ecosystem: Host-associated > Plants > Phyllosphere > Unclassified | place: USA...
ACATGCAGGGCTACAGCGGCCACGGCGTCACCTGCTCGCACCTGGCCGGCAAACTGATCTCGGAAATGATCCGCGGCGACGCCGAACGCTTCAACGCCTTCGCCTCGCTACCGCACATGCCGATGCTCGGCGGCCGCACCTTCTCCGCACCGCTTACCGCTCTGGGTGCCGTCTACTACTCCCTGCGCGACCGTTTCGGCGTCTGATTGACCTCACCGGCGACGGTCCGAAAGACCCCGCCGGTTTTTCACTTATGCAAAAGCACTGATGTCCACTGTGGGAGCGAGCCTGCTCGCGAAGAGGCCAGCCTAGCCACACTCGCTTTTGCTGACCGGCTCAAAACCAAATGTGGGAGCGAGCTTGCTCGCCAAGGGGCCATATCAGCCAACATCTTCGTTGTCTGACACACTGCTTTCGCGAGCAGGCTCGCTCCCACAGTGACTGTATTGCCAAGGCCAACAGGACTTTTGCCGCACCATCCATCGAACCTGCTGAGCAACACCGGCAAACGTGATTTAATAGCCGCCTTTCACGGTTCCGGGACACGGGAGCAACGTGATCCGCGCGACCTGCGCGTCACCCGCCACCCACCCCCATCGCCCTTAAGTCGCTCTTAACATAAGGCTGTCATGGATACGGGTTCTCGACTCAAACTAGTACGCGAAAGCTACAAACTCTCCCAGCGCGAGCTCGCCCGGCGTAGCGGCGTGACCAACGCGACCATCTCGCTGATCGAACAGAACCGCGTCAGCCCCTCCGTCAGCTCGCTGAAAAAGCTGCTCGAAGGCATACCGATGTCCCTGGCCGACTTCTTCACCTTCGACCAGCCCCCGCGCGAACACCAATACGTATTCCGCGCCAACGAACAACCCGACCTCGGCCGCCACGGCCTGCGCCTGCTGCTCATCGGCGCCTCGGTGCCCAGCCGCCAGATGCGCCTGCTCCGCGAACAATACGCCCCCGGCGCCAGCTCCGGCGATGAGCCGATCGTGCATGCCGAAGGCGAAGAGTGCGGGCTGGTCACGCGCGGCACGGTGGAACTGACCGTGGACGGGCAGGTGAGTGTGCTGAGTGCAGGGGATGGTTATTACTTTCCGACGACGTTGCCGCATAAATTCCGCAATATCGGCGCGGATGAGGCGGAGATTATCAGTGCGAATACGCCAGCGAATTTTTGAGGGCTTGCGTTTCGCATTGCTTCATTAAGGTTGATGTTAGGAAAACGCAGGCCACATGCGGTGTTTTCGTGCGAAGTATTCCGATGCTGAAATCTTCGCAATGTCTTCGGGCGATAACCACTCGTCCGGCGCATCGCACGTTCGCCCCACAGCTTCTTCCAATGCTGTAACTCCCCACGCAAAGGAAGAGCAACCATGCTGAACCATAGATTTGCGGTGATTACCCTCGCGGCGTTGCTGTTCGGCAGCGCGCCGTATGCGCTAGCGGCTGGCGAAACGTCGAGCCCGAAGGCGAGCGACGGCACCAGCCAGACTCGTGAACCGGCGTCTCCAGCCACCAATGCCGACCCGGATGCCGATTCACTGCCCGAAGGTGGTGATGGTGGCAAGACCGACAATGGGCCGGTGCCATCTGCCTCCAAACCCAGCCCCGCGGGTCAACCATCCGGTAGCAGCAGTGGGGGCAGCAGCGGTGGTTGATGCTTATGTCGTACTAGAAAGCCCGGTCATTCAAACCGGGCTTTTTTCTGCGTATCAGAAATTGTTTTTTCGATGATTCGATGTCTCTTCCGAGGTGCCGGGTTTGATTATTTTTGCCATTCGTCAGCCCCTCTGCATTTTCGCCGCTCGCCTTATTCCAATGCATACCTTACCCCCGTAAAGGAACCGCCAACATGCGCAAATCCAACCTCGCAGCTCTGACCCTGGCCACGCTGTTATCCGCCACCTCGCTCTACGCAACAGCCGCCAGCGACACCCCGGCACCCACGGCCAACGACGGCAACAGCCAGACCAATCCGAGTGCGCCGGAGGACATTCATTCCAACGGTGCCACCGTGCCCAAAGGCACTCAGGGCAACACCACCAACAACGACGGCTCAACCCCTTCGGGTTCCAAACCCAGTGGTTCGAAGCAATCGAACGACAGCGGCACCAGCAGCGGTGCTGGTGAGGGTTGAAGCTGTTTGCAGATACAGCAAGCCCGGCATCAAGCCGGGCTCTTTATCAATCATCGATAACCGAGGCTATTTAGCCTTCCAGTTGCCGCCACTGTTTTCACAATCAATCTTCGCTTGCGCCAAGTGCTCGCCGTCGTAGTAATACGTGGTGACTTTGGCGTTGTCGGGCATGTTCAGCGGTTTGGCGCTTTTGTCTTTGCTGGTCGAGTGCGGGTTGGCCAGGGATTCCTGGGTGAGGCGGGCGGTGCAGGTGGCCTGGTAGTGGTCGTCGCAGCGTTCGACTTTCTTCTTGGTGGCGTTGAGGGTGTCCTTGGTTTCGTTGCTGCAGGACCAGTTGATGGAGTCCACGGGCATGCCTTCGTATTCGTAGCAGCTGTGGGTTTCCACCGCTGGCACCGAGGCGCTGGAGGAGCGGGTCTGCACGTCGCAGCCTTCAGCCATGACGCAGGTGGGGATGATGGCGAACGTGGCGATCAGGAGCAGCAGTCGGGTTTTCATCGGCAATTCCTCTCCAATGGCGCCGCGTCTGATCGGTGATTTGGCGCTTGTCTGGTTTCGAGGCGGCGAGGGCGGGCAAGGTTCAATCGGTTTGCGCTGAGCGATCTTCGCGTACACTGCGCAACAATCAGAAACATTCAGCGCAGGATTCGATTCCCATGGCCCAAACCCTCGAACGCGCTATCGCCATTGCCGCCACGGCCCACACCGGGCAGGTGGACAAGGGCGGGGCGCCGTACATTCTGCATCCGCTGAAAGTCATGTTGCGCATGAGCACGCTGGAAGAACGCATCGTCGCTGTGCTGCACGATGTGGTCGAGGATTGCGGGGTGAGCCTGGATGATCTGCGCGGGGAAGGTTTCAGCGAAGAGGTGCTGGCGGCGATTGCAGCGGTGACCAAAGTGCCGGGCGAGTCCTACGAGGATTTTGTCGACCGCGCCGCGCAAAACCCGATCGGCCGGGTGGTGAAGCTGGCGGATCTGGAAGAGAACAGCGATATCTCGCGGATTGCCTCGCCGAGTTGGGAGGATCTGGAGCGGATCGAGAAATACCGGCGGGCGATTGCACGCCTTCGCGCATAGGAATGCCAATCCCCCTGTAGGAGCTGCCGAAGGCTGCGATCTGATCGTTCCCACGCTCTGCGTGGGAATGCAGCCGGGGACGCTCTGCGTCCCAAAAGATCGCAGCCTTCGGCAGCTCCTACCAGGGAATGGTGGTGTCTCACAAAATAGCCAGGAAGGCGAACTATGAAATCCATTGTGTGCTTGTTGATTGCGGCCGGTTTCGGCGCGTTATTGCAGTTTGAAGGCGTACCCCACGGCTTGCTGCTGGGCTCGATTGTCGTTACCGCGTTGTTTGCCAGTAAAACCGGCATCGCCCCGGCAACTCCTTATGGCTTGGGCTACATCCAGGTCACGCTGGGCATCGCCACCGGGCTGATGTTCGAAGCATGGGACAGCGAAACGGCGACGACGATGTTGCCCAGCCTTGTCGTGTTGCTGATCTGCCTGACCGTACAAATTGCACTCGCCGGATGGTGGCTGACACGCGGCGCCGGTTGGAACCGCACCGATGCACTGCTGGCGGTGTATCCCGGCGCATTGGCCGCAGTGTTCGATTTGCTTGAGTCGGAAAAGGCTTCGAGCAAAGTCATCATCGTGCATCTGATGCGACTGCTGTTGATCACCGTGCTGGTGAGTTTGCTCATTCCCGGGCAAGTGGCGGTGGCTGAAGTCGCCAGCGATCCGTTGACCACAGGCATGGCGCTGACCGCGTTCTCTGTCGTCGCGCTGAGCGTATTGCTCGGCCGCCTGCTGTTGCTGATCGGCGTCCCGGCGCCGTTCATGCTCACTGCGATCATCATCAGTGCTGTGTTTGTGAAGTCGGGATGGCTGCACGGTTTTCACATGCCGGAGTGGAGTTTGAACCTGGCCGCACTGATTCTTGGCGTGCGTATCGGCTCACGGTTTCAGGGGCTGGGCATCGCAGAACTGGCGCGACATGGGCGCACGGCGTTGGTATCGGTGGGTTTGATGATCGTCGCTGCGGCGGTGTTTGCCGAGGTGGCCGCGCGCTGGCTGGGCACTGATCCGCTGACCCTGTGGCTGGCGTACATGCCGGGCGCGATCGAGACGATTGCGATTGTCGCGTTTGGTGGCGGGCTGAATGTGGTGTTTATTCTGACGCATCATCTGAGCCGGATGGTGCTGCTGCATTTTGCCCCGGCGTTGTTGGTGCAGGTCAGGCGTGGCCCAAGGCAATCGCGAACGACACGACGATCATGCAGGCGAAGGCGAAGTTGAGATTCATGGGCTGTGCATCCTGAGCTTTTGAGAGTGGGGCCATTGTGAACAGGCGCAACGCAAAGAAAAAATTCGCCGTGTTGATTCCAATGATCGAAAGCATTGATAGCCGTTGCGTTTGTATTTGCCTGAGACTTTCGCTAGTGTCGCGGAAACCTGCAACTACAAGCACAAACAGGCATAACCATGCACGACCACTCCATCGCCGAATTGCCGTCCCTGCGCCGGCAGAAAATCCTTTTGCTTCTCGAACGTGACGGCAAGGTCATGGCCTCCGAGCTGAGCCAGCATTTCGCAGTGTCCGAAGACACCATCCGCCGCGACCTTGCCGAGCTGGACAGCGCCGGACTGGTGCAGCGCGTGCATGGCGGGGCACTGCCGCGACCGAAAGACTCGGGCAAAGATTACTTCACCCGCCTGGATGAGACCGACGAGGTCAAAGTACGTCTGGCGCAATTGGCGGCGCAGCACATCGAGGACGGGCAGATTGTGCTGTTTGATTCCGGCTCGACCACCTTGCAGGTGGCGCGCGCGTTACCCGGCAACATCCGCATCACCGCCGTGACCGCTTCCCCACTGACGGCGATTGCCTTGTCCGAATATAAAGGTGTGAAAGTGATTCTGGCGGGTGGTGAATTGAATCCGCATTCGATGTCGGCCAGTGGTCAGGAAGCGCTGCGACTGCTGGCGGGGATCAAGGCGGATCTGGCGATTACCGGGGTGTGTGCGATTCATCCCGAGGTCGGGATCACCTCGCTGCATTTCGATGAAGTGCCGATCAAACAGGCGATGCTAGACAGTGCAGCGCGGGTGATTGCAGTGACTACGGCAGACAAGCTGGGTGCGGTGGAGCCGTTTGTGGTGGCGCCGTGTACGCGCCTGCATAGGTTGATTACCGAGCGGCATCCCGGGTCGGGGAATGTCGAGGATTATCGGCGGTTGGGGATTGTGGTGGAGCAGTTGCCGGATTGAATTTTGTGTGGGGTTTGAGGGCCTCTTCGCGAGCAAGCTCGCTCCCACAGGGTGTTGTGTCGTGCACAAATCCAATGTGGGAGCGAGCCTGCTCGCGATAGGGCCGGTCCAGTCAGCGCAACCGCTCAAGCATCTGGTAATACCACATCCCCGCCGCCAGCAACGGGTTGCCCAGCAGGTCGCCCATTGGCACGCGGATGTGCTGGCACGCGGCGAAGGTGTCGAATTGCTCCATTTGCCCGGTGATCGCGCGGCTCATGATCTCGCCCATGATGTGCGTGGTGGCGATGCCATGTCCCGAGTAGCCCTGGCAATACCAGACGTTGTCCGAAAGCTTGCCCAGTTGCGGGATGCGGTTGATGACGATGCCCATCGCGCAGCTCCACTGGTAATCGATCGGCACGCCTTTTAGCGCCGGGAACGTGCGTTCGATACACGGGCGCAGTTCGGCGGCGATGTCGCGCGAATCCTTGCCGCTGTAGTTGGCGCCGCCGCCGAACAGCAAACGGCCGTCGGCGGTGAGCCGGTAGTAATCGAGGACGAAGCGGCAGTCGTACACGGCGAGGTCTTCGGGGTTGATCTGTTGCGCCAGATCACCGAGCGGCGCGGTGGTGACGATGCCGCCCATGGCCGGAAAAATCTTGCCCTTGAGCTGACCCGGTTCGAGCTTGTGATAGACATCGCCGGCGAGCATCACTTGATTGGCGTCGATCTGACCGTGAGCGGTGCGTACGCCAGGTGTGTCGCCGTGAATGATCTCCAGCACTTCACTGTTTTCGAAGATCAGCGCGCCCAGGCTTTCGGCTGCGCGTGCTTCGCCAATGCACAGGTTGAGCGGGTGCAGGTGCATGTTGCGGGTGTTCTTGATCGCGCCGTGGTAGAGCTCGCTTTGCAGCAGGTCGCGAACCTGGCTGCGGTCGAGCAGGCTCACTTCATCGCCCAATCCGCGACGCACGGCTTCGTCGTAATCCTTGCGCAGATCGACCATGTGGCTCGGCTTGTACGCCGCGTGCAAGTGGCCGTGTTTGAGGTCGCACTGGATCGCATATTTCTCGACGCGCTGGCGGATGATTTCATGCCCGCGCCAGCGCAGATGCCAGATGAAATCGTCCACGTCATCGCCCAGTTTCGCGCGCATCTGCTTGCGCATCGCGCCGTCGCCGGAGAGGCTGCCGGTGACTTGCCCGCCATTGCGCCCGGTGGCGCCCCAGCCGATCTTGTGGCTTTCGACGATGGCGACTTTCAGGCCTTTTTCCGCCAGTTCGACGGCAGTGGCGACGCCAGTGAAACCGCCGCCGATGATCACCACATCGACCTTGTGCCGACCTTGCAGGGTCGGGTAGTCGGTGTCTTGGTTGAGGGTGGCGGTGTAGTAGGAATTGCAGCGAATGGTCATGTCAGGGTCCACAAAAAATTCCAGGTTCGAAGTGCATTCCCTGTGGGAGCGAGCCTGCTCGCGAAAGCGGTGTGTCAGTCACCCAAAATGTTGAATGTGACGACGCCTTCGCGAGCAGGCTCGCTCCCACAGGTTCGGTGTCGGATCGTTAAGCCTCGGTCAGGTACCACCGCCAATCCTGCTCACCCACTTCAGCCATGAACTGCCGATACTCGGCACGCTTCACCGCCAGATACACCCCAAGGAATTCCTGCCCCAACGCCTCCCGTGCCCACGCGGAATTTTCCAGCGCCTGCAACGACGTCAGCCAATCGGTCGGCAGCAGTTCTTTCGCCTGGGCATAACCATTGCCCTCGACCGGTGCCCCCGGATCCAGCTCTTCACGGATGCCGCGATGAATGCCGGCGAGGATCGCTGCCGCTGCCAGATAAGGGTTGGCGTCGGCGCCGCAGATGCGGTGTTCGATGTGTCGTGTCGGCGCCGGCCCGCCGGGTACGCGCAGGCTGACCGTGCGGTTGTCGACGCCCCAGGTCGGCGCCAGTGGCGCGTAGCTGTTGGCCTGGAAACGCCGGTAAGAGTTGGCGTTGGGGCAGAACAGCAGCAGCGAATCCAGGAGAGATGCGAGCATGCCGCCGATCGCCGTGCGCAACAGCGGTGTGCCGGCCGGGTCTTCAGAAGCAAACAAATTACGCCCCTCGGCATCGGCCAGGCTGACGTGCATGTGCATGCCGGTGCCGGCCAGATCATCGAACGGCTTGGCCATGAACGTCGCCTGCATGCCGTGCTTGTGCGCCACGCCTTTGGCCAGACGTTTGTAGCGTACCGCCTGATCCATCGCCTCCAGCGCATCGCCGTGTTCGAGGGTGATTTCCACTTGCCCCGGGGCGTATTCGGAGATCGCCGTGCGCGCCGGAATGCCGTGCAGTTTGCACGCGCTGTAAAGGTCGGCGAGGAACGGCTCGATCTGCTCCAGCTCGCGCAAACCGTAGACTTGCGTGTGTCGCGGTCGTCCGCCGTCAGCGTCCAGCGCCGGTTGCGGGCGGCCGTTGTGGTCGCGTTTGGCGTCGAGCAGATAGAACTCCAGCTCGCAGGCCATGATCGGGTGATAGCCCTCGGCCTTGAGCCCGTCGATCACCTTGATCAGCAGGTGCCGAGGGTCAGCGATGCTCGCCGGCATGCCCGCGCTCGGGTGCATGCTGACCTGCACCGCAGCGGTTGGAATCTGTCGCCACGGCAGGCGTACCAGACTGCCTTGCAGCGGATAGGCGCGGCAGTCGATGTCGCCCACATCCCAGACCAGTCCGGAGTTTTCCACGTCCTCGCCTTGTACGGTCAGGCCGAGGATGGTGCTCGGCAGCGGTCGGCCGCTTTCATACACGGCGAGCAGTTCTTCGCGATGCAACAGCTTGCCGCGCGGCACGCCGTTGGCGTCGAGAATGAACAGTTCGATCATGTCGATATCGGGGTTCTGTTCGAGGAACAGGCGTGCGTCTTCAATGGCTGCGAATTTCATGGCAAATCACTCACGGTGGCGCCGCACAGGCGCGCAGATTCGTCCGGACACGACGCGACAAAAAGGCGTAAGTGTCCCGGCAGGGATATCAGGAAAATCGGGAAATTGACTGTCGCGGTTTCAGCTCACGCGATCAGGCAGGAACGGCGATATCCGGCGGGCGTGCGGAGTGACGCAGCTTGGAGCGGCGCAGGGCCATGGGCAGATTGACAATGCGGTTCATACGCGGCCCCTGTTGCAGTGGGCGCGTACAGCAGAGACGTGCAACCTTTGCGGTTGTTGTGGTGACGTACTCATAACGCGTGTTTCCGTTGGCGGAAAGCGTCGGCGGCAGGGCAGGCCCGGCGACCGGTGTGCCCGGATAGTAAGGGGGAATTTGCGCGCGTGTAAATGGAAGATTCGTCGGTGGCGCTTTCCGGCGTTTGGGCTGCTTGACCGAGTTGCCTTTTTCGCGAGCAGGCTCGCTCCCACAGGAGAGTGCATTTCAACTGTGGGAGCGAGCCTGCTCGCGAATGGCAGCACCTCGATCCAGAGTCAACACGCCGAGCCCGCCGCTGAGCCATTCAGCGCAGCACGTAATCGTCCGGTTCCGGCGCGGGCGGCAACGGCGAGACGCCGAGTTCGTAAAGCACATCGCGCTCCAGGGTACGCACCAGCGCATCGGTCGGCAGATCGTTTTCATCGCGCCCGAACGGGTCTTCGAGTTCATCGGCAATCGCGTCGAAGCCGAAAAAGGTGTAGCTGACAATTGCCGTGAACAGCGGCGTCAACCAACCCAGCGATTGCGCCATGGCGAACGGCAGCAACAGGCAGAACAGGTAGATGGTGCGGTGCAGCAGCAGGGTGTAAGGGAAGGGCAGTGGCGTGTTCTTGATCCTGTCGCACACGGCCTGGGCCTGGCTCAGGCAGGTCAGGTGATTGGCCAGCAATTGATAACGCCATGGCGACAGCACACCGGCCGTTTCCAGCTCGGAACACTGGCGCCCGACCTGATGAAGGATCTGTCCGCAGTGATCCGGCGCCGCCCCATCGATCGGCGGGCTGACCCAGTCGGCACTGGCCTGCTCCTCACTGTCTCCACGCAGCCGCGCATTCAACGCGTGGGCGAAACCGCACAGGTTGCGCAACAGTTGTGCACGCAGGCGGGTGTCATCGAGGTCTTGGGTTTCGCGCATCACCGCACGCACCCGCAACAGCACCTCGCCCCAGGCCTTGCGCCCCTCGTACCAACGGTCGTAACAAGCGTTGTTGCGAAAGCTCAGGAAGATCGACAGCGACAGGCCGAGCAGGGTGAACGGTGTCGAATTGATCTGGGCGAAGTAGCTCGGCACCAGAAGTTCGATCAGCACAATCGCTGCCGCCAGCAGTGTCAGCATCAAAGTGCGCACGGCGATGCGTTTGGCGATCGAGCCTCTGAGGGTGAACAGCACGGCGAACTGATTGGGTCTCGGTCTGACGATCATCTCGCGGTCCCTGTAGCGCGGCGAATCAGCCGCCGGTCATGTTCATGAAACGCACCACTTGCACGTCGTCGTTGACTTCGAAGTTGTGTCGATACGGCTTGAGTTTCATCGCCTCGATGATCGCGTTTTCCAACCGTTCCGGGTGGCCCGGATGGGCGCGCAACACCGCTTTGAGGTCCATCGAATGCTCGTTGCCCAGGCATAGCAGCAGGCGACCTTCGACAGTCAGGCGCACGCGGTTGCAGGTACCGCAGAAGTTGTGGCTGTGCGGTGAAATGAAGCCCAGGCGAATGTTCGGCGCTTCGGCCACGCGCCAGTAGCGCGACGGCCCTTGCGTCGATTCGGTCGAGTCGATCAGGGTAAAGCGTTCGGCGATGCGTTCGCGTACTTGCGCGCTGGAGTAGAAGGACTCGGCGCGGCTGTGTTCGGCGATCGCGCCCAGCGGCATCTCTTCGATGAAGGAAATATCCAGATCACGCTCGATGGCAAAACTGACCAGATCGTTGATTTCGTGATCGTTGCGGCCCTGCATCACCACGCAATTGAGTTTGGTGCGGGTGAAACCGGCGGCACGCGCCGCATCGATGCCGTCGATGACCTGCGCCAGATCGCCGGTACGGGTCAGTTCCTTGAAGCGTTGCGGGTCAAGACTGTCGAGGCTGATGTTCAGGCGCTTGACCCCGGCGTCGAACAGCGGCTGGGCCAGTCGGCCCAATTGCGAACCGTTGGTGGTCAGGCACAGTTCGCGCAGGCCGGGCAGGGCAGCGATCTGTTCGCAGAGCTGCACGACGCCGGGGCGGATCAGCGGCTCGCCACCCGTGAGGCGGATCTTGCGCGTGCCGAGGGCGACGAAGCTTTGCGCCACCTGGAACAGCTCCTCGAGGGTGAGAATCTGCTGGCGCGGCAGGAACTGCATGTCCTCGGCCATGCAATAGACGCAGCGAAAATCGCAGCGGTCGGTGACCGACAGGCGCAGATAATCCACGCGGCGGTTGTGACCATCGATCAATTCACGCTGTGTCATGGGCTCGCCTCGTGGATGTGGAGCGCCGTCAGCGGGCGCAGATCGCGCAGGGTAGGCTGCGCTCGCCATGCCGTCCAATCACTCTGGCTGACCGAGTGATTGACGGCGTCGATGATGCCTTACGGTGCGCCAAACATTGCCGTCCAGTAAATGCCGGCGTTGCTTTTCGGGTCGGTCGCGTAGGCAGCGCCCAGTTCCTGATATTGCGGATTCATCAGATTGGCGCAATGCCCGGGGCTGGCGAGCCAGCCGTCGACGACCTTGCCGACGGTGTCTTGCCCGGCGGCGATGTTCTCGCCGACCAGTTGCCCACTGTAACCGGACAGCTCGGCGCGGTCGCCTGGGGTGCGGCCGTCGCGGTCCTTGTGGTCGAGGTAATTGTTGTTGGCCATGTCGCGGCTGTGATCCTGAGCGACCGTGCCCAGCGTGGCGTTCCAGGCCAGCGGTGCTGCCGCTGCGAAGGACTGGCCGCCGCACTGGCGCGCCTGGCCGCGCGCGGTATTGAGTTGCGCCAGCAGCTTTTGCCCTTCGCTTTGTGCATCGCCGAGTTTCGCCGTCAGCAACGGCCGCGCGAGGACGATGCGCCAGTCGCGGTCGACACGGTTGACGCCGATATCGACGAACTGCGGATCGAGCACCACCTGACAGAAGCTTTCCTGAATCGCCTTCATTGCTGACGCCGCATCGCGCGGGCCGTTGAGGGTGATCGCCTGCACGTTGACCATCGGGTAGTGGGCGCTGGTCATGGCCTGCTGCAGATCGACCGCGCCGCTGGCGGGCAGGCGCAGACGTGGATCGGCCGACAGCGGTGGCAACTCGTTTGACGCCTGCGTGCCGCAACGCTGCGGCTGGCTGCGATAGCTGTTGATCGACTCGATCAATTGCAGTTCATCGGCAGCCAGCGCCGAGGTGGCGAACACCACGCCCAGCGACAGTGCGGCACAACGCAAAACGGACGGCATGAAGCGCATGGAAATCTCCCTTGAGCTGAATGCGCCCATGATGCGCGAAAGGCCCCCGGTGAGTGAATGTGTTTTTCTTTGCGGCGGATGTTTTTCTGCGCTGGTGTGCCCGCGCATTTGCTCGCTACACTCTGCGAAGACCCCGCAAACCGGGCGTCTCACCGACGTAACATCTTGCCCCGGGCGGGCGCTGACGGAAGAACCGACATGGGATCGAAAGGCTTGGCGGGCGGTTTGTTGTGGATCTTTTTGACCGGCGCGGCATGGGCCGGGGCGCAGGCGCCGATCGAGGCCAAGGCCGAACAGAAAGCCGAGGTGCTGGAGGAGAAAGCGGCGGATAAAGTCAGCGCTGCTCCGGCGCCGAAATCCGAGGCCATCACCCCCACCGAAGCGCAAGCGGTGGATCCGGCCGGCGCCGCGCCGCTGGACGATCCGCTGACCTGTCTGGCGCGCAGTATCTATTGGGAAGCCAAGGGCAAGGACACCCCGGAAATGGAAGCCGTCGCCAGTGTGGTGATGAATCGCCTCGGCCACGACGGCTTTCCCGACACAGTGTGCGCGGTGGTCAAGCAAGGATCGGAAAGCGGCAACTGCCAGTTTTCCTGGTGGTGCGATGGCAAGCCCGATCAGGTCAAGGAAGACGCCGAATACGCGCTGGCCAAGGAAATCGCCGGCAAGGCGTTGAACCGTCAGCTCAAGGACCGCACGCGCGGTGCCCTGTATTTTCACGATCGCGGCGTGCACCCGAGCTGGGCCAAGGCCTATCGCAACACCGCGCAGACCGGCAGGTTCCTGTTCTACAAACCCGCCGGCGGCGACGCGCGTTAACTGGCGTGGGTATTGAGAATGCTCGCCACCTGTTGCGGCTGGCAGTTCAGATACGGTGACTTTTGCAGCCAGCGCTGATCCGGATACCAGGAAAACATGAACTGGCCGTTCTTCAGGCGATCGATCACCTGTTTGGCGATCTGCGGCCGTACGGCGGGGCAACCCTGACTGCGGCCGATACGCCCCTGACGCTTGCTCCACAGCGGGTTCACATAACTTGCGGCATGAATCACGATCGCGCGATCACGGGCCAGATCATTGAAACCGGGCTCCAGACCATCCATGCGCAGCGAATAGCCGTGAGTACCTTCGTAGCTTTCCTGAGTGCGGAACAGACCGAGGCTGGACTGATAGCTGCCTTCGCGATTGGAAAACTGCGTGGCGAAGTTTTCCCCGGAGTTGGAACCGTGGGCAACCAGATCACGCAGCACCAGTTTCTTTTTGCTCAGATCGAAGATCCACAGGCGGCGTTCGGTGGACGGTTGCGAGTAATCGATGATCGCCAGATGCCGCGAGGGTTTCGCGCCGTTGTTGACCGCGCATTGCATGGCGTTCAATGCACCTTTGAGCGCCTGGGGATTGAGTTCCGGCGCGGCGTGGGCGAGGCTGTTGTAGAGAACCGGCGATGGCTTGCCGGCGGCAAATACTGGGCTGGTCACGGCGACAAGGGTCGCGGTGCTCAACAGAAGTCGGCGCAAAAACGTCAACATTTTATAAAGTGTCCTCAACTTGCTACATAAACGGCACTTTGGCTCCTGACTCCCAGTCAATACCCGCAGGCTCGCGGTTCGAGCCTGACTGTTCAGCGCACCTGATGTAAGGTTGACCGTCATCTGGACGGCCATGGATTGGAGTAAAGCAGTTGTTCAAAAAGTACGCATGCTACTTGAGCATTTGTTTGCTCGCTGCGCCGTTTGTCGCTTGCGCCGATGAGCCGCTGCCCCCGCTCGAAACCCTGCCGACGCCTCAAACGCAATTGCCGGTCGAGCCGCGCAGCCCGTTGCAGGCGGTTTTGATCAGCCTGGCGCAGTCGTGCCCGGCCATCGCTCTGCGTCTCAATGGCCCGGCATTGAGCCAATTGCAGGCGTTTTACGAACAGCAGGACTGGATGCCGGTGTGGGCAAGTGAGTCGGCACGCTTGCCGGCATTGCGCGCGCAATTGCAGCTGTTGGCCGATGATGGCTTGAATCCGAATCGCTATGCGGTTGCGACGACACCGCCGCAGGATGGCGAGCTGTGCGCCGACATCGACATCAGCCGCAACTACCTGCAGGCCTTGCAGGATCTGCATTACGGCCGTCTGTTGCAATCGCATTTCGAACCGCTGTGGCGTGTCGACGGCCCGCCGACCGACCGTCAGGCGCAACTGCTCAGCATTGCCGTGCCGGGCATGAACGATATTGCTGCGGCGTTCAACCTGGCGCGCCCGCATCTGCCGCAATATCAAAGCCTGCGTCAGCTGTATGCCGCGCAACGCTTGCAAGCCTTGCCGCAATGGCAGCCGGTGGGCAACGGCCCGTTGCTCCGCCCTGCGATGGAAGACCCGCGCGTGCCGGAACTGGCCCGTCGTCTGTACAGCGAAGGTTATCTGGCACACGCACTGGTGACGCCGGACAACGCCTACGATGACGTGCTGGTGGAGGCAGTGAAGCACTTTCAGGCCAGCCATTCGTTGCAGGCTGACGGCGTGGTCGGGCCGGGCACGATTGCCGAGCTGAACATCAGCCCGCTGACCCGCCGCGATCAATTGCGGGTCAATCTCGAACGTTTCCGCTGGATGGCCCAGGACATGGAGCCCAGCGGGCTGGTGGTCAACGTGGCCGCCGCTGAGCTGACGCTGTATCAGGGCGGTCAACCGGTGTGGCAGACCCGCACCCAGGTCGGCCGCGCCGAACGCCAGACGCCGTTGCTCAAATCCCGCGTCACCCGGCTGACGCTGAACCCGACCTGGACCGTTCCGCCGACTATCTGGAAGGAAGACAAGCTGCCGGAAATCCGCAAGGACCAGACCTTCCTCAGCCGCCAGAACCTGCAAGTGCTCGATGCCAACGGCCAGCCTCTGGCGGCGGCGGACATCGACTGGGACAACCCCGGCAACATCCTCCTGCGTCAGGACGCCGGCCCGCGCAATCCGCTGGGGCAAATGGTCATCCGTTTCCCCAACCCGTTCTCGGTGTACCTGCACGACACGCCAAGCAAGGCGCTGTTCGACAAAGGCCCACGGGCGTTCAGTTCCGGTTGTGTGCGCGTCGAGCACCCGCTGCAACTGCGCGATCTGCTGCTGTCCCCAGCGGAAAAAGCTCGCACCGAGACTTTGCTGGCAACCGGCACCACCCATGAATTTCGCCTGTCGGCGCCGGTGCCGATCCTGATGACCTACTGGACGGCGCAAGTCGACAGCAGCGGCCATGTGCGTTATGCGCCGGACATCTACAGCCACGACAGCGCATTGCTGGCGGGGCTGGATCGGGCGCACTAAGCCAGAACACTTCGGTCAGTTCCCTCTCCCTCTCCCTCGGGAGAGGGCCAGGGTGAGGGGCAAATCTCAAGTCGAGCGCAATACTCGAAAACTCACCGACCCAGCTCCTCCACCAACCACGGCAAAAGCTCCTCACACGAGCCTTCAATCTTCAAATCGAGCAGATCATCCGCCCGGGTCTTGCCCAGATTGATCGCCATCAACGGCTTGCCACGCTCGGCAATCACCCGACACAAGCGAAACGCCGAATACGCCATCAACGACGATCCCACCACCAGCAAGCCCGCCGCATTCTCGGCGGCGGCCAGCGCCCGCGCGGCCGTCGGTTGCGCCACGTTCTCGCCGAAAAACACCACATCCGGTTTCATCCGCTCACCTGCGCAATGCGGGCACTGCGGTACCTGAAAGCGCGCTTCAAATGCCGGGTCGAGCAAGGTATCGCCATCCGGCGCCTGCACCGCATCAACACCACTCAGGTAGGGATTGTGTGTCTCCATCTGCTGCTGGATCGCGTCGCGCTCGCTGCGCTGCCCGCAATCCAGGCACAGCACTCGATGCAGGCTGCCGTGCAGTTCGATCACATCGTGGCTGCCGGCCTGATCGTGCAAGGTATCGACGTTCTGCGTGATCAAAGCGCTGATCCGGCCACGCTGTTGCAATGTCGCCAGCGCCTCATGCGCCGCATTCGGTCGGGCCTTTCGCACGCGCGGCCAGCCGAGCATCGCTCGCGCCCAATAACGCCGGCGTGATTCCGGGGCGGCGAGAAACTCCTGATACATCATCGGCTGCCGCCCACGACGCACGCCGTCGCTGTCGCGATAGTCCGGAATGCCCGATGGCGTGCTGATGCCGGCGCCGGTCAATATCAGGAATTTATCGTCGACCATGGCCTGCAACAGCGTATCGAGATGTTCGCGGATCGGGCTATCGAGCATGCTCAGCACTCCAGAATGGGCAGTGCCGGCAGGTTAGCACGCGATCCGCACGGGTTACTTGCGCGCCTCCAGAATCAGATTGAACGGCGTTTGCGTGGCGCGGCGGAACTGCTTGAACCCAGCCTCGACAAAGACTTTGCGCAGGCGCATTTCCCCAGCCTGCGCACCGAGCCCGAGGCCGACTTCCTGGGACAGCGAATTGGGCGTGCAGATAAACGTCGAGGCGGCGTAGAACAGGCGCCCGACCGCGTTGAGATTGTCGTCCAGTTTGTCGTTGGCGAACGGTTCCACCAGCAACACCGTGCCATCATCTTTCAGCGACTCATAAGCGTGGCGAGCGGCGCCGACCGGGTCGCCCATGTCGTGCAGGCAGTCGAAAAAGCAGATCAGGTCGTAGTCGCCGCCGGGATAGTTTTTCGCCGTGCCCTCGAAAAATCTGGCGCGATTGCCCACGCCACCTTCTTCGGCGCGTTGCGTGGCGACGGTGACTGACGGCGCATGGAAGTCGAAGCCGACAAACTGCGATTTCGGAAACGCCTGGGCCATGATCACCGTCGAGGCGCCGTGGCCGCAGCCGATGTCGGCAACTTTGGCGCCGCGTTCCAGCTTCGCCACCACGCCGTCCAGGGCCGGAAGCCATTCGGCAATCAGGTGACCTTTGTAGCCGGGGCGGAAGAAACGTTCGGTGCCGCTGAACATGCACGGGTGGTGATCGCCCCACGACAAGGCGCCATTGCCGCGCATGGCCTTGACCAGTTTGTCCTTGTCATGGAAAAACGACGCCACAACGCCGAGACCGCCAGCGACGTACACCGGCGAATCCTCCACGGCCAGCGCCAGTGCCTGTTCTTCAGGCAAGCGAAATTGACCGTCAAGGTGTTCCATATAGCCCGATGCGGCATGGGCGCTGAGCCATTCGCGCACCAGGCGCGGATTGCAGGTGGTTTTGGCTGCGAGGGCTTCGGGGCTGATCGGTTGGCTGTCGGCCATTGCCCGGTACAGACCGAGTTCTTCGCCGACAATGACATTGGCCAGCATCGCCGCGCCGCCCATGTCGTTGACCAGTTTGCCCATGAATTCGTTGAGCTTCGCCTCATTCATCACGTGTGCTCCTGAAACAGGATCACCGTCCGGCGGCGTTGAATGTCGAGGCAGGCGCCACCGGGCGGTGGTCACGGATTGGGGCAGGGCACAGCAGACGTCCTGCGGCCCCCTCGACTGGGTAATGAATGAGTCTAGTCGGTGTTTTTCTCAGCGTGGCAGCGGCAACTTCAGTTCAGCGCACAACCCGCCACCTTCACGATTGCTCAACATAAGCGAGCCACCGAGCGCCAACGCCAATTGCTGGGCGATCGCCAACCCGAGCCCGGTGCCGCCGGTATCACGATTGCGCGAGTTTTCCACGCGGTAGAACGGTTCCAGTACATGCGCCAACTCGGCCTCGGCGATGCCCGGGCCGCGATCGAGGACTTTCACCGACAGGCTGTTGCCCTGCGCTTCGACCTGCAATTGCGCGGCGCCGGCGAATTTCAGGGCGTTGTCGGTCAGGTTCACCAGCACCCGGCGCAGGGCCTGCGGGCGGGTTTCGATTACCGCTTTGCTCTTGCCGCCGAGCTGCACGTCCTTGCCCATGTCCTGATAGTCGAAGACCAGGCTGTCGAGGAACGAGTCGAGATCAGTACGCCGGCTTTCTTCGGTGGCGCCGTGAACGCTGCGAGCGTAAGCCACGCCTTCGCGCACCAGATGTTCGATCTCGCCCAGGTCGCTGCTCAGTTTGTCTTTCTCGACCGAGTCGTCCATGAATTCTGCGCGCAGTTTCATCCGGGTGATCGGCGTTTGCAGGTCGTGGGAAATCGCCGCGAGCAGTTGCATGCGTTCTTTCAGGTAGGCGGCGATGCGCGTCTGCATGGCGTTGAACGCCCGTGCCGCGTGGACGACTTCGGTCGGCCCTTGCTCGTCGAGTTTGATCGGGTGAGCGTTGGGGTCGAGGGTTTCCACGGCGTTGGCGAGGCGAGTGAGGGGACGGATGGCGATGCGCACGGCGAGCCAGGTGCAGAGGATCAGCAACGCCAGTTGCCCGAGCAGCACCACCGGCAGCCACGGTGACAGCGGCACCATCGCCGGACGGATATCGATGGTCACCGGGCTGCCGTCGCTCAGGCGCAAGTGGCCCTGGAAATGTTGTCTCGGACCGCCGGGAACTTCGGTAAACACGATGGGATAAGTGTCACCGATGGCCGCCGTAATCGAGGCAATCGCGACGGACTTTTCAGCCGAGGTCACCGGCATGCCCGGTTCGCCCTCATTGAGCAGGTAGCCGTAATTGCGCCGGGCCAGACGCGGCAGCCAGGCCTCGCGTTCGGCGGCGGGCAGGCGATCGAGGATCGCCATCGACGTCGAGACGTCGGTTTCGAGGTTGCCGAGCATGGTGCTTTTCGCGCTCTGGTAGCGCTCGTAGTACTGCGCGCCGAACGACAGGCCCTGCGCCAGAATCAGCCCGATCAGAAAGATCAGCGACAGGCGCGAGGCGAGGGTGCGCGGCCATTGCAGCTTGAGTTTCATGCCGACGCCCCGAGCAGTTCGACCGGCAGCGAAAACACATAACCTTCACTGCGCACGGTCTTGATATAGGCCGGCTCGCGAGCATCGTCCAGCAGGCGTTGACGCAGGCGACTGACCAGCAGATCGATCGAGCGGTCGAACAGATCGGCCTCGCGGCCCTGGGTCAGGTTGAGCAGTTGATCGCGGCTGAGCACCCGTTGCGGATGGTCGAGGAACACCCGCAGCAGGCGGTATTCGGCGCCGCTGAGGGCAACCATGGTGCCGTCGCTGTCGAGCAGGTGGCGGGCCGAGGTGTCCAGCTGCCAACGACCGAACGCCAGCAGGCGTCCGGCTTCGGTGACCACCAGATTCGGCGGCAACATGCGTGTGCGGCGCAACACGGCGTTGATTCGCGCCAGCAGCTCGCGGGCGGCGAAAGGTTTGCTCAGGTAATCGTCGGCGCCCATTTCCAGACCGATGATGCGGTCGGTTTCATCGTTGCGCGCGGTGAGCATCAGCACCGGCGTCGCCTTGTGTTTGCCGACTCGCAATTCGCGGCACAGCTGCAGGCCATCGTCACCGGGCATCATGATGTCGAGCACGATCAGGTCGACGGTGTTGGCATCAAGGAAGCTGCGCATCTGCCGGCCATCGGCGACCACTGTTGTGCGCAGGCCGTTCTTCTTCAGGTAGTTGCCTACCAGTTCACGGATCTCGCGGTCGTCGTCGACGATGAGAATGTGATCGACATGTTCCATCGGTTCAAGCCTCTGTCAAAGGGGGAATGCCGTGCAGTCTATAGCGCCGTAGACCGCACGCCTGCCTGCCTTTGTATTGCAGTGTATCTGCCGCAGCGGCGGATACACACCGACGCAAAATCACGATTTTTTCGGGGTTTTGTATCGCTCTGTATCTACACGCTGCATGGATACACAACGAGTGATTCTCGTCCTTTCCTGACACAGACGCGATACCTCGAAGGCCTCAAATAGGCTCCATCGAGGCACACACAGACCGCCTCGGCTCAAACCCACTGAAGCCTTGAGGACTACACCATGAACAACAAATCCGTATTCGCCGCCTGCCTGTTCGCCGCGCTGAACATCTGCACCCTGTCGGCCCACGCCGAAGCTGACGTCAGCCGGCAAACCTACACCTACGGCACCCATCTGGATATCCAGAAAGTGCTGTCGATGACCGAAGACACCTCGGTGACCTGCGGCATCACCGAGGCGCGCATGACCTACCTCGATTCCGCCGGCAAAACCCGCGAGCTGGATTACAGCAAATTCGCTGACGGCTGCAACAACCAGAACTGAGTCATCCCTACTTTTTCTGCAAGGAGTTTTGCCATGAACAACGTCTCGCGCTTTCTGACCGCAGCAGCCTTCGCCTTCACCGGTGCCGCCGCCCACGCCAACAGTGCTGTGGAGCAGAGCAGTTGCGCCAGCAGCACCTGCTTCCAGCTGACCACCGTGGCGAAGGAGGGCAGCGATGCCTTGATCGCCGCTGACGGCTCCAGCCGCACACCGCAGGGGCAGATGGTTGCCGCTGACGGATCGAGCCGCACGCCGCAGGGGCAGATGGTTGCCGCTGACGGATCGAGCCGCACGCCGCAAGGCCAGATGGTCGCCGCTGATGGTTCCAGCCGTACACCGCAAGGCCAACTGGTCGCGGAAAACGGTGCCAGTCGTACGCCTCAAGGACAGTTGCTGGACGGCCAGACTGCATGAATCACGGCGTAAATAAAGCGAGCTAGCGAGGGACGTTTCCCTCGCTGGCCGGTTGTGTGCCCAGCCCCATTCCAAGGTGACCCCTTATGTACCTCATCGCATTTCTCGGCGGTCTGCTGACCGTTCTCAGTCCGTGCATCCTGCCGGTGGTGCCGTTTCTGTTCGCTGGCGCCAACCGTACCCGCTCCTCGATCCTCCTGACTCTCGCCGGCATGGCGCTGACCTTTGCGCTGATCTCCAGCCTTGCCGTGGTCAGCAGCGAGTGGGTGATTCAGGCCAGCAACACCGGCCGCCATGTCGCCTTGCTGGTCATGGCGCTGTTCGCCCTGTCGCTGATCTCGGCCCGCGTCGGTGACTGGCTGACCAGGCCGTTTGTCGCGCTCGGCAATCGTCTCGATCAGGACACACGTAAACGTGCAGGACCGATGGGCTCGATCATGCTCGGTGTCGCCACCGGCCTGTTGTGGGCGCCGTGTGCCGGGCCGATCCTTGGGGTGATTCTGACCGGCGCGATGTTGCAAGGCGCCAATGCGCAGACCAGCCTGTTGCTGCTGGCTTACGGCGTCGGCAGTGCCTTGTCGCTGGGCACGTTGATCTTCGCCGGACGCGGTCTGGTCAATCGGCTGAAACCGTCGATCCCGTTCAGCGGCTGGTTGCGCCGTGGTACCGGGGTTGCGGTACTTGCTACGGTCGCGGTGATCTCGACGGGCGCCGACAAAACCCTGCTCGCCAATACGTCTTCGGAGGGCGTGGCCAGCGTCGAGAAAAACGTCCTGGAAAACGTGCCGAAAGTGGTCGACTACTTCGTCAGCAAGGTTCGCGCCGATTCGATGATGGACGAGGCGCGGGGCGCGATGCCGTCGCTGTCGGGCGCTGTGCAATGGCTCAATTCACCAGAGCTCAGTGCCGAATCCCTGCGCGGCAAAGTGGTGCTGGTGGACTTCTGGACCTACGACTGCATCAACTGTCAGCACACCCTGCCGTACGTCAAAGACTGGGCGAAGAAATACGAGAAGGACGGCCTGGTGGTGATCGGCGTGCATACGCCTGAATACGGCTACGAGCGCATCATCAACAACGTCAAGGATCAGGTGAAAAAACTCGGTATCACCTACCCGGTAGCGATCGACAACGACTACGCGATCTGGCGCAACTTCGACAATCAATACTGGCCGGCGCATTACCTGATCGACGCCAAGGGCCAGATGCGTTACAGCCACTTCGGTGAAGGTCGCTATGCCGAGCAGGAGCAGATGATCAAGCAGTTGCTGGAGGAGGCGAAAGCTCCGGCAGCCTGATCAACAAAACCAATGGCTCACAGGTCGCGGACCATGAGCCATTGTTGTTTTTCCCACGCCTGGAAACCCTCCAATAGCTGCCAGCCGCGTTTACGGTAGTAGTCGTGTTTGTCTTGCGTGTGCAAGTACAAGCGCGACACCCCACGCTGCTTTGCTGCCTCGCAAATCCCTTCAATCAGCTGCTCCGCCAACCCTTGCCCGCGCGCCTCGGGATCAACGAATACGCAGGCGAGCCATGGGCCGAGATCGGCGCGATCAGCCAAGTCGTTGCGGGCCAGTGCGGCACCACCGAGCAGGCGTTCACCGTCCATGGCAATCAGGCACGACCATTCACCATTGCTTTGGCCCTCGGCAAATTCGCGCTGCCATTGAGCCAGGGGCTGGTCGGCGTATTCGTAGTGGAATTGTTGGTGAATCCACGCCGCGTAGCGATCGCTGTGTTGCATGTGCGCGGCGAGCCAGTCGAGGTGCAGTGACATCGGTCGAGTCCTTTGCGTGGGCGAGCCCGCATCAGAAACCAATCCCGCGACGCTGACAATGCGCAAGGTGTATCAGGCGCTTGACAGATTAGCGCCGCTCATCGGCAAAGTGCCCGGTTTACGGGGTAGCCGGACGATTGACAGGGACGCCGGGCAGCCTCGGCGCGATAGTGAGCAAGCACGGTCCGCGTCGCAGCCTGTGCTTTCTCTCTGCCACGGAGCTCGCTGTCATGAGTACCCCGATTGATCTCACTGCCCTGAAGGAACGTCAGAAAGTCGCTTGGGCCAGTGGCGACTACGCCGTGATCGGCACGACTTTGCAGATCGTCGGTGAAAGCCTCGCCGAGGCCTGCGATCTGCGCTGTGATGAACAGGTGCTGGATGTCGCCGCCGGAAACGGCAACGCCACCCTGGCAGCGGCGCGGCGCGGTTGTGTGGTGACCTCCACCGATTACGTCGCGGCACTGCTGGAGCGTGGTCAGGATCGCGCCCGGGCCGAACATCTGGAGGTGATTTTTCAGGTGGCCGATGCCGAGGCTTTGCCTTTTCCCGATGAAAGCTACGACGCCGTGTTGTCGACGTTCGGCGTGATGTTCGCGCCTGACCAGGTCAGCGCCGCTAATGAGCTGGGGCGGGTCTGTCGTCGGGGCGGGCGGATTGGTATGGCGAACTGGACGCCGGAGGGCTTCGTCGGGCAGATGTTCAAGATTCTCGGCCAGCATCTGCCACCGCCCGCGGTTGCTCAGCCGCCATCGAACTGGGGCTCGGATGCGTGGCTGCACAAGCATTTCGATGACCGCGATTTTGTCGTACGCGTGACCCGCAGCCACTTCAATTTCCGCTACCGCTCGGCGGCGCATTTCATTGACATCTTTCGCCACTGGTACGGGCCGGTGCACAAGGCTTTTGCGGTGTTGTCGGCGGAGGCCGGACAGGCGCTGGAGGATGATCTGACGGATTTGCTCAACCGATCGAATCGCGCCGGGGAGGCGTCGCTGGTGGTGCCGAGTGAGTATCTGGAGGTGGTGATTACCAAGCGCTAGCCCACATCGGATTTCCTGGTCGATGAAGATCTCTGTGGGAGCGAGCCTGCTCGCGAAAGCGGTGTGCCAGCCAACCTTGATGTTGATGGAACCACCGCATTCGCGAGCAGGCTCGCTCCCACAGGGGATGTGCTTATTTCAAATGGCTGCGATCAAACCACTCCAGCGCCGTGCGCCAGATGCAGATCCCCAGAAAATAAGCCGACATCAGCAACCACAAGCCCATTACCAGCGGATTGATCACCGGGTGATTGAGCACCAGCGACAGACTGCACAACAGCCAGATCGCGGTCACCGCGATATTGATTGGCATGAAACGCCGCACGCGAAACGGGTGCAGGAACTTCATCCGCGTCACCGTCAGCAATGCCAGACCGATCACGGTGAGAAAGGTGATCCACGGCCCCGGGCCGATGATGTACAGGCACAGCGCAACCACGTTCCAGGCCGCCGGGAAGCCGACAAAATAGTTGTCCTTGCTCTTCATGTTGACGTTGCAGAAACAGAACAGCGACGACACCAGAATCACCGACACCGTCAGCAACAGGGTGTAATCGGGCAGGGGAATGTAGCGGTAGATAAACAGTGCCGGGATGAATACATAAGTCAGGTAATCGATGACCAGATCAAGGATCGAACCGTCGAAACTCGGCAGCACCGATTGCACATTGACCTTGCGCGCCAGTGCGCCATCGAGGCCGTCGACGATCAGCGCCACGCCCAGCCACATCAGGCAATGAATCGGCTGGTTTTCCAGCAGAGCGAGGGTGGCGAGGAAGGCGGTGACCACGCCAGTCGCAGTAAAACCATGGGCGCCCCATGCTTTGAGCCTGGCGATGTGTACGGTGGATATCACGGGGGCGTTCTCCAGAAAGTGAAGCAAGCCGGGTATCGCCCATCGTCAGAAAGGGCGTCGGCAAACCGGGTCGGGTTGCAGCTATCGACCGGTTCGGCCGGGATAAGGTTCACCACCCATGAATCTTAGCTGGCTCGCGGAAAATTTCTCGGGTGCGATTTCATCGGTTACCCGGCGTCAGCCCAACGGTGCTGGCGCTATGGCTGCGTCGGTCTATCGTTGCCTGACGCAATCAGGCCGGGGCCTCGGAGGATAACGTCATGAACACCAGCGATTTGCTTGAACAACTGCTGCGAGGCCAGGCCTCGGCGGGACAACAACACGGGGCTTCGGCCAGTGACGGTCTGGGCGGATTGCTCGGTGGCCTGTTGGGCGGCGGCAGTCAGACTGGAGCGGGCGGCGCGGCTGCTTCGGGTGGCCTCGGCGGCATCGGCGGCTTACTCGGTGGCTTGCTCGGCGGTGGTGGCCTGGGAAGCGCCCTTGGTGGCGGCAGCCGAAGCCGTACCGGCGGGACCAATTACGCCGCACTCGCTTCGCTGGGCATGATGGCCTACCAGGCGTACCAGGCCTGGCAACGCAGCCAGGCCAGCAAGGCGCCGCAGGAACTGCCACAAACCGCCGACCTGCTCGCCGGCCCGCAAATCGAAACCCACAGCCACGCGGTGCTGCGCGCCCTGATCGCCGCCGCCAAGGCTGACGGCCGCATCGATGACGCAGAAAAGCACCTGATCAGCAGCGAAATCGGCAAACACACCAAAGACCCTCAGTTGCAGCAATGGCTCGACGCCGAAGTCGCCAAGCCGCTGGAGCCCCGGGAAGTGGCGCAATCCGCTGACGGCGATCCGGCCGTAGCCGCTGAAATGTACCTGGCCAGCGTCATGCTGGTGGACGATCAACAGGACGCCGAACGCAGCTATCTCGATGAGCTGGCCGCAGCCTTACAGATCGATCCGGATCTGCAGGTGCATCTGGAACAGCAGGCAAAAGGGCAAGCCTGACCCGCTGTAAAAATCCCTGACACTCCCAGCCCCGGCCGCTCCATCCGTCCGGGGCTTTTTTACCTCGATTGAATTTTTCCGCCGCCGTGTCGCTCTTCTGCATAACAGAACCCGTCTGCCATCGGTGTGCTCATGAACAGGAACCTCGACGATTACAACCGCATGCGTGATTTTTCCGCGACGTCGGAACCGGCCGCAGTCAAGCGCTCGGGCCGTAAGTCGGCCAAGGATCATGCGTTGCAGTTCTGCATCCAGAAGCACGACGCTTCGCACCTGCATTACGACTTTCGCCTGGAACTCGACGGCGCCCTGAAGAGCTGGGCGGTGCCGAAGGGGCCTTCGCTGGACCCGTCGGTCAAGCGTCTGGCCATTCATGTCGAGGATCATCCGCTCGATTACGCGACGTTCGAAGGCAGCATTCCCGAGGGGCATTACGGCGCCGGTGATGTGATCGTCTGGGACCGCGGCGTGTGGATTCCGCTGGAGGATCCGCACAAGGCCTATGCCAAGGGGCGGCTGAAGTTCGAGCTGCAGGGCGAGAAGCTCGGCGGCGTGTGGAATCTGGTGCGCACGCACATGCCGGGCAAGAAAGAACAATGGTTCCTGATCAAGCATCAGGACAACGCCGCGCGACCGCAGGATGATTTCGACGTGCTGGTCGCCGAGCCCGACAGCGTGCTCAGCGAGCGCACGATTGTCGGCAAATCGGCGACTGCTGCCGATAAAGCCAAACCGGTAAAAAAGGCCCCGGCCAAGCCGCGCAAGCAGGCGTCCGGGCAGCTTACCGGCGCGCGCAAGGCCAAGTTGCCGGCACTGATCAAGCCGGAACTGGCGACGCTGGTCGACAGCGCACCCGAAGGGCAGTGGAGCTACGAGATCAAGTTCGACGGCTACCGTATCATGGCGCGGATCGATCACGATGAGGTGCAGCTGTTCACCCGCAATGGCCACGACTGGACGCACAAGCTGCCGCAGCAGGCCAAGGCGCTGGCGGCATTGGGTCTGGAATCGGCGTGGCTGGACGGTGAAATGGTCGTGGCCAATGAGCAAGGCGTGCCGGACTTTCAGGCGTTGCAGAATGCCTTCGATGCCGGGCGCAGCGGCAACATTGTTTATTACCTGTTCGACGTGCCGTATCTGAATGGCGTCGACCTGCGCGATGTGCCGGTGGAAGAACGCCGCGCCGCGCTGAGCACCATCCTCGGTGCGCAGAAAGAATCCTCAACGCTGCGCTTCTCCGAAGCCTTCGAAGAAACCCCGGATGCGCTGCTTAATAGCGCCTGCCAGATGCAGATGGAAGGCCTGATCGGCAAACGCCTCGGTTCGCCATATGTATCGCGGCGCAGCGGCGACTGGATCAAGCTCAAATGCAAGCATCGCCAGGAATTCGTCATCGTCGGCTACACCGATCCGAAAGGTGCGCGCAGTGCTTTCGGCGCCTTGCTGCTCGGCCTGCACGACCGTGACAGCGGCGAGTTGCGTTATGCCGGCAAGGTCGGCACCGGGTTCAACGAAACCACATTGAAAAGCATCCTCGCCCAACTCAAGCCGTTGCAGACCAAAAGCGCCGCAGTGGTCAATCCGCCCAGCGGTTTCGAGGCCAAAGGCGTGCACTGGCTCAAACCCAAACTGCTGGCCGAAGTGGCATTCGCCGAGATGACCAAGGACGGCTCGGTGCGCCACGCCGTGTTCCATGGTTTGCGCGATGACAAACCGGCCAAGGACATTACCGAGGAGCGAGCGAAGCCTGTGAAAGCTGCCAAGTCCGAAAAGAACGAAAAAACCGAAAAGACCAAAACCGCCGACAAGCAGCCGGCAAAGAAAACCGCCGCCAGCAAAAAAGCCGAGACCGCACCGTCGCAATCAGGACTGGCCGGCGGCAAGGTACGCATTACCCACCCGGATCGGGTGATTGACGCGGTCAGCGGCACGACCAAAATGCAACTGGCGCAGTACTACGCCAGTGTCGCTGAATACATCCTGCCGCAACTCAAGGATCGCCCCGTGGCGTTGGTGCGTGCACCGGACGGCATTGCCGGCGAATTGTTTTTCCAAAAGAACGCCGAACGCTTGGCTATCCCGGGGATTACTGCACTAGACAAGGACGTCACCGGCCAGCCAGTGATGATGATCAACAATCCCGAAGCGCTGGTCGGCGCGGTGCAGATGAGTACCGTCGAGCTGCACACCTGGAACGCGACGAAGGTGGATCTGGACAAGCCTGATCGCTTCGTCCTCGACCTCGACCCGGATCCGGCGCTGCCATGGAAAAGCATGGTTGAAGCCACCGCACTGACCCTCACCGTGCTCGATGAGTTGGGCCTCAAAGCCTTCCTGAAAACCAGCGGCGGCAAAGGCATTCACCTGGTGGTGCCGTTGACGCGCAAGCACGGCTGGGACGAAGTGAAGGACTTCAGTCACGCCATCGTCAGCCATATGGCCAAGTTGCTGCCGGATCGTATTTCAGCGGTGTCCGGGCCGAAAAACCGCGTCGGGCGGATTTTCATCGATTACCTGCGCAACGGCCTCGGCGCCACCACCATTTGCGCCTACGCCGCACGGGCGCGGGAAGGCATGCCGGTGTCGGTGCCGCTGTACCGAGAGGAAGTCGCTGAAATCAAGGGCGGTAATCACTGGAACATCTACAACGTTCACGAGCGTCTGACCGAAGTCGGCGATGAGCCTTGGGCGGACATGAAGAAAACCCGCCAGACCATCACCGCCGAGATGCGCAAACGCGTCGGCATGAAAAAGTGATCAGGTGTCGCGCAGCAGGTCGTGGGCGTTGAGCAGTTCGAAGGCGATTTGCGGGTGGTTTTCCAAGCCCTTGCGAATTGCCGCCGGAATTGCCGCGCGAGTCTTGCGACACAGGCCTGGCAGCTCGTCGATTTGAATGGCGATGCCGCGCATGGTGCGCACTTCGTTGAAACCGGGGGCGACGTCGACGCGAATGCCGAGTTGCTCGTACATACGCTGTTGCAGGCGTTTGAGGTCGGCGAGGTCTTTGAGTTGTTCCAGGCGCGCCAGAAGAATTTTTTCTTCAGCGCGAGTCAAGCGCAGGATGCGCACATCCGCGCCGGGCGTTTCCAGCAACGGATCGCGCCCGCAGATGCAGGCGCCAGGTGGGCAGGGTGAGCGCAAGGGTACGGTCGTCGTCATGGCCTCCATCATAGAGGCCGTCGGACGGATTTGCCTATGCGCACTCAGCGGCCGTCCATCGGCCGCTGCTTCCCTCGTGACTACTGCTGCACGCCTTCGTATTGCACCAGAATGGCGTTGGCCAGGTCTTCATCACTGGCGTTCAAGCCAGGGTTGGCCTGACGTACCTGTTGCAGTACCGACTCAAGATAAACCCCACGAATGGCCCCGCCGCTGGCGACGAATGCAGACACGTCGTCACGGGCCGGAATCACCATTTTGTCATCCTTGAAGGTCGAGTACAGCGACGCGGACACACCGGCCGAAGTGGCGACATCACCCGCGTCAACGCGGGCCAGCGCCGAACCGACCGGCAGGCAAAGCATAAGAGAAGAAATCAGGACTAACTTGCGCATGACGTGTTCCTCCACAAGCGCTAAGCAAAAAGGGAAGGGACTACATAACGTCAGAGGTGAACGGCGCGCGGGAGTTCCGTAGGCCGCAAAAACGTAGCGGCGAGGAACCGGGCAAAACCGGCAAGGGTCTACCGCTTGCCTGTATTGCCGAGAATCGACCCATGCTCGTCAGAGTCAGCGACAACGTTGCCCAACCGGCAGATACGCGAGTCGAAGCGCTTTTGCTCGCTGGATTTGTCTGCCTGACCATCGCGCTCGGCCTGTTCCCGCGCAGCCGCGTCGACTGGCTATTGGAAAATGTCCTGGCGTTGGCGCTGGTGTTGACCCTGCTGCTGGCGCATCGGCGTTTTCGCCTGTCGACACTGTCGCTGGGGATGCTCTTCGCCTTTCTGTGCATTCATGAAGTCGGCGCGCATTACACCTATTCGCGGGTGCCGTACGATCAGTGGGGCACGCTGTTGACCGGGGTCAGCGTCAACAAAATGCTGGGTCTTGAACGCAATCACTATGATCGGCTGGTGCACCTGAGCTATGGATTGCTGCTGGTCTGGCCGATGCGCGAAGTGCTGCTGCGCCTGACACCGTTGCGTGGCGCCTGGCTGGCGCTGTCGACCCTGAATGTAGTGCTGGCGACGTCGGCGTTGTACGAATTGATCGAATGGGTCGGCGGCGCTTACCTGGGCGACGACACTGGCCAGGCCTTCGTCGGTGCGCAGAATGATCCGTGGGATTCGCAGAAGGACATGGCCCTGGCGCTGTTCGGCGCCGGGCTGTCCTTACTGGTATTGACGCGCTGGCGCCGAGCGCCGCGCTGAGGGATCAGATTACGCCGCAAGCCATGCGATCGCCGCCACCGCCCAGAGGCTTGGGCATGTCGGAATGGTTATCGCCGCCGGCGTGAATCATCAGGGCGTGGCCCTTGATCTCAGAAATCTTCTTCAGGCGCGGCGCCAGCACCGGGTAGTTGGCGACCCCATCAGCCGTCACATACACCGCCGGCAGATCGCCCAGATGCCCATCGGCGTACGGGCCAAGGTGCTTGCCGGTTTTCGCCGGATCGAAGTGTCCGCCAGCGGCCAGTGCGGCGCCTTTGACGCCATCCTTGGTGCCTGCTTCGCAGCTGCCGTTTTCATGGACATGGAAACCGTGAATGCCGGCCGGCAACGATTTCAGGTCGGGGGTGAACAGCAGGCCGTATGGCGTCTCGCTGACAGTGACCGAGCCGATCGCCTGCGGCGGGCCGTCGGCGCTGACCAGGTTGATTGCGACTTTCTCCGTTGCCGCCTGCGCGGTGCCGATTGCCAGGGTGCCGAGCAGACCAAACCAAAGTGCGCGTTTCATAAGCGTTTCCTTAGCTGCATGAATGTTCGAAGCGCTGGATTGATAGCCTGCCGGGGTTAACCGGCGATGAAGGCATTATCCAGCGGCGCTGCAAGGTGTGACCGGGTTCACGCTTGAAAAGTTTTGCCGGGTTCAAGTCGCCGCTGACATCAGCCGATACGCTCTGTGTCGGCAGTTCCCTGCACATAGGCTTAACTGAAATCCGACAAGCGCAATCCAGCGTGCCCACGGGAGATTCCACGGTGTCAATCAAACTGCGTTTGGTGTTGCTGATTGCGACCAGCCTGCTGACGGCGCTGATCGTGAGTCTGGTCAGTTACGTCGGCAATCTGCGGATGGCCACGGCGGTCGGCGATAACACGGTGAGCATGAGCGCGCTGCGCAATCACATGGAAGCCGACATGATGCACGACGCCCTGCGTGCCGATGTCTATTCGGCGATGCTGGTCGGCCTGGGCAAAAGCACCGCCACCGCCACCGAAGTGCGCGATTCGCTCACCGAGCACGCCGGGCATTTTCGTGAAGTGCTGAATGACAACCTGAAGCTGCCGATCAACCCGCAGTTGCGCACGGCGCTGGAGCAGATCAAGCCGAGCCTCGACACGTACATCAAATCCGCCGAGCAGATCGTCGGCGTGGCGCTGGACAAACCGGATGCAGCCCAACAGCAGCTCGGCACGTTCAATAGCGCCTTTACTCAGCTCGAAGAGCAGATGGGCGCGCTCAGCGAACTGATCGAAAACAACACCCTGCACACCAGCGAAGGCACCGAAGCGGCCATCCGCCACGCCAATCTTGCGCTGGCAGTGGTGCTGGTCGTCAGTCTGTTGCTGCTGCTGATTCAGGGGCGCTGGGTGATCCTGAGTATCATGGGGCCGCTCAAATCCGCCAGCCGCATCGCTGAAAGCATTGCCCATGGCAATCTCAGCGAACCGATTGTCGAGCCCGCCGGCAAGGACGAAGCCAGCGTTTTGATCCGCACATTGGCGACCATGCAGCGCGATTTGCGCAACATGATCGACGTGGTCCGGCGCAACGCTCACGGCGTCAGTGGCATGAGCGAGCAGCTCAGCCAGGGCTGCCATCAGGTCGCCGACAGCAGCCAGCAGCAAAGCGTTGCCGCCGGCACCATGGCCGCTGCCGCCAGCCAGATGACTGCGAGCATCGAAGAGATCACCCGCCACGCCGAACGTGCCCTGAGCATGGCCAATCAGGCCGAAAACCTGGCCAAGGAGGGTGGCGGGGTGATTCATCAAGTGGTCAGCGACATGGACGACATCGCCCGCTCGGCACAGCAGTCGGCGCAGGTGATCCGCACGCTGGATCAGGAATCCGAGGCGATCTTCAATATCATTCAGGTGATCAAGAGCATCGCCGACCAGACCAACCTGCTGGCCCTCAACGCCGCGATCGAGGCAGCGCGGGCGGGTGAACAGGGCCGTGGCTTTGCCGTGGTCGCCGATGAAGTGCGCAGTCTGGCCGCACGCACCAGCGCCTCGACCCAGGAAATCGCAGCGATGGTCGCGCGCATCCAGAGCAGCACGCGCGAGGCGGTCAGCAGCATGGAGGCCGGCGTGGCGCAGGTCGACAAGGGCATGGCGGTGACGGCGGAAGTCGAGCGGGCGATTCGCGAGATCCTCGACGCTACGCTGAACACCACGCAACTGGTCAATGACATCACCCGCACGATTGGCGAACAGAGTCAGGCCAGTAATGAGATCGCCCATCAGGTGGAGATGATTGCGGGGATGAGCGAGGGCAATAGCCGGGTGATCGGGCAGACGGCGACGACTACCGATGAATTATCGAATCTGGCGGGGCAGCTGGCGCAGTCGGTGGATCGGTTTCGGTTGTGAACTTGAGGGGGGTCCGAGCACGGCACTCGATTGTTAAAGCTCTAACGAAGAGCTTTCATACGATGAGTACCGTCGTTTGTATGTCCAATTTGAATTTATAAGTTCTGAAGAAATATTGTTTTCTATCCGTTTCAATAGTGACGAATGGCTTTTTCTTCCGATTACAGACAAATGCTTTTTTGGGGCTGAAACTATTGAGGTAGTCCTCGCCGTGTGTTGCCCGGAGAAACTGAATAGTGGATTCGAGTTGCTCGCATGGTTTTTCCATGCGCTACCGTTTCTTTCCTTCAGCTCTACTAGATAAAGCTGCTTCTCGGTGGTGAGCATGCAGTCACAACGCCCTCGACCAGGTTGTTCCATGTCGCTTATCACGCACTTGTCGATGGCTGTAAAAATAACTGCTTTGCGCTCCGGATTGCTGACCGTAGCGATCCAGTTTTCTTCTGACTCTGAATCGGCGTAAGCGATCGGACGAGATGTGTTATCACAAAGTCCAAACCGCTCTTGTACGAACGGGCCGCTTTGACATTGAGCATGGAGGAAATTCACGCCTCCAATGCCTCCTCGATATCGAGAAGTTGATCGAATAAATCGTTGCCTTCGCGAAGCGATTCGTTGAGGTAATTATGGTCCGAAGGAATTCCTCCCGACATAGGCAGCTTCTCGATGCTTCCAGTCATTTCATCAGCCTGATAAATCGCGAGCTCGTCAGCGTCGACCAGTGAGTGAAGCGGAACTACCTTTGCGAGCCGGGCTAACAGTTCCTCCGCATTTCTCTCAATTATGGCGTCATGCAGATGCTTACCTTGGACAGCGATTGTGAGATAACTCACCACATAAGGGCTGTGAGTCGTCAATACCAACCGATTTTCCTTACCCTGATTATTGAATTGCAGAAGACTTTGCAATACGCCCCATTGCGAACGCGGGTATAGATTCTGTTCGGGTTCTTCCACGATGTTTATGAACGCAGTTTTATTGAATCTCGATGATAATGCGGACAGAGCAATGCGACGCTGTTCCTCCGTCAGCGTCTCGACGGAGAAAATTTCCATGACTTCTTTCCTGAAACGATCCAGCTCGTCAGTACTCATGGTTTCCGGGCGTTCTTCGCTTCTTTCTTCAACAGTATTGGCCAGGTAGTGGCTCACGAGATGCAGAGGCACTGCCGATTGAAAACCGCTGGAAGCATCGGCCAATCTCAGTTTGTAATCCGATTCCCGAATGTTGAGTATGTCATTCAGTTTGTCGTATTCGAGTTCTGCCTGATTGATCGGAAGCAGCAATGCGCCTTTTATATTGGCTTTCGCCGCGTCGAATTCAGTCAAGAACTCTTTGAGAGAGTCAGAAGAAAGTTTCAATTCCCGAGGGTGCCTGACATAAGCAATAAAGTTGCGCTCGGCAGGCACGTACATGATTTGAGGCAGGTGGTACTTTTTACCCGTCAATTCGCTGATATGAAGCTGCCCGCGCAGATACTTGATGGCATACGCTTCACCTTCGTATTCGATTTCAGTTTCCGCAGAAAGATAATTTTCGAGCCGATGGTATGTCAGGTAGGGTTTGATAAATTTGTTTTTTCGCTCGAACCATTTGTGGTCATAGTCGCCTCGCACCAACGCCTTTTCAATCCATGAAAAAGTCGAATAAAGCTTGGCGAGTGTGCTTTTCCCCGAGCCTTGATTGCCCACAAAAACGGTCACGCGTTTGAACTCTATCCAGCCATTGTTCTTCACACCATTGCGGATAGGGCCAAAATGCTTGACGCGTAGTCGGGTCATTGATCACTCCATAAAGACGAACTGAGGCGGTATAGCGGTGCAGCATATCAGGGCGGGGAGGAAACGGGAGCGGGGAAATGCCAGGAGTACAGACAAGGCTTCATTTTATGAGGTAAGGACTCTGCTCGTTTTCCGGCAGAGCCCTTTGCGTCTATCAAAACCTGAACGCCTGTCGCCCCACCAACAACCATTTCCCGCCCTGTTTCTGCCAGATCTGGAAATTCTCGATCTCGGTCGGAATCACCTCGGTCCCCTTCAACGCCTGTGCGGAGAAGTGGTGGCGTACCAGCGCGGTATCACCCGACATCGTAATGGTCTGCTTTTGCATTTCGAGGGTCTTGAATGCGCTACGGCCGGTTTCGATGTCGGCGATGAATTCCTGCTTGTCCTGAATCTTGCCGCTGGAGTGGCCGTAGGTCAGGTTCGGCGCGGTCAGAGCGTTCAGTTCGGCGATGTCTTTGTGCAGCATCGCTTGGGTCAGGTGATCCACTGCTTGGGCAACGTCCTTCTCCGCTGGGGCAGGGGCGGCCATGGCGCAGGCGCTGAAGGCGCAGAACAAACCGATGAGGAGGCGGGATTTGGTCATGTTGTTTCCTTGTTGTTATTGGGTTGGGATGACTGGCTTGGTTCGTCAGTCATCGTACAACTTAGCAGGTTATTTTCTGCATGAACAACGGGCGGTTGGCAGTGATTTATCAAGTTGCGATGCGCATCGCGCAAAAAACTTTGCAGGCCAGTGCCTGATCGCAGTCATGTTTGCTCGGCGATGGCCGATAAGTCTCTGAGCGGAAAAAGACTTTCAAGTCGGGAACAGACGCGCGGGTTCGCCCTGACGTGATATTCTCCGCGCCAAATTTGCTTTGACTTAATTCGGTTGGCTGGCCTTTCGGGCGGGCCGACGGGATCCCTGTCGCTCAAGCAGCTGAAGCCAATAACGATAAGAAGTCAGTTCAGAAGGGACATTAACTGAGGTCGATCACACATGTCGGCCTTGTGTGCCCACCCGTCAATATTGAAGTGTGCCGGATTGCGCGACGCCAGCCTGAGCGTCAACACAGCGCAACGCAGACTGATAACAACGACGGGCGGAAGGCGTTTTATCATAGGTGCAACAGATGTTTAAGAAAGTGAACACAGCTTTGCTCGGTCTGGCTTTGGCGATGGGGATGTCGTCTGCCAATGCTGCCGAAGCCAAGAAAGTTGACGTCCTGCTGATCGGCGGCGGCATCATGAGCACCACCCTGGGTGTGTGGATCAATGAGCTGGAACCGACCTGGTCGATGGAAATGGTCGAGCGCCTCGATGGCGTCGCCCTGGAAAGCTCCAACGGCTGGAACAACGCCGGCACCGGTCACTCGGCTCTTGCCGAGCTGAACTACACCCCGGAAGACGACAAGGGCAACGTAACGATCCCGAAAGCCGTCGAGATCAACGAAGCGTTCCAGGTTTCCCGTCAGTTCTGGGCCTGGCAGGTTCAGCAGGGCGTGCTGAAGAACCCTCGTTCGTTCATCAACACCACACCGCACATGAGCTTCGTGTGGGGCGATGACAACATCAAGTTCCTGAAAAAGCGCTACGAAGCCCTGCAGGCGAGCCCGCTGTTCGCCGGCATGCAGTACTCCGAA
>Ga0308168_1000758_pt1 | contig 34923 bp, 42 predicted proteins | sample PhyCR2_FD_202133 | JGI IMG/M metagenome (GOLD analysis project Ga0308168, IMG submission 202133) | Phyllosphere microbial communities from UC Gill Tract Community Farm, Albany, California, United States - DLSLRC.R2 | ecosystem: Host-associated > Plants > Phyllosphere > Unclassified | place: USA...
ATTGCTGGATTGCCCTGCACAGATACATTATAATCCCGGCTCCGCTGGCCCCTTAGCTCAGTGGTTAGAGCAGGCGACTCATAATCGCTTGGTCGCTGGTTCAAGTCCAGCAGGGGCCACCAAATTTAATGATGTAAATCATGCAGTTAAGCCACCTTCTTGGGTGGCTTTTTTGTTCTCATAATTCATCATTGGCAGCAAAATGGCAGCAGATTTTTTTTCAGCCTCAACTGATGCTTACAACTTTGATTCCAAGAGGCTCCCATAGTGGGCTCTAAACCCATCTCCAAAGGTGCTTGGTAGAGAAAAGATGTATGTTGAAACAAGCCTTTGAATCCTTAAATTAACTTGGGAAGATTAATTTTTTAGATATATTAATAAAATCATTGATTTACATTATAGTGAGTCAGAAAATTTTATTTTTTAGAAGCCCATAAAATTGTTGCTTATAGTTATTATGCGCTTCTTAAAATATAATATGATGGCTTTATCGCTCTAAGTAGCGATCAAGCCAAAGTTCTTCTAGCTTTTTGAGACGGATAGGGTCAATGCCTCTTGAAAACTTTTTCTTTTTGTATTCTGCATGCTGTAGAAAATACACCAGAAAAAATGATCTTAATAATGAACTATAACCATCCAATCGAATAATTTCTTCTTTAAGTCTCCTCTTTCTATCTTTACCAGTAATCTTCTTAGCGTCAGCTGCGCTTTTAATATCCTCAGGGGGAAGATCTTCAAGCCTCACGGCTTCAGCCCATAACATATCAATTAATATTAGACATCTACGTCTGATACCATCGTGACAAGAAAGCCACAAGCGAATTGAACGCTGAACGCTAGCATGCTCTTTGTCATTACTATTTCTTTGATGGAATGAATACTCGTAATCCAATAGACTCCTCATGGCAGCGCTTTGCCTTAGGAATTCAGTACCTAATATTGGATAAGCATCACCTATTCGGAGATGTCCTTGCATAATGCGCAGACAAATATCATTAAGTTCGTTGAAAACTCGGATTGCCGGTTCTAACGCCCAAATGTCTCTAGCATTATTACGACTTTCTGCTTTCATCTTATCTATCTCGGCAATGACCTCTAAAGTAGCAATTTGATAGAAGTCTCCAGATGAATGTCCAAAGTAAATAACTTTACTCCAATCAATCCTTATTTCACTCCATCGTTTTCTGTAGGTCTCTGCCCAGTCAAGTCTGAGTTGGGTTCTTTGACTCATTAATATGAAAATCTGACATAAACCAATAAGTGCTAAAATTCCTGTTGCATATGCTGTAAATATAATTGAAGAAGTGTCGCTCATTTTTTAATTCCTTTTCAATTGATTAAGCAAGAAAACATTGAAACATTTTTTTCCATCCGATACATACTAATATTATCTATCTTTATTTATTTATTTATTTATTTATTTATTTATTTATTTATTTATTTATTTATTTTAGAATCATTTATATTGACTTTCAATCTGCCATTTTTTCATATATTTTCATCAAAAAACATTAATTAATTAACAGATTTCACTTATTTTTTGGAAAATTTCATAACCGATAAAAATTAAAAAAGCCCGGCTAAGCGGGCTCTTCAGAACATAGTTGCGTTCATATCCACAATGTTTGCTGCTGATCTCTTCCAGGATGTGGCGGTACCGGTTTGACACTACCGGGTTTCATGATGATCTCAGAAACCGTTTCATGGGATTTGAAGGTGCAGCTGCAATTGATATTTTGGCATTGGTTATAACGTTCTTTGGTTGTTGCTGATACCTGAAAACTGCTGCGAGTATGTGCTGCATTGCCACATAACGGACACTTCATCATAGTTAAGCCCTCATCTCATTTGGGTTTAATGATACATAAATAAACCATATTGAGATACATCTTATTCCATTTCGAGGGCGCCAATTTTCACCTCCAACTCAATACTGGTTGTGAATCCGCTATCGCTGCTCAGTGAGTGGGTAAGCGTGGTGATTATCCATTCGCCGCCGTCTATCTGCTTTTTAAACCCGCTGACGCTTACCGGCATTTCCGTATACAGATCTGCCCGGCCACGCGCCAGCTGGATGGAAAATGTTGCCGCTCCGCGCTGCAGACGCTCCCACTGCATTTTGGCAGCCCGCTCTGCGTTGCTGCGGTTGGCATACGTCCGGCTGAGTACCAGCACGTTCTCGTCCGTACCGATTAGATAGTCGCCCTGTTTTTCTTCTGGCTCTTTCTTTTTCTTTTCCGTGATTTTGCGTCGCCGCCGGCGCTTCACCTTGGCGACTTCTTTCTTTGCCGGCTCCCGTGTATGCAACCAGCTGGCAATCACGCCGGTGTAGGCGTCGCGATCGGCCAGGCTGAAGCGATGACTGTCGCCGGTCGAACGAGTCAAGGTAATGACGGGTAAAGGCTTACCGCTTGCAGTACGGCCTTGTCCCTGCCGGATGAACAGCAGTTTACCGCCTTTAATGCAGGCGATGGCTCCGCAGTGGCGCGCAAGTCGCATCAGGAAGCTCGCGTCTGATTCATTAGTCTGGTCGAGGTGATCAATCGAAGTCTTTGCCATCTCGTCACTGAGCGCCAACTCCAGCTTATGCCGGGCAGCCATCTCCTTTACCATCATGCCCACTGTGGTGTTGTGCCATGACTTTTCGCGCCGGATGTTAAGCGTTGCCCGAAAGTCAGCACTTCGCGCGCGTAGCGTTAGTCTGTCAGGCGTGCCCGCATGCTCGATTTCGTCCACGGTGTAGGAACCTTTCTGGATTAGCGGCTGTCCCTGCCAGCCCAGCGCCAGCGTCAATACCACGCCTCGACGCGGTAGTATCAGCTGGCCGTCTGCATCATCCAGCTCGATATCCAGCTGGTCGGCTTCAAAGCCGCGGTTGTCGGTTAGCGTCAGGCTGATAAGCCGCTTCTCGATGCGCTGCGTGATATCAGCGCCTTCCATGGTCAGGCGAAATGCGGGCGCGCTGGCAACGCCCGTCACCCATTCCCTGGCGTTCATGCTAAAAATCCTCCCACGGCTGAAGTCACCTTGTTGACTGCGCCGGTTGCTGCACTCTGCATAGAAGCCAGCTGTTCACTCAGGCTGCCGAACATTTCGCCCAGCGACTCATCCACGCGTTTCAGTGTCAACGTGAATTCAATACGCCTGCATGCACCGTCCCGGAAAAACTCCGAACGCGTCTGGCTCAGACTCTCGATCACAAACATGCCGAAGATGGTGCCGCTGCCCTCAATCAATGGCCATGCCTTACCCAGCTCCGCCATCTGCTCTAGCGCAAACAGTGACAACCTGCCGCCGGTTAGCTCCGGAATAAGCGTGCCAGATAGCGTTAGCGTGTCGTTTTCTGGGCCCAAAAACTGCGTGGACGGGCGCAGGCCCACACGGCTGTTGCTGGGAAAGCGCCAGCTGCGCTGATACTGCAACTCCTGATAGGGCACCGTCTTCAGCATGAAAACGAACAGGCCCAGCGTCATCATCATCCTTCAAATCCTCCACGATCACTGTAACTACTGCGGGCACGTGACTCTGCCTGCCGCTGCTTCGCCTCAAGCTGACGCATTACTTCTGCGACTATGTCCTGCGCACTTTGCCCCGGCTGCTGCACAACGGTAATCGGCGCGTCGATATGAATTTGCGGCGCATGGCTTACCGGCTGAGGACGGATAGCTTCATTCCGATAAGCCTGTACCGGTAGGCTCATCGGATGCAACGGCGCGGCGTCGGCAGGTGATCCTGCGCTGCCCATGGTCAGGGCGGCCATGGCAGCCAGCGCGGCGGTTTTACGGCGCGACGTTACACTGACCGGCCCGTTAATTAGCTCCGGTCCGTTCTCGCCCACCACGCCAAACTGGCCTGACGGAATGTAGCCACCGTTATCATGCATCCCCGCAAATGCCATACCCGCGTAAGGCCCGTAAAGCTGCGGCTGCATTACGCGCGATTGCGCGCTGCCCGGCGCAAGGTTCGTCGGTAGCGTCTTCGCCTTTTCGCTGACGAGGCCCATTTTCTCCAGCAGCCAGCCAACGCCCGATTTCACCGAGTCCAGTGGATGCAGCACCTTATTGAGCCCGTCTGCCAGCGCCTGGCCGAAGCTCCTGCCCATGTCGGCCGCGTGGCTTAGATCGTTCGCCGTGGATTTTACCGGCGTCAGCAAATCCCTGAACCAGCCTATGAGCGCCTGCACTTTGTCGCCTATCCACTGAAATAGCGGCTGTAGTGGAGAAAACGCTTCGCTGATAGGGCCGGCTGCGGCCTTAAACCCTTCAACTACGCCGCCCAGAAAGGCTTTGATAGGTGCCCAGTATTTCCAGATAACCAGCGCCACCCCAGCCAATGCCGCCACGAGCAGGCCCACCGGACTCAGCAGTACGCCTACCACGCTGATCACGCCCATGATGGCGGTACGCAACAAGGCAAACGGCGACATTGCCAGCCAGCGCAGCACGCCTCCGGCTCCGCGAACGGATGCGGCCAGCGGCGTCAGAGCGGCACCAGCCAGGCTTTTAACCTGCGTGCCGAGGCTCCTGACCGCCTGTTCCGGATTGCGGAACGATGCGGCCAGCGTCTCCCCGGCGTGCTGCGCCTGCTCCTTAATCTTTTCCAGCGCTCCCTCACGGAAGGCGTCCAGAATCCCACCGCCCTGCTCTTCCTCATCGTCGCTACTTCCGTTCAGCGATCCAAGCGCATCGCGGATTTTCTCAATCCAACTGACTGCCTCGCCTGCTTCGCTGCCGGAGAACAACCTCAGCAGCTTCTGCAACCCGCCGCCTGATGCCGCCAGCCCAGGCGCAAACTTCGCAAATGCCGTACCCAGCTTGCCCAACAGCGGTGAAAGTTTGCCCAGCCCCTTAGTGGTCAGCAGCCCGGCTCCCAGACGCAGTAGCAGGATCGGGCCGAGCACGGCGGCCAGCCCGATCGCCAGCGTGCCGAGCGCCACGGTTACCGACGCCACCACGGCGGCAATTTTCATCAGCTTGCCGGTCAGCTCCGGATTCGCCTCCACCCAGCGGCGCATGGTGCCGGTGACGCGTTTGATGACATCCATGATCTCCATTAGCGGAGTACGTAGGGTTTCGCCCAGGCTACTCAGAGTATTGGCCGCCTCGGTCTTGACCAGTTGCCACTGCGCCGACACGGAATCCTTATTAATGTCGGACTCTTTTTGCATGGAGCCGTAGGCCGCGCTACCTGCGGTCAGCTGAAGCTGACGTGCCAGCTCCGGCATGTTGTTGGCAAGCTTGGCTGCATCATCTCCGAACTCCTTACCGAATAGCATGGTCATGGCGGACAGGCGCTTCTCATTCGGCAGGCTGTTGACCTTGTTCAGCACATACTGAATGGTACCCATCGCATCCTTCGTCATGCGCTTTTCGATTTTTTTCGGATCGAGCTTTAACAGGTCCATACCGTCCATAAAGGTGTTGCTCTGCATGGAGGCGATGGACAGCTCACGTACCATCGCATTTGCTGCGCTGGCAGCCACTTCCGGTGCAGCGCCCAGGCTCAGGAACGTCGAGCCGAGCGCAGCGGCTTTGCGATAGTCCAGCCGATCGGCTACGCCGCCCATGCGCTGCAGCACGTCGATAATGTCCGAGCCTTTCGACATGGCGTTGTCATCGAGGTAGTTCAGAGCATCGCCCAGTTGCTCAATGTTGCGCGTGGGGATTTTGTAAAGCTTGGCGATTTTTCCCAGCCCTTCGGCCAGCTCATCCGCCGGCAGCTCAAATGCAGTGGCTGCCTTCGCCGCCGTAGATGCAAAAGCCAGCAGGTCACGCTTCTGGTCTTCAAAGGAATCGCTGGCGTTCGCCACGTTCATACGTGCGCCACCCTCAACCAGCGCCGCATAATCTACCGCGCCGTTTTCCATCGGCAGTTGCTCGCTGGCGGCCTTGATAGCGTCCTGCATTTCATAAAATTGCTTCGTGCGGTTGCCGTTGTCGTCGCGCAGGCCATTAACCTGTTTTGCCACGCCCTTCATGGCATCTTCCATACTGGCGTAACTTTTCACGGCAGCCAGCACCGGCGCGCCTATGCCCACTCCGGCGGCCGCCATTCCTACGCCAGCCCCGGCAATGCGATCCCGCTTTTCCAGTGAACGGGCGTGCCGATCCCGCACGGCGTTTACCCTCGCCTGCTGTTCGCCAAGACGTTTCAGGGATTGCTGCTGCCTGTCTAGCGCCGCACGTGCTTCATCTGCCTGACCTTTTAGCTCACGCTGTGCCTGACTCAGCTTTTTGGTATCAATGCCGGACTGACTCAGCGCCTCGCGCTGGCGCTGCACTGACAGGCGTAACGCATTGTATTTCTGCTGCAAACCGGCGGCGCTGGCCTTTGCCTTGTCCAGCTCCCGTGCCTGCTGCGCGGTGGGCTTACTGGTACTAGCAAACTGCATCGCCAGCCGGGCGGCCTCCTCTTTGGCTGCCTTCAGGCTGCGGGAGGTCATGCCCAGCTGGGTATTGGTTTTGCGGAACCCGTCAATGCGGGCGGCCTGCCCGTTCAGATCTTTGAGGCGCTGGCGGCTGGCTTGCAACTCTGAGGCCAGCGACTTCGTGCTGGCCTGCGCGCTTCTGAACGGGCGGGTGAGTTTATCAACCGCGTTTAGCACAACCTGCAGGCGCAGATTCTGGTCACTCATCGCTGATCCCGTGTCGCTGGATTGCCCTGTGCCGCCATTCCAGCACCTCCGTAAGCGGCATCACGTCGGTAACCGAGGGCGGCCAGTGAAAGATGGCGGCAATGTCCGCCACCAGATCCTCTACCGTCAGGCCGTCGGTAAATCTGACAGCACCGACTTCTTCAACAAAAAAGTGACCACCTCCACCGACAGGCTCACCAAGTCAGCCGGATCCATTTCATTGATTTCCTGTGCGGTGAGCGATGGCGTGGTAACGCGCGGCAGCACGGTCATCATGGCGTTCACATCCATGTCCATCAATGCCTGCAGGCGGGTACCGCGCAACGCACCGGAATGTGGTTTGCGTACAATGACGCTGGTGATTTCCTCTTTGCCACGTGCAATAGGCGTGTCGAGAACGATGGCTTTTTCAGTGCTCAGGGTGACTTCTGTTTTGTCAGTCATGTTCGATATCCATAAGTGGGTTTAAATGTGGCGGCATGGGCAGCCATGCCGGAGGTATTACAGGCCGATAGCGCTGCGGTGCTGTTCCAGCAGGTCAACGCCACCGACGATTTCCACCATGTTTACGGCATCCACCTCGTAAACAACCTCGCCGTTGATGGTCAATTTCGCGTAGCTGTTGGTGCTGGATACTTTGGTGCTGTTGCTCTCGCCGGTCTTCCATTCACCAGAATCGATTTCTTTGTGACGTCCGCGAATAATCAGCTCCACGGCCTGCACTTCGCCGGTGCTGTCCGTCTGTATGGAACCGGTAAAACGCAGCTGGATGCCGTCCACGGTAGCGGTGCCCATCTGTTTAAACAGCAGCAGCTCAGTACCGCCAATCGAAAATTCCGTATCCAGCGCGCCATCGTCCAGGCCCATATCGAGATCCACCGCGCCCGGCATGCCGCCGCCGCGATACTTCTCAAACTTGCGCGTGAATTTTGGCAGGGTTAGAGATTCAACCAGCCCCTGCCAGTTGTTTCCGGCGTTGAACAGGTTTAGGTGCTTCAGCTTGCGAGGTAAAGCCATGTTATTTGCTCCTTATGCGCTGACCTGGCTGGCAAAGTTCACCAGATAGGTGTCAGTGATGCGCTGGCGCAGCATCAGATTTTCCAGTGGCGGTACCGGTGTGTAGTCGTAATCGATAGCAAGCTTGCCCGCCTTAAGCGTGTCCTTGTCGTTAGCGGACTCGTCCAGCCAACAGTCGGCACCAAGCAGATAACCCTGGCTCACCAGATTGCGCATTTTGGCACGGATGCCTTCGATGACGTCACGGGCCAGCGACGAAGTGAGCGGCATGTCCACCGCCCACATATGGGCCTCCGCCATGGTGTCGGCCAGTACCTGTGCGGTGCGGGTGTAGTTCTCAAATGCAAACAGCGGATCGTCGCTCAGGCAGCGCGAGCCCCAGAAGCGGAAGCCGTCCTGACGGATAAGCGTGGTGATGTCGTTCTGATTCAGCAGACCCGCGTCGGTGGCCGGATCCTGTAAGTCCCAGAAAACGTCTGCAGAAATGCCGGTAACGCCGTTCACGCCGACGTTGGACAGGGTTTTATGCCAGCCAGTTTGTTCATCGATTTTGGCGCGCAGGCCGAGCGCGCGGGCAGTGGCGTAAGCCGTCGCGTCCGCGTTTAGCACAGTGTCAAAGTTGATAAAGTCAGGCCAGATCAGCATTCCTTCACGCTGGCTGAAGTTGGCCCGGTAGGCGATCACGTCTTCCACGGTTTTGCAGCCGTAAGCAGCCAGATAGGCAAAGCCGCGCAGGCTTTGCGCCACCGATAACAATTCTGTCGCCACTGCCTGCGTGTCGTGACCAGGCACACCGAGAATGCGCGGTTTTACGCCGAGCTGTGCCTGCGAGGCCAGCAGTGCTTTCATCCCGGTGCGTTTGCCGTCGGCAGTGACGCCGCCGATGATGTTGGACGTAGTTTCCGCTTCGGTCTCACCTTGTGCCACGCGCACGACGACGGTTACGGGTTTTGCCTGATCGGCTATGGCATCCAGCGAGCGTGCCAGCGTGCCGGACTCCCCAGCCTTGCCGCTGGCAGCCAGTACGTCGGTAAGTAATACCGGTTTGTTCAGCGGAAAGGTGGCCGCGTCGGCGTCGTCTGCGGTACAGACCATGCCCACAATGGCGGTGCTGATCGTTGAGATGGTACGGGTGCCTTGGTTAATTTCAGTAACGCGCACGCCGTGGTGATAATCCTGCGCCATATAGCGAATCTCCTGTTTAAGGGTTTCGCTATGGTGAAAGATAAAGCTCTGAATTACACTTCATGTAGCTTGTATGTTCGTTCGCACAATATTTTTAAGGAGAATGGAGTATGTCTGAACATGATCTTTTTTGGTGGGAGAAATCTGTCGAGTTTTCTTTTTGGGCACAAGCTATTAAAGAAGGCTGCTATATATCTCCATTAGATGGATGGCATGAACTTGCCGGTGATGCTTTTTTAAATGATGGCAAGAACAAATGGCTTTTAATCGAATTCAAGAAAAATAGAAGCAGCATAGATTCTGAAAAGAAAAAGTTTTCTGCCTCAGGCTATGAAATGGCTAAAACTTTTTTAAATGACCAGGATTCATTCCATTTTTTAATTTTTGCCGAGGAATTCAAAGAAACAGATAATCCTGAAATTAAAAGAAAGCTTTCCTATCAGACATATTTTTCTGACAAAAAACAGCCTGACATAACCGGACTGCTAAAACAAAGTGTTGGAAAGAATCAGTTTGATAGTTATTTAAAGGAATATATTTATTATAAAGAAATCAAAGATGGCGATAGCGGAGAAGCCCAAGGCCCTCTTCAATTAACTAAATCCATTGACTACGGAAATATAGCTTTTGTTTCCCCCGATGGGCAACTTTTGAATATGTGTCGCTTGGATGATTATGCTTTAGCTAATGAGCTTATAATTTTTGTAGAACCCGCGCCCACTAAAGAAAACATGCCAAAGCATCAATATAAACCACCAAAAATATTATAAAGTAGATATCTAGCCCGCTTTAGCGGGCTTAGTTAGGGTTTTTCCGGCCAGCGAATATACGATTTAACTGTAGTTTCCACTGCCTGCACTGCCTGAATGTATTTCATCCATTCGGTAAGCGCGGCCCTATCTGTGTCGGTGATAATCCCGAGCATCAACTGCGTTTGCCATATCTGCGTTTTGCTACTGGCTTCGTTAAGCAGCGCTGCCTTATGATTTTCTGCAAGACGAATATCTGCAGCCTTCTGCGCGCTGAGATCCGTCACCCATTTTGCTCCATCCCACTGATCATATTCTGTCGCTGGTTTAAGCGGCGTCGTCTTTGCAGGATATTCTCCAGGCGTGGTAATCACCATCGCAGAACCATCATCAATCGAGTAAACCGTTTCTCCACGATGATCGGCGACCGTTAGCCAGCTGCCATCACGATAGAGCGCTACGCACCCGGCCTCAGTAGTGGGCGGTGCGATGATACAGGCGTTAGCGGGCAGGCCGACACCCTGCGCCAAAAATTCATCGTTGGAGCCGGTAAACTCACAGCTTACCGCATCAAAATTGTATACTGTCAATATGCCGGCCGATTTAGCCAGGCCATTTTTATCAAGCTTTGCCTCAGCCATTATGCAGCCCTCACGATGTAGTTAAATGCGATATTGCGCGGCCGGGTTTCCGTGCCGCCTACCGTTGTGGTGGCATATTTGCTGTTATGCATCCCGTTGATGGGTGAACCACTGGTAATGGCATTATCAGTGGATAACAGCATGTCGCCCTGCCTATCATTGGATGTCAGTACGGTGCTGTCCCAGGCATCCCACGACGGGACATTGTGCGCGTGGCCGGCGAGCAAATGCCCCTGCGCAGTCAGAATGGCACGCCCGCTGTCAACGCCCCGTCCATCATCCCATCCACGGATAAACTCACCTCTCAGATCCGGCAGTTTTAAGCTGGGGTAGACTTTTGCCAGCCCTGTATAAGTAGCGGCAAACGATGCGCCATTACATTTCAGCCATCCTGAGGGCGGCGTTGCAGCAGGCCACGGAACCGGAGTTCCAACCGGAATGGATGAGCCATCGCCTAAACCAAGGTTTTTGAGAAGATCAGTAAGAAGCCCAGCATCTTTTATTTCGGCCAGCGCATTTGCCGTCTGCAGGTACTGGCTGTGCGGATTGTCTGCGGCAACATGTTCAGCCATCAGGTCGTCGGCGTACTGTCTAACCGTCAGGATGTTGTCATCCACGTATTTGCGCGTTGCCAGCACCACGGACGGGTCAATTTTCAGCGTGATGGCATCGGTGCTGTTCACAATCAGAATCATGCGTACGGTCTGCGTGCGCCCACTACCTTCCTGCAGCGCAGGCTTATAGGTTTCCGGCGTGTTGCACACCGCAATCAGCGTACCGTCTGCGTCAAACAGGCCCATCTCCCGGATCCAGAATCCACCTTCGGTCTCCGGGATAATCTGTTCTGCAATAATCTGGCTGGCGTTGACCTCATCCACGCTCAGGGTGTTAATCGCCGCCCGGCGAACCTCATTTACCAGATTCGTCTGGCTGGCGTTCGGTGTAGGCAAGGTGCCGCTGCCGTCACCTACGGCCATCTGCGTAATGTTCAGCTTTGTACCCAGCGCGGCGGCATTGGCAATTTTGGCAGCGCCGAGATTGGTCACGATTGCGTAGTATTTTTGCGTCATGGTCTGACTTCCATCAGGTCGATAATGTGAACCGCCGCGCCGCCATAAGCTGCGCCGCTGACGGCGATGATATCGGGGGTGTACGGGTAAACGGTGAGGTCGTCGCCGTCATAGCTGCCCGCCGCCAGCGTGGTCTGGCCGTTCACTTGCAGGTTAATGGACATGCCTAGCAGATGCCGGCTGCAGGGGCGTGCATCGTTGATCAGGCGTTCCAATTCCACATAGGTTTCTTCTGTGATGCCCTGATCCTGTACGCCAATATCCAACCGGAACGTGCCGGGCGCTTCACCGGTTTGCCACCATTCAATGATGCGGATCAGGAAGCCAAACGGCTCCACCACGCGGCGGATTGCGCTGGTTGTGCCCTTGTGCTGATGAATATAAAACGCATCCTGCACTACACGACGTTTTACATTTTCCGCCCAGCCTTCGTCCCAGCGATCGACCGAGAACGCCCAGGCGAGATAGGGTAAAAACCTTACCGGGCATGTTGCAGGGTTCCACAGGTCACGCAGTGGCACGGCCAGCGTGGACAGGTCGCTACAAGCTGTGGCCAGCCGGCGCTCAAGTGCAGATGAACCAGGCGGCAACAGACTGTCATTCATGCTCATGGCGTGAATCCTCTGTCATCATCGGCCACCGTGACCTGCGTGTCTGTGCAGTAGCCCGCCTGCGTCCTGTCCATAATGATGTCGCTGGCCGGCTGGAGCATCTCCACCCAATCAACGCCCGCCACGCGTAGCACTGCCCCATAAGAGTCTCGTCGAACACTGCGCCCCAGCTTTCGCTGTTCAGCGAGATAGGCAGCCAACGCACCGTTCGCCGCTTCCAGACATGGACCGGCCACCACGCCGTCAAAAAGATGCAGCCTGGCTTCCACGCGATAGTTGAAAATCGTCGCGCCCTGAACCATCACCCGGTCGGCTACCGGGCGCACACTTTCATCATTGAGCGCGCCGTCCACTACTGCCAGCAGGTCATCCGGAGCTGCGCCGTCACCCACCCGGCTCAGAACCGTGATCAGCACTTCAGCCGGTGCCGGGCTGGTTGCCGACACGTCCGACACACGGCCGTCTGCACTTTTAGCGTAAAACTCATAGGCGGCGGTCGGCCCAGCCACGCTCAACCCTTCAAAAGCATCAGGTACACGCAGGCGCAGGTCGTCGTCGCTTTCCATCACCGCCTCCACCGGCGGCACGGCAGTGTTATCTGCCGGGGTAACGGTCAGGCGGGACACGTTATAACTGGCTGCAAGCTGTTCCAGATCGCTGCCGAGCGCATAGGCCACCATCACCGCCTGTGCGGCCTCGTTAATTCGCTGGCGCAGCAGCATTTCCCGGTAGGTATTTTCCTGTAGCAGCTTCACCACTGGCTCAGACTCCAGCTCCAGCGTGCGGCGCATCGCATCCTGCTCATCAGCCAGATGCAGCGCAATAAATGCAGCCTTACGTTCTGCCAGCAGTACCTCAAAGTCTGGTAACTCGATTACTTCCGGCGCGGGCAGCTGTGAAAGGTCAATTACCGCCACTGTTTCCTCCCGTTGAGACGTTCATGGCAAGAGGCGAACCATCGGCACGCTGACCGGTTAAATCAACCTGCAGGGATCCGTCATAGTTGCGGCTGACGTTAATGGTGTTAATCCTGACTCGCGGCTCCCAGCGGCTCAGGGCGGCGTAAATAGCTGCCATCAACTGGAGGTTGAGCGCATCGTTCTGCGGCTGGTCGGTCAGGGCAAACAGCATGGAGCCATATTCCCGCCGGGCAATCCGGCTGCCTTGCGGTGTGATCAGGATGTCGCGCACCGACTGCCGGATATGGGCTGTGTCCGGCAGGGCTTTACCGGTCTGCTGATTCATGCCGAGATACATCACTGTGGGCCTCCGGATGTGTCACCGCCGGATTTCACCTTGTCGTGAACATGCGAATCCACCACGACGCCGTTTGAACTCATTGCGCCACCGAGCTGCGTCACGCCGCCGTTGATGGTCATCTCCGTGTTAAATTCGGCCTGCTCAGTATTCAGTACAAACCGCCTGGTATTCATTTCGATATTGTCTGCGCCTTCAATCAGGACATTTTGCACACCCTTAATCCGCCAGAGATGCTTTTCCGGGTCATATTCAAACCAGCCGCCGTCCGGATATTCGATCACGCTGCCTTCATCTGAATAATCCGGCGGTGGGAAGGCTTCGGAATAAATGGCAGGCAAGGCAAAGGCGGTTTCAAGGTTGCCGCCGAGGCTCAACAATACAATCTGCTCCCCAACGGTTGGCTTCCACCACGTGCGGGTATTACCGGCGCGCAGGGTGAGCCAGTTAATCCAGTTGGTTTCGAGATCGCCCGTTTTCACCCGGCACAGCCAGTTGACCGGATCCACTTCGGACACAATGCCGGTGCGGATCAGGTTGGTGATAAGACGCATGAGTTCAGTTAATTGAGCATTCATATGTGTAGCTTGCACTATTTTAAAATCATTTTTAAATAGATATGATTGTATAGCCCTCTACACAATTTAATCATGGAGATGATTTTGAATAACATTGAAAATTTTAGTTTTTTAGACAAAGATTTAATGTCAGGCATTATCACTGCAACACTAAGTGCAATTGCTTTCATTTATAAATGGTTGAAAAAGATGCCAGATAATGATGATGGTTACTTTGCTAAAGCAGGAATCAGACCCTATGAATTGAAGCTCAGCATGTCAAAATTCGAATTTTGGAAAACAAAACCACTCACAAAAAGAGGAAAAATTGGGTATACCACTTTTGCTATAATACTAATATCTCTTATTGCTTACTTTTTATACTTAGGAAAAGAAACGATAAGAAACCAACCAAATAACTGGGCGTCATTAGTGTTAATAAAAACAAAAGAAAAATTCCTATTGTCTTATGATGAAGCAAAGAACTTTCCTGGAGAAAACAAATGGCGATTGACATCTGAAGATTGCCACAGTGACTTATATGAAAAACTTGCAGAAAAAAGGAAAATATCACTTAATTTAACTTACTCTGTTTGTAGCAGGATTGGACTTATAGGAGAAAAAGAGGGAATAGAAAAAAGAATAAAATTCACGCAAAGAGACAAACGTGCTTCTATGCTTATTTTTCTTGCTGCAATATTAATCTTCGCTTACTTCTTATTTGCAATTGCCATTGACATAAACATATATCACAAAACCTCTCGTTACTTAGAAGATTAAAATAGATATTAAATATAGATCTAGCTGGTTTAATATTTGAGCCAGCCTATCATAAAAGATTTTAATTGAGACTCCATCGGTTCTTTAATACCGAGAAGTGCGCGTGATGGGTATTTCACTTTCAACCCCTGCCGGTTAACGCTGTCCCGCAAACCATAGTGATGCACGCGGGCCAGCCGCTGTACACGATTATCAAACTGCACAGTGGCGCTGTCCGCACTGGCGGTGGCCTTCAAATACTTGGCCGTTTTGAGCTTCGTGAACATCTTGCGCTTAACGCGGCCCTTTTTTGCGCGGGCGGTCATCCGCCGCGGCTCCCATGCGGTGCCGTCCGGGGCGCGCTGGGCGGTAATACTGGCCTGTTGAATGCGTCGGACATCCTGCGCCACTTCCCGAAGCATCTTTTTCCGCTGAGCCGGTTCCAGCTTACCCAATAGCGCCGCCAGCCAGGCGTCTACCTCATGCAGATTATTCACTGCGAAATCCCCATCCATCTGCCGGCTCATCCGGCTCCGCCACGGCCTCAACTTGTATGGAGCCATCCACCTCCTGCGCCACTACCCGCTCCGTGAGCTTTAGATTCAGACTTAAATCGCAGGCACCGTTGCCAAGGATATCCACTTCAAAGGTAAACAGCCGTTCGCGCTCCGTGGCGTTCTGCAGCATGTCCGATTGGTTGTCCCGCAGCCAGAACAGGATCGGAGCCATCAGCAGGTTTTGGTCGCCGGTAAAGTCCGTTACTACCACGTTTAACGTATAGCGATACTCCCATGAAATGGAGGCGGCGGAAGTCGCCACCAGCGATCCGTTGTCCACAAACAGATGCAGCCGGTCGGGATTCTCGCGGACATAGGGCACCGCCTTATTCAGGGCGGCGCGTAGGGATTGCGGCTTGTTCATCGTCTTTTTCCTGACAGTTCACAATGGTGTCCACCTTGTCCGCACAACTGGCCCAGGCGGCTTCCGTGTCATCAAGCAGGCGATTCAGATCGCCGTTATTGTGTGGGGCTGACTTCGGCAGGTGGCAACGCGTTATTCTGGGACAGCCACTCACGGTAAGACTGACCTCCGGTGATGGCCGGTCGCTGGCGCAGCCGGATAACAGGATCAGGCAGAGCGGCAGCAGCCCAGCGACGAAAGGCTTCATTTTCACGTGTCAGTTCCTCAATCCGGCGCTGGCGTGTGTGCAGCAGCGCGTTGGTATTCTCAGCAGCGGCATAAAGCCGCATCTGTTCCCGACTGTTGGTCTGCGTCAGGATATTCAGGGCCATCAGCTGGCTGTTTTTCTGCGCCAGCTGCTCGCCCTGATGTTTGATGGCGGCCTGCTGCGTATTAATTTTTTGATGCGCGGTTCCCAGCCGCCATGACTGCCAGCCAATTGCCGCCAGCAACACGATCAACGTTACCGCCATGGCGCGCATCACTGCGTGGCTCCCTTGAGGCACCAAGCCATTTCCCGCGCACGCCGATTATCCAGCCCCCGATTGAATTCACCTTTCACGTATACCCAGCGCGGCAGCTGATGGCAGGCATCACGCCAGCGGCGCGCCTTCAACAGCTTCGCCAGCGTAGATCCGCAGGCGTTACCGGTACCGACGTTGAAGGCAAACGACACCAGTGCGTCGTAAACCTGCTGCGGCATGGCAACCGGCACGCAACGCGCCAGCGCTGCCTCCGTTCTCAACACGTTAGCGATCAGGCCAGCTGCCGCCAGCCGTTCTGTGATTACATTGCCCGGCATCACGCCGTTTGTGTTGCCAATGCCGTCCGTCCAGACTCCGGCGCTGCATTGATAGGGCTTCAGACGGCAGCCTTCGTAATCCGCCAGCAGCTTCAGCCCGGCCACGGAGGTGTGCAACTGCTGAAACCCCGGCAACGTGGCGGCCAGTGCCAGCACCACGCCCACGGCACAGCGCTTAGCGGTTTGCAGATTCATATTCCCTCCGGCTGATTCTTCCGCTGGCAAGCAGCTGGTAGGTTTTGCGTTTGTAGTACCAACTGATAAATGCCATCAGAATGCCGAGCGCGATACCGGCCAGCGTCCCGATATCCTTTAAATCCATATCGCCCAGCCAGGCCATCACCACGGCGATGCAGTAAGTCAAAAACGCGCTGATGCGTTCCGTTGTCATGATTCAGTCCCAAAGCTGAACGGTCTGCACGGTGGCCGCTGACGTGATATCCGGCAGCTCCACTTCAAGACCGTGAGGTAAGACGGGGCCGTGCTCAGCCAGCCCCGGATTGGCCTGCAACACCTTTTCCGCCAGCCCGTGCGTGCGCCCGTAGTGACGCCAGCAAAGCGCATCCACCGTGTCATACTGCTGCGCACGCACTTTCATCAGATAAGCTCCACGATGCTGTGCGGGACGTCCTGCACACGGCTGATCGCCCAGCGTGCATCGCGCCACAGATCCCCGGTGGCATCCTCCAGTGCCTCGCCACGTTTCACACCCGATGCCGTGGCGTCAAAGTCCTGATAGCGCTCGTTCAGCACCGCCCTTGCCCAACACATCACCGCGTTGCGATAGTGATGCAGCCGCTGGCTTTGTCCGGCCAGCTTTTCTGCCGGAACATCGGCCAGCAGCACATATCCCAGCCGTTGCTGGCGCTCCCGAAAGCCGTACAGCTCCGCGTTAACCTCCGCCATGGCGGTCAGCACCACCTGACGCAGGCGCGGCGCGGTCACCGTACCGTCCAGGCGCATCGACTCGCGGAAATCGGCAAGGTTGATCTCCGGCCAGAAAAAGGTGTTTTCGATGATGTCCGGCGTGTCCGGTGCCTGCTCCGGCGCAACGAATTTCATTGCTGGTTTTCTCCATAATAGGTGGGCGGTGGACGGGGTTTTGATGCGGCAATGCCTGTCGCCACCCCGTGCCGCCCCGCGCGTGGGCACGTCCGGTTATTAGCTGGCGTTACGAATCTTCCGCTCCAGCTGTTCAATGTCCTTTTTTACACCGCAGCGTTCATCCAGCTGCAGGGCATGCTTCAGATGATTCAGCGCTGCCGCCGGGCTGCTTTCACGTAACACGTAACCCAGCGACTTGTGCAGGCGGGCGCGTGACTGATCGGGCATGTCCAGCGAGCCGATGGCATCCAGCGTTTGTATCAACAGGTCGGGGTCAAACGGAGTGGCGGCCAGCAGTGCGGCCTTTGCCGCATCGGCCATCTCTTCGGTGATTAGGGTCTGCACATTACGGTTGAAGCCCGAAGGCATCACCCAGCCGTGCTTGAGAGCGTGGCGGCCAATGGTCAGCGCGCCGGCATAATCACCGGCATCGATGCGCCACAGCATCACGTACATCAGCACGTCATCCTGCTGCGCACCGTCGGCGGCCAATACGCCGTCCACCCAGGGAACGTACTTCGGCAGCACTTCCACCTTGATTTCCGCTTTCTTCACCGTGGACTGAATGCCCTTGAGGCGACGGCGATCTTCGGCGAGCTGCATCAGCATCAGGTCGTAGCCGCTGGCGTGGCGAACGTTGCCGCCCGGACGGGCGGCCTGTTCGGCCTGAATACGCTGGCGGTGCTGCCGTGCGGGACTCAGGCTCATGCGTTAAGCTCCTGCAGGTTCGGCCGGCGCGCTGAAGTCGCCGATTTCAATATTTTCAATCAGCGCGATGCAGCGGTAGTCCTCTACCACATATGCCTCGTTGACCGACTCAAAGTTTTCGATGCGGTCACGCTTCGGATTATCGATAACCGAACGGCGGCGGGTGTCTTCCTGCCAGTAGATGGAGAGGTTATCCAGACGGGTAATCAACACGGCGTTAGCCGGAAAGTACGGTGCGCGCACTGCCTGCAAGCCGCCCATGCGCTTCTGGCTGATAATCAGATCGGCGGCCAGCTTCTCTGTATTGGCCTGCTCATTGTTGACCAGCGGAAAATATTTGTCGGACAGCAGCTCACGCCCACAGATCACCACCAGTTCGTCATCATCCTGAAAAATGGGGTCGATCAGCTCGTTTACTGCATCCATCACTAGCGCGTCGAGGTTGGCATAGCTGCCACCTTTGCCCACCTTCACCGCATCTTTAGTGATCACGCCGTCCTTTGTCGTGCTGCCCATGACGTTATCCGGCGCGTCCTCGCGGATTTTTTGCAGCCAGCCTTTGTTCACATCCTGCAGCAGCGGATTTTCCACGCGGTTGGAGGTCTTCGCGCGGCGCTCGCCGTTGAAGCCGATCATGATGCGGTCGAGGGACTGACGCTTCACGATGGCGTCCCGAATGCGCACCTGAAAGTCCTGGAACTTTGCCCACATATCCAGCTTCGCGTAAGTCAGCGCCGTGTCGAAGTTGGTCTGTTCGCATTTATATTCCACGTTTGCCATCAGCGTCGGGTCGGTTGGCTCGCGGTCTTTGGCTGTAGTGTCCGTGGTGCCGGCAATCGAGCCGCCCACGCCAAGCCCCAGCGTCTGGCCAGACTGTTCGGACACGCCCATGACGTTAATCTGCGTCAGAAAGGCAGCGGATTCCTGGATCCGGTCTTCCAGCGTTTGCGCCACGGATGGCTCCACGCTGAATTTGCTGCTCAGGTCGGTAACATCGATGCCGTTGAGACGGGCCAGCTGCGTCAGGTAAGCGTTAAAGGCAAAACGAGTTTTTTGTTTCATGGGGGGTATTGCTCCTTCAGCAATTGGTCAGAGTGCCAGCCGGTGCGTTGCCGCCCGGTGCGCGCTGGCGATAGTCTTTGCGGCTGTCTTCAGTGCTCAGCTGCGCCTGTAGGGCATCGAAGGCAGCCTTATAATCCTGCAGCTCAGCTTCCAGCGTGCCGGTACGTTCTGCCTGCTCATTCAGGGCGATGTCGACACGGGCGCTAAAGTCCTGCTGTTCACTGGCAATCAGCTCCACCGCCTGATGCACGTCCGTAAAGCGCGCGTCATCGGAGTGCTGCTTTTTGCTGAACATCGCGTTGATACGGGCAAACAGGCCTGGCTTTTCTTCCCGCACCTCTTCCAGCTCGATCTGCGTTTCTTCCGCCGCGGAAAACAGGTTGGCCACGTCTTTCTTACGGTTTGCCAGCGGGTTGTGCGCCGCGTTTGCGCTGAAGGCCAACATTTCGGTACCGAGGCTCGCCGGATCATCGGTAGCCGCCAGGCCAATCAGGTAGGCTTTGCCGGTGTCGGCAAATTTCGGGCTGATTTCCATGGAGGTGAAAATCTTCTGCCATTGCCTGGTAAGCGCCACCAGATCCGGCGTCGGCTCAATGTCGGCATACAGCCCCATTTTTCCGGCCAGCGGGCCGTCGGTGATCTCCTCTGCTGCCAGACCGGTTACCCGGCCATAGCGCCTGAATTCACCGCCGGATGAATAGGACTTGAGGTGCTCGAGGTTAATCAGCGCCGTGTAAACTTCCGGGCTATATGAGGCGGCCATTTCGACCAGCCAATCACGCTGAATTTCGCGCCCGTCCGTGGTGGCACCTTCCACCCCGATACGAAAACGCTTTGCTTTAACTGCCGCTGCCATAGGTCAGGCTCCGTTGGGAAAAACTCTGTGAGGCACTATGTTTGCGGCGGAAGGGGTACTGAAACAACGCGCGAACCTTGTGTGAAAATCCACACAATCAGCGGCGGCGGAAATGCCCGCGCCGGGGCCGTATTTTGGCTGTATGAACACGACACTCGCCCCAGAAGACCTCGATCCCCGCAGACAGGCTCTGCTGCTCTATTTTCAGGGATACCGTATCGCCCGCATTGCCGAAATGCTGGGAGAGAAACCCGCAACCGTTCACAGCTGGAAGAAGCGCGACAAATGGGGCGACTACGGCCCTCTGGATCAGATGCAGCTCACCACCGCCGCGCGTTACTGCCAGCTCATCATGAAGGAGCAGAAAGAAGGGAAAGACTTCAAGGAAATCGACCTGCTGGCGCGACAATCCGAACGCCACGCCCGCATTGGTAAATTCAGCGGTGGCGGCAACGAAGCGGATCTGAATCCAAAGGTGGCGAACCGCAACAGCGGACCACGTAAACCACCAGAGAAAAATGTCTTCACCGACGAGCAGATCGAAAAGCTACAGGAGATTTTTCACGGCTCGCTGTTCGGCTACCAGCGCAACTGGTGGGAGGCTGGCAACAAGCACCGCATCCGGAATGTGCTCAAGTCGCGCCAGATTGGGGCCACATTCTACTTTGCCCGTGAGGCGCTGGTAGATGCGTTGACCAGCGGACGCAACCAGATTTTTCTCTCCGCCAGCAAGGCGCAGGCGCACGTGTTTAAGCAGTACATCATTGAGTTTGCCAAAGAAGTGGACGTTGAGCTGAAGGGCGACCCGATGACGCTCAGTAACGGCGCGTGTTTGTACTTTCTGGGCACCAACGCCCGCACCGCGCAGAGTTACCACGGCAACCTCTATCTGGATGAATACTTCTGGATCCCGAAGTTTCAGGAGCTACGCAAGGTGGCATCCGGTATGGCGCTGCACAAAAAGTGGCGGCAGACCTATTTCTCCACGCCTTCCAGCCTGACGCACAGCGCCTACCCTTTCTGGTCCGGCGCGCTCTACAACCGTGGCCGCGCCAAAGCCGATCGCGTAGATGTCGATCTCACCCATGGCAATCTCTCATCCGGCCGTTTCTGTGATGACGGCCAGTTTCGCCAGATTGTCACCGTGGAAGACGCGGTGCACGGCGGCTGTAACCTGTTCGACCTCGACCAGCTGCGCATGGAGTACAGCCCGCCGGAATATCAGAACCTGCTGATGTGCGAGTTTGTGGACGACCTGGCGTCCGTATTCCCGCTGACCCTGCTACAGGCGTGCATGGTGGACAGCTGGGAAGTATGGAAGGACTTTGAAGCACTGGCGCTGCGCCCGTTCGGCTGGCGTGAAGTCTGGATCGGCTATGACCCGGCGAAAGGTACACAGAACGGCGACAGCGCCGGTTGCGTGGTCATCGCACCACCGGCGGTATCGGGCGGCAAATTCCGCATTCTGGAGCGGCACCAGTGGCGCGGCATGGATTTTCGGGCCCAGGCCGATTCCATCAAGCAGCTGACACAGCAGTACAACGTGACCTACATCGGCATCGACTCTACCGGCGTCGGGCTGGGCGTGTATGAAAACGTGAAGCAGTTTTTCCCGCAGGTGAAGGAGTTCGTCTACAACCCGAACGTCAAAAACGCCCTGGTGCTTAAGGCATTCGACATCATCAGCCATCAGCGGCTGGAATTTGATGCCGGACACCTCGACATTGCGCAGTCATTCATGGCTATCCGTCGTGCCACCACAGCCAGCGGCAACCGCCCGACCTATGAAGCCAGCCGCAGCGAGGAAGCCAGTCACGCGGATTTGGCCTGGGCAGTAATGCACGCGCTGGCAAACGAACCACTACAAGGCGAAGCAGCCCACACCGGCAACATCATGGAGATTTTTTAAATGAGCAAACGCAGAAACCGCACCCGCACGCAGCCGGTAAACCCAGACGAAAAGATGGTCAGCAGCGGTCCAGCGGCGGAGGCATTCAGCTTCGGCGATCCGGTGCCGGTGCTCGACCGTCGTGAGCTGCTGGATTACGTGGAGTGCGTGGTGATGGATCGATGGTATGAGCCGCCGGTGAGTTTCGACGGGCTAGCGCGTACCTTCCGGGCTGCCGTACATCACAGCTCACCGATTAACGTAAAGCGCAATATTCTGACCAGCACTTTTATTCCGCACCCGCTGTTGAGCCAGCAGGCGTTCAGCCGGTTCGTGCAGGACTATCTGGTGTTCGGCAATGCCTATCTGGAGAAGCGCACTAACCGGCTGGGTGGCGTTATCGCCCTGGAGCCTACATTGGCGAAGTTCACCCGCCGCGGCACCGATCTGGATACCTACTGGTTTGTGCAGTACGGCCTGACCACCGAGCCATATCAGTTCACGAAGGGGAACATCTTTCACCTGATGGAGCCGGATTTGAATCAGGAGATTTACGGCCTGCCGGAATATCTGTCCGCTATTCCCTCAACGTTGCTGAACGAGTCGGCTACCCTGTTCCGCCGGAAGTATTACCTGAACGGTAGCCATGCCGGTTTTATCATGTATATGACCGACGCGGCGCAGAGTCAGGAAGACGTGAACAACATCCGCACCGCAATGAAAAGCGCCAAAGGACCGGGTAACTTCCGTAACCTGTTTATGTACTCGCCTAACGGCAAAAAGGACGGCATCCAGATCATCCCACTATCAGAGGTGGCGGCTAAGGACGAGTTTCTGAACATTAAAAATGTGAGCCGGGATGACATGATGGCTGCGCACCGCGTGCCGCCGCAGATGATGGGGATTATGCCGAGCAATGTCGGGGGGTTTGGGGATGTGGAGAAAGCGAGTTGCGTTTTTGTACGTAATGAGTTACTTCCTCTCCAAAGGCGTTTAGAGGAGTTAAATAGTTGGTTAGGCGAAGATGCAATACAATTTAATCATTATTCTCTAAGCGTTGATTTTTGAAAAAAAATCTCATTTATAATTATTTTAATTGCTGGTGCGAAGCAAAAAACTCGCACCAGCAATTAAAACATGCAAAAGAGCCATTTTAAACCCTTAAAAAACCCAAATAATGCATATTATGCTAAGGTTGCTATTTTTCGTCTGAATCTATGCAAGAGAATTCTACTAATGCTATTGGCATTACCCTCAGAAGCAGAGGTGAATGCTTTTTTTGCAAGTGTAAGTATAAAGTTATTATTACATATCAGGTTCTCTAACATATCCCCTCGGTCCTTAAGGATCATGCTATTATTAGCAATCGCTCTTCTAATACGATTAATTTTTTCTCCGGTCAGACCATCAAAGCACCAAGCATTATTTGAAAATTGATAGTTAATTTCGTTTCTAATTACAGTAGGACTGAAGGTGTCATTACTTCTTTTTATAAAAGAAAGATGCTCCGAAAGCGAGATTGCGCTTTCGGCATATTCTTCAATATCAGTATTTGCTTGCTGTAGTAGAATTTCAATTACAGAGGCCCAAGCAGCCCATGCATCAATATGAGAGCCACCTTTTTTGTCCTTTTTCTCCAAAGTTATTGTTTCACATAAAGCATCATACTTCATTAAATTCAAGCCGCTTTCAAGATTTGGGAGGATGCTGCCAGTAAGGTTTGATCGAACAATCGTTTGCATTGTTGACTTATCAATATTAGTAATACTCAAGCCTACAGCGCGGATGATATAATGCACAGCGTAGTAAGCAGCGTAATAATGTTCAACAACCTGCCAAGATATATTTTCACTTTCATCTTGTTGAGATCTATTCAATGAAACCATGGACGCTAAAAAAAACCTATTTGCCTCACCTGCCATATAATATGCAAACTCTTTTGAATCAAACATATTGAGTGTTAATTTCTGATTCGGAGTAGGTACTACATTAGTCAATGAAAAATTAAGATCTCCTATTTTTTCAATGACTCTTCCATGAGCAATGCGATTAGCCCCCAAAACCAGGGGGCAGTTTATGGCTCTTAAAAGACGCTCAATCTTTACAATATCTGTCATATAACAATATTTCTTTTAAGAAGCTTATTATCGAGCAGTTCAATAGATTTAATAGTAGCTCGATTATTTAACACGCTGACAATATTTCCATTCAAACTTCTCTTTAAATACTTTTTGTGTTCACTAATCATACTTGCAGAGTCTGGTGAGTTATCAAATATCATTGCAATTACTGCTTTACTATGCCCTATTAATATTTTAAATGATGTTGGTTTAACTATTATTTCGTCAAAGTCTACACTCTGGGAATTCAAAAGATCTTGTGCCGCAAACAAGTAAGCATTAACAATCTCAAAAAGCCTTTGAGGGCTAGAAATATCGAAAGCTCGTAAAATAAGCTTAAATGCTTCATAGAATGTAACTTTAGATATTAAGTTTCGTTTTTTTTCAAAACGAGATAATTTACCAGCCAATGCACTAGTCGAATTTTTTTCAAATGTGGTAAAAATCAAATCTAGCATTTCTTCTTCAGCATTTTCAGTTTCTGCTAATTTTTTTATATCTAACAGTAACTCTTTGGGTACAGGTTTCTGAAGAGTGTTCACATCAATAAACAATCTAGCTTCATCAATAGGCGTAAGGTCAGAAAATATTACTACCGGTATGCGTAGCTTTCGGTCATCAAATCCTCTTTCATAAAGCTTTCTGAATCCGTAGACGCGATGCTGACCATCGATAATGAGAAAGGATTTAAGATCGTTGCTAAAACTTAACGTTTTTTTTCCACTATTATATTCAAAATCTGCAGATGCCTGAGCTGATAAAATAATACTTGACGGAATTACACCACCATTTGCAATGTACTCAGCTATAGAATCTGCTCGTGTGGCGTCTAAGCTTCTTTGAAAACCTTCTTGCGGATCTTCAGTCCTTGGGTTTGGTGAACAGCAACTCGCTATTATATTAATAGGGAGGGTTAGACTGTAAAATTTGTGTCTACCTTGGATAATTAATGACGCGCTAAATGATTCCTTCATATTCCATCCAATTAGATATTAGGTATAAGCTACGATCAGCAAAGCTATGGGCCGTAAGGATTGTTCCTAACTTAACATGAAGTCATTGACTTTTGAAATCAAACATAACTCAATAGCGCGCGCTCGTACCCCCGCCACGCCTGCCCGCTTTATGTAGCGGTTTTCATGCACCTGCATGAGATACGCAAAAGCCCGCCATTACTGGCGGGCTTCGGCATTTGCGATCCTGTTCGGATCATGCGAATTCATGCGGCATAGTCATGCACTGTCGCAGTCATTCGTCAGCGCTGCCATTTACTGCTCCAACACCTGCATTGAGCGGCTGTATTCATAGTTACGAAGCCGTGCCATAAGCTCGTCTGTTAGTTCTGAAACCCACTCAATAGCGAGGCGCTTTTCATCCTCACTACAATCACTGACAGCAACAAGTTTTAAAAAGAAATCAATACGCTGGAGTTTGACCGACTCCAAAAGACAATCCTGCATTTTCCCCTCCCTGCAAGCTTAACTGGATATACGTACAGTATAAAATTTTTATCCGGATGTGAAACACTTTTTATCTTTCAATGGGATTGATCTGATGTACTCAGACTCGCATGCTTTTCTCCTGTAACCTGCCGTTCCAGTAAAAAAGACGCTTTTTCGCCCCTGCATCGATGCCAACTCCCATCAAAAGCAGCTTCATTTCTTCATCACTGCTGTTAATTCCCCTGGCTTTTAGTTCCATTTCTAATCGTCGGCGCTGTGGCCCCGTACAGTTATTGACAGAACTCCAAGGGGCGGCGCTGCCGCCAGAAAAACCAGCCTCCGCTGGCGCTTCGGCTAATTTGGAAACCTTTTCCCACTTAACCAGACGCGTCGAGATTTCAGATCCGTAAACCTGCGGCGAGTAGATGCCCTGCACACGCTGGACATCTTCTGCGTACTCATTTCCCTGCTCGGTGATCTCATAGCAAAGGCGGATGACCAAATCCTCACGTGAAACGAGCGGGCCGCCCTGCGCCTGCGTATAAGAAGCCCAGCAGCCAACATCTGCCGCAGCCAGCACCGCATCCATGCGCGGGTCCGGCAGCTGTTGATCACGCATACGGCGCAGCTCACGCCATACCGTTACCGGCGCGCCACCAATTTGCTGAAATTGACGAATGCACCAACGGGATGCCCAGGCAGATACTGCTTTGGACATGTCACGCAGGCTTTCGCCAGTTTCGCCATCTTTCTCACCATCGAGCGCATAGCCATCGATGTTCTTGGAAATGTATTTGGCGATGTAGCCGGTAGCGCTGCCTTTGGAGGGATCAATACTTTCAACATGGAAGCGAGCGCGGCGTGCGGCATCGCTATTCATTTCGTGTGCGTCTTCTTCACGGGCATAGCGGGCCATGATGTCGTGAACGCGTTGTTTATGCTCCGGCATCATGAACAGCAGCATGTGCCAGTGCGGGGTGCCGTCGTGATGAGGCTCTACCACACGGAAGCCAAACACGTGAATATCATCGCGGGACAGCGCCGCACGGATTTTTGACCAGACTTTGCAGAGATAACGTTGAGTATCGCGTGGGCTCGCTCCGTTCCATTGAGAGACAAAGCCGCCCTGGCTGTAAACTGCATGGTATTTTGACGGCGCGGTCAGCGTATAAAACTCTCCAACGCAGCCGGTCTCCTGCGCGATATCTTCAAACCCGCGCATGCGCACCATCAGTTCACAGCGACGAATAGCTGGATTGGCATTGCTGCGGTTAACCATATCCTCCAGCGCAATGCGATCGCCTTCACTGTTAATCAGGTCAAAGCGTTTGAAAAACTCTCGATTGCGTTTCTTCTGCTCAACCCATTCCGCCAGGGTGCCGCGTGATACATAAGGCGAGGCCGCTTTCTGTACCTGGCCAACCGCAATCGCCATGTGCTCGCGCTGCAGATCATGCATCTTCTTCAGGCGTCCGCGCCACCATTCGGGTGCCATCATGCGCAGCAGTCCGGACTGCGCTTTGCGTAACGCAAGCGAGCCGCGTCCAGCCTGATATTCAGCCCAGTAAGGCGGGGTTGTTCCGGTCAGGGATGAAAGCTCGGATAGGTAGCGGTAAGCCGTCAGGGTGATTGCTTCTTCGTCGGCGTCATCGGGCAGGGTTACGGCATCAGTAAAATCAGCGAGGCTTTGGGACATGAACGTGCCGACCTTATAAGCCAGATCGCGCACATCCTGACGGCCTAACGTGGGTAAACGCTCCAGCTGTTTAATGAAGGGCAATTCATTTGCCGCTGACTCGGGCAGTTTGTAGCGGCTTTTCACCAACTGCAGGCGTGGCAATACATTCTGGCCGATTGTCTGGCGTAAAAATGCATTGGCGCGCCGGCGGCCCTGATTACCGGACAGCAATTTCTGGTAGCGATCTTTGAAATAGCCGGCCAGATAATCAGGCATGTCATGCAGGTACTGGCTGCGCCAGATGTGGTCGTCGGGATTGACGTGCCACAGCTGCAGCTCAGCTAAAGAGATATCAAGCGGAGTTTTACCGCCAAAAACTTCACGCTGCGTTTTTAGCGCAGCGTGGTAATCACCGTTTTTTTCAGCCGTAATGGCAGCACTGGCTGTCACTGTTCGGCTCCCGCATGGTGGCAGCTCATACGGCGCTGCCCTTGTAATGCATGCTTTTTAGTTCGCTAATCTGCTGACAGTTCACGCAGCGGGTAACCCCTTGCACAGCGCGGCGACGCGCTTCAGGTATATCCACACCACAGTCCAGGCAGAAGAATTCGCTAATCACAATTGGCCGGCCGGTGACGTTTGCCAGATTACGCTCCAGCTCCTGCTGAACGCGGGCCTGAACCAGATCCATTGAATCAGCCATTAGTGCAGCTCCCGTGATTCATGCTCAAAACGCTCGGCTTCCTGCCGCAGCAGCTCAGCTGCTTCAACGCCGTTCAGCCCTTTTTTATGGATATGCACTGCCAGAGCTGCAAGGCGGACAGAAAACTTAAGCGCACGGTCTTTGCGCTCTTCATTGCGTGCCGCGGTGAGCAGGTTCTGCATAGCCAGCTCGTCAGCTTCAAAGCGGTGTGTTTCGGTATTTCGCATTTCTCTATCTCCGAAATTTGGGCAAAAGAATGCCCGGCGGGTTTACGCCATTTATTTTTTTGGTTTATTTAATTAGGAAGCGTCAGTCTTTTGGGAAATAAGCTCACAACAGCGCGGAAATGATTCATCGCCACTATCAGCGCATTCTTTTCAGCACTGGTTAGTTCATTAAACTGCACGTCATGACGCTCTTTGCTGATGTTAGCCAGAAAGAAAATCGCCGCTAACGCTCTTTTGTTCTGCTCATACTGCGCATCACGTTTGTCGTTCATATCTGCCAGAAAACGCTTTAACTCATTTCCGCAATTGTCGCCCCATAGCTGGGCGCGGATCGCGGCGATATGGTTTAAGCCGCTAACACGCTGGCCTGCATTTAATTGAACAGCGTTTCTTTCAGCTTCGATTGCCATTTTTTCTTGCTCCCGTTTCCGGTTAATTCGTTTAACAGCTCACGCTGTGAGTGGCTGGGGTGCCAGCGTTTACCGTCTTTGCTCGTGATCCAGCCATGTCCGAAAGCCGGTAGCTGGTTTTGCCGCTTTAAAAGCGGTGCGATAGAGAAAGCCATTTGCCTTAACTGATCCCTATGGAAGCGCCAAGACCACCTACTGCATCCAGAGTGGATGCCAGCGCAGGGTTGCTATGAATGCGCGCGTGAACAGCCAGCGCGGCCAGAGAGAGATACCGCACGCCGGAGTTGATGTTGCTCACTAACGCGTTTCTCCGTCCCGGCGTCATTTTCTCACCGGAGGCGGCAAAGGCGGCCAGTTGCCCTACTTCGGCCGTTGCTCGCAATGCGTAGATATCCAGCTTCTCCGTGGTCAGCTCGTTGACCGGCACAGAGGGCAGGCAGTGCATTTGGGAAAGCAATGCATCTAACAGGCTGGCGTCTTCTGTCACGTCGGTGATCCGCATCAGGTCAACGCACGTCAGTTGATGCTTTTGCTCGGGGTTGAGTTTGTTCCGCAGCATTTGAACGTTCATACCGGCGGCCTGCGCAACCTCAGTAAGGTTATGACGAAGCGCAAACTCACGGCAGGCATTATCAAAGTGCGGATGTTTAGAAACCTGAAAATCAAACATGGTGAATAACCTCGATTAATCCCAATATGGAATCCATCAGCCCTGCATTGTGATTTCACAGCCAGCGGCCGCTTCAATCGTCAATGCAACCATGTTGATCTCGATGAGACCGTTAACGCCCTCTTTCTTCCTGATGGGCAGACGGTTCTCGCGGTACATCTGGCGCACGGTGCCTTCCTTGTAGCCAGTGCGACGGCAGAACTCTTCAACCGTAATGTACGGTTCGGAGATAACAAGATTGATGCTTGGCCTCATTGAAAGTTTACGGGTCATGATGCAGTATTCCTCAGTTTGAGTTTTAGACGGCTCTATTAATCGCTATTCAACACTTCACAAACGAGAGAATAGGATCAACAAAATACAATGTCAACATCAAAGAACACAAACGAGTATGAGTCAGAACTCATACGAGAGGTTATACATAGTAACCGAGGCGGAAAGGAAGTCATCGAGCGTTTAGTAAAAGCTTATGGGTTCACTACTCGTATCTCTCTTTGTTCTCACTTGGGTGTTTCTCAAAGCACCATGGCTAATCGCTACGCGCGCGATACATTCCCTGCAGACTGGATGATCATCTGTAACGTGGATACCGGGGCATCACTAATATGGCTAGCTACTGGTAAAGGGAGCATGTTCAGCCAAGGAAATGAATCACAAACAGTGATCATCCCTCGCAAAAAAATCTCAAATGGGATAATCGAAGATTTCGGCGAGATTATTTTGGATAAAGCTGACATCCAAGTTGGGTTATCGAGTCCTTTTTCTGTCACCGACGGTAAGTCTTCTTACATCGCCGATAAATATTCAGGTGAAGTGATGGATGGCTTTTGGCTTATCGAGATTGATGGGCTTGTCAGCATTAGAGAGCTGTATCGTTTCCCTGGTAGTCGGATCCGAATAGAGAATGGCAAAGCTTCATTTGAGTGCCAAGCGGAAGATATCAAAGTGCTTGGTAAAGTCATAAGCCGCACAGAGCAACTTTAAAAACATGGCTGTAAGTAAACTTCCCTCTGGCAAATGGCAGGCTCAGGTTTTCCCAAACGGGCGCGATGGTAAACGCATCCGCCGCCAGTTTGTGACCAAAGGCGAAGCCCTGTCTTTTGAGAAGCACATCAAAGATCAGGCGCAGGATAAACCCTGGTTGGGTAAAAAGACGGACAAGAGGCGCGTCATAGACTTGGTTGAACTCTGGTTCAACGCTCATGGCATCACTCTAGCTGATGGCGAAAAGCGTCGGAGCACAATGGCGTTTGCCTGCGAGGCAATGGGCAATCCCCTTGCGACTGAGTTTAACGCCAAAGTTTTTTCTGCTTACCGTGAGCAGCGGTTAAGCGGAAAGATTACCCGCTCCACGAGAGTGAAGACGGTCACTCCGCGAACAGTTAACCTTGAGCTGGCGTATTTTCGTGCGGTGTTTAACGAGCTGCGCCGGCTTGATGAATGGAAAGCTCCGAATCCGCTGGAGAACATCAGGGAATTTAAAATCGGTGAGTCAGAAATGGCATATCTCACCACCGATGAAATCCGTGTGCTACTGGCTGAGTGTGATAAAAGCCGCTCTCCGAATTTAACGGCAATCGTCAAAATTTGCCTGGCTACAGGCGCGCGTTGGAGTGAGGCAGAAGGCTTGAAGGGAAATCAGGTTCGGGCAGGTCAGATCATTTATGTGAAAACTAAAGGCAAGAAAAACCGGGCGGTGCCGATAACAGAAAAATTACTGGCAGAACTGCCCGCCAGCCGCAAAGCGCAGCCTCTTTTCACGCCATGCTATTCCGCGTTTAGAAAGGCTATGCAGCGTGCAGGCATTGAAACGCCAGCGGGACAGCTTACGCATGTGCTGCGTCACACTTTCGCGTCACATTTCATGATGAATGGTGGCAATATTCTGGTGCTTCAGCGGATACTGGGTCATACGGATATCAAGGTTACGATGAGGTATGCGCATTTTGCGCCGGATCATTTAATTGAAGCAAAAATTCTTAACCCCTTAAGTATGCTCTAATCAGTTATTATTAAAATAAATTTTACTACTTTTATGACAGCACCCTTTTGGCTAAGTTAAAAGTGAATGGTCACTTTTAAATAAAAATTCTTAATTTGAAAAAGGACTTACTATGTCATACCAAGCAACAGTATATAGGATACTTATTGCGTCTCCAGGTGATTTAGGCGAAGAAAGAAATCTTATTCCAGAAGTGATATCACAATGGAACGCTGTTAGATCTGAAAGTAGTAAAGTTGTAGTACTTCCTGTCAAATGGGAAACTCACTCTGCACCTATATTAGGTAGCAGACCCCAGCAAGTTATTAATGAACAGTTAGTAGGTTCATGTGATTTATTGGTAGGGTTGTTCTGGACACGTATAGGAACACACACTGGCATTTCAGAAAGTGGAACTACTGAAGAAATAGAATATTTCATCAACCAAAACAAGCCAGTAATGCTTTATTTTTCATCATCGACTATCGATCCTGAAAAAATAGATATTGAACAGTACAGCCGACTGAAAGCTTTTAAAGCTAAAATGAGACCTATGGGGCTTGTGGAAGGATATACTAATTCACAGGACTTCAAAGAAAAGTTCGCACATCAACTCGACCTGCATTTAGATAAAATAATAAATGGAATATCTATCACTCCTAAACAAGCAACTTCTACAGAAAAAGAAAAAATAGAAGAAATAAGAAAAGATAAGGTATATATAGAAGACTATGAAAAAGATGGGCAAGTTAGAAGTTTCCTAGTTAAAGGGGACACAACCCCGATAAAAGAAAAGCTAAAAGAATTAGGAGGCCGATGGAATGGGAGCTTAGGCGGCTGGATTTTCTCAAAAAACCAAGAAGATACGATTGCTAACTTCTTAAAAAACAGGTGACAGATTAAACCAGTATCTTAGGGAAGCTGATTAGCTTCCCTTTAGATATAAAACTATGATTTTTGGTAGAAAAGCATAATGCCATTTAATAAATTTTGGCTCTAGTTGGCTTTAGGAAATGATAGAAAATAACCATCTTGATGATTTAATAAAATCTATTTATCGCGCTGTAATGTGGACTTCCATATGTTAAATAGCTAGATCTAATGGCAAGTCAGAAATGTCCTTTAGCCTTTTCCCATCCACCATCACAGCAAGCATATCTGCCGCATCATTCAATTCGAGAAGATTAACTGCTTTTATAAGTTCGTGTAGTGCAAAGTGATAAACGCAATCGATGTCACCTGTACCCAAAGCTATCGAAGCAAGTCTACTTGGTGTGGGTTCAGCGGTAACAACCATAATATGTGGGAGTGTGCCCTTACGGTTTCTTATAAGGTTGAGCGCTTCAGAACGTGCATTTTGCGCTCTATCGCTTCTTATCGTCCATTTACAGGAAATACTGGCATGCAACAACGGCCTACCGCCATTTGATTCGCGAAGACCTGACATAAGAGTCACAGAATCATCAACAAGCAATTCAGGTCTGTTTATAACGTCATCGTGTTCAGGGTAGCGGCTTACAACAATATCAGGCGTAATTGTATAGTCACTACCTAATGCAGCTGCAAGTTCAGCATCACTTTTTGCTGCACGATCCAGGGCTATTAGATGAGCATATTGTTCATATTTTGCTATTTCCAGGCGATTCCGCCCTGAGACTTGTTGAACATTCCATTTTCCTGGACGCAGATGTCCAAGTTTCAAAAAAGTTGCATTAACGAACTGAGCACAGGTGCTTTCGAACTGATTACCTGAAGTCTGCCCCGCAATTCTTTCGCCAACCGTCTCAGCCTCAAGTAGCCTAGCGATTTCTCGTGCTATTGCCTTGCTATTCCTGTTACTGCTATCAGCATTGCTTACTATTCCTGCCGCATTGATAGTAAGTGTATTTAGCAGAAGTTGAGCGTGAAATTCTTTGCGAGCTTTAGCGAAAGCAACAGTGCCATTTACTTTATGTTCGTCCATAAGCCATCGTCCTTTTAAGCGGCATTTTTTTCTCAGGAGAAAACACATCTTCCTTTTTTGCTTGCATCACATCAAGCACGTAAGCAGCTATCTTTTGTGCAAAAACAGGCGGCACAGCATTACCAATCTGTCGCGCGACTTCAGTTTTAGAACCCCAAAAAATAAAATCATCAGGAAACGACATCAGTCTGGCTGCTTCGCGATGAGTGATTGGGCGATGCTGATCAGGGTGGAGATAACGCCCTTTCTCTGGTTTAAAAAACTCGGTACGAATGGTTACCGAAGGTCTTTCCCACCAGAGGCGCCCGAACAAATCAGTTCCACCTGAAGTTTTTTTGATCCAACAGGCGGGGGTTATGTCAGGACGGTTTTTTTGAAGGTCGAAACGATTACCACCAAGAGGTACAGCCTGATAGCGTTCTTTCGAAAGCTCGGTAGGGTTGCGGCCAAAGTGGAGGTTTAATGGAGGTTGTTCATCCCGAATTTCAGTGCCTACAGGCTCAGATAAATCACCAATTGCTTCGCGAGTTGAAATCCAAGCAGGAAGAGATCCGGATTTTTCAGGTGCCTGGTGAGAAGGTTTTGGTGGAAAAGCTGGAACCTCATCCAACATAAACCGGTCACGTTTGATGCCGACAGCTATCGTTCTCTTCCTCGTCTGAGGAACACCGTAATCAGCAGTATTAAGTACTTTTGGATTAAGAAGCATGAAGCCCATTGATTCTGCTTTTGCTGCAATATCTTCAAACTCATCACTTTTCAGTAATCCTGGTACATTCTCCATGACAAACATTATTGCGCCTGAACGCTGAATAATGTCCATATAGGGTTCCCATAAAGCTCTACGGTGATCCCCTTCTCTGTTTTTGTTTAGCAGGCTAAAACCTTGGCACGGGGGTCCTCCAATAACGATATCGGCAGCTGGAACCTCGTTAGTAGCAATCCACTCTTCAATATTCGCTTTTATACCATGAGAGTTGAAATTTGCGTTGTAGGTCTTAATCGCAGCGGCGTCGTTATCAATGGCAAGAATGCTTTCAAAGTGTCTAGACATTTCCCCATGGCAAAATCCAGCCGATAGCCCGCCAGCTCCACAGAAAAGATCTATTACCTTGAATTTATTATGCATTTGTCTCACCGCTTAGTTTTTATAACTACATTTAACTATAATTTACCATATTTTTATGCTGTACAAATACCCATACCTTAACCACTTGATGCTGTAGCTCAACTTTTACTGAACATGGTGATCGCATCTGAATAACTACCAGAACTAAAATTTATGTAAGAGAGTAATGTGCTGTCCCTCTATTTCACCACACCCTCATTTTAGTTTTGTTTTCATCGTGCTTTGTTTATCGTGTGCATGACGACATAATGCTCATTTTTTAATCAACACCATTGCAACTTTATATATCAGTGTCTTTTATTCTTAAGGAAAGCAAACATAGATGGTTGAAAGCTCATCCTGGATTGGCAGCAAAGTGGCAGCAGAGCGCAACGCTATGTGCCACTTTTCATCACTATTTGGCCTCAATAAAGCATAAAAATCAGCAAGTTACTGATTTAACTAGTTTTGAATTGGGACTCATAATCGCTTGGTCGCTGGTTCAAGTCCAGCAGGGGCCACCAAATTTTAGCTGTTAAATCAGAATATTAAGCCACTCCGCAAGGGTGGTTTTTTATTGCCTAAAATTTATAGCTGTGGGTTCATTGATGTATTAATTAATCCCCTCCGCCATACGGATAAATTCTCTTACGCTATGCACTCGTGGAGCGCTGGTGATGTCTGGTTGCGACCGTTGCGTTTGGAATAGTAGAGATTTTTGTCGGCGGCGGAGATCAGGCCGTTGATGGCGCTGATGCGAT
>Ga0308168_1000761_pt1 | contig 34806 bp, 31 predicted proteins | sample PhyCR2_FD_202133 | JGI IMG/M metagenome (GOLD analysis project Ga0308168, IMG submission 202133) | Phyllosphere microbial communities from UC Gill Tract Community Farm, Albany, California, United States - DLSLRC.R2 | ecosystem: Host-associated > Plants > Phyllosphere > Unclassified | place: USA...
ACGATATAGAGCGTGCTGGCAGAAATATCTGCCCGATCGTGTTGTTTCATTGTTTGATCCGAATTGCCGATTTAATATTGAGCATCTTGAAAAAAACATCACTGGATACAGTATGCTTCCTTCGAAAGTAGTTCACTGCAAAGCAGTACGCACTATGCCGCTGCTGCTGGCAGCCCTGATTTTTGCCGGTTGTACCGGTCAGGCTCCGCAAACGCCTCAGGCGAATGTACAGGGGGCTGCCACTGGCACCTCTGACTATTATCTTCAGCAAATGCAGCAAAGCGCAGATGATAACAAGGTTGACTGGCAATTACTCGCAATCAGAGCGTTGTTGAACGAAGGGAAGGTCCCTCAGGCCAACGATCAGCTGACGCAGGTGCCACAGGATCTCAATGCCACTCAACGTCAGGAGCTGTTACTGCTCCAGGCACAGCTCAGTGTCGCGCAGAAAAATCTGCCGGATGCCGCGGCAAAGCTGAAACAGCTTGATACCAGCGCCCTGTCCCAGGAGCAGCAGGTCCGTTACTACCAGTTGCTGATTGCCACCAGCGAGGGTCGCCCTTCGCTCGATGTGCTGCGCGCCTGGATTGCCCAGGAGCCGCTGCTGACCAACCCGGCGGATAAACAAAAGAATATCGATGCGACCTGGCAAACGCTGACGCAGATGACACCTGACCAGATGAACAGTCTGGCCATTAACGCCAGTGAAAACGTCCTGCAGGGCTGGCTCGATCTGCTGGGCGTCTACCGCGCTAACGTCAGTGACCCGGATATGCTAAAAGCGGGTATCAGCGACTGGCAGACACGCTACCCTAATAATCCGGCGGCTAAAATGCTGCCTACCGCGTTGACGCAGGTGCAGAACTTCCAGCCCGCTTCTACGGGGAAAATCGCCCTTCTGCTGCCGTTAAGCGGTCAGGCGCAGGTGTTTGCAAATGCCATCCAGAAGGGGTTTAACGACGCGAAGAATGGTGTGCTGGCTCAGGGCAGCGAGCCGGCTGCTGCGGCACCGGTACAGGCTCCTGCGGCAGTCCAGGCAGCCCCGGATGCTGTTGTCAGCCCATCGGCTGCCCCGGAAGCCACCGACGCAGCAGCAGCCACCGACGTTCAGCCTCAGTCCGCCCCGGCCAACAGCGTAGAAACGGCAGCGCCGTCTGCCACTACCCAGGTTCAGGTTTACGATACCAGTACCCAGCCTATCGAACAGGTTCTGGCCCAGGCGAAGAGTGATGGTGCCACGCTGGTGGTCGGCCCCCTGCTGAAAAATCACGTGGAAGCGCTCGCAAACAGCCAGACGCCGCTGAACGTTCTGGCCCTCAATGAACCGGAAACTGTCCAGAACCGTCCGAATCTTTGCTATTTTGCGCTTTCTCCTGAAGACGAAGCGCGTGATGCCGCTCATCATATGTGGGATCAGGGCAAACGTACTCCGCTGCTGCTGGTACCCCGTACTTCGCTCGGCGACCGCGTGAGCAAAGCGTTTACGGCTGAATGGCAGAAGCTGGGCGGCAGCCAGGTGTTGCAGCAGCAGTTTGGTTCGAAAGCCGAGCTGAAACAGGGCATCAATAGCGGCGCGGGCATCCGCCTGAGCGGCACGCCGGTGAATACCCAGCCTGCGGCGGCGGCGGGTGTGACCATTGGCGGCCTGACGATTCCGGCCCCGGTGAGCGATGCGCAGATCAGCAGCAGCAACGGCAGCGTTGATTCCGTGTATATTGTCGCGACTCAGGACGAGATGGCGCTAATTAAACCGATGATCTCCATGCGCGTCAGCAGCCGTGATAATGTGGGTCTGTATGCCAGCTCACGCAGCTATCAGGCAGGAGCCGGCCCGGACTATCGTCTGGAACTGGACGGCTTACAGTTCAGTGATATTCCACTGCTGTCCGGCGCCAACCCGGCACTGATGCAGCAGGCAGCAAAGTCGTTTAACAACGATTATTCACTGGTTCGTCTCTATGCCATGGGCATTGATGCCTGGACGCTGGCAAACCATTTTAACGAGATGCGCTCGCTACCCGGTTTCCAGATTAAAGGGGATACGGGCAATCTGAGCGCAACTCAGGACTGCGTCATTAACAGGAAGTTAGTGTGGAGCCAGTATCGCCAGGGCCAGATCGTGCCGGCCAACTAAGCCGCCAGCAGCAGGGGGCGGCCCGCGAGCGTCAGGCTCGTCACCTGCTGCAAACGTCGGGTTTGCGTTTTATCGCCGCCAATGTGCGTTACCGTACCGGCGAGATTGACCTGATTATGCGTGAGGGGCAGGTGTGGGTATTTGTTGAAGTGCGCTACCGACGCGATGGCCGTTTTGGCGGCGCCGCAGCCAGCATTACCCGCAGTAAACAGCAAAAACTGTTACGTGCCGCAGCACTGTGGCTTAACGGCCGGGGACTGAGTTTTGACACGGCCGACTGTCGATTTGATGTGGTAGCGATCACCGGCGAACAGGTGGAATGGTTACCCAATGCATTTACAGCAGAATAAGCGCCTGTTTTTGAAGGCTAAACTAACCAGGTGAATGACGTGCTGGAAAGAATTAAAGTCTGTTTTACTGAAAGTATTCAAACACAGATCGCGGCAGCAGAAGCGCTGCCAGATGCGATATCACGCGCGGCGATGACCATGGTGCAGTCGCTGCTGAATGGCAACAAAATCCTGAGCTGTGGTAACGGAACCTCCAGTGCCAATGCCCAGCATTTTGCTGCCAGCATGATCAACCGCTTTGAAACCGAGCGTCCGAGCCTCCCCGCTATCGCCCTTAGCGCAGATAACGTCCTGCTGACGGCCATTGGTAACGATCGACTGCATGAAGAGATTTATGCCAAACAGGTGCGTGCGCTGGGCCACGCCGGTGATATTTTACTCGCCATATCAACCCGGGGTAACAGCCGTGATATTGTCAAAGCCGTAGAAGCGGCGGTAACGCGTGATATGACCATTGTCGCGCTGACCGGCTACGACGGCGGTGAACTTGCCGGTCTGCTGGGCCCCCAGGATGTGGAGATCCGTATTCCCTCGCATCGCAGCGCGAGAATTCAGGAAATGCATATGTTAACCGTGAATTGTCTGTGCGATTTAATAGATAACACTTTGTTTCCCCACCAGGATGTTTAAAGGAGCTTAAATGAAGGCATTATCTGCATGTGCAGTTATCCTCACCGCGTTACTGTTACAGGGCTGTGTGGCTGCCGTTGTCGGCAGTGCAGCCGTTGCCACGAAAAGCGCGACTGACCCCCGCTCCGTAGGCACTCAGGTTGATGACGGGACATTAGAACTGCGGGTAACCAACGCGTTGTCCAAAGACGAACAGATCAAACAGAATACCCATATTGTGGCCACAGCCTATCAGGGCAAAGTGCTGCTGACCGGACAGGTACCGAGCAACGACCTCGCTTTACGGGCAAAACAGATTGCTGTCGGCGTTGACGGGGCGACCGAGGTGTATAACGAAATCCGTACTGGCAGCCGGGTCAGCTTTGGTACAGCCTCCTCGGATACCTGGATCACCACGAAAGTACGTTCACAGCTGCTGAGTAGTGATCAGGTGAAATCCTCGAATGTTAAAGTGACCACTGAAAACGGCGAAGTGTTCCTGCTGGGCCTGGTGACCGATGCGGAAGCGAAGGCCGCAGCCGATATCGCCAGCCGGGTAAGCGGCGTCACGCACGTCACCACGGCGTTTACGATTCTGAAATAACCCTGTGCGGGGCGACCGAAAACGGTCGCCCCAACGGAATTCGCGCTTATCCTGCCGAAGCCGATCTTCTTTTCCCGTCCATCCGAGCAATGCCAGTCTGGCTTACAACCGGCTTAAACAATCCATCGCTACCGCTTTAAAACTGGCAAAATCTTTGCTGTCTCGCAGTCGGGTCATTGCCCTTTCCCGCATAAACGTAACAAACAGATCGTAAATCGCCATCGCTTCTTCATATTCCGTTTTACTGATTGCCAGCAGAAAAATGACGTAGGCTGTCTCGTCTCCCCAGGCCACCCCTTTCGGGGCCAGCACCGTGTAAACACAGGTTTTTTTCGCCAGCAAGCCCAGCGAGTGCGGCAGAGCGATCCCTTCACCCAGCATGGTACTGACAATGGCTTCACGCTCCTCCACAGAGGGGTAAAACGTCTTATCGACCATCCCCTCCACCTCCAGTTCAGCGCAGAGCTGACGGAACAGATCGCTGCGATCCATCGGCTGGTCAAGGATCAGGAAGTGACTGGCATCGAAAAATTTCTCCAGCATATAGGGCCGCGTACGATCCAGCAGCACCAGCTTACCGATCTGCTCCAGCTGGTACTCGGTGGGAAATGGCGACATCACGACCACCGGTTTATCTTTGTCGCTGAGGCGAACAGTCGAGATGACAAAATCCTCTTCCACGCTCTCCTTCAGCTCGTATTCACGCAGTGACAGGGTGTTACTGACGACAATCTGCGGGTATTTCCGCAATAGCATAGCCTCGATCATCCGCACGGTGGAGTTGCCGGTGTCGCACACCAGCAGGATCTGCGGATGACGCTGGTAGCCGACATTGTAATGACGCTCCAGCCCCACCCCAATATGCAGCACCAGGAAACCGATTTCATTTTCACTGATGGTATAAGGCGTGTATTTACCCCAGCTGGAAACGGCAGCCAGCGTCACATCCCAGGCCATGGGATAGTGCTGTTTGATATTGGACAGCAGCGGATTCGGGATCTGGATCTGATATCGCACGCGGGTGATCATCGTTTTAATGTGCGTCAGCAGATCGGCATGGAGCTGAGGATCGTCCTGCAGGTTGAAATTATAGTGGGTATTAATGTAGCTGAGGATGTAGTTCACCAGCGAGTCACCGTCATCAGGGCTGATCACGCTGGCCGCGCTATCCTCTACCCGGCGTGCGGCAATATTCACACGCAGGTAAGCCTCTTCCGCCGGAGAGATCGCCTTCCCGGTGATCGGTCTCATCAGATTAACAATATGACGCGCGGCGCTTCGCACCTCATCCGCCACATCTTCTGCGGTAAAATCCGTCAGTGGGTAACCTTCCCCGATGCGGCGCACCGCCACGGCACAATACAGACGCAGATAGAATTCGCCCTCATCGGTCAGGCGAATATTGAAACGCGAAAGACACTGTTGTAGCAGCGGTTGCAGCGTTTCAAGCATTCCGCTGTTTAGCGCTTCCAGCCGCAACAGGGGGCTGTCGCCGTTCTCCTGAGCAATCTGATACAACAGATCGGTCAGGCAGGTACGCATCGCGACCTCCGTGCCAAACAGCTTCATGCCATAGCGAGGCTTGGTTTCAATCGCCAGCTGGTAACGCGCCAGCCACTCTCTGACCTCGGCCATATCGCTTTGCAACGTGGTGCGACTGACAAACCACTCATCTGCCAAATCTTCCAGTTTCAGGGAAAAAGCCGAGGTAAGAAAACGAGTCAGCAGATGGTACACACGCTCAGGCGACGTGCGCGGCACACGTAAATGGGAAGGTGACTGCTGCAACAGCAGGGTATAGCGCAGGCTGTCGCTAATTTTTAACTGATAGCCCGCCCCACGGTTAAGCACCAGGCTGGCGCCGTGATCGGCCAGTAACTCGTTGAGCACGCTGATATCAGTACGTACCGTGCGCGTGGAGACGTCAAAACGGCGTGCCAGTTCATCCTGCGGCACGGTTTCGTTTTGCAATAAATCAAATAACTGTGCCAGACGTTGGTTCGGGAATCTCACGAAGCACCACTTTTATGCAATCAACCAGGAGAAAACGTAACTTATTTTTCGATGGAAAAATAGTACACCCCGGCGTCACCAGGGTGCAGGAACAAGATTAACCCACTAACTTTTTCGTCATGGCCAGCAGCGTTGCCACATCCTCTGGCCGGGTCAGACCGGAAGGCGCATCGATAATCGAACTGTAAATATGCGGGATAATTTTGCTGACGCCCGCATCCAGTGCGATCTGCAGGATCGTTTCAAAGTTGTCCAGATCGATACCGCCCGTTGGCTCCAGCCAGAAGTCGTGTTGTGCACAAGCCTCCGCCACCGCCTTGAATTCATCAATACAGGTCAAACCGTTCATCGGGAAATACTTAATTGAACTGCCGCCCATATCTTTCAACATGGCAATAGCGGTAGCCACCGGCACAATACCGTCTTCGACGCGGGAGCTCTGTGGCCCGGTAGAAATTTTCACCTTACCGCACTGGCCAGTAGGCGACACCAGCGCATTGACCACTGTCATCGACTGTCCCAGTCGTGCCCGGCTGGTACCGACGCCGGTAAAGACCTGGTTGACATGCTGCGGCTGAACCTGGCCGGCAATTGCACTGACCATGGCAGACTGGTTGGGATCGCCTGCTCCCAGGCCGACGGACAGCGCATTATCAATCAGGGACGCGTATTCACGCATATCCGTGACGGCGCTGGCGACATCGGGATAGTTTTTTGACAATACGCCGACCAGGACGTAGCCCTCGGCTGCTTCCCAGATATCGCGGGCGTTCTGTTTTGAGCCGGCAAGCACGTTGAGGCATACCCGGTCACGGTAAAATTTTGGTGTCAGCGTCATGCTTATTTCTCCTTGTTTAACAGTGTCTGAATGCAGACAAAAATAGTGTGCAGCTGATCGGCTGACACGCTACGCACGTCCACTTCGACAATGCCTTCATTCGCTTTGTAACCGCGGAAATAAATCGCTATCTCACCGGTTTTCAGCGCCTGAACAATGTCGCTGGTGGTATGCCCGATGACGGCTTCATCAAAGTGGATTTCCGCCCGGGCAATATCACGTCCGGCGGCATCCCACACCGTGCGCGCCTGGATACCCGGCAGCTGGTTTAAGCTATCAATAAACGGCGTCATTTTTTCGACCATCTGCGCGCCGGTGACCTTCTCCACACGCAGATAGTTTTCAATCGCATGAGTCAGACCGAGGATCCCCTCTTTACCGACTTTCATCGCCCGGCCAATCCCGTTCGACTGGCGTTTCACCCACTCAACATACTGCGTTTTTCCCATCACCAGTCCGCTGGTCGGGCCTTCAATGGCTTTCGCACCGCTGTAAATGACCAGGTCAGCGCCGTAGCCGTAATACACCTGCAAATCTTCCTCAGCGGCGGCATCCACAATCAGCGGCACGCCGTGTTTACGCGCCACCAGGGCAGCCTGCTCGACGCTGAGATGGCTCTTCTGTACGCTATGGTGCGATTTGATATACATAATCGCCGCCGTTTGCGGTGTGATCGCCGCAGCAAGCTGGTCCGGCGAACACTCGTTGGCGTAGCCCGCTTCCACCAGCCTGCCGCCCCCCATCGCCACCATCGTCCCCACGGGTGCCCCGTAATTGACGTTGTGCCCCTTCGGCAGGACGATATCATGAGGAACCGTCAGCGGGGCCACGTGCAGATTTTCCAGCAACCAGTCGTTATCTTTCACAATCACTGCTGCCACCGACTGTGCGATACCGGCAGAGGCGCACGAAACCACCACTGCCGCTTCACAGCCCAGCAGCCCGGCGATATAGGCACCGGTCTTGTTAACCAGGTCTTTCATCTCAAAGTAATGATTCAGACCATAGCTGACCGTCTCAACCACATCCGCGCCCGGGGTGGACACACCGAGAATGGTCATGCGGCCGGAGGCATTAATCACCTGTTTTAAATCATATTTTTCATACACTGAAGTCATCACGTTTTTTCCCTTCGTTAGTCACGAATATGCGGCCATGCACCACGGCGGCCAGCGGTATCAACTGTTTTTCTCCGGACAGTGTCTGACCGTCCGAATCACTGAACAGACAAGCGTCCTGCTTCACCTCAAACAGGGTGAGATCGGCATCCTGCCCCGGAACGAGCCGCCCTTTGTCTTTCAGCCGCAGCCCCTCAGCAGCATGGCGGGTCACGCAGTCAATCACCTGTGGCAGCGTCATACCGATATTTAAAAATTTGGACATGACATGCGCCAGGGAATACACCGGGCCATTGAGCCGGTTACGGCAGTAGATGTCTGAACTGATGGTGTGAGGCAGAATGCCCCGGGCAATGGCCGCCCGGGCCACCTCAAAGCTGAAGCTCGCCGAACCATGTCCGACATCCAGGCGAACCCCACGCTGAAGCGCACGGGTCACAGAGGCTCTGAGCTGCCCCTGTGGCGTAAGAATACGGTTAGGTTTGCCGTTAAAGCAGTGGGTAATGATGTCGCCAGAGGTCAGTAAATCGGCGATCTCATCCAGATTCGGCGGATTATTACCGATATGCACCATCAGTGGCAGCCCACCATTTTCCCGTTGTATCGCCTTAGCCCGCACCAGCGGTTTAATGCCGTTTTGTTCCACAACGCTGCTGCTGATACGCGCTTTCAGGCCCAGGATAAAATCCGGCAGACGCTGCAACGACGCGCTCACCGCCGCGGCATCAATGCGCGCCATATCCGCCAGCTCGTTCTGCGTCAGAATGCCGCTGCGGGCGATATTGAGCAGAGCGTAAACCCGGGTGCTGGCGCTGCGGGTCAGCTGGTAAAAATCATCAATATCATCAGCCCCGGTGCTGCCGGCATCCACGACCGTGGTGACACCTGTCTCGACCCCTATGCGGTCGGCTTCATCATGGTAAATGGGCGATTTCGGGTAGCAGTGGACGTGTGAGTCAATCCAGCCTGCACTGAGCCAGTAACGCCCTGCCAGATCCCATTCATGCTTTGCCGGGCCTGTTACCTGGCCTGTCGCCGCAATTTTGCCATCGCTGATGGCGATATCGTTAAGCGTGCCGTCGCTAAGACGGGCCTGGCGGATAATCAAATCAAACATTGCAGACTCCTTTGCGTGGCGACGTCCTGCCGCCACGAAGGTCAGTTACAGCGCGACGGGGAACATCGCCCCCAGCGCCATCGCACCCAGAATGGCCCCACCGGTAATCGGCTTGTTCCACAGGTAAAACAGCAGGGAACCGACCAGCGACCCCAGGCCAATCGGAATGGAGGCCGCCATGGCAGACAGAATGATCAACGGGCCAAGGAAACGGCCGGAAGTGTTACCCGCCCCCATCATCACGTCGGCACCGTAGGTGGAGTCACTATTGCTGATGGTGAATTTGCGCGCGAGGATAATCAGGTATCCGACGGCCAGACCCAGCACCAGTCCGGTGACCAGTGAGGCCGCGAAATTCGCTACCGGGAAGATAAACCCCGCCCCCAGCAGCAGCGCGGGCACGCCCAGGCCAATCCCGGTCTGGATCGCCCCGCCAATATCAAGGATCCCGACCAGCGAGCCTTCAATAATGCGTGCGAACAGAAAGCTGGCTCCAAAGGCCGCCACCGCGCCGTACACGCCGGTTTCCATCCCCGCACGCAGCATAGAGACGAAAGCCACTTCGTTGAATGCCCCCAGGCCATAGACGTAATACATATGTGTCCCGGCGAAAACACCGGAAGAGAGCAGTCCCACAAAAATCGGGAATGACCAGTCGTCATACCAGAAACCACGTTGTGTATTTTCCATTACCATCGTCCTCTTATTTGCCGCTCAGGGAGTTATGGATCATTTCCAGCCAGCCGGGCACACCCAGTTGGAAGGATTGCAACAGCTTCATATCAAAGCCACGGAAGAAGCCGCTGAGAACGAACAGCAGGACAATGGCCACCATCATCACTTTCGTCACCCGATTCCAGCCGGCTTCCTCGACGCCTTTACCAATCAGGATGCCCAGCACCAGCCCGGGTACCGCATTTCCCATGATCAGCTGTGCCAGCCCACCAAAAATGGTCGCCCAGAAACCCGATTTTTTACCCGCGTCGATCGCCGCCAGCCAGAAAATCACCGGCATTACGGTGTTCACTAACAGGTTTGCCGCCGGAACCAGCACTTTGACCGCCGTCACCTGCAGGGCCGCCGGTACGGCCGATGCCGTTGAGTTGAGGAATGCCACCACGATCATGCCGATGATGCCGCAGGCAATCGCCATCTTCTTAGGGTTATGCAGGGTATCTGCCACGTTACGGTTTTTGACCATCAACGCCGCTGCACCCCAGTTAGGAATAATGCGGTGGTCAACGTCCTGGGTGAAAGATCCCGCTGCGACTGAGGAGGCCCAGGCGTTGAAGAAGAAGCCCAGACCGAAGGAGAAGTGAGAAGCCGGATCGCCCTCACAGGAATTCAGTTCACCCAGCGTACGAAATGCGCCCATGCCCTGTGTGGTGGGAGCATGGAACATACGAGCCGCGCCGGCACCTACGCCCACGCCCACGAGACCGCCAATAATCAACGATTTAAATAATATGATTAGGAACATCAGTCTTTCCTTTTGTTATCACCCCGGAGTCTGTCAGGCGGCAGAAACATCGCCGCAGCCCGATCGCACGGAGGTATCCGCCCTAATGTTTTTATCTGGAAACAGTGAAATCTACGTTATCTGTATCCACCACCACGACGTTGACAGTGATCTCCAGGTCGACGCTGTAGAGATGCTTCTCTCGTGCCAGAAAGAAGAACAGAAACTTTTCTGTTTTGATCTGCACTTCTGCCCGCCGCACCTTGACGTCTACCGGCTCAATACGCAGCAGGATTTTGCTGGTAGATTTCAGTACGGTGTTCTGTACCCGGCTAAGCGCATCGGCAAAGGCTTTGCCTTTGCTGTCACCTTTTCCGCTGACGCTCACCGTGGTGGTGAATTGTTCTTTCATCAGCCGTGCTTCTTCTGCCACGCCTGCACCAGACGCTCACCCAGTTCTTCTTTATCCATAAAGCCGAAACCGAGCACATTAGCCCCTTCATTGATGGCAGTGACCCCCTCATCAATGGAGCGCATACCGTGTTTGGCTTTATAACCGTATTTATTCTGCGCAGTAATGGCACCGGCACCGCCGCTACCGCAGAAAGAGATGCCAAAACTGGCATTTTCCGCTTTCATCACATCACCCAGTTTCATATCTGCTGCCACACCCGGCACGACAATGGCTTTACCACCGGCTTTCTCAATACCTGCTGCGACTTTCTGGCCTTTACCTAAACGGTCACCAATAACGACGATGATTTGAGACATATATTTTCCTTAATTGAGTTCGTTTTCTTTTGCGACTTCGAAATGAACGGAGAGCAGCCAGGCCTCTTCTTCTGGCAGATTAGCGAACAGATCAACGACCTGTTGCGCCAGCGCCATTGACTGCGGCGAAATATCTTCAAACAGCTCGGCTTCAACGTCTGGTAAAGCTTCACCGGTTAAAGAACGACGCGCCATCGCCCGCACATGTGATGCCAGCATCTGCTGCTGCACTGGGTTAGGATGAATATCTCTGACGGCAAAAAGATCGGCGATTTTCTCCATGACCTGCGTAGCCAGCGCCTCGATTTCATTATCCTGTTGTAATTTCGCGCCCACAGGCACTGTCCCGTTACTCACATTCGTCCCCTTTTAATTAGCATGGGATTAACCTACCCCCCCGGGCCCTTTCTGTGTAGAACGACTTTTTCCACCTCAAAGTGGAAATAAACGAACAGCACTGGTTTGATGTCGCAAAAACGTCGAAACATGCATGACGGGCTTTAAAACGAGAGGTGAATCACATATGAGAGGGGTTATTTACACGATTATTGCAGCAGAAAAGAATATGCGTTCTGTCATCTCATCATTGACAACGAAAATAGAAGTAAATCTTATAACAGAAAAATCCTTGCACACCCGGGTACTGAAAACAGCGCCGCCCGTGAATGACGACAGGCGACGCGATCACCATACGATCGTTTTTTAATAACTAAAAAGAGAAGGTCTGAATCAGTATTATTAATATACGAAAAACAGCTGCTACACGGGATTTCGTCAGAGTATATTTAAAGGCGTTTCAAGGGAATTATCACAACCAATAATTGAAAATATTATAGTTGACCTTTTATGGTGAAATCTCTCGCTTTTAGTCGTCTTTCCCAACAAGTCAGAAAAAAATGTCACAGAATGAAAAGTGGCGATACATAATAATTTTTCGATCCCCCGGTCCTCAGCAGACAGCATAAAAAAAGAGGTGATAGCCACAGCCATCACCTCTCAGATAGACACTAACATTGGGTCATTCAGCGCCAATCAGCGAAACTTCTTATGGCCTTCGTCTCGCGTAGCGGCAAATTTTTTCGCTTCTTCTTTCGCCCCTGAAAGATCCCCGCTGTTTGCCAGCTTCAGGCTGGTATCAATCTGGCCGATAAGCTTATCCAGCTGTGCGCGGTAATCCTTCATTTCCGCACTTCCTGCGGCCTGACCCTCCAGCTTATCCGGGGTCTGGGTTTTTGCATTTTCAGCCGCCGAGCGCATATCGGTTAAGGCTTTAACCATTTCGGCTTTATCGTCGGTTTTCTGTACCGTACGATATGCGCCTTTCAGAATATCCATATCCCCTTCCAGGCCCTGTGCCAGCAGCGTGGAACTGAACAGCAGGGTAGAGCTCAACATTGCAATCCATAATTTACGCATCTCAGATCCTATTTTTATAAATGGGTATCGTTCGGGCATGAAAAAGGCGGCAGTTTTCACCGCCGCCTGTTCAGCATACGCGTAAAACCGGAAATTACTGCCCGGCGATCTTCATTTCTGGTAACAAAACGGATCCACACTGGATATTGCTGCGCGTTTCAATATCGCTGCCGATGCTGACCATGTTGCGCCACATGTCTTTCAGGTTGCCGGCAATGGTGATCTCACTGACCGGATACTGGATCACGCCATTTTCTACCCAGAAACCGGACGCGCCACGGGAATAATCACCGGTGATCCCGCTCACGCCCTGCCCCATCAGCTCCGTAACCAGCAGCCCGGTTCCCAGCTGCTTCAGCATCTCTTCAAAGCTGTGGCCCTGACCGGCGATGCGCCAGTTATGGATACCGCCCGCATGGCCGGTACTCTGCAGGCCCAGCTTACGAGCGGAGTAGCTGGTCAGCAGCCAGGTCTGCAACACGCCATCTTTAATGATGTCGCGACGCTGGGTGCGGATGCCTTCGCTGTCGAACGGCGTGGAAGCCAGTCCTTTCAGCAGATGCGGGTGCTCTTCAATGGTCAGCCACTCCGGCAGGATCTGCTGTCCAAGCGAGTCAAGCAGGAACGTGGATTTACGGTATACGCTGCCGCCGCTTATCGCACCGACTAAGTGGCCAAACAGGCCGGTCGCCACTTCTGCGGCAAACATTACCGGTGCTTTCATTGTGGACAGCTTACGCGGAGAGAGGCGCGATAATGTCCGTCGCGCACACTCTTCACCGACGTATTCCGGTGACTGAAGGTCATCAATCGCCCGGCCAATGGTATAGGCGTAATCGCGTTCCATATCGCCATTCTCTTCCGCGATCACGCAGCTGGAGAGAGAGTGCCGGCTGGAACAGTAGCCCTGGAGCATACCGTGGCTGTTACCGAACACCTTAATCCCTACGTGGCTGTTAAAGCTGCCGCCTTCGGTATTGGTAATGCGCTTATCAGCCTTCAGTGAGGCCTGTTCGGCGCGCGCGGCCAGCTCAATCGCACGATCGGCGTCGATCTCAGCCGGATGAAACAGATCGAGATCTGGCGCATCAAAGGCCAGCAGTTCACGATCCGCCACCCCCGCATAAGGGTCCGGTGAGGTATAGCGGGCAATGTCTACCGCCGCCTGCACGGTACGCTTAATCGCATCCGGGCTGAGATCGGTTGAGGAGGCGCTGCCTTTACGGTTCTGGTAGTAAACAGTGATGCCCAGCGCACCATCGCTGTTGAATTCGACATTTTCAACTTCACCGTAGCGCGTGCTGACGCTGATGCCGGTAGTTTTGCTTACCGCGACTTCTGCCCCGTCGCTGCTGGCTTTTGCCAGTTCGAGTGCCGTCGCTATCGCCTGTTCCAGGGTTTTACGCTGTTCTGCAACTTGGGAGAGTAATTTCATCGACCTGCCGTATAATGAGTTGAGAAATACCTGCTGAGAAAACCGTTCTCAAGGTGGTAAAGATTATTTTGAGTCTAACAGACTCAGAGAACAATTTCGCAGTAGCCTCGTAACCTGATAGCATTAGCCTCTTTTTCAGGAGCCGTACCAATGACCAAGCAGCCCGACGACTGGCTCGATGATGTACCCGATAACGAAGAAGAAGAAGATGATGAGATTATCTGGGTCAGTAAAAGTGAAATAAAACGTGATGCCGAGGAGCTGAAGCGCCTGGGTGGTGAACTGGTGGAGCTGGGAAAAAATTCCCTGGATAAGATCCCACTGGATGAAGATCTGCGTGCCGCGATTGAGCTGGCACAGAAGATTAAGAAAGAAGGCCGCCGTCGCCAGATGCAGCTGATTGGTAAAATGCTGCGTTCGCGTGATGAAGAGCCGATCCGTACGGCACTGGATAAGCTGAAGAACCGGCACAATCAGCAGGTTGCGCTGTTCCATAAGCTGGAAGTGCTGCGTGACCGCCTGGTGGAACAGGGTGATGACGCAATCCCTGAGGTGCTGAACCTCTACCCGGATGCCGATCGTCAGCAGTTACGCGCCATGATCCGTAACGCGCAGAAAGAGAAAGCGGCCAACAAGCCACCGAAGGCTTACCGTCAGATTTTCCAGTATCTGCGTGAGCTGGCTACCGCCTTGTAACTGCGCAGAATTGCGGGCGGGCCGACAAAGCGTGTCCGCCCCGATGTCCAGGGGCCGGTTCGTTTTACCGGCCGGCCCGTTGGATCCTCCCGCTACATCTGTTACGCCAGGCGATCTAACAACTTCTGATGTATCCCGCCAAAACCGCCGTTGCTCATCACCAGGATAGAATCTCCCGGCTGGGCTTTTTTGGCGATCATTTCAACCAGCGTATCAATATCCGCACTCCACTGTGCTGGCTGGATACAGGCATCAGCCACTTCGGCAACCTGCCAGGGAATATGATGCGGCTGATAGAGGAACACTTCATCAGCACGTCCCAGGGCCGGTGCCAGATCGTCCTTACTGACCCCCATCTTCATGGTATTCGAGCGAGGCTCCAGCACCGCAAGGATACGTGCCGTACCGCCGACTTTGCCGCGAAGCGCCGCCAGCGTGGCAAGAATAGCCGTCGGGTGATGGGCAAAGTCATCGTAAACCTTGATGCCGTTGCTCTCCCCACGCAGCTCAAGCCGCCGCCGGGCATTAATAAAGTCGTTCAGCGCACGGCCTGCATCCTCAGGCTTGACGCCCAGGTGACGTGCCGCTGCAATCGCCATCATGCCGTTATGCATGTTGTGCTCGCCGACCAGCGACCAGTTCACTTCCGCTACACGTTCACCGTCCAGTAAAACTTCCCAGTGGGACGCATCCGGTGACAGCTTCTTCGCCAGCCAGTGGCCGTTTTCGCCGACGGTTTCCTGCTCGCTCCAGCAGCCCATCGCCATCACCTGTTTAATATTCGCGTCGTGCTCGGGCAGGATAATTTTTCCCTGTCCCGGTACGATACGCACCAGATGATGGAACTGCTTCTGCACTGCACGCAGATCGTCAAAGATATCCGCGTGGTCAAATTCGAGATTGTTGAGGATCAGCGTGCGCGGGCAGTAATGTACAAACTTGGAACGCTTGTCAAAGAACGCGCAGTCATACTCATCGGCCTCAATCACAAAGAATGGGCTTTTTCCTAAAGTTGCCGATACCTCGAAATTTCCTGGTACGCCACCGATCACATAGCCCGGCTCATAGCCGCAGGCCTGTAAAATCCACGCTGCCATGCCCGCCGTCGTGGTTTTCCCGTGGGTTCCTGCCACCGCCAGCACCCAGCGGTCGCGCAGCACAAAATCGTGCAGCCACTGTGGGCCAGACAGGTAAGGAATATTGCGCTCCAGCACCGCTTCCACGCACGGGTTACCCCGGGTCATCGCATTGCCAATGATCACCAGATCCGGGGCGGGGTCGAGCTGTGAAGCGTCATAACCCTGAATTAAATCAATACCCTGCTTTTCCAGCAGCGTACTCATTGGCGGATAAACATTAGCATCTGAGCCGGTCACTTCATGGCCGAGCTCACGGGCCAGCATCGCCAGTCCACCCATAAAGGTGCCGCAGATACCGAGGATATGAATACGCATAAAAGGTCCGTTTCGTAAAAGTTCCGTCATAGTGTACCGTCCCCAACGTGCGGAAGAAACGGATTTGCCCTATGTTCTTTCGCGTTCAATCGGCTAAACTGCGTACGCATACGTTGGCAGTTTGTGAATCAAGCTGCTGCTCAACCGCAGATTCAGGGATTGTGTTATGAAAACGTTAGGCGAATTTATCGTCGAGAAACAGCACGACTTTCCGCACGCCACGGGTGAACTGACCGCATTGATCTCCGCGATCAAGCTGGGTGCCAAGATCATCCACCGCGATATCAACAAGGCTGGCCTGGTCGATATTCTGGGTGCCAGCGGCGCTGAGAACATTCAGGGCGAAGAGCAGATGAAGCTCGATCTCTTCGCCAATGAAAAGCTGAAAGCCGCACTGAAGGCACGTGGCATTGTCGCGGGTATCGCGTCTGAAGAAGAAGATGAAATCGTCATCTTCGAAGGCGTGGAAAACGGCAAGTACGTGGTGCTGATGGATCCTCTCGACGGCTCCTCAAACATTGATGTAAACGTTTCTGTCGGAACTATTTTCTCTATCTACCGCCGTATTACCCCACCGGGTACGCCGGTCACCGAAGAAGACTTCCTGCAGCCAGGCAGCCAGCAGGTTGCTGCGGGTTATGTGGTGTATGGTTCATCGACCATGCTGGTTTATACCACCGGCTGTGGCGTACATGCCTTCACCTATGATCCGTCGCTGGGTGTTTTCTGCCTGAGTGCGGAACGTATGACCTTCCCGGAAAAGGGTTACACCTACTCCATCAACGAAGGTAACTACATTCGCTTCCCGCAGGGGGTGAAAAAGTACCTGAAGTTCTGTCAGGAAGAGGATGCCGCTACGCGCCGTCCTTATACTTCACGCTATATCGGATCGCTGGTGGCAGACTTCCACCGCAACCTGCTGAAAGGCGGGATCTACCTCTATCCCAGCACGGCCAGTCACCCTAAGGGTAAGCTGCGCCTGCTGTATGAGTGCAACCCGATGGCGTTCCTGGCGGAGCAGGCAGGCGGTAAAGCCTCTGACGGTAAAAACCGTATTCTGGATCTGGTGCCGCAAAGCCTGCATGAGCGCTCGCCGTTCTTTGTTGGTAACGACCATATGGTGGAAGATACCGAACGCTTCCTGCGTGAGTTCCCGGATAACTGATACTCACGTCGCCTGAGGCCCATCTGCATTTCAGATGGGCCTTTGAGCAGAACGCGCTGAAACAGGACGTCATTGCGCAGCATGGGGAGTGATATTTATCACCTTCAGTGCAGCACCCATGGCGAAATTGCTCAGCCGCTTAAAATCGTCCTGCTGGTAGCCGAAGATCTTGCCGTCAGTCCGTGCGGCTTGCAGATCAATCAGCACCACGCCCAGCGTAGGTACCACTTTTTCCTGCCAGATCAACAGATACAGACGATCGTCTATTTTGACGGTCTGACAGCGATCGACATCAGCCAGTCCTTGTTCGCCCCCCTGCAGACAGTGCCATGCGTAACAGTCAGCGTTCAGATAGATATGTTCATAGCATTCGGTTGGGCTGTAGCGGTACTGGTTGCGCATCCCGGTCAGTTCATCACTAAAGATATGACCCGCGTGTGTACTACTGCCCCCGTTGAACCAGCCAAACCGCACTGCGGCCTGTACGCCCGTCAACGGCAATCCCAGTTTGATGCGGTGAAGGGCTGAGAGGTGTGCCTGCTGTGGCGTGGGTAACTGACCGCAAACCAGGGTAAACCTGCCGCAGTGATGATCGCAGACCAATGTCAGCGTGGCTGCCGAACGGCTGTTGTCGATAAAGTCGATAAACTCAATCCCCTCGCGAAGTGACGTCAGCCGGTAAGCGACCGCGCTCTGGTTACCCCATCTCAGTGTGCCATCCGGATTAAACTGACAAATGATCGCTTCATCCGAAGAAAAGTACAGTGTCAGCACGGTCTGTAAGGGGGGGCGCATAGGCAAAATGTTGCCTTGAGGGGCGAAGCATTCGGCCAGTGCGCCGACCGGAATATATGTCACGTCATGGCTCATGGTGAGGTTCCTGTGCGTTATCAGATTGACTGAGTGTTAACCGCTACCCGTGTCGCTGACCATCGTTCTTCCGGACGAGGTGATCGTCGCTGCAGAGTGGGTAGAGTAGGCTGGCTATCCGCACAGTGACCACCAGGGAGAACTGACGATGAACAACACCGGCTTTTTTTATGACGAACGTTGCTTCTGGCACAGCACCGGGCTCCATGCCACCACCTTGCCGGTGGGGGGATGGGTTCAACCCCCCTCAGGCAGTGGCCATGCTGAATCGCCGGAAAGTAAACGTCGATTTAAAAACCTGCTGGACGTTTCGGGTCTGTCGGCTCAGTTGCAGTTACGATCTGCGCCAGCAGCCAGTGAGCAGGACTTATTGCGCATTCATCCTGCCCCCTATCTGCAGCGTTTTAAGCAGATCAGCGACAGCGGCGGTGGCCTGTTAGGCGATAATGCCCCATTGGGGCCGGGCAGCTACGACTATGCCGCCCTCTCTGCAGGCCTGGTCTGTGCCGCAGTAGATGCCGTACTGACAGGCGAAATGGAGAATGCCTATGCTCTTTCACGACCGCCGGGACATCACTGCCTGCCGGATCAGTCAATGGGCTTCTGCTTTCTGGCCAATATCCCGATTGCGATTGAACACGCGAGAGCGCGCTTCAACTTACAGCGTGTGGCGGTGGTTGACTGGGATGTGCACCATGGTAATGGTACCCAGCATATTTACTGGCAGCGTGACGATGTTCTGACCCTGTCACTGCATCAGGATCGTTGCTTTCCGCCGGGGTATTCCGGTGAGAGCGATCGCGGCGCAGGGGCGGGTCTGGGTTACAACATCAATATTCCGCTGCTGGCGGGCAGTGGTCATGATGCTTATCTCTATGCCCTGGATCGGATTGTTATCCCCCAGCTTATGCGGTTCCAGCCTGAGCTGATCATTATCGCCTGTGGATATGATGCTAATGCGCTGGATCCGCTGGCGCGCATGCAACTTCACAGCGACAGTTTCCGCGCCATGACGGAGCGCATGATGGCTGCCGCCGCGCAGCTGTGCAACGGCAGGCTGGTGATGGTACATGAAGGGGGCTATGCTGAAGCTTATGTGCCCTTCTGCGGACTGGCCGTGATGGAAACATTAAGCGATATCCGCACTGGCGTAAAAGACCCGCTGCTGTCGTTTATCCGACAGCAGCAGCCAGGGGAGGATTTTTTGCAGTTTCAGCGCAAGGCGCTCGACCGCCTGATCGCCTAGAGACGCGATTGTCTCCATCTCATTGGCCTGCCCGCGACGGGCAGAAAAAGCGTCAGCCTTTGGGATTTATGTGGCAGGCGCCACCTTAAACACCGCCATGGTGTGAACCAGCTGCTGAGACTGCTCTTCCAGCGACTGAGTCGCGGCAGCAGCCTCTTCCACCAGCGCCGCATTCTGCTGGGCGACTTCGTCCATCTGTGTCACCGCCAGATTCACCTGCTCAATACCGTGACTCTGTTCCTGCGAAGCGCTGGAAATTTCCTTCATCAGCGTGGTCACCCGCATCACTTCCGTGGAGATTTCGTCCATGGTTTCACCGGCTTTGGTGGCCATATCAGAACCTTCACTCACCCGGATTTGTGATTCGCTGATCAGGGCACGGATTTCTTTCGCCGCCGTTGCGCTTCGCTGGGCAAGGTTGCGGACTTCGGTCGCGACGACGGCGAAGCCTCGTCCCTGCTCTCCGGCACGCGCCGCTTCAACGGAGGCATTCAGCGCCAGGATGTTGGTCTGGAAGGCGATACCATCAATGACGCCGAGGATGTCACCAATACGCTGCGAACTGTTGGAAATCTCTGTCATCTTCTCCATGACATAGCAGACCACCTCCGCACCGCGATCGGCCGTATCGGATACGGCCCGGGCCAGCAAATGCGCCTGCTGGGCGTTATCGGCGTTCTGCTTAACCGTGGCGGTGAGCTGTTCCATGCTGGCCGCTGTCTGTTCAAGAGACGCGGCAGACTCTTCGGTACGCTGTGAGAGATTGAGATTGCCGGAGGCCAGTTCACGGCTGCCAATATCAATCTGCAGACTGGCATCGCGCACCAGACCAACGGAGTGCTGGAGTGACTGCTGCATAGCCTCTAATGCCGCATTCAGGCGGCCCAGCTCATTGTCACCGCTTTCCGGGACAGGCTGAGTCAGGTCACCGCCCGCCACGTATTCCAGATGTTTAATCGCACTATCAAGAGGCTTCAGCAGCATGACGCGCAGGATCATCCAGGCCAGCGCCACCAGCAGCAGCGTCAGTGCCCCGCTCACAAGAATGAGCACCGTCATCAGCAGTTGATTATGGGCTGCCTGAGCCATCTGCTGCTCACTGACCTCATCAGCATACTGACCAAACGCATCGACTGCTGAGGAGAATTTCCCCGCGAGATGCGAAAGATCCCCTTCCAGCACAGTGTAATAGTCGTCAACATTTTCTCTTTTGAGGGCGTCCATCAGGGGGCTAATCCCCTTTGCAACGTAGTCCCGGTGAGTCGTTACCACCGCTTCGGCCAGCACCCTGCCGTGCTCTGTCACCGTCCCGGCATCGACGAATCGTTTCAGCTCGCTTTCGGACAATGCCACATAGCTGGCAGAGCGTGTGGCAATGCTACCGGCTTCATCGGGCAGACCCACTTCGAGTTTACGTATCGCCAGCGCCGCAGTGGCTCGGGCGCGCAGCAGATTGCCGTTACTCATATATAACGCATTTAATTCAATGCCCTGAATGCGATTGATCACATCCAGTGAGCGATTTCCTTTCTGAATGGCGATAATCCCCATCACGCTGACAACCAACAGCAGCATGGTCATCAGGGCGAGTAACGCCAGCAAACCCGTACGTATTGAGATTCTTTTCAACATGATTATTTCCCGATAATGTGAAGTCCGGTCATTCCTGTGCCTGAAACGACAAGGTTATCGGCAATAACTTTACGTAACTTTAACCTTAACGGCGGGTAAATTGATCCCGCACAGTCATTCGATAAGTTCTTATTAAGTGATTACACCGCAAACTGTGGGGATATAAAGCAAAAGGAAAATTTCCCCCCAGAGAATAACCAGAAAGAACACCGGACACAGAGATAAAAGCAGTCTGTTTTTTGATAATTAACCTTAAATCAAATAAAACAGCGGCGGGTATTTCTCATCGTTCTTGCTGCGCACCCGCAGGCCGTAAGAGCGATCATTGCAGCACTGATGATCCCGCAGAGCGCCTTGCAGCACGGAGCAATCTGAAAGGCGGAAAAAGGAAGGTACTTTGAAGATGACCTGGCTATAATAGCCGGTACTCAACCTAAGATGATTGAAGGAATTTATAATGAGCTTGAACCTGGTACCAGCGGGTAAAGACCTGCCAGACGATATCTATGTCGTTATCGAGATCCCGGCAAATGCCTCTCCGATCAAATACGAAGTGGATAAAGACACTGGCGCACTGTTCGTTGACCGTTTTATGGCGACAGCGATGTTCTATCCGTGCAACTACGGCTACATCAACCACACCCTTTCTCTGGATGGTGACCCGGTTGACGTACTGGTGCCAACCCCGTACCCATTACAGCCGGGTTCAGTGATCCGCTGCCGTCCGGTTGGCGTGCTGAAAATGACCGACGAATCTGGCGAAGATGCCAAAGTTGTTGCGGTTCCGCACAGCAAACTGAGCAAAGAGTACGAGCACATTCAGGATGTGAACGACCTGCCTGAACTGCTGCGTGGCCAGATCACCCACTTCTTCGAGCAGTATAAAGCGCTGGAAAAAGGCAAATGGGTTAAGGTTGACGGCTGGGAAGGCGTAGAAGCCGCTAAGGCTGAGATCGTTTCTTCTTTCGAGCGCGCAGCGAAGAAGTAAGCCGTCTGAACAGACGGATGCCGTTGCGGGTCGACCGACTACGGCATCCGGCCGGCAATGCAAGTTCGAAAAAAAACACCGCTCTATGAGCGGTGTTTTTTTACAGGTTACTGGTTGCCATCTCGCTGCAACCAGTCGCCACTTTCAATACGTTCTTTACCCTTGACTGAGCGCTGATAGACGTACAGCCAGGCACTTCCGTAAGGGGTGGATAACAGCTCACGCTTGTACTCACCACCTTTGGTTCTGAGCGCATCTAACTCACCCAGCGTTGACGCATCAATCCGGTAAACTTCGCAATAGACCTGGCCCTCACCCGCCACGACGCCCGGGTAATGACCAAGATTGTAGAGCGCGTAGCCGGCGATCTGATGATCGCCCAGCCACTGCCCGTTCGTCATCCAGTGACTGTTACCTTGCTTTCGCCGCAGGCTACCATAGACAATTATTCGCATTGCTAAAACTCAAACTGATAGAGCACATCCAGTGCCTGATCAATACCAGACACGGCTTCCAAATAAAGTTTAGGCATCAGGCGGTAACGTAGCGTTAACGTCGCCAGTGAATCAAATATGCCAACACCGTATTTTACCTGTAGACCCGGCAGTACATAGCCACTGACCTGCACCTGCTGACTGTCGCCAACACCTGCAGTATCAAGCGCCAGGTTACTGACACCGAAAGTCTCTCCGATTTTACCCACAACCTGACCACTTTGTGCAACCCCCAATCCTACCAGAGCAGAAGTTAAAGCATCACTATCGCTACCGGAAGCCCCTAATCCCTGCCCACGAAGCAGATAGGACAGCGCTTCCTGCTGCGATTTGGCCGGGTCAGAGAAGATCTCCACCTTAGGTTCATCCGCCAGTCCGGTCACACGCACACCTGCGGTCACATCATCCTCAGTGGCTTCCGGGTTACGAATTGCTTCGATATTGACGTAGGGCTGATCCGGTGGACCTGAGAATTGCAGCTCGCCTTTACGCACGATCAAATCCTGACCATAGGCGTGGAAACGACCCGACGGGATGTTAATCTGACCATTCAGCCCCAGTCCCCGTTTATCCTGCGCCAGCTTCAGGTCGCCATTAAGCTTCGCTTTCAGACCGAATGCGCTCAGACGGACATCATTGCCGACGTGGATAATCAGGTTGCTGTTAATCGGAATGCCGCTGGTTTTTGGTGCCACCGGCTTCAGATCCTTATCAAGCATCACTTCATCTGAAGAGACACCCACCGCACTTTCCGGGACTTCCTGCACCGTGATGCGGGCCCAGGGAATATCCACGCGCCCGTCCAGATTAAACAGTTCAGGCGTCGCTTCAAACACCAGGTCCGGCGACACATCCATCCTCACCATCGGCGGCACGGTGACACGGACCCGGCTTCCTTTCGCCGCAATACGGGCGCGCCAGGCATCCAGCTGGTTCCAGTCTGCATCACCGTTTAAAGCAATCTGCCCCTGCGAGGTCTGGATCGCCCCCTCGAGGGTGGAGCTCATACCATTAAACACCATAGAGAGGTTAGCTGCCGTCAGATCCACCGGCATAAAGCTACCGTCTACATCAACGTTGCGCAGCCCAAGCTGCCCGTACACCTGCGGTCGCTGTAAATCTCCTCCCAGCCGCAGATTGCTGTTAAGCATCCCGGTGATTTTCTCTCCTTTCATCAGGGCAGGGTTTAGCATCGCCAGCGACAGGCTGGTGATGTTGACGTTACCAGACAATGTCCTTCGCCCTTCGGGATCGGCGATCTGCACGTTGCCATCAAGCTGACCGTTGTTGGCAATGCGAATCAGCCAGTCGAGCTGAGCCCGGCCATTTTTCAGCGCGGCATTCAGGTTAAGGGTGCTGAACGCGATCGGCAGCGTGTTACCCTGCACATCCTGCTCCACTTTTACGCCGTTACCTTTCAGGGAAATCCGTCCGGTGGGCAGCGCACCATCGGCAGTCCAGCTGACATCCGCATCGCCGCTGAACACGCCGGTAAGCTGGGTGGCTTCCGGCATAAACGGCTTGATCATCGCCAGATTGAAGCGGCTGAGGACGACGCGCGCCCGGCCCGATGGCCCGGCCTCAATGGTCTGCGGCACGCAAAGCTCCGCGTTAGGGTTCTGCCAGCAGTGAGGTCCAATGCTGACCGTCTGTTTTGCATTCAGATAGTCGAGCGCGATAGCGCGTGTTAAGCGCCACTCGCCCACCGGCGTATCAAAGCGGGTGTTATTCAGGTTGCCCTGCCAGCGCTGCGTCGCGCGGTCAAAGCTGCCGTTCAGCGCTAACTGGCCTGAGACCGGTTCGCCCTGGACGGCCAGTTTCAGTTGGTGCTGCTTCTCAGTGCCGCTGGCATCCAGCGTCAGCAGATTGACCGCCAGTGCATCCTGCTTCAGCTGTTCAACGCGCAGTTTAAGCTTGCCCTGGATCTGCTCGCCCGAACTGACGTCACCCTCGAGCTTAATACGTCCAATGCGCATCGCCTGCCAGCGCAGTCCGGTCGCCGTCAGATCGGCCAGCAACTGGGGGGTCGTCAGGTCGCCACGGGCGCGGAGGGTGCCTTTCGCAACGCCACCGAGACCCGGCAGAGCGTTATCCAGGTGTTGAGCATCAATATCCGCATCCAGATTCAGCTTATCGCCCAGCGATCCTTTCAGATTGACATTGTTACGCCCCAGCACCAGTTTAATCCCGGGAATATCCCACTGGTTGTAGCTGTTGCCATAAAGTGTACCGTCAGCGCTGACCGCGTTATTACGGACGTTACCTTTGAGCTTCAGCTCCGGTACGCGCATCTGCCAGCTACCGCCGTACAGACTACCGCGCGTGGTGATTTTCCCGTCCAGTTTCGCTGGCCAGTCAGGATACGCTTTTGCCGTGTTAATACCGGACAACGTCAGTTCGCTGCGCCAGCTGATCGCCTGGCTCCAGTCCACCAGCGCCGTCAGGTCGGTGTTGCCCTGCAGTGCTGCCAGACGCAGTTTATCCAGCGAGAACTGTTCGACATTACCTTTGCCATCAAGCGTCAGCGTAGCCGGTGGGATATCTTGCCCCTTTAACGCGGCACGCAGGGACATGACATAGTCGGTAGCCTGCCCTTTGAAAGTGAAGTTAATGTTGTCGGCCTGATACTGCGCCTTCCCGTCCAGCGGCCAGCGCAGCTGCGGGCTCTGTAAGGTCATACTGAGCGGCAGGCCTGCTTCAGCCAGCTTCGTCTCCGCATCAAACTGTGCGCGCACCGGACCGGAGAGATTCAGACCCAGCGTCAACGTATCGCGCAGGCCACCGCCCAGCGTCATTTTGATCTTCTCACCTTTGATTGGATCGACATTGAGCTGACTGTAGAGCGTGAAATTCACCGGCCAGTCGCCGCTGAGTGTCGCCTGACCCTGAGCATTGACCTGCCCCTGCGGCGAGTCAACATCGAGCGTCTGCAGCTGCAGGTGGTTGTTCTCGGTTTTGGCTTTCACCAGCAGGCGCTGTACGGCGATATCGGTATCCCCGGTGATACGCAGTTGCTCGCCCAGGATCTCCTGCACATCGACATCCACCGGCAGAATAAACTCCGGCAGATCCGGCAGTAACGGTTTAGCAAACATCGCCTTCAGTGTTTCACCCAGCGACGGTTCACCGGCAGCTGGCCGCTGCACCTTCGGCTGAACAACCTGCTCGTCGGCAACTTTCGCCGCTTTCGGCAGTGCAATCAGTAAGCCCTGAATATGCGTCGGCATCAGCGTCATTGAACGCCCCTGCCAGTGCATTCCACTGGTGAAATCGGCCAGCGAAATGGCCGTATCATCAATTTTTATATTGATGTTATGCAGCGCCAGCCGGCTGAGGGTCAGCGGATAGGGCGTGCTGATATCACCGCCGCTGCTCTCTTCCTCTACAGGCGGATTGGCGGGGGGTGGCATCTTCTTGCTGTCTACGACCACATTGACGTCTTTAAGCGCGAGGTCATTGACGCAGAACGCGCTCTGCTTCAGGCAGCCGGGCTTAAGAGAAAGATGGAGCTCACCCGCATTGACGGTAACGCCCGGCATTTCATATTTAATGCCGGCAATCGTCAGATCACGCCAGCCGCCTTTGACCTGCTGGATATCCAGCCCCGGAACCCAGCGGGCCGCTCCGTTCAATACCATATGCAGGCCGCTGGTCGTACCAATGAGAAATGCGATGCCGCCAAACAACAGTACGATAAAAATCAGAATGCCAATCAGGCCCTTTTTCCACCACTTCATAGTTCAGGCCCCAGTCCAATGTAAAACTGAATATCGCGATCGTCCTGATCGCCAATCGGCCGGGCAATATCCAGCTTGATCGGCCCGACGGGTGACTGCCAGCGCACGCCAAAACCGGCACCGGTTTTAAAATTACTCTGCTTGATGTCATTGACCGCCTCACCGGAGTCAACAAACACCGCCCCCCACCATTTTCCGCTGACGTTGTATTGATACTCCAGCGATCCGGTAGCCAGCTTGGAGGCACCGGTCAGCTTTCCTTCGTCATCCCGTGGGGAAATACCTTTGTACTTATAACCGCGTATGCTGCGGTCACCCCCGGCAAAGAAACGCAGATCGGGTGGCACTTTTTCAAAATTATTGGTTTCAATCCAGCCGAGGTTGCCCCGCACCACAAACCGGTGTTTGTCCTCCAGCGTGCGGATCCAGACGTTTTGTGCCTGCATCACCGCAAAGTCGATATCTGAGCCCCAGGTGGTGTCAGAAACATCGACTGAGTAGCGCTGCGAGTCGCCCCACGTCGGCATCAGACCGCCGCGCGAGCGCGTACGGTTCACGCTGACGCCCGGGTAGATCAGCATCGTGGTGTTAGTGACACTGCCCTGAGTAAAGTGGTCAAGGCTCCAGCGCAGATTGACGGCGCGCTGCCAGCCGCTGGAACTGTCCCAGTAGCGTGACGCGGCCAGCGTGGTGGAGTCGGCCTTGGTGTCGTTGAGATCGGTTCGTTTGAGTCCCCCCTGCAGCAGGTAGTACTGCTCCAGCGGGCTTTTGCGCAGCGGCATCTTATAGCTGAAATCTAACTGCTGTTCCGGTGCCGAAATATTGGCACTGGTGCTGAAGCTGTGCCCGCGGTCATTGACCCAGGGTTTCTTCCAGGTGGCCTTCACGCGCGGGCCGACGTCCGTCGAGTAACCGACGCCGGTTTCAATGGTGTTCTCGGTGCGTGGCGAAACGACGCCATGCAGCGGCAGCACCTTGCTGTCACGTCCTTTATCAAATTCGGGGGCTATCACCACCGAATTAAACCAGCCAGTCGCAGATAAACGGCGGTTTAGCTCGGCCAGGTCGCGGGATGTGTAGTAATCCCCTTTTTTAAAGGGCACCAGATTTTGCAGATAGTCATCACGGATCTGTGAGCCTTCGAAGCTGACATCGCCAAAGCGATAGCGCTGGCCGCTGTCATAATCAAGATCCCAGAACGCTTCACGGCGTTCCACCGACACACCCAGTTGGCTTTTGCGGTAGTCACCGTCAAAGTAGCCTTTACGCAGCGCCATATTGCTGAGGGAACTTTTAAACTTCTCGTAATCACCGTGGTTAAGTACCGTACCCAGTTTGGGTTTTCCGTTACGCACCAGCGCCTGGTAGTCTTCATCGGTACGTGCTCCGCCGCGCAGGATCACCGTTTCTCCGGCAATTTTCACGGGTTCACCTGGCGTGACCCGTGCCAGCAGCACCTGGCGTTTACCGCCTTCGGGTGGCGGTAGCAGCTCGAAATCGATCTGGGGCTCATAGTAACCGAGCGCTTTAAGGCCTTCTTTTACGGCATCGCTGACGCGCGAACGAAAGCGCCCGTCGGAGGTAACTTCATCACTGGTGATGGTGGATAAACGTGCCCTGACGTTCTTCTGTAATTCCCCGGTTAACCCTGTTACCTGCAAACGAACATTCGCAGCCTGGGCGACAGGCGCGACGATCAGCAGGCAAGACATGCAGTACACATGAATTCGTGGCACGCTTACTCCCGTTTTATTGCCAGCCCGCAATCCACCGGGCTTAATCTGGTAAAAATAATTCGCTAAGTGTGTAAAACTCGTGCGGCAAGATGGTATTACCCACTCTTCAGCTTCGGCCAATCGGAGCCTAAGGCAAATTTTGTGCTTATTGTCTGCAAAGTCACGCTACGTTACAACCCGACATCGCAATTAGGATTAAATGGAGTGTAACGTGCTATCAGTATGAGACAAGTTTCAAACCCTCACACCGGTGTAAACGTCTGCTTTTCGTCAGACAGGCACGGCAGCGGGAGGGACGGCACGATAAAAGAGGCCGGCCAGGTACGACACGAAAAACCCGACATTTTTTGTGCCTATACACGGAATCCGTGTCTGTTCACTGCCGCAATTGTAAGCGCCCGACACCACAGCTATAATCACTCCACAGGACGCACCGCGACCTGATTACCCTTCTGCTCCGGCACATGGCCGAACCGCAGACATTTTTGGCACGGATAGCCCTGAATCGCTGAACTTCCTGATGTGATGTACGCAGCATCAACACGCTGCGCGCTGCCCAGGCCAAAAATGACAAGTGATTAACCCGGCCCCCTCTTTTCGCGCGATTGCTTTGCTGATTGCCCGCTGAGCCGAGCCAAATAATGGATGTTTTATGTTAGACAGCTTCCTTGTCATCGTACTGCTGATTGCCATCAGCTCATTTTTTTCGCTTTCAGAAATCTCGCTGGCGGCCGCCCGCAAAATCAAACTTAAGCTTCTGGCCGACGAAGGCAACATTAACGCGCAGCACGTCATGAAGATGCAGGAAACGCCTGGCATGTTCTTTACCGTGGTACAGATCGGTCTTAACGCCGTGGCTATCCTCGGTGGCATCGTCGGTGATGCCGCATTCTCGCCGGCGTTCCGTTCGCTGTTTGAACGTGTGGTCGATGCAGAAATGGCCGAGCGGATCAGCTTTATCTGTTCCTTCACCGTCGTCACCAGCCTGTTTATCCTGTTCGCCGACCTGTTCCCTAAACGTCTGGGAATGATCGCGCCGGAAACCGTGGCGCTGAAAATCATCAACCCGATGCGTTTTTGCCTGTTTATGTTCCGTCCGCTGGTGTGGTTCTTTAACGGCGGCGCCAATATCATTTTCCGCCTGTTTAAAATTCCGCTGGTGCGTAAAGACGATATCACCTCTGACGACATTTACGCCGTGGTAGAGGCCGGAGCGCTGGCCGGCGTGTTACGTAAGCAGGAACATGAGCTGATTGAGAACGTCTTCGAGCTGGAGTCGCGTACCGTGCCTTCTTCCATGACCTCGCGTGAAAACGTGGTGTGGTTTGATCTGCACGAAGATGAGAGCAGCCTGAAAGAAAAAATTGCCCGCCATCCTCATTCGAAGTTCCTGGTCTGTAATGAAGATATTGACCATATCGTGGGTTACGTCGACTCCAAAGAGTTGCTGCTGCGCGTGCTGGGTAACCAGAGCATGACGTTGAATAGCGGTTTGCAAATCCGTTCAGCGCTGATTGTTCCCGATACGCTGACACTGTCAGAAGCGCTGGAAAGCTTTAAAGCGGCAGGGGAAGACTTCGCGGTGATCATGAACGAGTATGCGCTGGTGGTCGGTATCATCACCCTCAATGACGTCATGACGACACTGATGGGCGACCTGGTCGGTCAGGGGATGGAAGAGCAGATTGTTGCTCGTGATGAAAACTCATGGCTGGTGGAGGGCGGTACACCGATTGATGATGTGATGCGCGTCCTGCATATTGATGAATTCCCGCAGTCCGGTAACTACGAAACGATCGGCGGCTTTATGATGTTTATGCTGCGTAAAATCCCCAAGCGTACCGACTTCGTGAAATTCCACGGTTTCAAGTTTGAGGTGGTGGATATCGACAGTTACCGCATTGACCAGTTGCTGGTCACACGCATTGATGCGCGGCCCACCGTGCCGGCATTGCCGAAAGATCCTGAAGAACAAGCGTAAGGTCACTGGCGTTCCGGCTGGCTGATCTCACCCACAAAAAAGGCGCTAAAAGCGCCTTTTTTTTCAGTTAAATTCGGTCTGTAACCGCAGAACCTGCCGGTTTACTTCCGACATCACACTGTAGTGCTGCTTATCTTTGACGCGCGGGATGAGGATCTTGCCCTTATCAAATTCAAACGCGCCGACATCCTTGATATACAACCTCCCACGAAACAACGTCTTAACGTATTTCGCAACCTGTAACGGGTTATATTTTTGGAAGATTTTCATTCTGAATCGACTCCTGAAACATTAACTACGCCTCGTCGTGGCCAAGCCGGACACGAACCGGTGAAACGCAAAGTGCCATAACTATAGAACATCGTTCGCTTCCAATGTTCCTAAAATTGAATTTTTTTACTGTGTTTACAGATCATGACAGAACTCTCTGTTACCTGACCGTACACACACAGTATAAACCTTCAATTAGTGGTGAATTGTGCGATGTGTTGCAAAGATGTTATCTCGATGAGACAGCAGCATCATCCGCACATATTATTTCAGTAGTATGACTAACTGATCTGACCACTCAATGTGCTGGAGCAATCATGACTACCGTTCGTAATTTCGCGCTCACTCTCTCTCTGTTGCTACCTTTTGCTGTCGCCGCCCATAACATCAAGGCCGATCAGCGCGTTCCGCCAGTCGGCGTTGCCGATAAGGGGGAGCTGTTCTATCAGCAGGATCAGTTTAGCTACAGGAACTGGAACAGCGCCCAGTTGGTGGGAAAAGTGCGGGTTATCCAGCATATTGCTGGCCGCTCTTCGGCTAAAGAGCAAAACGCCGCACTAATCGAAGTGATCAAGGCCGAGAAATTCCCCCATGACCGTTACCAGACGACCACTATCGTTAATACTGACGACGCCATCCCCGGTACCGGCATGTTTGTGCGCAGCAGTATCGAAACGAATAAGCAGCAGTTCCCGTGGTCGCAGTTCATCGTCGACAGCAACGGGGCAGTACATCACGCCTGGAAACTGGCAAGCGGCGGTTCGGCGATTATTGTGCTGGATAAAGAGGGGCGGGTGCGCTTTGTCAAAGAAGGTGCACTGACACAGGATGAAGTGAAAAAAGTGAGGGCACTGTTGAAAGCCTTGCTGGCTTGATATCGCCATCACAGATAGCACCTGAGTACCGATTGATTTTTCGGTACTCAGGTGTGGTGCACGGGTCAAAAAATTGACACGCGGAACCCCGGATTAAGGAAGGATTCGCGGGGCGTGTAATCCAGCGTTTTCCCCTGCCAGTCTGTGACATGAGCACCCGCTGCCAGCGCTACCGCATGACCAGCGCCGGTGTCCCAGATATTGGTCGGTCCGAAGCGTGGATAGAGCTGTGCTTTGCCTTCTGCCACCAGGCAGAACTTTAGCGATGAACCAATCGCAGTGGTCTGATGCTCCCCCATCTGCGCCAGGTACTCTTTCAGTTCCTCATCAGAACTGGCATGAGAACGGCTGATCACTACCAGCGGTGGACGCGCATCCTGTATTTTAATCTGCTCTTTATGGCCGCCTTCTTCTTTCCAGGCTTTGCCATCGGCAGCAGAGTACATCACTTCCAGTACCGGCGCATAGACCACGCCCAGCACCGGTTTGCCCTGCTGGATCAGCGCAATGTTCACAGTGAATTCACCATTACGTTTAATAAACTCTTTGGTGCCATCCAGCGGATCGACAAGCCAGTATTGCTGCCAGTGCTGACGCACGTCCCAGCCAGCAGGATCTTCTTCTGACAAAATCGGGATTTCGGGAGTGAGCGCCGATAATCCGGCAACAATCACTTTATGCGCAGCAATATCCGCCGCCGTCACCGGTGAATCATCCGCTTTGCGCACCACATCCAGTGGAGCCTGCCCGTCATACACCCGCATAATCGCGTCGCCTGCTTCACGTGCCATCTGGCAAATTTGTTCTAACACTCTCCACCTCCTGATCGCCTGCCGTTACCACGGCCGCCTGAGCCAATCCTGTTAAAAGGATAGCAGTTTGCTCCGCAGGGCGTTTAACCGCAGGTCACCCCTGGGGTTAGCCATTTGTTTTCAACAGGATAACGTACCTTCTACCCGGGAACACGGTTTCCTGTTATTTTCTGCTTTTTTTCCATCCCCTCTTAACGCGGTGAGTCAAACTGGCGACGGAGTGGGTTAAATCCGCGACTTGCATCACAATTTCCTGTAATGGCACGACACAATTTCACACTATTCTGAGATGGTGACGAAAGTTTAAACCGGAACATAAAGGGAGTATGCATGTTCAAATCTTGCCTTACGCTGACCGCGCTACTGGTCAGCCATTCACTGGCCGCCGCCACGGTGGATTTCCGCCTGCTGGAAACCACCGATCTGCACAGTAATATGATGGATTTCGATTACTACAAAGATCAGCCCACCGAGAAGTACGGCCTGGTGCGTACTGCTTCGCTAATCGCCAGCGCCCGTCAGCAGGTGACGAACAGCGTACTGGTCGACAACGGGGATGTGATTCAGGGCAGCCCGCTCGGTGACTATATGGCGGCAAAAGGTCTGCAGGAAGGCGACATTCATCCGGTTTATAAAGCGATGAATACCCTGGACTACAGCGTGGGCAACCTGGGTAATCACGAGTTCAACTACGGCCTCGACTATCTGAAAAAGGCGATTCACGGCGCGCGTTTTCCCTATATCAATGCCAATGTTATCGACGTTAAAACCGGTAAACCGTTGTTTACGCCCTATTTGATCAAACCCGTTGAAGTACGCGATCGCGAAGGGAAATCCCATACGCTGAAAGTCGGCTACATCGGCTTTGTGCCACCGCAGATTATGACCTGGGATAAAACCAATCTGACCGGCAAAGTGACCGTTGACGATATTACCGCCACCGCGAAAAAGTGGGTTCCTCAGATGCGAAAAGAGGGAGCCGACCTGATTGTGGCCATTCCACACTCCGGGCTCTCCAGTGAGCCTTACCACGCGATGGCCGAGAACTCCGTGTATTACTTAAGCCAGGTGCCGGGCATTGATGCGATTATGTTCGGCCATGCTCATGCGGTCTTCCCCAGTGCCGATTTTGCTGACATCAAGGGGGCTGATATTCAGCAGGGTACGCTGAATGGTATTCCGGCGGTCATGCCGGGCATGTGGGGCGATCATCTCGGGGTGATTGATCTGGTGCTGAACAATGACCGCGGAGGCTGGCAGGTGAGCAGCGCCCGGGCTGAAGCCCGCCCGGTGTATGACAAGACGGGCAAAAAGTCGCTGGCAGCTGAAGATCCCGCCCTGGTGAAGGTGCTGGCGGACGATCATGCTGCTACACGTGAGTTTGTCAGCCAGCCGATCGGGAAATCGGCAGATGTGATGGCCAGCTATCTGTCGCTGGTGCAGGACGATCCGACCGTACAAATCGTCAATAATGCCCAGCGAGCTTATACCGAACACTTTATTCAGGGCGACCCGGACCTTGCTCACCTGCCGGTGCTGGCAGCCGCTGCCCCGTTTAAAGCCGGTGGCCGTAAAAACGATCCGGCAAGCTATGTTGAAGTGGATAAAGGACAGCTGACCTTCCGCAATGCGGCCGATCTTTATCTCTATCCCAATACGCTGGTGGTGGTCAAAGCCAGCGGTGAACAGGTTAAACAGTGGCTGGAGTGTTCCGCCGGGCAGTTTAATCAGATTGATGTCCACAGCAGTAAACCGCAGTCGCTGATTAACTGGAATTTCCGTACCTATAACTTCGATGTCATTGATGGCGTGAACTATCAGATCGATGTGACACAGCCTGCGCGCTACGATGCAGAGTGCGGTCTGATCAATGAAAAGGCCTCGCGCATCCGCCACCTGACCTTTAACGGTAAAGCGATTGATCCGAAAGCAACCTTCCTGGTCGCGACCAATAATTATCGTGCCTATGGTGGAAAATTCGCCGGCACCGGGGATAAGCAGATAGCCTTTGCTTCACCAGATGAAAACCGTTCGGTGCTGGCCGCTTATATTGGCGCGCAGACAAAGGCACAAGGCGAGGTGAAACCGCAGGCAGATAATAACTGGCGGCTGGCACCGATTCACAGCAGCACGCCGCTGGATATTCGTTTTGAAACCGCACCGGGAGAGAAAGCCGCTGCGTTTATTCGCAGCCATGGACAATATCCGATGAAGCAGGTGGGAACGGATGAGATTGGGTTTGCTGTCTATCAGTTAAAACCGTAACGCTGAGAGACGCCCGGTCGCATTAAGCGCCGGGCGTGTGCAGGGTATTACAGGATTTCCAGCAGTTCCACTTCAAACACCAGGGTGCTGAAAGGCGGGATGGATGCGCCGGCACCACGCTCGCCGTAAGCCAGATTGTGAGGGATCACCAGTTCCCATTTGGAACCCACCGGCATCAGCGTCAGGGCTTCAATCCAGCCAGGGATAACACCGCTGACCGGGAACTCAGCCGGCTCACCGCGCTGTACGGAGCTGTCGAACACGCTGCCGTCGATCAATTTACCGGTATAGTGGACACGTACGCGATCCTGACGGGATGGGATAGCGCCCTCGCCCTGTGCCAGCACGCTGAACTGCAGACCGCTCTCAGTGCTGCTAACGCCTTCACGCTGTGCGTTATCTTCCAGGAACTTCTGACCTTCCACTGCCATGGCCTTCTGACGTTCCTGACGGACCGCTTCAGCACGCTCGTGCACTTCACGCAGGGCGCGATGAACGACATCAACAGGAACGGATGGGGCATTCCCTTCCAGCGCATCGCGCAGACCTGCCAGCAGTGCTTCCGGCAGCAGACCCTGCAAGCCAGACTCCTGTAACTGTTGACCGACCTGTAAACCGATACCGTAACTTGCTTGCGCTTCAACGCTGTCAAAAGAAGGGGTTGTCATGGATTTTCCTTTCATCATTGATAAAACCGAAGACGAAGCATAACAGCGCAGAC
>Ga0308168_1000763_pt1 | contig 34745 bp, 28 predicted proteins | sample PhyCR2_FD_202133 | JGI IMG/M metagenome (GOLD analysis project Ga0308168, IMG submission 202133) | Phyllosphere microbial communities from UC Gill Tract Community Farm, Albany, California, United States - DLSLRC.R2 | ecosystem: Host-associated > Plants > Phyllosphere > Unclassified | place: USA...
GCGCCCTCGGTTGGGTAGCGATGATCTCGATCGGCGCGATCTACCACATGATCCCGAAACTGTTCGGCCGCGCGCAGATGCACAGCACCGGGCTGATCAACGCGCACTTCTGGCTTGCCACTATCGGCACCGTGCTCTACATCGCCTCGATGTGGGTCAACGGCATCACCCAGGGCCTGATGTGGCGTGCAATCAACGATGACGGCACCCTCACCTACTCGTTCGTCGAAGCGCTGCAGGCCAGCCACCCGGGCTTCATCGTCCGTGCGCTGGGCGGTGCTTTCTTTGCCAGCGGCATGCTGCTGATGGCTTACAACGTGTACCGCACCGTTCGTGCGTCGGATCCGGTTGAAGCCGAAGCCGCCGCCAAGATTGCCGTCGTTGGAGCTCACTGATGAAGCATGAAGCTGTCGAGAAGAATATTGGCCTGCTGGCCTTCTTCATGGTCATCGCCGTCAGCGTCGGTGGCCTGACCCAAATCGTTCCGCTGTTCTTCCAGGACGTCACCAACAAGCCGGTAGAGGGCATGAAGCCGCGCTCGGCGCTGGAACTGGAAGGCCGCGACGTGTACATCGCCAACGGTTGTGTCGGCTGCCACTCGCAGATGATCCGCCCGTTCCGCGCTGAAACCGAACGCTATGGCCACTATTCGGTTGCCGGTGAAAGCGTCTGGGATCACCCGTTCCTGTGGGGTTCCAAACGTACCGGTCCGGACTTGGCCCGTGTGGGCGGTCGTTACTCCGACGACTGGCAACGTGCGCACTTGTACAACCCGCGCAACGTAGTCCCCGAGTCGAAAATGCCGGCTTACCCGTTCCTCGTGGAAAACAAGCTCGACGGCAAGGAAACCGCGAAAAAAATGGAAGTCTTGCGCACCCTCGGCGTGCCTTACACCGACGAAGACATCGCCGGTGCACAGGATGCCGTGAAGGGCAAAACCGAAATGGACGCGCTGGTGGCCTATCTGCAAGGCCTGGGCACCATCATCAAAAGCAAACGGTGAATCTGATGGATATCGGGATGATTCGAGGCCTGGGCACCGTGGTCGTGATGGTGGCCTTCATCGGTCTGGCCTTGTGGGTGTTCAGCCCCAAGCGCAAGTCGGAATTCGACGACGCGACCATGCTGCCTTTTGCCGATGATCCCGAAGCCATCAAGCACGTCGAGCAAGCTTCTAGGAGTAACAAAGAATGACTACATTCTGGAGTCTGTACGTCACAGTCCTCAGTCTCGGTACGATCTTCGCCCTGACCTGGCTGCTGCTGTCGACCCGCAAGGGCCAGCGCAGCGAACAGACGGACGAGACGGTCGGCCACTCCTTCGACGGTATCGAGGAGTACGACAACCCGCTGCCGAAATGGTGGTTCATGCTGTTCGTCGGCACCATCATTTTTGCCCTGGGTTATCTGGTGCTGTACCCGGGCCTGGGCAATTGGAAAGGTCTGCTGCCGGGCTACAACTATCTGGATACCGAGAAGCAGACCGCGTTCGCCAACGGCCAGACCGGCTGGACCGGCGTCCACGAGTGGGAAAAGGAAATGGCCCGCTCGGACGCTCGCTTCGGTCCGATTTTCGCCAAGTTCGCAGCGATGCCGATCGAAGAAGTGGCCAAGGATCCGCAAGCACTGAAGATGGGCGGCCGTCTGTTCGCCTCCAACTGCTCGGTGTGCCATGGTTCCGACGCCAAGGGCGCCTATGGCTTCCCCAACCTGACCGACGCCGACTGGCGCTGGGGCGGTGAGCCGGAAACCATCAAGACCACCATCATGGGCGGCCGTCATGCGGTGATGCCGGCTTGGGCGGAAGTGATCGGCGAGCAAGGCGTGGCTGACGTAGCGGCCTTCGTGGTCACCAACCTCGACGGGCGAAAACTGCCGGAAGGCACCAAGGCCGACCCGGCCAACGGCCAGAAACTCTTCGCCGCCAACTGCGTGGCTTGCCACGGCCCTGCCGGTAAAGGCACGCCGGCCATGGGCGCGCCTGACCTGACACACCCGGGCGCATTCATCTACGGCTCGAGTTTCGCGCAACTGCAGCAGACCATCCGCTACGGCCGTCAGGGCCAGATGCCTGCGCAGGAACAACTGCAGGGCAATGACAAGGTGCACCTGCTGGCGGCGTATGTTTACAGCCTGTCTCACGGTGAAAAAGCACCGGAGGCGAAGGCTGAGTAAGGCCAACGCTTGAAGCAAAAAAGGCCCCGCCAATGGGAATTGGCGGGGCCTTTTTTCATGCTGGCATTCACGATTCGAAACGCTTGCTCGATGGACCTGAGCTGAGATGCACGGTAGGTTTTTTTCGCCCCGATAAGCCATATCGGCTCCACTTCAAGGATGAAGCCCCAATGTCGAAAGATGACCAAAGCACCCTGCAAAATCAGCCTCAACCCGGCTCTACCCATTGGGCAGGGTTCGAACGAACTGTGAAACCGTTACTCGAGGTATCGCAGCAAACCATGAACAGCCCCGGTAACGGTGGCGGACTCGACGGCCTCGGCGGCGGTAGATTGCTCTGACAAGGGCAGCAAAAACACCGAATTTACGCCCCATATCCAGCGCCTCACGCCTTGGCGGGAGGCGCTTTCGCCGGTGCCCTTATGAAAGTGACAGACCGATCGTCCTCTACCCGCCTTTCCGATTGCGGGGGAAATCTCAAGGTAGTAACGTTCCTACATCAGAATTTCTGGAGGCCAAACATAATGGCCATCACCACTATTTCCAGCCGCGAGTTCAACCAGGACACCAGTGCAGCCAAAAAAGCCACGCATCAAGGTCCAGTGATCATTACTGACCGAGGCAGGCCTGCCCACGTGTTGCTCAGCATCGAGGAGTACCAGAAACTGACGGGTTGCCAGACCAGCATCGTTGAGCTACTGGCAATGCCGGATGCGCTTGAAATCGAATTCGAACCCGAGCGCGCCGTCATCACTCCTCGCAGCGTGGACCTTTCCTGATGTTTCTGCTGGATACCAATGTAGTTTCCGAGCTGCGGAAAAACCAAGCCGACAGGCATGTGGTGAAATGGGCAAACAGCATTTCCCCAGCCAGCCTGTATCTATCCGCAATCACTGTGCTGGAACTGGAAACGGGCGTCCTGCGTATCGAACGTCGTGACCCTTCACAAGGCCAGCTGCTGCGCAACTGGCTGGAACATCATGTCAAACCGGCGTTCTCTGGCAGAATCCTGCCGGTCGATAGCAGCGTCGCCATCCGGTGCGCACGATTGCATGTTCCCGACCGCAGCAATGAACGCGACGCCTTGATCGCCGCCACCGCGCTTGTACACAGGCTTACGCTGGTAACTCGCAACATTGCGGACTTCCAACACAGCGGCGTCAATCTGATCAACCCATGGATCGCTGCCAACAACTGACTGATCAAGACCCCGCCCTATCAGCGGCGGGGCTTTTGTCAGGGGCGTTGGGCAAAGATTGAATGCACCACAGTGGTGTCGATCAACGTTCGATTGCGCCATTGGTTGTTCTTCACCAGGTACACCTGGAGTTGCTTGCGATCCTCAGTGAAACTGGCAATCAGATAGGTTTGCTGAGAGGTGCTGCCACTCAGGTACATGGGCACGTTACCTTCCTGATAGGCATCACCTCCGTCCTCGTGCAAATGGCCGGCAAAAATCGCCGTCACTCGATATTTGTTGACCATGTCGTGGAAGCGTTTCTGTTGCGCCTGGGTTCCCATGTGGTTCAACGGTTTATGCATGTTGATGATGATGGCGTAGCCCGACGCTCGCGCCAGCCTGAGATCCGTCTCGAGCCAGTCCAGTGCATCGTTGATTTCGAACGTCGTCGGGTTCAATGGATGAGCAATGCGGGCGGTATAGGTCGGTTCGTTGTTGAGCTGAACCATATGCACTTCGCCGATATTTTTCGAATAGGCGAGACTGCCGGAATAGGTCTTGCTCAGAAAGCCACTGGTAATCTTCAGATCGAAGTTATCGACCCTACCTTCATGATGCTCTTTGAACTCGACGATACTTCCTGCCGCACAGCTATTGCTAAAGCAATCATCGACATTGTTTTCATAGTCGTGATTACCAAGCCCGTAAAGATATTCGCCCTTGAAATGTTTATCCAGCAGATCCTTCATGAACGAGCGCTGCCAGCCATGCCCGAATGCGGTTATATCACCATTGATCATCAAGGGAACCTGCGCTTGAGAGCCGTGTTGATTTCTGAATTCGGCAATGCTCGCAAGTTGGGTTTCCACCAGCCATTTCGAACGCTCTTTGAATTCGGAATCGGATTCGGGTATGCGGCGATCGGTCTTGTCCGTCCACGGATATTGAGTATCCGAAGCAAACACCATGTGTTTCGGCATGTCAGTAGTGGCCTGAGCGGTAATAGCCGAAGCTAACATCCAGGCACCCACAAAGATGCTCTTGAGATTATTAAAATTCATGCTTTTAAATTCCATTTAAGTTAACTATCAATACGCAAAAGAATTTCGCGAGAGCAAAACTTATGCGAACACAGCTAAAACTTCAAAGCATTCATAAACAACAATCAAGTTTATATGTTTCAGACCCAACAACTTGCAACAGGCAGCCAATTCAATCTATGGCTCTTGTAGCCGAAGTGGCAACGACGGACGATTTGTCGTTCAACTTGCGACATCGACGGTTGTTGCTTGGACAAGCGATTGAAAAGATGAACTAGCCGCTTCGGCAAAACCGTCCATACTCAACAAGTCAATTGATCTGCGTCAGGCTTTTGCGCAATCGCTACACCATCCGCATTTTTTACCCAACGCGACCAAAGGTCGCACCCTTGAGCCAGAGCGGCAGGCGTATCATCACGCTACTGCAACAGCCCTTTTTGACTTCGGTTGGCACGTATCGACCGAGGCATTTTTCCACTGCCGTGGGATGCAATGATGAGCAATCAGATTCCGGTACACGACGTCACGCCGCCGAGCAAGAACGCGAACAACAGCGTCGACCTCTATGCCTCACGAGAAAAAATCTACACCCGCGCCTTCACCGGCCTGTTCCGCAATCTGCGGATGCTCGGCGGTGCGGCGTTGTTTCTGCTGTATTTCGGCACGGTATGGCTGAACTGGGGCGGTCACCAGGCAGTGTGGTGGAACCTGCCGGAGCGCAAGTTCTTCATCTTCGGCGCGACCTTCTGGCCACAGGATTTCATCCTGCTCTCGGGCCTGTTGATCATTGCCGCGTTCGGCCTGTTCTTCATCACCGTGTACGCCGGGCGCGTCTGGTGCGGCTATACCTGCCCGCAAAGCGTGTGGACGTGGATTTTCATGTGGTGCGAAAAGGTCACCGAAGGCGACCGCAACCAGCGCATCAAGCTCGACAAGGCGCCGATGAGCGCCAACAAATTCCTGCGCAAACTGGCCAAGCACTCGCTGTGGCTGCTGATCGGTTTTGTCACCGGCATGACCTTTGTCGGCTACTTCTCGCCGATCCGCGAACTGGTCATCGAGTTCTTCACCGGCCAGGCTGATGGCTGGTCGTATTTCTGGGTCGGTTTTTTCACCCTCGCCACGTACGGCAATGCCGGTTGGTTGCGTGAGCAGGTGTGCATCTACATGTGCCCGTATGCGCGCTTCCAGAGCGTGATGTTCGACAAGGACACGCTGATTGTTTCCTACGACCCGCGCCGTGGCGAAAGCCGTGGGCCGCGCAAGAAAGGCATCGACTACAAAGCCCTCGGTCTGGGTGATTGCATCGACTGCACGATGTGCGTGCAGGTCTGCCCGACCGGCATCGACATCCGCGATGGCCTGCAGATCGAGTGCATCGGCTGCGCTGCGTGCATCGATGCCTGCGACAGCATCATGGACAAGATGGATTACCCGCGCGGGCTGATCAGCTACACCACCGAACACAACCTCTCCGGGCAGAAAACCCATAAACTGCGACCGCGCCTGATCGGCTATGCCGTGGTGCTGCTGGCGATGATCAGCCTGTTGGTCGCTGCGTTCTTCATGCGCTCACTGGTCGGTTTCGACGTCAGCAAAGACCGTGTGCTGTACCGCGAAAACGCTGAAGGCCGGATCGAAAACGTCTACAGCCTGAAGATCATGAACAAGGATCAGCGCGACCACACTTACCTGCTGCAAGCCGAGGGTCTGCCGGACCTGCGCCTGCAAGGCAAGCGCGAGATCAAGGTTGCCGCCGGCGATATCGTCAGCATGCCGGTCGAGTTGTCGATCGCACCGGAACAACTGCCATCGAGCACCAACGAGGTGAAATTCATCCTCAAGGACGCCGATGACAACAGCGTCCACGTTGAAGCCAAGAGCCGATTCATCGGCCCACAAATCCGTTGAGAGAATTTTGAACATGCCCGCTGCAAACGCCGCAAGTCCTTGGTACAAGCACCTCTGGCCGTGGATCATCATCGCGATTCTGGCCTGCTCGGTGGCCTTGACCCTGTCGATGGTGACCATCGCGGTGAACAACCCGGACAATCTGGTCAACGACAACTACTACGAGGCGGGCAAAGGCATCAACCGTTCACTGGATCGCGAGCTGCTGGCGCAAACCCTGAAGCTGCGTGCGGCGGTGCATCTGGATGACGTGACCGGTGAAGTCGATCTGCGCTTGAACGGTGACAGCCAGCCGCAGACCCTGGAACTGAACCTGATCTCGCCGACCCAGCCGGAAAAGGATCGCAAGATTGTTTTGACCCGCAGTGGCAGCGAGAGCGGGCGCTACATCGGCCAGTTGAGCGACAAGGTTGAAGGGCGACGGTTTGTCGAGTTGCTTGGCAGCCAGGATGAGCACGTGTGGCGCATGTTTGAAGAAGAACTGGTCAGCCATGACAAGGAGCTGCTGCTGGGTGATGAGCCATTGCAGGGTGCGGAAGACCTGAAAAACTAAAACCTGCGCTTCGCGCATTCGCGAGCAGGCTCGCTCCCACAGTGGATCTTCTGTTTCACAAAACTTGTGGGAGCGAGCCTGCTCGCGAAGAGGCCCTTGCGGACGACATAAACTTTCCTGATGACCAGCCCAACCCCCTGCTACCACTGCGCCCTGCCCGTCCCGTCCGGCAGCCGCTTCACCGCCGTCGTCCTCGGGCAGGCCCGCGAGTTCTGCTGCCCGGGCTGTCAGGCGGTGGCCGAAGCCATCGTCGCCGGTGGTCTGCAAAGCTATTACCAGCACCGCAGCGAAGCCTCGGCCAATCCCGAAGCGCTGCCGGTGCAACTGAGCGATGAACTGGCGCTGTACGACCGCGCCGACGTGCAGCAACCGTTCGTGCGCCACGAAGGCGATCTGGCCGAAACCACCTTGTTGATGGAAGGCATCAGTTGCGCCGCTTGCGGCTGGCTGATCGAGAAACACCTGCGCACCCTGCCCGCCGTCGCCGAAGCGCGGTTGAATCTGTCCAACCATCGCTTGCACGTACGTTGGGCCGACTCACAATTGCCGCTGAGCCAGATCCTCGCCGAGCTGCGCCACATTGGTTACGCTGCACACCCGTACCAGGCCGACCGCGCCAGCGAACAATTGGCCAGCGAGAATCGTCTGGCCCTGCGCCAACTCGGCGTCGCCGGTCTGCTGTGGTTTCAGGCGATGATGGCGACCATGGCCACCTGGCCGGAATTCAACATCGACCTCAGTCCCGAGCTGCACACGATCCTGCGCTGGGTCGCGCTGTTTCTGACCACACCGATCGTGTTCTACAGCTGCGCGCCGTTCTTCAAAGGCGCAATGCGCGATTTGCGTACCCGCCACCTGACCATGGACGTCTCGGTGTCGCTGGCGATCGGCAGTGCTTACATCGCCGGGATCTGGACGTCGATCACCGGGGTCGGCGAGCTGTACTTCGATGCGGTCGGCATGTTCGCGCTGTTTTTGCTCGCCGGGCGTTATCTGGAACGCCGCGCCCGCGAACGCACCGCTGCTGCCACCGCGCAACTGGTCAATCTGTTACCGGCCTCGTGCCTGCGCCTGGTTAGCGATGGCCAGAGCGAACGCATCCTGCTCAGCGAGTTGCGCGTGGGCGAGCGGATTCTGGTGCAGCCGGGCTCGATTCTGCCGGCTGACGGCAAGATCATCGACGGCCAGTCGAGCATCGACGAATCGCTGCTGACCGGCGAATACCTGCCACAGCCACGCACGCTCGGTGATGCGGTCACTGCGGGCACGCTCAACGTCGAAGGCGCATTGACCGTGCAAGTGCAGGCGCTGGGACAGGACACGCGTCTCTCCGCGATCGTGCGCCTTCTCGATCGCGCTCAGGCGGAGAAACCGCGTCTGGCGGAAATCGCCGACCGCGCCGCGCAATGGTTTTTGCTGCTGTCGCTGATTGCGGCGGCAGTGATCGGCCTGATGTGGTGGCAGCTGGACTCAGCGCGGGCGTTCTGGATCGTCCTCGCCATGCTGGTAGCGACCTGCCCGTGCGCGCTGTCATTGGCGACGCCGACCGCCCTCACCGCCGCCACCGGCACCCTGCACAAACTCGGCCTGCTGTTGACCCGCGGTCATGTGCTGGAAGGCTTGAACCAGATCGACACGGTGATCTTCGACAAGACCGGCACGCTCACTGAAGGTCGCTTGGTGCTGCGCTCGATTCGCCCGCTCGGCGCGCTCGACAGCGAGCAATGCCTGAGCCTCGCCGCTGCGCTGGAAAACCGTTCGGAACACCCGATTGCCCGCGCTTTCGGCCGTGCGCCGCTGGCCGCCGAGGAAGTACACAGCACACCGGGGCTGGGCCTGGAAGGCGTGGTCGGTGAGCAACGCTTGCGCATCGGTCAGGCCGAATTTGCCTGCGCACTGAGCGGCGCGGCACTGCCGTCAATGCCTGATGAAGCCGGACAATGGTTGCTGCTCGCCGACACCCACGGGCCGCTGGCGTGGCTGGTGCTCGATGATCGTCTGCGTGACGATGCCCCCGCTCTGCTCGCGGCCTGCAAGGCGCGGGGCTGGCGCACCTTGTTGTTGTCCGGCGACAGTTCGCCGATGGTCGCCAGTGTCGCCGCCGAACTGGGCATCGACGAGGCCCGTGGCGGCTTGCGCCCCGATGACAAACTGCAAGTGCTGCAACAACTGCACAAGGAAGGGCGCAAAGTGCTGATGCTCGGTGACGGCGTCAACGACGTGCCGGTACTGGCGGCGGCCGATATCAGCGTGGCTATGGGCTCGGCCACCGATCTGGCGAAAACCAGCGCCGATGCGGTGTTGCTGTCCAACCGCCTCGACGCCCTGGTGCAAGCCTTCACACTGGCGCGGCGCACCCGTCGGGTAATCATCGAAAACCTGCTGTGGGCGGCGCTGTACAATGGCCTTATGTTGCCGTTCGCCGCCCTCGGCTGGATCACTCCGGTGTGGGCGGCGGTCGGCATGTCGATCAGTTCGCTGACCGTGGTGCTCAACGCCCTGCGCCTGACTCGTCTGCCGAGCGCGCCGGCCGCCAGCAGCCCGACCCAAACCCGCCCGCTGCCGGCCTGAGCCGCGCGGGCCTGGAGTTACCGATGCCAGCTCTCTATGTGATGATTCCCGCTGCCTTGCTGATCGTCGCCATCGCCGTGTACATCTTCTTCTGGGCGGTGGACAGCGGTCAGTACGATGACCTCGACGGCCCGGCGCACAGCATCCTTTTTGACGATCAGGATCCCAACCACACCGCTGCGGTGGACGAAGCCAACGCCGGCAAACCGGACGACAAGGCGCCGCCCCATGCTTGAACTGGCGCCCCTGCTGGTCTCGGCGCTGATTCTCGGCCTGCTTGGTGGCGGCCATTGTCTGGGCATGTGCGGCGGCCTGATGGGCGCGCTGACCCTGGCGATCCCCAAAGAGCAGCGCAGCCGGCGCTTTCGTCTGTTGCTGGCGTATAACCTCGGGCGGATTCTCAGTTATGCCACGGCGGGATTGCTCATCGGCCTCGCCGGCTGGGCAGTCGCCAACAGCCCGGCGGCGCTGTTCATGCGCGTACTGGCCGGGTTGCTGCTGATTGCCATGGGCTTGTACCTGGCCGGTTGGTGGAGCGGGTTGACGCGTATCGAAGCGCTCGGGCGTGGTTTGTGGCGCTTTATTCAACCGGTGGCGAATCGCTTGCTGCCGGTTTCCAGCCTGCCGCGTGCCTTGCTGCTCGGTGCGCTGTGGGGATGGCTGCCGTGCGGGCTGGTTTACAGCACCTTGCTGTGGAGCGCGAGTCAGGGCAATGCGCTGGACAGTGCGTTGCTGATGCTCGCTTTCGGCCTCGGCACCTGGCCGGTGCTGCTCGCCACCGGGCTGGCGGCTGAACGGGTGACGGCGATCCTGCGCAAACGCAGCGTGCGCATGGCCGGCGGGTTGTTGGTGATTCTGTTCGGCTTATGGACCCTTCCCGGCCCGCATCAGCATTGGCTCATGGGCCATTAAATGTGTGGGGCGGCCTTCGCGAGCAGGCTCGCTCCCACAGGTCTTGAGTACGCTGCAAATCCAATGTGGGAGCGAGCCTGCTCGCGATGACGCCCGCATGAACAACGCAAATCCCCGCCGTTGATGCAAATCAAGATGCCCTGCAATGCCCTCCCCTAGACTCGCCACACTGCCAGCCTATCCGGGGGAATGCCCGCATGCTCGACGCCATTCGTTGGGACTCTGATCTGATCCGCCGCTACGATCTGGCGGGGCCACGCTACACCTCGTACCCGACCGCCGTGCAATTCCACGGTCAGGTCGGCACTTTCGACCTGTTCCATGCCCTGCGCGACAGCCGCAAGGCGCAGCGGCCGTTGTCGCTGTACGTGCATGTGCCGTTCTGCGCCAACATTTGCTACTACTGCGCCTGCAACAAGGTCATCACCAAGGATCGCGGTCGCGCGCAACCGTATCTGCAACGGCTCGAGCAGGAAATCCAGTTGATTGCCTGCCACCTCGACCCGGCGCAAACCGTTGAGCAGCTGCATTTCGGTGGCGGCACACCGACCTTTCTCAGCCACGACGAGTTGCGTCAGTTGATGGCGCACCTGCGCAAGCATTTCAATCTGCTCAACGATGACTCGGGCGATTACGGCATTGAAATCGACCCGCGCGAAGCCGACTGGTCGACCATGGGCCTGCTGCGCGAACTGGGTTTCAACCGGGTCAGCATTGGCCTGCAAGACCTTGACCCGGCGGTGCAGCGCGCAGTCAATCGCCTGCAAAGCCTGGAAGAAACCCGCGCGGTGATCGATGCGGCGCGCACTTTGCAGTTTCGCTCGATCAACATCGATCTGATCTACGGCCTGCCAAAGCAGACGCCCGACAACTTCGCTCGCACCGTCGAGGAAGTGATCAGTCTGCAACCGGATCGCCTCTCGGTATTCAACTACGCACACCTGCCAGAACGCTTCATGCCGCAACGGCGGATCAACAGCAGCGACTTGCCGAGCCCGGCGCACAAACTGGAAATGCTCCAGCGCACCATCGAGCAACTGACCGCTGCCGGCTACCGCTACATCGGCATGGATCACTTCGCCCTACCCGATGACGAGTTGGCGATCGCTCAGGAAGAACACACCCTGCAACGCAATTTTCAGGGCTATACCACCCACGGCCATTGCGACCTGATTGGTCTGGGCGTGTCGGCGATCAGCCAGATCGGTGATTTGTACTGCCAGAACAGCAGCGACCTCACTGCCTATCAGAACAGCCTCGCCAGCGCGCAGTTGGCGACCAGTCGCGGCCTAGTGTGCAACGCCGACGACCGCTTGCGCCGCGCAGTGATTCAGCAACTGATCTGCAATTTCAAACTTGAATTCGCCGAGATCGAGCAGCAGTTCAACATCGATTTTCAAGGCTACTTCGGCGCGCTGTGGCCGCAGTTGCAAGGTATGGCCGAGGATGGCCTGATCAGGTTCGAGCGCGAGCGCATCGAGGTGTTGCCGGCGGGTCGATTGCTGGTGCGCTCAGTGTGCATGGTCTTCGATGCGTACCTGGAGCAGCAGAACCGCCAGCGTTTCTCGCGAGTGATTTAAGGCTTGGTCAGCAACGAGCCGACCTTGAGGTTCTGGTCCGGATTGAGCGCCGACTGGTTCATGACTTTCGACAAGGAAAGGTTGGCGGTGATCAGGCCGCTGTTGAGGGCGGCGATGGCGCCACGTAATGCGGCGAGCTTGTTGATCTTTTCCTCGTTGGAGAGGGTTCTGTCTGACATGACCGCCGCCATGCGGGCTTTTTTCTCGATGATTTCTTTTTGGATCTTGCGAATCATCTTCAGCAACTGCTGGATGTTCTCCGGCAAGCCACTGTTGTCGATGTCACTGTTTTCGCCGCCGACAGCGGCGGATTTGGCGATGGCCGCGCCGGACAGCGACACTTTGACGCCCTCGACCAAGGTCGGGGTTGCCGTATGCGACAAGGCGTCGTCGCGGTCGATTGCAGCGTCGGGACCGGTTACCTCCGGCGAAGCAGCAATGCCGCTGCTACCGGGGCTTAGCGTGCCAATGGCGGTCATCGGGGCCTTCCTTGGATGAGTACTGATAGTGGGTTATCGGCCGCCGGTGCTGCGGCTTTATGTCTGTAGGACAACGCCGCCGCGTGCTGGCCTGAATGTCCTTCCGTGGGTTACCCTTACGGCTTATGTGTGTTTTCCCACAAGGATTGAAGAAATGTCCGAGCCAGTCAAACTGCGCGCTCACAACCAGGCCCACTGCAAGGATTGCAGCCTGGCCCCGCTCTGCCTGCCACTTTCTCTGAATCTGGAAGACATGGATGCGCTCGACGAAATCGTTAAACGCGGCCGCCCGCTGAAGAAAGGCGAGTTCCTGTTCCGCCAGGGCGACACCTTCGATTCCGTTTATGCAGTCCGCTCCGGCGCGCTGAAAACCTTCAGCCTGAGCGATGCCGGCGAAGAGCAACTGACCGGCTTCCACCTGCCGAGCGAACTGGTTGGCCTGTCGGGCATGGACACCGAAAAACACCCGGTCTCGGCCCAGGCGCTGGAGACTACGTCAGTCTGCGAAATCCCCTTCGAACGCCTCGACGAACTCGCGCTGCAATTGCCACAACTGCGCCGCCAGTTGATGCGGGTGATGAGCCGCGAGATTCGCGACGATCAGCAAATGATGCTGCTGCTGTCGAAGAAGACCGCCGACGAGCGCATCGCCACTTTCCTGGTCAACCTGTCGGCCCGCTTCCGCGCTCGCGGCTTCTCGGCCAATCAGTTCCGTCTGAGCATGTCGCGCAATGAAATCGGCAATTATCTGGGCCTGGCGGTGGAAACCGTGTCGCGGGTGTTCACCCGTTTCCAGCAGAACGAGCTGATTGCCGCCGAGGGCAAGGAGATTCACATTCTCGACCCGATCCAGTTGTGCGCGCTGGCCGGCGGCTCGATCGAAGGCTGATCACGACCCGCGGTTGAGCGAATCGTTTCAGCCGCGGGTATACTGCGCCGTTTGCAGCCCTGCCAGGACACCCCGATGGTCTTCGACTCCTTCGACATCAAATCCCTGATCCGCCCCGTGATCGACTTTCCGAAACCGGGCGTGATCTTTCGCGACATCACCCCATTGTTCCAGTCGCCGACGGCCCTGCGCCTGGTGATGGACAGCTTCGCCCACCGCTATGTCGAAGCCGACTTCACCCACATTGGCGCGATGGATGCCCGTGGTTTTCTGATCGGTTCGGTACTGGCCTATCAGTTGAACAAGCCGCTGGTGCTGTTCCGCAAGCAAGGCAAACTGCCGGCGGACGTGCTCGCCGAAGGTTATGCGACCGAATACGGCGAAGCGTTCCTGGAAGTGCACGCCGACAGCCTGTGTGAAGGCGATTCGGTGGTGATGTTCGATGACCTGATCGCTACCGGCGGCACGCTGATCGCAGCAGCCAACCTGATTCGCCGCATGGGCGCGCGGGTGCATGAAGCGGCGGCGATCATTGACCTGCCAGAGCTGCAAGGTTCGCAGCGCTTGCAGGACATGGGCATCCCGACGTTTTGCCTGACGCAGTTTGCTTTGACCGATAAATAAGCAGCGTCTGACAGGCCGCTTTCGCGAGCAGGCTCGCTCCCACAGGGGAATGCATTTCAACTGTGGGAGCGAGCCTGCTCGCGAAGAGGCCTTCAACTCCACTGCAAAATCGAAAGCCCTATCTGCGTTCTGATGATCTCGTCCACCACTTCCCTGTCCCGCCGCGTCTTCTTTGATTGCCGGTGCTGACGATCAAACCTGCGAAACTTCAACTCAGCGACCCGGATCCGGCTTGATCGCGATATCAGGCACCGGCTGATAGAACGGCCCATAGTCCAACAACAATTCATCTCCCTTCTTGATATCCGAAAGCGCCACATAGAACGTCAGGTTTTTCCCGACCGAGATGGAGGTGACATTGTTCGACTTCCACACAGGTCCGTTTTTCAGTTGCGAAGTGTTGATCAGGCTCAAGGTATTGCCAGTGTGCAGCCCGCTCACCGTACGCCTCCCCGAACGTGTGCCGAAAATATACGTCAGCACGGCCTCTGAACCTTGCTTGCGTTGCTCTTGAAACAATGACGCCTCTGATGGATGGTATTTGCCCGCATAAGGTCCGAGCACTTCAAATTGGGGAATATCGCGCCGCGCGCAAACGCAAGCGCCGCGGGCCGGCCCATCATCATCCATTGCAGCGACCACTTTCAGGCATTCATCAAATCGGGACTGGTGTTGCCCCTCGGTACGCAGCCAGTCTTTGATCGACGCCTTGATCTGGGTCGACACCCGCTCTTTCGTTGCACTATCGAGGCCGTCAAGCAGACCATTCCAGTAGGCGATACGGATCTCATCAATGGGCCCTTCAAGTGACCGGGTCAAGCTGAGTCTCGGGTTCGCCGGATCCTGCAGAATCGGCAGCGTATTGTCGATCTGGTGGCGACGTAACGGTCGAGAACCTCCGGGCACGATTTCGACCACGTCGGGCTCGACTGCCGAGGACGGGCCGGGGATTTCTGCGTCCTGTGGCGGATCTTCGAATCTGCTCCGCCTGGCAGATTTCAGCGGAGGGTCGAGAGGGTCGGTCGCCGGTCGTTTTCGTGTCGTATCCGCCTGCTCAGCGGCAGCGTGCTGTGCACGATCGAGGCGGCTCACAGCCGCCTCTTTCAGGGAACCGTCACCGTCGACAAACCGCCCCCAACTGACCGGATTGAACTGGTGTTGACGCATGAACTGCGCGGAAGTTACCGAGTTATCGGCCTTCCCGAGCTGCGTGCGCCATTGGCGTAAATGGTCATCGGTGATCAAGTTATAGGTGCGACCAGCCAGCCGGTTCAGCAGCGCCTCGCCGTCGGGTCCCAAGCTGCCATTTCGCCGCACATACGATCGGAATGTTCCGGGATTGAGATGGTGAAGACCGGCGTAACCTTGCAGGGTCATTGCATCACGAGCCTGCTGCGTCATGCCTTGCCAGCGACGAATGTTGACTTCGCTCACCTCATTGAAAGGCAAAGCAGCGAGACGATCACGCACAATCACGCCAGCAGCGCTCAACTGACCTTCGGGCTGCACGTAATACTCAAAGGTTTTGGGCGCGAGATTATGCCTGTGGGCAAATCCCTTGCGGGTAATTTCCAACTGTTCCTCGGGCGGTAACGCCTCCCAGGCCCGCAGGTGCTCAGCCGTGATGGTCTGTTTTTTCGCTCCCGCATCCGTTTCTGTTCCAACTGAAGGTGACGTGGTGTTTGCACCTGCCCGATCCAGACGTCGCCGCGTTTTATCTTTTAATGAACCATTGGCCTTGACGTAATTTGTCCAGTTTAGCGGGTTGAGTCTGTTGCGACTGACGAACTGCTCTGCTGTAACGGAGTTGTCCGCACTGGCAAACAGCGTGCTCCATTGACGTAGATGCTCATCAGTAATCGGGTTGTAGGTGCCTCCTCCTGCCTTGAACAGCAGAGCTTCACCCATTGATGTCACGCGCCCATCCGTCTGCAGGTAATTTTTAAGTGTGCTCGGATGGAGATGGTACTGACCGGCGAATCCCTCCAGGGTCGTTACGTCTCGCATTTGCGCCGTCATGCCTCGCCAGGTCTGGATGTGCATGGCGGTGACCTTATTGAAAGGCGTGCTCGCTGGGCGGTCACGCACAAGAACACCAGTGGTGCTTAGCTGGCCGTCAGGTTGTACGTAGTAGTCAAAGGTTTTCAGGCTGAGGTGGTGCTGTTGGGCAAAGCCCTGCGGGCCGAGTTTGCGCTGTTCCTCGGGCGCCAAGGCCTCCCAGGCGCGCAAATGCTCGGCAGTGATTACGTTCCTGCGCAAACCGGGCGCCTGAACGGGAGGCAGCTGGTGGGAGGGCTGCGCACGTTGCAGACGTTGCGCGGTCGCCTCTCTCAAGGAACCATCGGGTTTGACCTGAAATTTCCACAGATTGGGATTCAGCCCGTGCTGACGCAGGAATGCCTCTTGAGCGACCGAGCCATCCGCTTGCGCCAAGAGCCTGGTCCACTGGCGTATATGCTCATCGGTAATCGGGTTGTAGGAACCTCCAGCGAATCTGAACAACAGGGATTCGCCGCTGGGCGTCAACACACCGTTGGGCCGTATATAAGTTCTGAACGTACTGAGATTGACATGGTGATGCGCGGCAAATCCGTCTGTGGTCATTGCATCCCGCGCCTGCTGAGTCATGTTTTGCCAGCTGCGGATGTGCACTTCGTTGATCTCATTGAAGGGGGCGTCAGCCGGACGATCACGCACCAGCACACCTGTAGCGCTCAACTGGCCGTCAGGCTGCACACAGTGCTCGAAGGTTTTTACGGACAGATGATGCTCCCGGGCAAATCCCTTTCGGGTCAGCCGCAGCTGTTCCTCGGATGACAAGGCCTGCCAGGTTTGCAGATCGGCAGCGGAAATTCTCTGTATGTTGCCTTGTCCCGTGCGGGCAGCTGCCGGGCTGGCCCGTGCGAGACGTCGCACGGCCGCCTCCTTCAACGAGCCATTGTGGTTGACGTATTTTGCCCAATGTCGTGGATCGAGCCTGTGCTGCATCTGGAACTGATTTGCCGTGAGTGAGTTGGCCGGTTGCTCGAGCATCACTTTCCACTGAACCAGATGAGCATCGGTAATTTTGTCATACGTGCCACCACCCGCCCGGAACATCAGCGATTCGCCCATAGGCCCGAGGCTGCCATCCAAACGGACATAACTTCTGAACGAACGCGGATTAAGGTGGTGATAAGCGGCAAACCCGTCCATGGTCATGGCATCACGCGCCAGCTGTGTCATGTTCTGCCAACTCTGGATCCGCGTTGCAGTGATCTCATTGAAAGGTGTTCCGGCGGCGCGGTCACGCAGGAGCACGCCGGTTTCACTCAGTTGGCCATCAGCGTTCACGTAATGTTCAAAGGTTTTTACGGAGAGGCGATTCTGCCGTGCGAAGCCCTGCCGGGTAAGTCTCGACTGCTCCTCGACTGGTAATGCCTCCCAGGTGCGCAAATGTTCGGCGGTTATTTCCCCCCCACCGGGCACACCCAGGCGTTGCCATTGGTCGCCCTGAAGATGCTGCACGAGCAGCTCGGTTTGCCGGTTTTCGTGATAGACCCGCGCCTGAAGAAAACCGTCTTCCGTACGCGCGATCTGCCGCACCTCGTAAACAGCGGCTCTCCCGCGGTGATCTGTATGACGAATGTGGGACAGGTGCCCGTCGGCTGCAACATACACACCTTGAGTGTTACGCGTGAGTCCGGCGATGCGTGACTCGGGAACGGCGAAACGACCGTAGCGCTTATGGCTCAGCGCCTGCGCCTGGCCGATGTGCGCAGTCGACACATGACCTGCAACAGCCTGAGTCGCGACGTTGAATTGGTCCAGCGCACTGCCGAAAGGCCTCATGGAATCGGCGTCAAAGGCATACCAATGTCCGCCCCTTAGGACCGCAGCGACCTCCAACTTCTGTCCCGCTACATTCAACCCCCCGATCGCCGCAGCGTCGTACTGTTTGCTCACCGCTTTCAAGACATCGTAACTGGCGGCCGCCCCCCTGAGTCTGTTGATCGCTCTGGCGCCTTTGGACACTACGTACAAGCCGCCAACGCCGACAAGTCTGGCCAAATCTCCCAATCCACTGACGGGATTGAGCATTTCTATGGCCGACACACCGATGACGTTGACCGACCTCAGTACCCTGGCTCCGGCAGAAACGGCAGTACGTCCGATCTTGAGAAGTTTTCCGGCAGTTGCAGCGCCAGCAGTGAGAAATCCGAATACGTCCACCAGCAGATCAAATGCTGCCTCGCCATAACTGCCGGCCTTAAGATTGACTATCGCAGAACGGAAAGGAATCAGGTTCAGCAGAAAATCGTTCAAGGGCCTGGGAGCGAAATACGCATCTAACGGGGTTTGCCCGCGTGCCAATTGTTTTATTGCAGGATCATCGAGATCAAGGTGCTGGAGAAATACATCGGCAATGCAACGGGCCCGAGCGCTGTGGAAGCTGTTCAACAGCGAGTCGTTCGAAGATCGCTCGTGATCGAGATCATTTCCGGTGTCTCTTGGTTTAAGCTCTTTGGTCGCAAAGTATTTGTTGGCATCTCTTGATTGCCTGCTCTTCGCTCTGTACAGGTTCGCCTGTGCAATCGTACCTTTCTCGAAATTGATCTCGTACGCTTGAAAGTTTCCGCGCAACTCGGTTCTGAGGAGCAGCCAAGGCTCTTTTTGTTCCGGACTATTATTGAAAAAACCGTCGGATGTATACGAAGTTTCCTGGAAGAAGGTGAGTTTTGCGAATTGCAGAGTCTTCCTGTCTGCCAATGGAAGCTGCGCGATCATGTGCCTGATCGTTGTAGCGACGGCAGATTTTTTTTCTCTGATTGCAGTGGCGAACTGCTCTTCGAAAACCGCCAGTACGCCAAATGTCGGATTATCGTTTACAGCGTCTAGCGGGAGGCGAGCGTCGCTTGACGTGAGGGGCCGCAGATTGGGCAGGTCCATCATCGCGTAATCCAGAAGCGAATGAGTCCCGGCGAATCCTCTTTGGCCGCTCTCCCCTCGATAGATATCTGTACTGAGCGCCTTCACTTCAAACAGCGCGCCTAGATCACCGAATCGGTTCTTCAGGATTGTCAGTGCGATTTCTCTGCGCGTTGGTAGCTCCCGGGTCAGTATGCTGGAGGCAGTAAGCCGCTCATCAAGTTGTGCGTTGAATGCGTTTCTCGCCGCTTCAAGCGTCGCGACCGTGTACGTATCATCGTTGCGTTTTTTTATCACTCCGTTGGCTATTGCCCAATCCAGTACCGAAACTGTCTGGGTGCGTTGAGTGGCGGCGGTATCGATCTCGCGAAATTGATCAGCATCACTCATGACCTGAGCGAACGTCATGTCGAGAACCTTGCCCGGGTGCAAAGCCTCTATCGTCATTGCCGCGATCGTCACGTTGGCCCAGGCCTGACTGCCGATGGTTACATTAGGAGGAATCTTCTGAATCAACAGAGACGGGGCAATTCTGGCAATCAGGATGCGGGCACCGACTTGTGCCATTGCGGCGCTGGTGCGACCTGTCGATCTCAAGTGCTCAGCAAGACCATCCACGACCGCGCGAGGAGCCTCTCCCCAATACTGTTCACTGGCCAGATCAAAACCAGCGATTTTATTGCGATCGGGGGCGAAGATTGATTCAGGATCCATCTGCAGAGCAATTCCGGCCAGCAGGTAATCCGTGACGCTGCTATCGCTTTCCATGCCCTGCATTTTATGTTGCAGCGCTTTGCCCATCAGCTGCCCTTGTGGAGAACCGACCAACGCTTCCAGCATCTTCGCCGGCTCATGCTGCGCCATTATGGGGATGGGGTCGAAATAGTTCAGGAACTCCAGTACACCGCCTTTGGTTTGCATGACCAGCGGCTGATCGCCCAAATGGTGTTGATGGCTCATTGTGACAAGACGCAAGCGGCGCTGCTCGTCCGTGCTCAAGGGAATCGACCATGACAACGCTCCTCCGAGATTGCCCAAGGGGCGCAACTCGGCGCTGGCGGTTTTGGCGAGGTCGGGAGGTAACGCAATATCCCCACTTGATCCCTCAAGGGTGGTCAATGACTCGACTTTGTCGGCTGGTGGGTGCGCGTGGTTATCAGATGTACTGGCCACAAACGGAAGATGTGTGGGCGCTGGGGTAATGCCGGTCATGAAAAATACCTGTCCTTGGTAAAAAGTCATCCTGCTGTACTGCTCTTGGGGAATGTAACTGCCGGTCCGTGATGCAGTCACCCCGCCTTCGCGGCGAATTTGATTCAAATTATCTTCGCAGTCCCTCCGGGCGAGCTTGCTCACAAGCAGCCCTCACGCTTTGATCAAAGCCCCATCTGCTTGCTGATGATTTCATTCATCACTTCCCGCGTTCCGCCGCCAATCGACAGAATGCGGTTATCCCGATACAGCCGCTCCACCAGGCTTTCACGCATGTAACCGAGCCCGCCAAGAATCTGCACCGCTTCGGTGGTGATCCGGTCCGAGGTGTCGGTGGCGAAGTTCTTCGCCATGGAAATCTCCTTGATCACGCTCTGCCCGGCCGCCATTTTCGCTGCTTGCCGGTAAGTGAACTCGCGCGACACTTCCAGCGCCGTGGCCATTTCGGCGAGGCGATGTTTGATCACCTGAAATTTGCCGATGGGTTTGCCGAACGCCTCACGCTCGCGCGCCCACTTCAGGCTCTCCTCCAGCGCCAATTGCGCAGTCATGTTGGCCATCAATGCCAGCGCCAGGCGTTCGCTCTGGAAATTGCCCATGATGCAGGCGAAGCCCATGTTCTCCCCGCCGATGAGGTTTCCTACAGGCACGCGGCAATCGTCGAAAAACAATTCAGCGGTGTCCGACGCCCACCAGCCCATTTTCTTCAGTTGCCGACCGACACTGAAACCCGGCGTGCCCTTCTCGATCAGCAACAGACTGATACCGCCGAACCCCGGCGCACCGGTACGCACCGCGACGGTGTAGAAATCCGCGCGCACACCGCTGGTGATAAAGGTCTTGCTGCCGCTGACCCGGAAGCAGTCGCCTTCACGCACGGCGCGGGTTTGCAGGTTGGCGACGTCGGAGCCGCCGCCGGGCTCGGTGACTGCCAGCGCGCTGATTTTCTCGCCGCTGAGCACCAGCGGTACCACCCGCTCGCGAACTTCTGGCCGCGCCCATTTGACGATCGGTGGCAGGCCGATATCCAGCGAACCCAGCCCCGCCACCAGGCCACCAGAGCCACAGCGCATCAGCTCTTCACTGGCGGCGACCTTGGCGAACAGATCGCCTTCATGGCTGCCGCCAAGCGCTTCGGGATAGCCGATACCGAGAATGCCCGCCGCACCGGCCTTGAGGTACAGCTCACGGGGAAAGCTTTCGGCTTCTTCCCACTGATCGATGTCCGGCAGGATCTCGCGTTCGACGAAACGTCTGACGCTGTCGCGGACCAATTGGTGGCTGGGGTCGAAGTATTCCTGAAAGGCAGGCATGGGCGAGCTCCACGGAAGGGTTCGCCGACGTTAACCGAGCGCTTGCTTGGTTATCAATGAAATTGTGTGAATCAGATGGACCGCGGCGCGCCATTCGCGAGCAGGCTCGCTCCCACAGGGGATTTGTGAACGACACAAAACCAATGTGGGAGCGAGCCTGCTCGCGAAGGCGTCAGTTCAGACGCCGCAAATTCAGAGGGAAATCGGTTTACGCCCGGCAAACGAATGCGCCAGCGTGCCGCCGTCGACCAGCTCCAGCTCACCGCCCAGCGGCACGCCGTGGGCAATCCGCGAGGCGACCAGGCCTTTGTTGTTGAGCAACTGCGCGATGTAGTGCGCCGTCGCCTCGCCTTCCACGGTCGGGTTGGTGGCGAGGATGACTTCGGTAAAGGTCCCCGCCTCTTCTATCCGCGCCATCAGTTGCGGAATACCGATCGCTTCCGGCCCCAGGCCATCCAGCGGCGACAAGTGCCCCTTGAGCACGAAATAGCGGCCACGGAAGCCGGTCTGCTCCACCGCATAAACGTCCATCGGCCCTTCGACTACGCAAAGCAGCGTGTCATCGCGGCGCGGGTCGGCGCATTGCGGGCACAGATCGTCTTCGGTCAGCGTGCGGCATTGGCGGCAATGGCCGACGCCTTCCATGGCCTGGCTCAAGGCTTGGGCCAGACGGGTACCACCGCTGCGATCACGTTCGAGCAACTGCAACGCCATGCGCTGAGCGGTTTTCTGACCCACGCCTGGCAAGGTGCGCAGAGCGTCGATCAGTTGGCGAATCAAGGGGCTGAAGCTCATGGGTAAACAGTCCGACTAAACAACGAGACGCGGTTTATACCCGCGCCTCTGGCCAGCGTCAAATCCTCAGTCCTGGGCGACCCGGACCACCAGTTTGCCGAAGTTGCGCCCTTCCAGCAGACCGATGAACGCCTCGGGCGCCTGCTCCAGGCCTTCGACCACGTCCTCGCGGAATTTCACCTTGCCGTCGCGTACCCACGGCACCATGTGGCTGATGAATTCCGGCTGACGATCACCGTAATCGTCGAAGACGATGAAACCCTGAATACGCACACGCTTGGTCAACAGCGAGCGTTGCAGCATCGGCAGGCGATCCGGGCCGGTCGGCGCCTCGGCGGCGTTGTAGCCGGCGATCAGGCCGCACAACGGGATGCGCGCCTTGGGATTGAGCAACGGCAAGACTGCGTCGAAGACATGGCCGCCGACGTTCTCGTAGTAGATGTCGATGCCGTTGGGACAGGCCTTGGCCAGTTGCTCGGCAAAGTCATCGGCCTTGTGGTCGATGCAGGCATCAAAACCCAGCTCTTCGACCACGTATTTGCACTTCTCGGCCCCACCGGCCACACCGACCGCGCGCAGACCTTTGATTTTCGCCACTTGTCCGACCACCGAGCCGACGGCGCCGGATGCCGCAGCCACCACCAGGGTTTCGCCTTCTTTCGGCTGGCCGATGTCCATCAGGCCCATGTACGCGGTCATGCCCGGCATGCCCAGGACGCCGAGGGCCATCGACGGGCTCGGCAGGCCGGCCGGGATCGGCATGATGTTGCGACCGTCGCTGATGCTGTGGCTCTGCCAACCGGTGGCGCCAACCACCAGATCACCGGTGTGGAATTTCGGGTGATTGGACTGCTCGACCCGGCTGACCGCGCCGCCGGTCATGACTTCGCCGATTTGCACTGGCGCAGCGTAGGACGGAGCGTCGCTCATACGTCCGCGCATGTACGGGTCGAGCGACAGGTACAGGGTTTTCAGCAATACCTGGCCGTCCTGCAGATCCGGCAGCGCCTCGCGCTCGAGACGAAAGTTCTCCGGGGTCGGCGCGCCGGTCGGGCGCGAGGCGAGGACGAAGCGTTGATTGAGGGTGAGAGGGTCGGACATGTCAGCGTCTCCTGTGAATGGGGAATTCGGTGTATAGGGAGCAGACCTTGGTAGCGGTGGTGTGTTCGATGTTTCTTCAGTTGTGCCGAGGTGACTTCATTCGCGAGCAGGCTCGCTCCCACAGGGGAATGTATTCCAAATGTGGGAGCGAGCCTGCTCGCGAAGGCGTCAGTCCAGCCGGCATATGTCCATCAGGCAGAAACAAAAATGCCAGGCGCAATGCCTGGCATTTTGTGTAGCTCATCTGCCGCCCAAAGGCGAATCAGAACGGCAGTTTCATACCCGCTGGCAGGTTCATGCCGGCGGTCATGCTACCCATTTTTTCCTGGCTGTTGGCTTCGATCTTGCGCACGGCGTCGTTGACGGCGGCAGCGACCACGGCTTCCAGCATCTCTTTGTCGTCTTCGCTCAGGCCTTCGACCAGGCTTGGGTCGATGCTCACGCTTTTAACGTCGTGACGACCGGTCATCACCACGGTGACCATGTCGCCGCCGGCCTTGCCGGTGACTTCGGCGTTGGCCAGTTCTTCCTGCATCTTGGCCATTTTTTCCTGCATCTGCTGCGCCTGCTTCATCAGGCCGGCCATGCCACCTTTCATCATGGGAATCACCTCAAACGTACTTGGATAAAACAGCGCCCGGCCATCTTGGCCGAGCACCTTCAGTTATTAGCCTTGGGTGACCAAGGCGTCGACAGGTTCAATAGTATCGCTTCGCACCACCGCGCCGAACTGCTGAACCATCTGCTGGATGAACGGATCACCGTGGATCGATTCCTCCGCCTCACGCTGGCGATTGGCGCGGCGGCGCGAGGCGGCCTGGGCCGGGGTTTCCTGCTCAGGCTTGATCAGCTCGATGGTCAGCGTCAGCGTGCGCCCGTGGAACTGGTTCAACGCGTCGTTGAGCCGACGCTGTTGCGTGGCGTTGAACAGGGCGCTGTGGGCCGGGTCAAGGTGCATCAGCCAGTGATCGCCATCGACCGCAATCAACGTGCAGTTGGCGGCGATGCTGCCGGTCATGCCGGAAATCGGCAGCTTCGGGAACAGCTCCAGCCATTGCAGGGCCAGGCCGGTGGCCGGCGCGGCGGCAGGTTCCGGCTCGGGCTCAGGCTCGGGATCGGCGGCGTGTTCGCTGGCCAGTTCGTCGAGGTAGCTGTAGGCCGAATCCATGTCCGGCTCGATGTAGTCTTCATCCAGCGGCGGTTCGTCGTCCATGTCCATGCCCGGCGTAGCGGCATCGACATCGGCGACGGACGGCTCGGGAATTGGCGCAGCGGCCCACTCCGGCGCATCCGGCACCACGCTGTCCGGGGTCGGCAGCGGCATCGGCGGCAGCTCGGGCTGCTCGCCAGCGGTTTCCAATACTGGCTCGACGGCGGGTTGTTGAACGGGCGCAGGCTCGGCCTCGGCTTCCACCGGGTCGTTCCACGGCAGATCGACCACGGCTTCGACGGCGACTGGCTCAGGCTGCGGTTGTGCTTCGACAACCGGCGCCACAGGTTCTGGCTCGGCAACCGGCGCCGCTACCGGTGCGGGCGCAGGTGTGGGCGCAACAGCCGCAGCGACCACCGGCGCAGGCTTCGGCGCGGCAGCCACTGAGTTTGCGGAATCAACTGTGGCCTGGCTGATCCCCACTGGCTTTAGCGGTTGCCTCGGCGCGTCCGCCGTATCCGCCGGGCGGAACGCGAGCATCCGCAGCAAGACCATCTCGAAACCGCCACGCGGGTCCGGCGCCAGCGGCAAGTCGCGGCGACCAATCAGGCCCATCTGGTAATAGAACTGCACATCTTCGGCCGGCAAAGCCTGGGCCAGAGCCAATACGCGATCACGGTCGCCGTGGCCATTGTCGACCCCTTCCGGCAACGCCTGAGCGATGGCCACGCGGTGCAGCACGTTAAGAATTTCCGAGAGCACGCCGTTCCAGTCCGGACCTTGCTCGGCCAAGTGACGCACGGCTTCGAGCAGCGCCTTGGCGTCGCCTTCGATCAGCGCATGCAGCACGTCATAGACCTGACCGTGATCCAGCGTGCCGAGCATCGCGCGCACGTCGGTAGCGAGCACTTTGCCTTCACCGAACGCGATGGCCTGATCGGTCAGACTCATGGCGTCACGCATCGAGCCGTCAGCAGCGCGACCAAGCAGCCACAGTGCATCGTCTTCGAACGGTACGTTTTCTGCGGTCAGCACGTGGGTCAAATGCTCGACCACACGCTCCGGCGTCATGTTTTTCAGGGAGAACTGCAGGCAACGCGAAAGAATCGTTGCCGGAAGTTTCTGCGGATCGGTGGTCGCCAGGATGAACTTGACGTAGGGCGGCGGCTCTTCGAGGGTTTTCAACAGCGCATTGAAGGAATGGCTGGAAAGCATGTGCACTTCGTCGATCAGGTAGACCTTGAAGCGCCCACGACTTGGCGCGTACTGCACGTTATCAAGCAGTTCGCGGGTGTCTTCGACTTTGGTGCGGCTGGCGGCGTCGATCTCGATCAGGTCGACAAAACGGCCTTCATCGATCTCGCGGCACACCGAGCACTCGCCGCAGGGACTGGAGGTGATGCCTGTCTCGCAGTTCAGGCACTTGGCAATGATCCGCGCGATGGTGGTCTTGCCGACCCCGCGCGTCCCGGTGAACAGGTAGGCGTGGTGCAGCCGTTGGCTGTCCAAGGCATTGATCAGAGCCTTGAGCACATGGGTCTGGCCGACCATTTCGCGGAACGAGCGTGGACGCCATTTACGTGCAAGAACCTGATAACTCATCGAAAACCGTCGCAGCGAAGGAAGCAGAAGCGGCTAATGCTAGCGGAGCAAGGGCAAAATTGCATCCGGTGTCCTCGTCTAATATGGCTAAGCTGCATCAGCAGAGGCTTTTATCGGCTCGGGATGGGGAATTACCGGAGCGTCTATGCGGTGGGCCGTGGCGGCATTGCTGGGTATCAGCCTCAACGCGATGGCAGCGCAAGCGCCGTTGCGCTTCGCCGTGCCGGACAGTTGGGCGATGCCGATGGTGCAACTGCAAGGCGGCAGACCGACCCAGGGGATCCTGCATGACGTCCTGCTCAGCCTGGCGACCCAGGTTGGCGCGCCAGCGCAATTCGTCGTCCTGCCGCGCGCGCGGGTACAGAGCGCCATGGAGCACGGCGACATCGACGTGCGCTGCTATGCCGCACAGTCGTGGCTGCCGAATCAGTCCGGCGATTACATCTGGAGCGTGCCGTTGTGGTTTCAGCGCGACCTGCTGGTCAGCCGCAAGGAACAACCGGCGCAAATCAATCCCGCCCAGTTGCCGCGCCAGGCCATCGGCACCGTCCTCGGTTACAGCTACCCTACCCTGCAACCGCTGTTTGACGCCGACCAGTTGCAACGCGAAGACGCGCGCAATCAGGAACAGGTACTGGAAAAGCTGCTGGCCGGGCGATACCGCTATGCGGTGAGCAATCAGTGGACGCTGGACTGGATCAATCAGCGCCTGTTGCCAGAGCAGCAGCTGCAAGGGGTCGCGGTGCTGCAGGAACAGAGTATCGGCTGCTATGTGAGGAACGACCCGAAGGTGCCGGTGCAGCGGATCCTGCGCACGTTGCTGCGGATGAAAATGTCCGGCGAGATCGACGACATAATCCGGTTGTACACCGGCGCCTCTTCAACCACACCCTAACCGCCTGTGGGAGCGAGCCTGCTCGCGAAAGCGGTATGTCAGGCGACACAGTTATTGAACACGCCAACGCCTTCGCGAGCAGGCTCGCTCCCACAGGGTTGGCCGGGTCAATAACCGTGCGATTCGCGGAATTTCGGCTCGCGGCTGTGGTGATAATCGATCCACTCGACCACGTCGTAAGGCAGATAGAGCTGCTGCCGGGCACGGGACACGGCGATGTACACCGCGCAGATGCGCTGATCGAACTCGTAGGCATCCTTGAATTTCTCGTTACTGAGCAACGTCCGGGTCAACAGCACGCGCCTGAACTCCATGCCGCCAGCCCGCTCGGCCATCATCAACAGACAGGCCTTGCCCGGCTCGATGATCTTTTGGCTCAGTCGCGTCAGGTCGGCAATCATGAAGCCGTTTTGCAACTGCGCCTCGATCCACAAGAAAGCTTCATCGAACTGGTTGGCGGCGCGCACCTGCTGCCAATCAGCCATGTCGCTGAAATACGGGTGCGGTCCTTTCTCGCTGGACCCGGCGTTGTAGAAATCGCGGCGGAACAGCTCGATGGCGGTGGTCATGAAATGCTTGATGTCGTCCTGCGCTTCCCGGTCGGGGAAACTGAAGGCGCAACTGGAGTCGTGCAGATGGATGGCCCACATCATCGTGTCCCACGGTGAAGCGGTCAGCACCACGCAACCTTCGGGCGGCACGAAAGCTTGCGGGTAGTACTCGATATCGACGTCGGCGTGACGAGCGCCTTCGAACGGCACTTTGCTCTTGTGCGTATGGCGCGAGATCAGCGGATTGACCAGGCGCTCGACATTGCGCCCCGAGCGCACCGAATAGCAGATATCGCTCTGACGAACTTCACGCTTGCGCTTGGGCGCCTCGCCCGTGGCCTGCTGATACTCATCGCCGAGGGTGATCAGCACCTGCTGCCCGCGCTCGATGATTTGCAGCAACGACGCCGGCACATCCTGGCTTTCGTCGATGATCACATGGGTGTAGCGCGGCGGGACGCGGCAACCGGCAAGACTGGCGCGTTTGATCATCAGCAACGTGGGAAAACCGCTCTGGCTGGCCCAGGCCGGATTGGCTTCCAGATACACCCACAGGCGACTGGAATATTCCAGCAGCGCCTGCGAGTCAGCGCCGGTCAAGGGCTGCTGAAAATGCGGCAGGTGCCTGGCGGACAACGTGTGATCTCTGGAGGCGCAGTACAGCTTGAGCACGCGCAGACAAACCTCAAGGGTGCCCGGCCCGTCGTGGTGGCGAAAGCCGAAGATATTCAGTTCCTGCGCCAGCGCCTGTTTGCTCGGGAGACGCGTCGGCGTCCTGGCCATAGGCAACCGGGGACCAAGCAGCTGAGCCTGGGCGAAATCGAAAAAGGTCTGGCCGATTTCCGTGTCGTGGACCTGAACGATGTGCTTGCGCAGCGTCGCCAGTTTCGCCGGGGTGCGCGCCAGTACCAGAGTGCGTTTCGAGCGCAGGCACTCGATCAGCGCGCTGAGCATGTAGCTCTTGCCGATGCCCGCATAACCCTGCACGTGCAGGTCTTCGTCGAGGTTGGCACGGAAGGTTCGCAGCAGTTTGTCCTGCGCCGCGCTTAACCAGTGTTCACGCTCGCGTGGCGTGACCATTTGCTGGCGAAACGGGTTGTTCTGTTGCTGATGGCGGATCTTGTAGTCCACATCCCACTGCCCGCCGGGCAACAGAAATGCCTGCGCGGCGACTTCATCGGCCATGAGAAAGCGCAGGTTCAGGCCTTTGAGCGCATTGAGGCCGAAATACAATTTGCGCGAATCGAACAGACGCCGCGCCTCTGCAAGCAGTCCCGCCGATCCGGTGCGCCGAGAGGTGACAGACCAGTCAATGAGTCTGGCGAGGATCTTCTCCGCTGCGCTGGCGCTCAAATCCTGTTCCGTGGCCTGGGCGAGGTTCTGGATGACCAGCACCGCCGCCAGTTCCGGGTCGCTCAGGCTGGCCAGTGTCGCGTCACCCTCGGGCTGCAACAGCGCCGTACACGCATCATGGGTGATGGGCAGAAATACCGGGGTGGCCAAATCAAAATGTTCCGGGTGCATACAACCTCGCCGCCTGGGCTTTAATACAACACCAGATCAGTCCTGGTCATTCTCGTCGTGCATTTCATGGGACTGCGGCAAGTTTCTCTCACGGCTGGCCTCGGGGCCGATCCGCAGTTCGAAGGAGTAGCCGCCGAGCGTGCCGGACATGCCACGTCGTTCAGTGCCGCTGGCCATCGCCCCCGCATCGATCTGCGCCTGCACCTCGTAGAGCGCCATTTCCAGCAGTTTGCGCAGGTGTTCAGGGTTTTGCGCGCTGGCGTGCAGTTGCAGGTCGTACTGGCCGGCCACCGATTCAGTGATGACGGGCTGGTCCTGCACCGCGAGCGGCTGCGCAGTTTCTTCAGCCGCGTTGAACACGGTCGAAGCCGCCAGAATCGCGGCGTGCTCCTCATCCATCAGGTCGAGCACTCGCGACAACTCCAGCGTGCGCTCGGGCTGATCCTGCATCTGCGCTTTGACTTCCAGACGCCGCATCTGCCATTCGCGCAGTTTTTCACGAGTCAGATCGTCGATTTCACCCACTTGCCTTACCTCTCAATGCCAGGCGAGGGAGTATGCCACTGTTCGCGGTCGACAGCCGCACGGGCACCGGGACGCTGCGCTGCTGATCCGCGCGTTTCTGATGGCGGATCAACGCCACTAGCCAAATCGCAGGCATAAAAAAACCGCAGTGGGCGAAACCCATGCAGTTCTCTTTGAATTCTCGGTAGGTTCGTTAAGGTGGTGCCCCCACCAGCCACACCCCGGCACACAATGTTCCCGCTGTGGCTGCTTCCTTCCGGATCTGACCAGGTTCACGGGTAATCGTTGCGGGGGGACCGATGGGGTCACCATAACGACGCTTGCCTGTCGGCGAGCCGCGCCATTGTACCTGTCTGAGATGAACTTACAACCGTTGGTTGCAGATAAAAAACCTGAACGGCTTCAAGGACATAAACATCACCGCCTGCGACACCTACAAGGCCAGCACCTCATCCGCCCTGCCGCCCGCCTGCTGGATCACCAGATGAATGAAGTGCAGCTTGGCGATTGCCGCTGCCGGCAGTACGAACGGATAGAAATCCGGCTGGCCCATGCTGCGCGACAGTTCGTTGAGCATGCCGGCCAGTTCGATCCACGCATTGACGAATGACAGGAAAGCGCCACCGCCGGGATGCTCGGGGTCGTACAGGGTGCTAGTCGGAAACGGCTGATAGTCGAAGTCCATTTCCCGCGCGCTCATGCCGAAGCCCAGCGCCGTGTCGACCGCATCCATCATGTGCAGGTAATGCGCCCAGGTTTCCGCCCAGTCTTCCCACGGGTGCATGGTCGCGTAGGCACTGACGTAGTGCTGCGGCCAGTCCAGCGGTGCGCCTTGCTGGTAATGCCGGTCCAGCGCCTCGGCGTAACTGGTGCGTTCGTCGCCGAACAGATTGCGGAACGCGACCAGCCAAGGGCCGTTGGCGATGAGGCGATCCCAGTAGTAGTGGCCGACCTCATGGCGAAAATGCCCGAGCAGCGTGCGGTAAGGTTCGTGCATCGCTGCCCTGACCTGCTCACGGTGAGCGTCGTCGGCCTCTTTGATGTCGAGGGTGATCAGGCCATTGGCGTGGCCGGTCATCGGCGCGTTGCCTTCCAGGTCGACACCGATGAAGTCGAACGCCAGCCCGGTTTCTTCATCCGTGGTTTTCGGGATGACCGGCAAGCTGAGGGTAATCAGTTGCGCGACCAGTCGACGCTTGGCGATTTCGACTTTGCGCCAGCGCTCGGGATTTTCCGCGACGGAAAGGTCGGGAATGGTGCGGTTGAGGCTGCAAGCGATGCACAAGGTGTCGTGATCATTGGCCGGCAGCAGCCAATTGCACGCGGCGGGCATGTCGAGGTTGGCGCAGCGGCGGAACAGGCCGGCGTCGGGATCGGCGTCGAGCGTCCAGGTGCCCTCTTCCGGCCCCGGCTGCAGCGAGGTCAGGCGACTTTCTTCAGGTTGATAGCCGAGCAAGGCGTTACAGGCCAGGCACTGACTGTTGCGAAAGAACAGCGACTGGCCGCAACGGCACGGCCAGACTTTGCTGTTGCGCGAGGATCCGGCCACGAACGGCGCGATGATGCGGGAACTGAGCTGCTCGAAAAAGCGGTGCATGGCGATCTCTCCCTGGGACTGGCCAAGACTAGATCATCCTGAAGACAACATCGTTCCCGAATATAGCCCGCTCCTGAGTGACACCGCCGTTGTGGCGAGGGGATTTATCCCCGCTCGACTGCGCAGCAGTCGCAAAAAAACCGTATACGCGATACAGATGAAATGATCGGCCGCAGGGTTTTGGGGTCGCTGCGCAACCCAGCGGGGATAAATCCCCTCGCCACGGGTGTCGCCGGACAGGGATAAAACCCCTCGCCACAGGTGCCCATCCGGAGAGGGATAAATCCCCTCGCCACAGGTGTGCATCCGGTCAGACAGCGACGCCGTGGGTTTTGAGGAAGGCGATAAACGCTTCTTCGTCCATGACCTTCACCCCCAGTTCGTTGGCCTTGGTCAGTTTCGAGCCGGCACCCGGCCCTGCGACCACGCAATGGGTTTTCGCCGAGACGGAACCGGCGACCTTGGCACCAAGGCTTTCCAGATGATCCTTGGCCACATCCCGGCTCATCAACTCGACCTTGCCGGTCAGCACCCAGGTTTCGCCGGACAGCGGCAGACCTTCGACGACTTTTTTCTCGCTCTGCCAATGCATGCCGAAATCGCGCAGCTGCTGCTCGGCCCGCTCGGCCAGCTGCCGATGCTCAGGCGAGGCGAAGAACTCGCGCACCGAGTTGGCCTGCTTCTCCGGCAATGCCTGACGCATGTCCAGCCAGTCAGCGTTCATTACCGCTTCCAGCGAAACGAAGCGATCGGCGAGTTTCTGCGCACCACCGGGGCCGACGAAGGGAATGTGCAGTTTGTCGAGCAAGCCGCCCAGGGTGGTACTGGCGGCGAATTCGGCGCCCAACTCGCCTTGATCCTGAATCTGCAACCCATGGCCGAGCAATTCGCTGATGACCTGCTGGTTGTGCGCATCCTCAAAGAAACTGTGAATCTCGTGCGCCACTTCCAGGCCGACATCCGGCAGGTAGGTCAGCACATGCGGCAAGGCCTGTTGCACGCGCTCCAGCGAACCCAGCGAGCGCGCCAGCACCTTCGCCGTCTCTTCGCCGACATCGGGAATGCCGAGGGCGTAGATGAAACGTGCCAGGCTCGGTTGCTTGCTGTCTTCGATGGCTTTGAGAAGCTTGTTGCTCGATACCTCGGCAAAGCCTTCCAGATCGACGATGTCGTCGAACTTCAGCGCATACAGATCGGCCGGCGAGCTGACCAGGCCTTCGTCGACCAGCTGCTCGACGCTCTTGTCGCCCAAGCCTTCGATGTCCATGGCCCGGCGCGAGACGAAGTGAATGATCGCCTGCTTCAATTGCGCGCCACAGGCCAGTCGGCCGACGCAGCGATACACCGCACCTTCGCTGAAGGTTTCCTTGCCCTTGCTGCGCTTGACCAGTTGCGTGCGTTCAACGTGGGAGCCGCACACCGGGCAGCTTTCAGGAATGGCCACCGGGCGCGCGTCATCGGGGCGACGCTCGGTGACTACCTGCACCACTTGCGGAATCACATCACCGGCGCGGCGGATGATCACCGTGTCGCCGATCATCAGGCCCAGCCGCGCGACTTCGTCCATGTTGTGCAATGTGGCGTTGGCCACGGTGACGCCGGCGACCTTCACCGGTTTCAAACGCGCCACCGGAGTCACCGCACCGGTGCGGCCGACCTGGAATTCCACGTCGAGCAGCTCGGTAAGTTCTTCCATCGCCGGGAATTTGTGCGCGATCGCCCAGCGCGGCTCGCGGGCGCGGAAGCCCAGTTCACGCTGGTCGGCGATGCTGTTGACCTTGAACACCACACCATCGATTTCATAGGCCAGCGAGTTACGGCGCTCGCCGATGTCGCGGTAATACTCCAGGCACTCGTCGATACCCTTGGCCAGCTTCAGTTCGTGACTGATCGGCATGCCCCACTTCTGCAACTGCTTGAGGTTACCGATGTGGGTGTCGGCGATATCGTGAGACACCTGACCGATGCCATAGCAGCAGAATTCCAGCGGACGATTGGCGGTGATCTTCGAATCGAGCTGGCGCAGGCTGCCTGCTGCCGCGTTGCGCGGGTTGGCGAAGGTCTTGCCGCCGATTTCCAGTTGCGAAGCATTGAGGCGCTCGAAACCGGCCTTGGACATGAACACTTCACCGCGCACTTCCAGCGTCGCCGGCCAGCCTTCGCCATGCAGCTTCAGCGGAATATTGCGCACGGTACGCACGTTGACGCTGATGTCTTCGCCCGTGGTGCCATCGCCCCGGGTGGCGCCGCGCACCAGCAGACCATCCTGATACAGCAGGCTGACCGCCAGGCCATCGAGCTTCGGCTCGCAGCTGTATTCCACCGCCGCGCCGCCACCAAACAGATCGCCGGCCGGCACGTCGAGGCCTTCGTTGACGCGGCGATCGAACTCGCGCATGTCGGATTCTTCGAAAGCGTTGCCGAGGCTGAGCATCGGAATTTCGTGACGCACCTGAGTGAACGCGGTCAACGCCATGCTGCCGACGCGCTGGGTCGGCGAATCGCTGGTGATCAGTTCCGGGTTGGCCGCTTCCAGCGCCTTGAGCTCGTGGAACAAGCGGTCGTACTCGGCATCGGGAATGCTCGGCTCGTCGAGAACGTGATAGCGATAGTTGTGCTGATCCAGCTCAGCGCGCAGCTCTAGAATGCGGGTTTTGGCGGCGGTCATGGGTGTTCTCTCATAAAGCAAAAGAGCAGCCGAGGCTGCTCCAGTTTTATTCCATTATCGGCGGCGGTGCCAGAAGATCGCAGCCTCGTTGCACTCGTCAGCTCCTACAGTATCGCGATCCTCTGTAGGAGCTGCCGAAGGCTGCGATCTTTTGATTTGGCCTTAGCGCTTCTGGGTCAGGGCACGGCGTTCGAATTCGACGATGCGCTGACGGTAATGCTCGATGGTCTGCGCAGTCAGTACGCTGCGCTGATCGTCTTTCAGTTCGCCGTTCAGTTCCTGGGACAGCTTGCGGGCTGCCGCGACCATCACGTCGAAAGCCTGCTTCGGATGACGCGGGCCTGGCAGACCGAGGAAGAAGCTCACCGCCGGAGTGCTGAAGTGGTCGATGTCATCCAGATCAAAGATGCCCGGCTTGACCGCATTGGCCATGGAAAACAGCACTTCGCCGTTGCCGGCCATGCTTTCGTGACGGTGGAAGATGTCCATCTCGCCGAAACGCAGGCCACTTTCGAGAATGTTCTGCAGCAGCGCAGGGCCTTTGAAGCCGGCCGGGTCGCGGCAGATCACGCTGATCACCAGGACTTCTTCGGCTTGCGGCTGATCTTTTTCCGCCACGGCCGCTGCAGGCTTGCTGTCTTCGGCGAAATCGTCATCGCGGCTGCTGAAGCTCGGGCCGCCGTCCAGATCGAGGTCGAGGTTCAAGTCGCCCTGCGCCGGACCGTTGCTGCCGCGCTTGCCACGTTTCGAACCGGATTCACGCGGCTCGCGGGCTTCGCGGTTGGGCATGCTCACCGACGGCAGATCGTGCTCGTCCAGTTGCGGCTCTTTGTGCGTATCCAGGACGCGGGCCGGGCCCAACAGCTCGGCGCTGGTGTCCTCGTCCGGCAGATTGGACAGGCTCCGGTCGAGACGGAATTTCAGCTTTCCCTTGCCGCCGCGCATACGGCGCCAGCCATCGAAAAGAATACCGGCTATCACAATGATGCCG
>Ga0308168_1000765_pt1 | contig 34703 bp, 30 predicted proteins | sample PhyCR2_FD_202133 | JGI IMG/M metagenome (GOLD analysis project Ga0308168, IMG submission 202133) | Phyllosphere microbial communities from UC Gill Tract Community Farm, Albany, California, United States - DLSLRC.R2 | ecosystem: Host-associated > Plants > Phyllosphere > Unclassified | place: USA...
CTGGCAGCTTTAATACTCTCTAAGCGTGGAGGATACAATGCGACATCCATTAGTTATGGGTAACTGGAAACTGAACGGCAACAAACACATGGTCAACGAGCTGATCGCCGGTCTGCGTACCGAGTTAAGCGGTGTTGATGGTTGTGGTGTGGCGATTGCTCCGCCTGTTATGTATCTGGATCAGGCGAAACATGCCATTTCCGGTAGCCATATCGCACTGGGTGCGCAGAACGTTGACGTTAACCTGTCTGGCGCTTTCACCGGTGAAGTCTCTGCCGACATGCTGAAAGATCTGGGCGCGCAATACATCATCATCGGCCACTCTGAGCGTCGTACTTATCACGCTGAGAGCGATGAGCTGATCGCGAAAAAATTCGCTGTGCTGAAAGCAGCCGGTCTGATCCCTGTACTGTGCATCGGCGAAACAGATGCAGAAAACGAAGCGGGCAAAACCGAAGAAGTCTGTGCACGTCAGATCGATGCCGTGCTGAACACCCTTGGCGCTGACGCGTTCAACGGCGTGGTTGTCGCTTACGAACCTGTATGGGCTATCGGTACTGGCAAATCAGCCACCCCGGCCCAGGCTCAGGCCGTTCACAAATTCATTCGTGACCATATCGCGAAGAAGGATGCTGCGGTGGCCGCTCAGGTCATCATCCAGTACGGCGGTTCTGTGAACGATAAAAATGCGGCAGAGCTGTTTGCTCAGCCAGACATCGACGGTGCCCTCGTGGGCGGCGCATCACTGAAAGCGGATGCTTTCGCGGTGATCGTTAAAGCTGCTGCTGCAGCGAAAAAAGCCTGATGATGCCTCCTGCCCCTCCCCGGGGCAGGATTTAACCGAATGTCCCGACCAACGCTTTCAGCTGTTGCGCACACGCCTCAAACCCTTCACGTGGCATATTCGTCACACTCAGTACCAGCCCATAACGACGACGCCCCTCATCCTGATACCACACCGACAGCGGTGTTGGCGCCATGCCAAACGCCAGTGCTTCCTGCGCGATGCGCGTATCCTGGCATCCCTCCGGCAGCGCAATGATCACCGCCAGTGCCGCACGCGTTGCCTGCGGGAACAGCGGTTGCAGTGCTGCCAGCAGCGCCACCAGCCGTTCGTTGTACAGCCGCTTCATCCGGCGTAAATGACGCATAAAGTGGCCTTCGTGCAAAAATTCAGCCACCGCGTTGTGCAGCACAAAGGACGAGGCGGGTGCCAGCAGCGCGGCTGCCTCAGCAAAATGTGCCACCTGTGATGCCGGAACAACCAGATAGCCCAGACGCAACGACGGGCTGAGGTTTTTACTGAAGGTACCAATATGCAGCACGCGCCCCTCATCCAGCGCAGCCAGTGCCGGGGCCGCCCGCCCTTCCAACTGCAACTCACCAAGATAGTCATCTTCAATAATCCAGCTTGCCTGGCGTTCCGCCCACGCCAGCAGCGCCGCTCGCCGTTCCAACGACAGCGTCATACCTAACGGGGCCTGCTGACCCGGCGTAACCAACACCGCAGCGGCATCTGCCGCCAGCCGTATTCCTTCCGCCACGCACAGTCCTTGCTCATCCACGGCAACGGGAACGGCTTCGACACCGGCAAGCGTTAGCGCTTTACGGGCCAGCAGATAACCGGGGTCTTCTGTCCATACCGACTTGCCACGCAAACCCAGCGCCAGGCAGATCAGCCCCAGCGCCCCGGCATAACCATTGGTGATCATCACCTGCGAAGCCTGACAACGTATGCCGCGAGCCATCGACAGATAGCTGACCAGTTGTTCCCGCAGTGCCAGGCTGCCACGAGGATCGGAATAGCCGATCGGTTTACTCACCATTTCCCGGGCATGACGCGTGAGAATGCGCGACCAGACCTTGGCAGGAAAGGCATCGTTGGCAGGCACGCCCATCTGAAACGTCAGCGGCGGACGATCGAAAGCGTGGATAACCGCCGCCAGCGGTGCCATCACTGCCGTATCCGACAGCAGATTTTTTCCCGGTGAGTGGTGAACCTCGCTCACCCAGGTGCCCGCCGATCCTTTCGCCACCAGCCGCTGACTGTCGACCAGCATGTCATACGCTGTGCGTACCGTGCCACGTGCCACACCAAGCTGTGCGGCCAGATCGCGGCAGGAGGGGACGCGCGATCCGGGCTTCAGACGCCCTTCATCAATCGCCTGCGTGATCCCCTGACGGATCTGCTCACTCAGCGAGTGGCCCGTATCGCGCCGCAGCAGAATATCGGGAACGGATGGACCATTATTTTTATGAATTCCTGGCACTTTTAGCTGCCCATAAAACAGATGAGAATAGCGCCCTACCCAGATAAAAGGACAAGGCAATGAGCGAACGTATCAACTTCTACACCACTTCACCCGCGGGTATGAAAGCACTGGCAGGTGTCTCAGGCTATGTCACGCAAAGCGGTTTGCCACACGATATTATTGAGCTGGCCTTCCTGCGCGTCTCTGAGATCAACGGCTGTGCTTACTGTATCGACATGCACACCAAAGCGTTACATAAAGCGGGCCTGCCGTGGGACAAAATTGTGCTCACCAAAGTCTGGCGCGAAGCGGGTAACTGGTTCTCCCCACGTGAACAGGCGGCGCTGGCCTGGGCAGAATCATTGACGCTGATTGCACAGACCCACGCGCCGGACGCGGTTTTTGCTCAGGTGCAAGCGGAATTTAGTGACAAAGAGATCACCGACCTCACGATCACCATTGGTTTAATGAATGCTTACAACCGACTGGCGATCGCCCTGCGTAAATTGCCGGACAGTGCTCCTCGCTCTTAACTTCATTCTGTTCAAATAGTTACCCCTCATTATCCTGTGGGATATCCTTCGCCCTGGCGGGCCGTTCAACGGCCCGTATCAATGTTGCTTATTTTTTAACGCTCATCATTCTCATTTTTAATCTTTAAACACTTTTTTAATTACCCCGTAACAATGCTATATTTCTGACGCTTTTGAACAGCGATTAAACACTTTAAATTCATGTGGATTTTCGCTGTCAGCAATCCAGAAAGGGCGAAGCAGTCAGACGGGTTCCAGAAGGCCTGCCACTGCTTCTCTACTTAACATGTTGATTTCCTTCAACACGGAGATGTCGTCTCATGCGCAAACTGGCAGTAGAGAAGCACGTCGATGTATTACTGATCGGGGGTGGCGTGATGAGCGCAACACTCGGTACCTACCTGCAAGAGCTGGAGCCAGAATGGCGCATCGGCATGGTAGAGCGTCTGGATGGTGTAGCCGAAGAGAGCTCAAACGGCTGGAATAATGCCGGTACCGGCCATTCCGCTCTGATGGAGCTGAACTACACCCCTGAGAACGCAGACGGTTCTGTCGATATCAAAAAAGCGGTGGAAATTAACGAGGCCTTCCAGGTTTCCCGTCGCTTCTGGGCACACCAGGTGCAGCGTAATGTCCTGCGCGATCCCCGCAGCTTTGTCACCAGCGTCTCGCATATGAGTTTCGTCTGGGGCGAAGAGAACGTCGATTTCCTGAAAAAGCGCTTTAGCGCCTTGCAACAGAGCACTCTGTTTCGCGGGATGGAGTTCTCTGAAGACCCGGATCAGATTAAAGAGTGGGTGCCACTGGTGATGGAAGGTCGTGACAGCGCGCAGAAAGTCGCGGCGACCCGTATTCCGACCGGAACCGATGTGAATTTCGGTGAAATCACCCGCCAGTTAGTGGCATCGCTACAGCAGAGCAAAAATTTTGAGCGTCAGACCAGCCACGAAGTGCGTACGATTAAACGCAATGACGATGGCACCTGGAGCATCACCGTATCCGACCTGAAGAATAACGATGAGAAAACAATCATCAGGGCGAAATACGTGTTTATCGGTGCCGGTGGGGCAGCGCTGACGCTGTTGCAGGAGTCCGGTATTCCGGAAGCGAAAAACTATGCCGGTTTCCCGGTCGGTGGTGAGTTCCTCGTGACCGACAACCCGGAAGTGGTGAAGCGTCATCAGTCTAAGGTGTATGGCAAAGCGTCGGTGGGTGCCCCGCCGATGTCTGTACCGCATCTTGACTCCCGCACGTTGGATGGCAAGCAAGTGCTGTTGTTCGGGCCGTTCGCCACGTTCTCCACCAAGTTCCTGAAACAGGGTTCACTGTGGGATATGTTCGGTTCCATCACGCCATCCAACCTGATGCCGATGGTACGCGTTGGCCTGGATAACTTTGACCTGGTGAAATATCTGGTCGGTCAGGTGATGCTGAACGAAGATGACCGCATCAACGCCGTACGCGAATACTTCCCGGACGCCCAAAAAGCCGACTGGCGCCTGGTGAAAGCCGGCCAGCGCGTGCAGATCATTCAGAAGGATGCCAACAAAGGCGGCGTGCTGAAGCTGGGGACGGAAGTGGTCACCTCACAGGATGGCACGATTTCGGCACTGCTGGGTGCCTCTCCGGGCGCCTCTACGGCGGCACCGATTATGCTGGACCTGATGAGCAAAGTGTTCAAAGACCAGATGGCATCGCCGGAATGGCAGAGCAAGCTGAAGGCGATCATTCCTTTCTACGGTCAGAAACTGAATGGCAATGTCGCAGCCACCGAGCGTGAACTGGCCGAAACCAGCCGTATTCTGCAGCTGGATTACACGCCAATGAACCCGGCCGCGAATGACGAACCCGATGTTGCAGTGGATTCCGTGGTCGGCAAGTAGTCGCTGTAACGGGCGCGGCACGCTGCGCCCCTACAGCGTTTTGCGATCCCTGCACCTCGTCAAGGCCTGCCGCGCTTTTACGATCCCTTGTAGGGGCCTGGCATGCCTGGCCCACCGCCCCTTGTCGTTATGACAGCTGGAATGCCTCCACCAGCATCCACACCGTTGTGACCAGCAATGACAGCGCCATCACGCCGTTAAACAGCTGAAGTTTCCACGCCACCTGCAAATGTTTTCCCAGCCGATCGCCCATCATTGCCCAGATCAGAATGCACGGCAGGTTCAGCGCCATAAAACTCAGCATCACCGTCAGAATCGTACTGTTCACGGTGTACATCAGCGCCACGTTGATCGCCATCAGCCAGGCTTTAGGATTCACGGCCTGGAACAATGCCCCACCGACAAACGTCATTGGCCGCGCTTTCTCACGTAACTCCGGCGCACCAGAGCGGAAGATCTTCCACGACAGCCACAGCAGGTAGATACAGCCGAGCAGAGTCAACGGCAGACGTATCGCGCCCATCCATTGCAGTAATACCTCAAGCATCGCCCCCGCCAGCGCCGTCTGTAATCCGCAGCCGACCAGAATGCCGCTGACCATCGGCAGTGTACGGCGTATGCCAAAGTTCACGCCTGACGTGGCCAGCATCAGATTGTTCGGGCCTGGGGTGATCGACATCACCGTGACGTAGCTGATAAAAGAGGGATCAAGCATGATTTCTGTCCTGCATTCCAAGTGAGAGCATCAGTGTAATCAGCCGTCAGCAATGGTAACAGATGCAGAAACCCGCTATTGTTATGAGTACAATACGTCAAACATAGTCACTGTACCCACAGGTTGAGGAGCACATTGTGTCCATCGTTGAACCGCCGATCACGTTGTACCATCAGCTGGCAGAAACGCTGGCGGAGGCCATCCATCAGGGTACCTTTATGCCCGGCAGCCGCCTGCCCGCTATTCGCCGCTGTGCCAGCAACCATCAGGTCAGCGTCAACACCGTGCTCACCGCCTATGGCATCCTGGAAGATCGTGGGCTGATTGAAGCTCGCCCGCAGTCGGGTTACTACGTGCGCGACACGCTGCCTTCGCTGGCCCGTCCGTCTTTTCAGCGTACCAGCGTACGTTCCCCCAGCAGCGAAAAGCTCGATCTGATTGATGCGGTGTTCGCCGCACAGAACCACAGTGACTACACCAATATCTCGCTGGCCTGTCCCCAGAGCGGGGATTTTTTCCCGACAGGGAAAATCAGCCGCATTATTGCCTCGCTTCTGCGCAGGGAACCCGAACTCATTGGCCGCTATGCGCTTCCTCCCGGCAGCCTGCGTCTGAGACGTGAAATCGCCCGCCGCTCCATGGAACTGGGCATCACCCTGAGCGCCGAAGACATCACCCTGACGCATGGCTGTATGGAAGCGCTGCAACTCGGGCTACGTGCCGTCACACAGCCTGGCGACTGCGTCGGCGTGGAAACACCCACCTATTTCTATCTGTTCCCGTTGCTGGCCAGCCTCGGTCTGAAAGTGGTGGAAATCCCAACGGACCCTCAGTACGGGTTGTCGCTGGATGCACTGGAGCTGTTGTTACAGGAAAAACGTATCCAGGCGCTGATCGCCATGCCAAATGCGCAGAACCCGTTGGGCAGTAGCATGACGCTGGATGGCAAAAAACGGCTGGCACGGCTGGTCAACCACTATCAGGTGCCGCTGCTGGAAGACGGGCTGTACGCTGAACTGCAATTCTGCTGGCCGCTGACGCCCGCAGTAAAAGCCTTCGATGACGGCGGCTGGGTGATGTACTGCACCAGTTTTACCAAAACGGTTGCCCCCGACTTCCACCTTGGCTGGATTGCCGCCGGGCGTTTCAGCCAGCAGCTTGCGCGGCTGAAAGCCGTCTCTTCACTGGCCGAGTCTCGCCTGCTGTCGGAAGCGCTGGGGCATTTTCTCGAGTCAGGTGGCTACGACCATCATCTGCGCTCACTGCGCCGTCGTTACGCCGCGCAGCTGGAAGAGGCCCGCGGTATTATCGCCCGCCATTTTCCTCAGGGAACGCGCGCCACACGCCCGAGCGGTGGCTTTGTCTTCTGGGTGGAGCTGCCGGGCAATGTCGACAGCGTTGAGCTGTTCCACCGTCTGTTGCAGGAGAAGATTTGCCTGACGCCGGGGGCACTCTATACGCTCTCCGAACGCTGCAACAATGCATTGCGCCTCTCCTGCTGTTATCCCTTTGATGAACGCTATACCTGGGCGCTGAAACGTACGGGCGCGCTGGCGTGTGAAATGAGTGGTATTGCGGCGGGAATGTAACGGCGTGGTGAAACGCAACAGCGGGTCGACCGGAAAAAGTCGACCCGTACGGGTTATGGCGTGCCGTTACGGCCCCAGGTGGCGTAACCCTTACGCGCCGTCAGGCGCTCATAGTAGGCACGCACCGCAGGCAGATTAGCGTGATCGAGCGGTGTCTCATACCAACGGTTCACAGACAAGCCTATCGGTATATCAGCCAGCGAGAATGTCTGCCCGGCCACATACGCACCCGTGCGCTCCAGTTGCTGGTTCAGAATACCCATCGTGTAAGCCCAGCCTTTGGAGGCGGCAGCCAGCAGACGCGGGTCCTGATGCGCCGGTGAGTGACGCACCAGTGACATAAACGCATAGCGCCAGGCGGTATTCAGTTCCGTCGCCTGCCAGTCAATCCACTGATCAACGCGGGCACGTGCCTGTGGTGCCGTGGGGTACAGCGCTTCGCCACCGTAAGCATTCGCCAGATAACGAATAATGGTGTTTGACTCCCAGAGAATAAACTCACCGTCCTGAATCACCGGGATCAGCGCATTGGGGTTCATCGCCTTAAATTCGGCCTCCTGCGGTGACTTAAAGCCATCGCCCCACTCTTCGCGGTGAAAATCGATCTCCAACTCATCGCACAGCCAAAGCACTTTTCTGACATTGATAGATGAGGCACGTCCCAGTATTTTCAGCATAAAATCATCACTTTTTTAACCACTGTGGTTTATTAATACCCATAATAGTCGGTACTGACAACCGCCAGGCGGATCGTCAACCAACGGAACCTTCACACTGACAGGAAGAGCTATGACGCAATTACGCCCTTTTAAACAGGTCGATGTATTTACTTCCACCCCGTACAACGGCAACCCGCTCGCGGTGATTATGGATGCCAGTGGTCTGAGTGATGAGCAGATGCAGTCAATCGCCCGCTGGACTAACCTGTCGGAAACCACGTTTGTCCTGCCCCCCACCGATCCGGCCGCCGACTACCGGGTGCGTATTTTCACCCCGGATACCGAGTTCCCGTTTGCAGGCCATCCCACACTGGGCACCGCACATGCGCTGCTGGAGGCGGGCATCACACTTCACCACCCTGGCCAGATTGTGCAGGAGTGTGGGCTGGGCCTGGTGCGGGTCAAGATCAGTGACGACGGCGCGCTGGCCTTTGCTGCCCCGGAAGCAATCCTCACTCCCTTTAACGATGCGCCAATCAGCAGTGCGCTCAACAGCGATCAGCTGGAAACAGAGCTGCCCGTGATGATTGCCGATATGGGGATTCGCTGGCTGCTGGTGCCCATGATGTCAGCCGATGCCGTACTGGCGCTGAAGCCGGATGGGGTGGAGTTTTCTCGCCTGGTGCAGAAAGCCCGGGTCGATGGCGTGATGCCGTTTGGCCCCTTGCCTGGCGGGCAAGAGCAATACGAAGTGCGCGGCCTGCTGATTGAGCAGGGCTCGCTAACCGAAGACCCGGTCACCGGCAGCGCTAACGCGTGCCTGGCGCGTTACTTCCAGGCACGCGGTGTCGAACTGGACTATCGCGTACGCCAGGGAACCGCGATGCAGCGGGCCGGACGCCTCAGCGTACGCTATGCGGCTGACGGCATCTGGATTGGCGGCCAGACCGTCACCGTGATTGACGGCACGGTCCGGGTATAACCCTTTCCCCGAAGAGGCGGACCTTCTGTTTCGGTCCGCCCGCCCCAGAATTACAGGAACATTCCGCCCGAAGCCTCGATACGCTGACCGTTCACCCAGCGGCACTCTTCGCTGAACAACGCGGCAACCGCATGGCCGATATCATCCGGCAACCCGACGCGTCCCAGCGCGGTCTGTGAGGCGACAAACGCATTCATTGCCGCATCATCACGGACTTTTCCGCCACCGAAGTCCGTTTCAATCGCGCCAGGTGCCAGAATATTTACCGCAATACCGCGCACGCTCAGTTCTTTGGCCTGATAACGCGTCAGGACCTCCATGGCCCCTTTCACCGCCGCATAAGCACTGGAGCCCGGCAGGCTGAAGCGTGCCAGACCGCTGGAGACATTCAGGATGCGCCCACCGTCAGCCATCAGCGGCAACAGGGTCTGCGTCAGGAAAAACGGCCCCTTAAAATGAACATTCACCAGATGATCAAACTGCGCTTCCGTGGTGTCGGTGAAAGGGACGTACAAACCCGTACCTGCATTGTTTAATAAATAATCAAAGGTTTCACGCTGCCATACCGTTTTGAGCTGTTGGGCAACCTCAGCGGCAAAAGCGCTGAAGCCCTGGCTGTCCGCCACATCCAGCGGAAGTGCCACCGCACGGGCCCCGAGCGCCTGAATGCGGGCCACAACGGCTTCCGCTTCCTGCTGCTGGCTACGGTACGTCAAAATCACATCAATACCCTTTGCGGCGAGTTTCAGGGCTGAATTCTGGCCTAAACCACGGCTTCCGCCGGTAATCAGTGCTATTTTCTGGCTCATTTTTTTCTCCAGGGGTTGGGCTGTGGACAAAAAAGAGGATATTACCTGTCAGCTGAACTATAAATGTCTTCAGATACGCTTCACTGTTCCATTAATAACAACAATGAGCTCAGCAATGGATAAAATTCACGCAATGCAGATGTTTGTCAGAGTGGCGGAAATGCAGAGTTTTACCAAAGCAGCAGAGAGCCTGGGCCTGCCAAAGGGCAGCCTGTCGCGCCAGATCCTGGCGCTGGAAAACAGTCTCGGTTCACGTCTGCTGCACCGTACCACACGCCGGGTGCAGCTGACTCAGGATGGGCAGGTTTACTTCGAGCGCTGCCGTGATGTGCTGGCCACGCTGGATGAGATGGATTCGCTGTTTCAGCACGACCCCGCGACCCTGAGCGGACGACTGCGGGTCGATATGCCGGTAAGCCTGGCCAGTAACTATCTCATCCCGCTGCTGCCGGATTTTTTACAACATTACCCGGGAATTGAGCTGGAGCTGAGCAGCAGCGATCGGCGAGTGGATGTGATTCGCGAGGGTTTCGACTGCGTGGTGCGCGTTGGCGTACTGGAGGATTCCGGGCTGATTGCGCGTCAGCTCGGCCATCTGCCGTTGATCAACTGTGCCAGCCCGGGCTATCTGGCGCGCTTTGGCACACCGCATACGCTGGAAGCCCTCTCTCAACATGCCATGGTGCATTACAGCCAGCATCTGGGGAGCCAGCCCGACGGGTTTGAATATTACGATGGGAAAACCACCCGGCTGATTAAGACCGGCGGCGTGATGACCGTCAACAGTACTGAAACTTACCGCGCTGCCTGTATCGCCGGGCTGGGAATTATCCAGGTCCCACGGGCAGGGGTATTGCAGGCGTTGAAAGAGAAAAAACTGGTCGAAATCCTGCCACAGTTCCCGGCACGCGCCATGCCCGTCTCCCTGCTCTACCCCCACCGCCGTAACCTGGCACGCAGGGTGCGAGTGTTTATTGAATGGCTCAGTCAGGCCCTTACGCGTTACGTCACCTGACCAGCAGGCTATAATTAGCGGCAGTCTTACCGTCAAACCAGGATAAAGAAGGATTCATGGCAGAGAAACCACAACGTACGACCCGACCCGAAGAGCAGTCCGCAGAGAAGCCGCTTATCAACCTGAAAACCGGCAATCATACGGTAGATAAATCCCTGACGCGGGTATCGCGACTGGTTGAGTGGTTCCGTGCTATTCCAGCAGTGGCGCATTTTATCCGCGCCGGTGAGCGCTTCAACGATCGCCTCGGCAGCCAGTTTGGCGCAGCGATTACCTACTTCTCTTTTCTCTCACTCATCCCGATCCTGATGGTCTCTTTCGCTGGCGTCGGTTTTGTGCTGGCGTCTAACCCTGATCTGCTGGCCAGGTTGATCAATACGATCGTCAGTAATATCAGCGATCCGTCACTGGCCGCCACGCTAAAAAGCACGGTGAACACTGCTATTCAGCAACGAACCACCGTTGGCCTGACGGGCCTGCTGGTAGCACTGTATTCCGGGATTAGCTGGATGGGCAATCTGCGCGAAGCGATACGCGCTCAGTCACGCGATGTCTGGGAGCGCACGCCGCAGGATCAGGAAAAAATCTGGTTTAAATATTCGCGCGATTTTATTTCGCTGACCGGACTGGTGCTGGCGCTGATTATCACGCTATCACTGACGTCGATTGCGGGTGCAGCGCAGGCCGCTATCGTACGTGCACTGGGGCTGGAGGGGATTGAATGGCTGCGGCCGGCCATGACGTTGATTGCTCTGTCGATTTCCATTTTCGCTAATTATTTGCTGTTTCTGTGGATTTTTTGGATCCTGCCGCGCCACAAGCCGCGTAAAAAAGCCCTGTTTCGTGGCACATTGCTGGCAGCAATAGGCTTTGAAGTGATTAAATTTATTATGACGCTGACGCTACCGAAACTGGCCTCTTCCCCATCCGGTGCGGCCTTCGGGTCGGTGTTGGGACTGATGGCATTCTTCTATTTCTTTGCACGCCTGACGCTGTTCTGCGCGGCATGGATTGCCACCGCCCGTTATAAAAATGACCCAGAACCAGTGCAAAAAAACGAAGCGGTGTAGTGTCAAAAGGAGCCGGTTTTACCGGATCCTTTTAATGACTAAGAGCCCATTCCATCAGGCGTAATGGGTTCGGCCAATTTAAAAAAACAGGAACCTGCACGTCATCCGTGAGAATGACATAACCTGTGATAAAAGTGTTACACAAGATAAAATTACGATGTCTTCAGCAATTTACAGGAAGTTAGATAACCACCTGTAAATAAAATAATTAAACCAAAAAATAAAGACCTTACAGAGACAAAAAAAGAGAGACTTATAGAGTTAGCGCCTGGAATTTACCACCAAAAAATAAACAAATTACTCCTAAATACACTCATAATTTAGATTTAACTTAAAAAATAGCTGTAAAAAAAACAAAAAAACAAGAATCACCAATCTACAAAATACACCACCATCTCATAATCCATAACTTCTTTTTAGCAATCAACATGTAATAAAAAAATAACCAGAGTGAAGGCAAAAAAAAATAACACCAATTCATAACCCCCTCGTTTTTATTTATTTATTTTCACAACCACCTATTGCCACAATCGAAATTATCAATTATATAGTTAAGGCAACCCTAAATTACGAACACTCTCAAAGGTCAGTTAATCCAGTTCAGTCATATAAAACCGAGACCCTCTTTTTTTATAAGTCAGTCGTTGGCATAAATTGATTTTAATCAATTAACTATATCAAATCGGAATTGTTAATTTAATAATAAGGATTACGCCATGCCTGTAAAAAATATCGCTGTATGTGGACTAGGATATGTTGGCTTGCCTGTTTCTGTTGCGCTTGCCCGGCATTTCAATGTGATAGGTTTTGACGTAGACAGCAGACGAATAAATTGTTTGCGTGATTTTGACGACTGGACCGGAGAAATTAGTCAAAAGACACTCGCAGAATCGGCATTAAAACTCACAAATAGAGTAGAAGATCTAAAAGATTGCAACTTTTTTGTCGTAGCAGTACCCACTCCGATAGATGATCGGTGTGCACCTGATCTCACCCTGTTAATAGAGGCCTGTCGTCTGATTGGTTCTGTGTTGACACAAGGGAGTACGGTGGTTTTCGAGTCGACGGTATATCCCGGTGCCACAGAGGAAATCTGTGGGCCTGAACTGGAAAAGAGTTCAGGTCTACTTTGCGGTATCGACTTCAAACTGGGTTACAGCCCAGAACGAATCAACCCTGGCGATACAGAGCACCCGTTTGAAAAGATTATCAAGATAGTGTCAGGTCAGGACGAGGACACGCTTGAGCAGGTCGCCAGCGTTTACGAAGCTGTTATTGACGCAGGCGTGTTTCGCGCATCGTCAATCAAGGTAGCCGAGGCGGCCAAAGTGTTAGAAAACACCCAGCGAGATATTAATATCGCGTTGATGAATGAGATGTCAAAGATTTGCTCACTGGTAGAAATAAATACTTACGATGTGTTGAAGGCTGCGGGCACGAAATGGAATTTCATGAATTTCAGACCGGGTTTGGTTGGCGGTCACTGTATTGGTGTAGACCCATATTATCTGACATCGAAAGCTCAACAGTTTGGTTATCATCCCGAAGTTATCCTGGCAGGACGGCATATCAACGATAGTATGGCTGAGCATGTTGCTTCCAGGTTGATTCAGATATTGGCCCATCGCAAGCGTCTGACCTCGTCGACAAATGTCGGTGTTGTTGGCATCACCTTCAAGGAAAACGTGCCGGATATCCGCAATTCAAAAGTCGTCGATCTTTATCATGAGTTGGAACGTTACGGCGTCAATATTCAGGTGAGTGATCCACTGGCTGATCCCGCCCAGACGAAGAGGGAATACGGTGTTACGTTGGTGGCCCCGTCGGAAATGGAAGACCTCGATATGTTGATCCTGGCCGTTCCACATAGTCAGTCGGTGAAACTTGTTTATGAAAGACTGGATGAGATGGTGGCGAAAGGAGGTGTCGTCTGTGACCTGCATTCGGTACTGGAACCCTCCCGGCTGCGATCAGACATTCTCCACTGGACACTTTAATATTTGGTTTAATATGGAAATTATCATATGACGTCACTCATTATTTGCCCTATCGGAACCTGCCGTATCCATCAACCCGTGCGCATTAGCACACAGCACTATCCGATAGTGTTCGAGCATGGGCGTAACTATGGTTATGTGCATACCAGTACCGAAGCATTGCAGCAATTGCGTTTCATGAATGGGGAAAAAAAATTCCCGGACGATGTGCAACCGTTAATTTTTCGGCCCGGCACATCGGCCAGTTTTATATCAACACCCCATACTCCGGCAGATATTTATCTTGTAGAGATTTCATCAAACAAGCTGCATACAGTCGATGGTCAACCGATCCAGTGCAACTACACGTATCGCTATTTCAGTGATTTTTTTGCCAACAGTGAACGCACAAAACTATTCTGGTCGATGGCTGGAGATGACCAGATCGCGAACAGACGTAAAATACTTGAGGATATGCCGGTATTCCAGCGCCTGTCGCTGGATGATCGTGACTTACTTGCGCGTGTCCAACGACGAGCTCTCAGCGATGATGAAATCGCGCGTGATATGGAAGAAATCACACAACTCGTTGGCCGGGATAAACTGGTGTTTATCACCCATGTTAACGCCTGTACGCCAGATAATGCGGTCATTGCACGCCGTAACGCACTGATCAGGTTGGTGCGTGAGACGGCTAAACGTCTAGAGGTCACCTGCTATGACCCAACGCCGTTGATGCGTCGACTCGGGCAGGTCAATGCGCTGGCCAATGACGGGCTGGATTTGGCTCACTATACCGACGTATTCAACGAGCGGCTATGTGAGGACTGGTACAAAGTTTTTATCTTATCGCGTCTAAACGCATCAAGTTTGCATGACTTGATGCCACAGGAAGAAGGCCAGCTTACCGATATCGAAACACTCTGGAATATTGGACATCACCTTGATGCTTCACGGCAATTACATGAGGCTTTGCGCAATCAGCCTGACTTAAATCGTCATCGCATACTGCTTGCGCGCATGCAATATGAACTCGGTGACTACGAAAATACCATCCGCAATCTGCAATCGGTTAAAGAGCTGGACGGAGCGGATGAAAAAAATGTTCTGATGCTAATGCGAGCTTATTTCAGAATGGGGAAATATGGCGAAGCACGCTCCTGCGCACAAGCATTACTGTCGGATGAAACCGTCACGCTGGAAATTATGCGCGTGTGCGCAGTATCGGCGACACATCTTGGTGAGCAAATGGTTGCGCTAGGCGAGTGGAAACAACTGTTCCGTCTGAGCGACGACAAGGCCGAGGCCGCTCACGCAGTATTGAGTCTGCTAGAAGCGATGGCTGACAAAGACGCTGTACTTAACTGGGCTGAAGAAGTGCTGGGTGTGCTACCAACACATGGTCCCTGTTTTGTCGTGTTGTGGAACCAACGTATGGAGCAGGCAGACCGCGCAAGTCTGCTTGAAATGGCCTCCCGGCCCGTAGAATTGAGTGAACAGGAGGCTTTCGATCTGGCACGTCGTGCAGCGACGCAGGGGTTTGCTGTACCCGCTGCGTTAATGACTGCATCGCATGCGTTACCGAATAGCCGTGATTTGGAGATGACGACATGGGTCAAAGATCAGGCTAACCACTGGTTGCAGGAGGGTTTGAGCCAACTCGATAAAGGGGAACTGCTGGAGGCCGCGGATAATATACAGGCACGCGCGCAGCTGCTGCCGGTCAACAATACATTCAGACGTGCACGGCGTTCGCTGGAACAAAAGATGCGTATTGATATGCGCCGTGCCTTCCAGGAAAAGCGCTATGACGATGTTATGGCGATCTCGCTCATCGCTAATCAGACCCTGATGCGTTTTCCTGAACTTGACAGTTTCACGGGGCGTGCTGCGTATGCGCAGGGAGACACGACAACAGCGTTGCAGTACCTGAGACAGGCAGCCAGCGAAGAAGACGCGACGGTAGTCACGAAGCTTTTATTGGCGCGCACAGCAGCACGTAGTGGTGAACATATCGAAGAAGGCATTGATACCTATCAGGAATTGCTGGTAAGCAACCCGGCCGAGGAATGGGTAACCCATGAAGCACAGCGACAGATACCCAGACTGGAGAGTCGCCTGATACGCGTGGCCCGTGACATGTTGACGCAAGGCGAATATGACAGAGCATGGGCGTTAATCGGGCGCGCAGAAAAGGTTGATGCAGATAACCCAGCGGTAGAGCGGGAGAAAAAACGCGTGATTTCGTCACTGTATTCCCGGCTCAAGTTATTGGAACCTGACAATGTGTCCGAACGACTGGAATTAGGCGAAACGATCCTGCGTTTTTCACCTGATGATGCGGTAGGACTGAAAGCAGCAGCAACGGGTGCGATGCGAACCCATCAATTTAACGATGCCCTGCACTATTGGTCACTGTTGAGGACACAAGCCGAAAAACCCGAATTGATTGATGCCAATATAAATAAATGCCATCTGTGGATTGAGAGGGCCAGGCGTAAAAAGCAGTCAGACACATTTATGCCAACGGTATCTGTTATGCCTTCTATAGACGGTCCCTATATCAGCACTAATAAATAATAGGATCAACAAAATTGGTTTGGAACCAGAATACAGAGGAGGGAGATATTCGATCCACGACCGAGCCTCAGAAAAAAAATACACCATCATCTCAGGATGAACTTAAGAATGTGCGTTCGCGTTTAGGTGCCATATTGAAAAAATGCCTCACAGAGGACGTAGCGCGTAGTCATCTTGAAGAAGCTAAAAATCTTGCATGCGCTTATCACGATGATGTGAGGGTATATATGCAGTGGTTACAAATCAGGGAGCGGGCAAAAGATTATGCAGGATTGAGCGAACAATGGGCTGAGCTTTTGCAAACCAGTTCGCTGGATCCTGCTATTTTGCGTCTTTATGTCCGCCACCTGATGTTGACACGGCGCAAAGCGGAAGTCCCTGAGCTTATTGACCAGTATTTGCCAGAAAATATGGAAAACCCAAACGCAGCTTTGGCGCGCGCAGAGATAATGGTCAATGCGCACCTGTATGACGTGTCAGACATACTCTTTCAAAAATTGATTGAACGTTATGGCCACCCGAAAATGCATATACAGTTTGCCAAAAGTTTGCATAAACGCGGTTTGTTATATGAAGCCGTTGAAGTACTGGCTCCACTTGCCGAAAGTCTGCCCCCCGAGAGTCAGGCAGGGAAGTTTAATGTTCAGTTGATGGATGACTATGAGTTTTTCTGCCGGCTAGAGCCATATGAAAGTATAGCGGGGCAGGACATAACGATGTTGTCACTAAAACATGCATTGCTGTATTTCCGTTGTCGGGAAATTATTGCGAGACCGACGCAACCGCAGCTCATCGGCCTGGTGACAGGAAGTCTGGGCCCCGGCGGAGCAGAGCGTCAGTTGGCCAGATTGGCTTGCAGCCTGCATCGTCTGGGCCACACACGTGAGCAAGCAGGTGACACAACTCAGCGTCCACTCATCATCAATGTATTGGTCAAGCGTTATACGGCAACAGATGCTGAAGTTAACAAACATAAGCAGCTGGATTTTTTTCTTAATGACCTCGTGGAGGCTGGAATTAAGGTTGTAGAGATCAATAACCTATCCGTGAATAACCAGTTCGGTTTAACGATCATGGATCCTGATTTTCTTAGGTTATTGGAGCATCTACCACCTCAAGTACGTTATGGCTTAACACGCCTGTTGCCGTATCTTCTTGAACATCATTTTGATGTGGCTAGCCTGTGGCAAGACGGCACCTGCCTCTTTGGGGCACTGGCTGCATTGCTGGCAAATGTGCCCGTCATTCACCTGGTATTTCGCGGCCTGCCACCCAATCTGCGTGGCGCGCGTTACAAACCTGAATATCGTGTGCTGTACCAGGCGCTCGCTGAAATTCCAGGTATCTATTTTATGAGTAACAGCAAGGTGATAGCCCAGGAATATGCGCAATGGCTGGGTTTGCCTGTCGAACGTTTCAAAATTCTTTATAACGGCGTGCCCGTGCCCGCAATCACGGCCCCAGCCATAGAAGAGTCTAAGTGGCTGGAATTTGCGCAACGTACACAGGATGCCACTGAAACCATAGGCGGTGTATTCCGCCAGGAGCCTGATAAACAGCCGCATATATGGATCAGACTGGCGCATCGTTATCTGCAACGTCGCCCACACGCACGTTTCGTGCTGGTTGGCGATGGACGATTACTGGGAAGCATGCGCGACCTGGTTAACGAACTGGGGATTGATGAACGTGTGCTGCTGGTTGGTTTATCCCGAAACGTCGGATTCTGGTATTCGAAAATGGATGTGAAGGTACTGCTTTCACTGTTTGAAGGATTGCCAAATGTCTTGATTGAGGCCCAGTTGTTGGGGGTATTGACGGTGTCGACGCCGGCGGGTGGTTCTGGTGAATGTTTTATTGATGGTGTTACCGGGCATCTGCTCAGTCGGGCAGAAAATCCCGATCTTGATGAAGCCTGCGACAAGATTTCACTGCTGTCGGACAGTGTTCACACCAATGCAGACGTGCGCGAAATAGCCAAAAAACGAGCTCGTCAGCTGTTTTCTGTCGACGTAACGCGCGATACGTTCATCGATTTATGCAGCGCGACGATCACGTCTGTCATACATGACGAGCTGAGTACGGCATAGAGATGGCCCTCTTTGATATCAGGAGAAAGTGGATGCGTTCCAAGGAATATAGTGTAAGGACGATACGCAGTGTAGAAACCTTACTGCTGATATTACTGATCGGCATGTCATTACAGGGATGTGGCTTGCCACGTAGCGGCCCCATGCTCAGTGAGGTAGAGAAGTCCCATGGGCAGGGAAACATTGTACTGATATCCGTAACGCCGCAACTCGCAACAGCCAGTCGTGAAGCGAAACATGCCACCTTTCCTGAGGCGTTTCTCACTGCACCTGAAAGCGATGTCACCCATCTGGCTCCTGGCGATGGCGTCACTATTAGCCTGTGGGAAAGAGATGGTCTTGAACTGTTTGTGTCAGATATGAACGGTATGACGCATCTGGGTGAACTGACTCTGGATAGCGAAGGAGCGATCTATCTACCCTACGTGGGAAAAATCCATGCCCAGGGCCTCACGGTCGGACAATTACGTGACGCTATCGAGCGACGCTTACAAGGCATCATCATTGCCTCAGACGTGAGCGTACAGGCTTCGCCACGACGTGGTCAGAAAGTTATTGTGCAGGGCTATTTGTCTAAACCCGGTATGTATCAGCTCGATCAGGAAACACGCAGGTTAAGTGGGCTACTTGCACTCGCCGCGCCGGAACAGCACAACCCTGAACAACTGGCGATTACGGTGCAGCGTCACGGTAAATCTGGCTCTGTGCGTTTGGCCGACATCTACCGTAATCCGGCTCAGAATATTGCGTTGTACCCGGGTGATGTCGTCGTCGTACACGACATCGTCAAATATTTTACGGTGCTGGGTGCTGCCAACGAACAAAAACGTATCAGATTGAGTAAACGCAACTATACCGTCGCCGACGCCCTGGGCGATGCAAAAGGTTTAAACGATAGTCTGGCCAATCCCAAGGCCGTTTTTCTGATGCGTACCGCAGATACAGATCACTTTGGATCGAAAATAGATATCAGACCCACTGTGTACCAGTTTGATTTTACACGGCCGGAACAGATGGTGCTGGCCGGCCGCTTCGTGGTACGTGAAGGCGATGAAGTTTATATTTCTGATGCGCCATTTACTCAGGTGCAGAAAGTACTTTCTGCTTTCAGTTCGGCGCTCGGCTCAACCCGAACTGCCTCTGCTGTAAGTCAATGAGTATCAATATGAGTCAGGACAATGAAAAAAGACCGGGTGCATTGCCTGCTGATGGCGACCTTGATGTATTACGCCATCAGGTTGATGCGGCAGCAGGCGTTGAGCCGGTATCGCTTGATGTTTCTTTGACGATATTCCTTGATTCACTGGCACGCTTGCCACATGACACCATAGGACAGCGACGCGCTATCTACCAGGCGATTCAGGCGGGGCAGGAAAGTGGCCTCGTACGCATTGGCGCTGATGATATGACCGTGGATTTTCGCTACCGTCAGTTACGTATGATCATGCGCTACCTCGAACGGGATATCCGGGCTGGGGTCGACGTGCTGGCGGAGGGGTATCGCGCAGTGGACCTGGAGCGTGAGCATCAACGACTGGAGACAGGTTATGCTACACGGATTGCGCAGCAGGAGAGTCGGGCTGCCCGAGCAGCAGGTCTTCTGGCCGGTAAGTCTGCATTCCTCAATCCCTCAGAGGTCGCGCAATGCACGTCACTGAGTACACGTCTGAAACTCATTCATGCCACACAGCAGTTACGTCCACTGGAACGAGGCGCTTCATGGCCGACAACCCTGGGCCCTTTGCTCGGTTTTCTTTTGCATGTTATCCACAATGAAAGTCGCGTAGCGTTACTGTGGGCGTTGCTGGGTCCTGCTGTGTTGCTTGTCCTGATCTCAACGCCTTACTTCCTGACGGGGGTTCGCTATATTCTGGGTATGGATGTGCCGACATTTTCATTGTTAGGCGCGATTACGTGGATCATGTTTCGTCAGATCATATTTCGCTGCAGTAACAACTATGTATCGTCGCGCGTATTAATCCATCTGTGCCTCATTACACCACTGCAGCATGCTCTGGCGTATGCGTTGATCTATCTGGGTATCTATCTGGTGGTCTATGTGGTGTTGCTGTCAGTCGGCGCTTATCTGAATCTGGTCACACTCCCCGCTCAGTGGATGCTGGTTCTTTTTTATGTGCTAATGATGGCAATGGGGGCGACCTCAATCGGTATCCTGTTTGGTAGCATTGCGACGATATGGCCCTATTTTCTCCGCTTTTCTGCTGTCATCGAGCGCTGTTTACAGGTGTTTTCTAGCGTATTTCTTGTGTCCGAGCAGTTGCCTGAACAGTATCGGGGGTATTTTCTGTGGTCACCCTTTGCACATGGCATGCAATTATTACGAACGGCTTATTTTGATAACTATATTTCTCATGATGCAAGCCTGAGCTATTTTTTGATCGCTCTGGTATTGCTTGCCGCGATTAGTTTACTTGCTGAACGTTTGGCGCGTTGTAATGTACAGCCAATATGAGGGCCTATGATCCATTTAACGGGTGTCACTGATCGCCCACAACTCTTTGGCGAAAAACAACTGTTGTTGTCGGGTGTCAATATGGTTATCGCTCGTGACCGGTATGCGTTACTTTCGATCACACCGGATTGGCATCGGCCGCTGATAGATGTGCTGGCCGGAATTCGCCCCCCCTCACATGGGCTGGTACAGCATGGCGGACTCGTGTCATGGCCGATGGGTCGCCAGGGGTTTATTCGTGGTAAAGGATCAGGCCTGAAAATGGTGCAACTTGTCTGCAACCTGTACGGTCTGGATGTGCTCTCTTCTATCGACTGGTTATCAGATTTAATGACTAACCCAGAGTACCTGTCAAAGCCAATGCTTGAGTGGCCGCTTTATATACGCCAGGAGTTTTCTTTCGCGTTAGCTCTGATACCGGATTTCGATATCTACATGATTGACGGTGCAATACCGTTTGCTCCCTGTCGCTTCACAAAATTATGGCAAACATTGTTTGAGGCGCGATTAGCAAATCGGACGCTAATACTTTCCACTTATCGTCATTCGCAAATGACGGACTATTGTACGAAGGCAATGATCTATGAACGAAACGGATTTCGTATCGAGGAAAACCTCGCAGACTGCATCGGAAGATTCCCCGCAAGACAAATCCGAAACGACACTTCCGCACAAGGAGGAGAGCCAGGCAACGACAGTATCACCGCCTCCGAGTCCCTCACCTTCTGAGGCTGACACACCATCGGAACAAGCTTATCAGCATCGCCTCCGAGCAAACACATTAAGTAAGCGGCGCAGGCAGCGTTGGATAATGGCAACGCTTATTTTTATCCCTGTAATACTGGCCGTTCTGTATCTGATGTATGTTGCGACGCCGCGTTATACGGCAGAGTCACGCTTTACGGTACGCGCCAACGACCAGCAAAGCCATACGCAGCCTAACAACATAACTAGCCTGATTTCGACAGGCAGTAACGCTTCAAGCAGTTTAGTGGACGGCTGGGCTGTTAACAGCTTTCTGGGATCACGCGATGCAATGCATCAACTTGAACGTATCGGACTGCGTCGCTATCTGACTAACACCACACTTGACCCGATGAACAACCTGATGCCTGAAGCCAGTGATGACGCACTCTATGATGCGTATCAGTCAATGGTCAATGTGTCGTACAACATGCAGGAACAGGTCAATCTGATTAAGGTCCATGCTTTTTCACCAGACGATGCCCGGGCGATTTCAGTTTCGTTGCTTAAACTGGCCCAGCAGTTTGTCCATAACATGGATGAAGAGGGCATCGCTGATGCGCTGAAGGTCAGCCAACAAGCGGTGACACTGGCAGAGCAGCAGGCTCGCCGTGCACTGGAAGACCTGGCGATTTGGCGCATCAGGAACGGAAATATCGATCCTGCTGCTGATGCCGCGATGCAGCTCACGCAGCTCGGTCAGCTCGAAGGTGAACTCAATACTGCACGCATCAATCTCTACAAAATTCAGGCAATGGGCAATCCTGCTCATCCGCTGATGCAGGCAACGAAAATACATATCAGTGCATTACAAAAGCGCCTGACCGAAATTCGACAGCCCCAGAATGGTCTGGGTGACACTGCGGTAAATCAGCTTAAAACCTATGAATCGCTCAAGAATGCGCAGCTCTTTGCTGACGCGAATCTTGCGACGACACGCCAGAATTACCATCAGGCATACATCAGTACGCTTCGCTTGCATCGCTATCTGAGCATCATAGTTCGCCCTGAACCAGGCGATCGCCCTACCAGCCCCAATGTACCGTTACTCCTGCTCGAAGCATTCATTCTTGGGTTACTCCTGGCCTTTCTTTACCGGATTCTTACAGGAATTTATAGCGCGTTAAGGTACGGGTGAGTGTTAAGTGGCTTTTTTAATCATTTCATCAATGGATACTGATATGAAAATGACGATTAATCAAAATAACGTGTTACCCACATGGATACAGGACACGACCCAGAAGACATTGTGTCAACAGTTACTCGCACAACGTTCCCGCTGGCTGGTCACTGGAGCTGCCGGTTTTATTGGTTCCAATCTGGTAGAAGCCCTGTTGATGCTTGGGCAGGAAGTGCGTGGACTGGATAATTTCTCGACGGGTCATCAGTACAATCTGGATGAAGTCAGGGAATGTGTGGGCGAACAGCGCTGGCGCGATTTTACATTCATTGAAGCCGATGTGAGAAACCTCAGTCACTGTAGTGCGGCAGTCAAGCAAATCGATTACGTGTTGCATCAGGCAGCCCTGGGTTCAGTGCCCCGCTCAGTGAATGATCCGCTGACAAGCAATGAGGTCAATGTGACCGGTTTCCTGAACATGCTTGATGCTGCCAGATGTGCACGAGTACGGCGCTTCGTTTACGCCGCATCCAGTTCGACCTATGGCGATGAGCCAAATTTACCCAAGCGTGAAGACCGCATTGGTCTTCCATTGTCGCCTTATGCTGTCACCAAGCTGGTCGACGAGATTTATGCCGGGGTATATGCACGAACCTATGGTTTCGGGCCAATCGGGTTGCGCTATTTTAATGTTTTCGGTCGGCGTCAGGACCCGGCTGGTGCCTATGCAGCCGTGATCCCTAAATGGATTGCCGCAATGCTCGCTGGGGGGGATGTTGAAATCTTTGGGGATGGAGAGACAAGCCGCGACTTTTGCTATATCGACAATATCGTGCAAGCCAACCTCCGTGCTGCGTTACATGAGCATAATAGTCCGCCGACAAGCGAAATTTATAACGTCGCAGTGGGTGGACGTACCACACTCAACCAGTTGTTCGAAATTATAGACAACAATATGGCATTACTCGGGGTTGAGTATCATCGGCAGCCTGTCTACAGAGAACCAAGGGCTGGCGACGTGCGCCACTCTCAAGCCGATGTAACCAGGGCCAGAGCCGGACTGGGCTATCTGCCGCTATTTGATTTGAAGTCGGGGATAAAGGAAGCCCTGCCATGGTATATAAACATGCTCACCTATGTGGGTAAACACAATGGCTAATTTCATTGACTGGCACGGTATTCATCACTTACCCAGGAAGGGAACAGTGCGTCACCTGATCGGCAGGTTTGTGTATTTATGGAGCAGGCGACTGGGCTTAGGAGTTGCCATCTGTATTATTGTTCCAGCATCACATGCCGCTTCGCCCCCGGAGATCCATCAGTGCTCCCTGGCATCGGCAGATTGTGATTTTGTGAAGTCTCTGTTAGCAGAGCGGCAGGGTTACGGGCGCTCCGCCACGGGAGGCTTGGGGGGGCGGGTCGTCCTGGTGTCATCAATGGCGGATTCCGGGCCGGGAACGCTCCGGGCCGCGCTTGAACAGGTGCGCCACTCACGCCACTCCACTTGGGTGCGTTTTGCGTCAGACATGACGATCAGGCTCAATTCGCAACTACGGGTGCCTTCCAACGTAACGATTGACGGCCGGGATAAGCGGGTCAAACTGCTGGATTATGGTTTGGGCATCTATCATAGCCATAATGTCATCGTCACCCATCTGACGATTGACGGCCGGTTACGTACCTTTTCACAAGCCATCAACATCGCAAACTTCTCACACAGAGTCTGGGTCAATCATCTCGATCTATCCCGCTTTTCTGACCGACTGGTTAACGTCAAAAATGGTTCAACGGATGTAACACTGTCATGGATCCGCTTTCATGATCACAATAAGGTGATGCTACTTAATAACATCACGTCGACTAATCTGTTCAAATATTATGAACGTGATTCCGTGGCGCGTGTCACGCTGCATCACAACTATTTCGTCAATACGGTTCAGCGTAATCCACGGGCCCAATTTGGCACATTCCACCTTTATAACAATGTGCTGGATAACTGGGATCTTTATGGGATGAGTTTTAGCCTGGAAGCCCGCGCATTGGTTGAAGGGAATATTTTTATCAACCGATCTGACAGACCGTGTAAAGAGCCTGAATTCTTTCCAACCATAGAAAGGACTCAATCCAGTTATTGCCGCTATATTGTCGGTGCACCTGCCAGAAGCACATTGAAAAACGGAGAGTCCGATCAACTACGTTATGATCAGACAAAAAAACGGTATGGTTATATACATGATTCCAAAGCTTTTTTAAAGGTCAGAGACAATCTTTATCTGGCGGATGCGCGTCAGATCATTAATGACTATCGCGCAGATCAGGTACCCGTGCCTCCCTATTGTTACGATTACGAACCGCCGTCTTTAGCATTGCTGGATCGTGTGCGCCGTATGGCTGGCAATAACCAGGACAATGCCGGACCAGGGTTAAGCGCCCCTATGTGCAACAGGTAAGAATATGCATTGCCACCGCCCGTTATAAAAATGACCCGGAACCGGTGCAAAAAACGAAGCGGTATAATATCAAAAGGAGCCGGTTTTACCGGCTCCTGTCAAAGCTCACTACCCGATGTCGAATTCAATAATGCGCAGCGATGATCCTGTAATTCTTCAGCAGAGGCGCGATTAAGCAGCAGCAGATTACGCTTCACCACCATCAACACTCGTCTGCCATCGCCCAAAGCGGCAATGGCAATACCATAACTGCCCATGTTTTCACGCGCACCTGGCAACTCATTGGCCATACGAATAAACGGGCTGGTGCGTTTAAACTCATCACGACTGACCACTCTGACCAGATACTCATGGCTGCCAAGACGCTGGCTTTGCCAGCGATCATTCAGCCGTGTACTGAGCGCATCTAACTGCTGACGAATATCCGGGCGCAGGCAGGAAATATGAACATGTAACTGATTTTGGGTCCGCCCCCAGCGCGAATTAACCGCCAGTGAATAGATCCGATCATCAATAACCGCACCGCGTTTTTCTTCCATAAAATGACGTGCACGCCAGGCTTCCGCCAGATAATTAGGCGTAGAGGGATTAAGTAAACTCTGGCTCTCCACTCCCGTTATTTTCGCTACCGGCATCAGCAAAAATTGCAGTGCACCATTCCTGTCTTTCAATACCACATACCCGTCCTGAATATTGACCTGACGGCAGGGGGACGGATTGTTTTTTTGCTGCTGGCCTGGTACACATTGCTGGCTGACTATTTTCCATAACTGATCAGAATTTTTTAAGTAATTCAATACAATATAAGCACAACCGACGGTTACCAATACCACCATAGTGACCAGCGTGATAACAACCCGCCTTCGTTCCAGCATCTTTTCCAAACCTCTACCCAATTGTTGTTCACAATGTAATCTAAGCTGCGTGAAATATCATGCGAAATCATCACTTCACGGTACTTTTTGGGAAACAAGGCTGCCTGATAAATACTTAAATCAAATAACGAAAAAGGGCCGACAAATGTCGACCCTTCGGAACAATTCAGGGTAACGCGAATTAGCGCTTCATCACCTGGTCGTAAGTCCCCCCTTCAGCGAAGTGGGTTTTCTGCGCCTGCGTCCAGCCACCGAACTTATTGTCGATAGTAAACAGTTTCACCGGCTGGAAGGTGCTGGCATATTTCTTCGCGACCGCAGCATCACGCGGACGATAGAAGTTCTGCGCGGCAATATCCTGCCCTTCGGTTGAATACAGATACTTCAAATACTCATCAGCGACTTTACGGGTATCACGCTCGTCCACCACTTTGTCGACCACGGAAACAGTCGGTTCTGCAAGGATAGATTCGCTTGGCGTGATAATTTCAAACTGATCTTTGCCCAATTTGTTCACCGCCAGATAGGCTTCGTTTTCCCATGCAATCAGCACATCGCCAATGCCACGTTCAACGAAGGTATTGGTGGCGCCACGTGCGCCAGAATCCTGCACTTCAACGTTTTTAAACAGGGCTTTCACGTATTCCTGAGCTTTAGCCTGGTCACCTTTGTTCTGGTCCAGTGCCCAGCCCCAGGCCGCCAGATAATTCCAGCGTGCACCACCAGAGGTTTTCGGGTTCGGGGTGATAACAGACACGCCAGGTTTGGTTAAATCCTGCCAGTCATGAATTTGTTTCGGGTTACCTTTGCGTACGAGGAATACGATGGTGGAGGTATAAGGAGCGGAGTTATCCGGCAGGCGCTTGATCCAGTTCTTATCAATACGGCCGCGCTCGGCAATCGCATCCACATCGGAGGCCAGCGCCAGCGTCACCACATCGGCTTTGATACCGTTGATAACCGAAGTCGCCTGTTTACCTGAACCACCATGTGACTGGCGGATCACGACGTTATCGCCGGTTTCCTGTTTGTAATGCGCGCTGAACGCTTTGTTGTACTGTTCGTACAGCTCACGCGTTGGGTCATAAGACACGTTCAACAGCTGGATATCCTTGGCCAGCACGCTGGTTGAGGCCAGTAACAGGGTAATTCCTACACTCCACTTCTTCATTGCACGCACTCCCAAAGGTTTATCTGATAAGGAGCGTGACACAAAGTGTAGAGTGAATTAAAGAATTAAAAATTAGCTGTAATAACTATATGGAATAACGATTTGCATAATAAAGGCGCTGACCAGCAGCGCCTTGTTTTTCATCAGTAAAGTTTTTTAGCGGTATCCAGCCAGTCGCCTTTAAACGGACGCTTCATGTTTTCAATCGCGTCAATGATGTCATGGTGCACCATCTTCTCGTTTTGAATACCGACGCAGCGACCGCCGTAGCCCTGTAACAGCAGCTCAATGGAATAGGCACCCATACGCGAGGCCAGAATGCGGTCATAGGCTACCGGTGGACCACCGCGCTGAATATGGCCAAGCACCGTGGCACGCGTCTCGCGTTTGGTCTCTTCTTCGATAAATTTCGCCAGCTCGTCGATATCACAGATGTGTTCAGTGATAGCAACAATCGCGTGTTTTTTTCCTTTGGCAATGCCGGCTTTAATCTCGTTCACCAGCTCTTCGCGGGTATAGGGGATTTCCGGTAGTACGATGAATTCACACCCGCCGGCAATCGCCGCAGCCAGCGTCAGGTCGCCACAGTAACGGCCCATCACTTCCACGATAGAAATACGTTGATGTGATGATGAGGTGTCACGCAGGCGGTCAATCGCTTCGACAACGGTTTCCAGCGCGGTAAAATAGCCAATCGTGTAGTCCGTTCCCGCAACATCGTTATCAATGGTGCCCGGCAGGCCAATACACGGGAAGCCCATCTCAGTCAGACGCTTGGCGCCCATGTAAGAACCGTCACCACCGATCACCACCAGCGCATCAATACCGCGCTTTTTCATATTTTCGATGGCAACAGTGCGCACATCGTCATTACGGAATTCAGGGAAACGTGCGGACCCGAGGAAGGTACCGCCGCGATTAATCATATCTGACACGCTGTAGCGGTCGAGATTGACCATGCGATCTTCATACAGGCCGAGGTAGCCGTCATAAATGCCACAAACTTCCAATCCTTCACTGAGCGCGGCGCGAACAACACCCCGGATCGCAGCATTCATACCTGGGGCGTCGCCGCCGCTTGTCAGTACACCGATTTTTTTGATCATGACAACCTCTAAACTTGATGATGCAAATGATGAATTCTGGACGCCGGAGCGGGATTAAAAACAGACTTACGAGATAACCGGCTCAATTATTGGCAATAGTATATCAAACACTTCAAGCTGAATTGATTCAGGTCAGGCAACTTTCGGCTATTTTTTTTGCGGTGCATCACGTTTTAAGTAGTGTAAACGCTAACCATTTCATTTAAAAACGCTTTACAGCTCAAATTTGCCCTGCGGCCTGTCGGGTATCACAGAACACGGGTCCTGATGAATAATCACATCGGAACCCGGAAAATGATGCAGCAGCGCCTGTTCAACCTGCTCCGCTATCTGATGAGCCTGGTACAACGGAAGGTGGTCGTCCATTTCCAGATGCAGTTGAATAAAGCGCGTGGGCCCGGACTGGCGCGTGCGGATGTCATGTGCCCCCTGAACGCCAGGCCAGGCGGCAATGATGTCTATAATCGCCTGGTGTTCCTCAACGGGAAGGGCGCGGTCGAGCAGGGCCTGAACAGCCTCATAACCCATACGCAAGGCGCTGTACAGAATCCACACGCCAATCCCTAAGGCAAACAGCGCATCAGCACGATGAAAGCCGTACCAGCTCAGCGCCAGGGCCAGCAAGATGGCACCGTTCATCACAACGTCAGATTGATAGTGCAGCATATCCGCGCGAATGGCCTGACTGCGGGTACGGCGAACCACCCAACGCTGGAATGTGACCAGCACGAGCGTTGCCACCAGTGCAATCACCGTGACGACCATGCCCACCAGCGGGGCTTTCATCGGTGCAGGAGACGCAAGATGTTGTAAGCCTGTGAGGAATAAAAACAGTGCAGAACCGGAGATAAACATACTCTGCGCCAGCGCCGCGAGGGATTCCGCTTTGCCATGACCGAAGGTATGTTCAGCATCAGCCGGTTGCAGCGAGTAGCGCACCACAAACAGGTTGGTCAGCGAAGCGGCAATATCCACCAGAGAATCCACCAGCGCCGCCAGTACGCTCACTGAGCCCGTATACCACCATGCAAAAATCTTGATAATTAACAGTATCGCGGCAAGCACCGTCGCTGCAAGGGCAGCGGCATTCACCAGCCGGGCGTAATTTGCATTCATGGAATACCCCGTGACATCGGAGTGCTAAGTATACTGAGTTTTGGGCAAAAAAAACCCCGCCATCATGGCGGGGGAAGACAGGGATACGTCTATGGCAAGGAAAAACAGGGATACTATGTTACTGGGTACTGCCGGTACTGCTTGCTGCCTGCAGCGGTGAAGCCTGCTGCATATTCGTTAGCCTGCGCATTTCATCAAAGCGCTGCTGATGTTTCTGTTCTAAAACGTTCTGCTGCTGAGGCGTTAACAGGTGATACATCTGGTTGCGAACCCGAGCCATCTCGATTTGGCGCGCTACCTCTGCCTGTGAAATTTTTTCCGCCTGAGCCTTGTAGGCCGCTTCATCAAATTTATCTGCAATAATCAGTTCGTGCAGTCGCTCTAAATCGTTAATACTTATAGGAGAACCATCGTGTCGTGCCTGCTGCATCAGGTCTCGTAGCTGCTGACGCTGCTGTTCCGTGAGGTTGATGCCATCAAACATATGACTCTGCGGAACCTGCCTCAGTGTACGGTTTGCTCCGTCATCCTGATGCATTTCGTCAGTCGTCGCGACGTTGTCGGCCCATGCGGCGGAGAGAGTGAGCATCAGCGCCGGAACCACAACGACGGCGGTAACTTTGCGCATCGTTTACTCCCAGGTTTGTTTCCGTATTTCGATTCAACGAGAATGAGTCTACGGTGCCTGCTGCAAACATGCGTCAGGGGGTGTAAAACTACGTAAAGTCATGGATTGAGCGCATTCGTTCACGGTATTTTGCCTGCGGAGGGCAATAAAAAATGAATAAGATCCTGTTGGTTGACGATGACCGCGAATTGACTTCGCTACTGAAAGAATTGCTTGAAATGGAAGGATTCAATGTCCTGGTTGCCGGTGACGGCGAACAGGCACTGGCGCTATTGGACAGCACAGTCGATCTATTATTACTTGATGTGATGATGCCGAAGAAAAACGGTATCGATACCCTGAAAGAACTGCGTCAGCAGCACCAGACGCCGGTCATTATGTTAACCGCACGTGGTAGCGAACTGGACCGTGTCCTTGGTCTCGAACTGGGCGCAGATGACTATCTGCCGAAACCGTTTAACGACCGCGAACTGGTTGCCCGTATTCGTGCCATTTTGCGTCGTTCTAACTGGAGTGAACAGCAGCAACAGCACGACAACAGCTCACCCACGCTGGAAGTGGATTTACTGCGCCTGAACCCGGGTCGTCAGGAAGCCAGTTTCGATGAGGTCACGCTGGATTTAACAGGAACGGAATTCACGTTGCTCTACCTGCTGGCACAGCATTTGGGCCAGGTCGTATCACGTGAGCATCTCAGCCAGGAAGTGCTCGGCAAGCGACTGACGCCGTTTGACCGGGCAATTGATATGCATATCTCTAACCTGCGGCGTAAGCTGCCGGAGCGCAGAGATGGCCATCCGTGGTTTAAAACGCTGCGCGGCCGGGGATATCTGATGGTGTCTGCTACATGATATCCAGCCTGACCACCCGCATCTTTGCCATTTTTTGGCTGACTCTGGCACTGGTATTGATGCTGGTGTTAATGCTGCCCAAGCTCGATTCCCGTCAGATGACGCCGCTGCTGGATAATGAGCAACGACAGGGAATTATGATTGAGCAGCACGTTGAAGCGGAGCTGAGTCAGGATCCGCCCAATGACTTAATGTGGTGGCGCAGACTGTTCCGCGCCATCGATAAATGGGCTCCGCCCGGTCAACGCCTGCTGCTGGTCACCAGCGAAGGGCGTGTGATTGGCGCACAGCATAACGAAATGCAGGTGATCCGTAATTTTATCGGCCAGTCCGATAATGCCGATTTTCCGCAGAAGAAAAAATATGGCCGACTGGAGATGGTCGGGCCATTTTCCATACGCGACGGGGAAGATAACTATCAGCTGTATCTGATCCGTCCGGCAGGCAGTTCACAGCTCGATTTTATTAACCTGCTGTTTGACCGTCCGCTGTTACTGCTGATTGTCACGATGCTGATCAGCTCACCGCTGCTATTGTGGCTGGCGTGGAGCCTGGCGAAACCCGCACGTAAGCTTAAACATGCTGCCGATGATGTTGCGGCAGGCAATCTGCGTCAGCGGCCTGAACTGGAATCCGGACCGCAGGAGTTTCTGGCCGCGGGTGCCAGTTTTAATCAGATGGTCAGTGCGCTGGAACGTATGATGAACTCCCAGCAGCGGCTGCTGTCCGATATCTCTCACGAACTACGCACCCCGCTGACACGCCTGCAGCTGGCGACTGCGTTGATGCGCCGTCGTCATGGTGAAGGCAAAGAGCTGGGACGAATTGAGATGGAAGCACAGCGCCTGGATGGCATGATCAACGATCTGCTGGTGTTATCACGCACTCAGCACACCAATGCGCTGGTCAGTGAAGCCATTAAGGCTAACCACTTGTGGTCCGATGTTCTGGAAGATGCACGCTTCGAAGCGGAACAGATGGGGAAAACACTGGAGGTGCCTTATCCACCCGGGCCGTGGCCGCTATACGGGAATCCCAACGCGCTTGAAAGTGCGTTGGAAAATATCGTTCGCAACGCGCTTCGCTATTCACACAGCAAGATTTCCGTCAGTTTTGCCGTGGATAAACAGGGTATCACTGTGCATGTGGATGATGATGGTCCTGGTGTCAGCCAGGAAGATCGCGAACAGATTTTCCGTCCGTTCTATCGTACTGATGAAGCACGCGATCGTGAGTCCGGCGGCACAGGTTTGGGTCTGGCCATTGTCGATAATGCCATTCAGCAGCATCGCGGCTGGGTCAAAGCTGACGACAGCCCGTTGGGTGGATTGCGTCTGACACTGTGGCTACCGCTGTATACCACTCAGCGTGAATAATTTGCTATCCTTCGGCCCTCGTTCCTGAGGGCCGTAACATGCTAAATATCGTTTTATTTGAACCCGAAATTCCGCCGAACACCGGCAATATCATTCGTCTGTGCGCCAATACGGGCTTTAAACTGCACTTAATCGGTCCGCTCGGTTTCGCCTGGGATGACAAACGGCTACGCCGTGCCGGGCTGGATTATCATGAGTTCACCGCCATTACCCATCATGAGTGCTATGCGGCATTTGCGGCCTCAGAAGCCCCACAGCGCATGTTTGCCCTCACAACCAAGGGAACACCTGCCCACAGCGCTGTCAGCTATCAGGCGGGGGATTACCTGCTGTTTGGCCCTGAAACACGTGGCCTGCCCGCGGCCATTCTCGATGCCCTGCCTTCGCAGCAAAAAATCCGCATCCCGATGATGCCGGACAGCCGCAGCATGAATCTGTCGAACGCAGTGTCGGTGGTGGTTTATGAGGCGTGGCGGCAGCTGGATTACGCAGGGGCACTGCTGAGGAATTAAGCCGGGCGAGGCATGCCTCGCCCCTGCGTGAATGCGGAATGTGATGGCTGTACGTAGGGGTCGGGCATGCCCGACCCGCTGTCAGATGCCGTCGCCGAATTCGAAGCCTGGCACCATGCCATTAAAATGCTGATCCATATCCATCGACGGCTTATCACTGCCCGGCTTGCCGACTATGCGTGCCGGCACGCCAGCGGCCGTGGTATGCGGCGGTACGGGCTGTAACACCACAGAACCCGCCCCAATTTTTGCTCCACGCCCGACTTCAATATTGCCGAGGATCTTGGCACCCGCACCGATCATCACCCCTTCGCGGATCTTAGGATGACGATCACCACTGGTTTTGCCCGTACCGCCCAGGGTGACTGACTGCAGGATCGAGACGTCATCTTCAATGACCGCCGTCTCACCGACAACGATCCCGGTGGCGTGGTCGAGCATGATGCCACGGCCAATTTTCGCTGCCGGATGAATATCGACAGCAAAAGAAACAGACACCTCATTTTGCAGATAAACCGCCAGTGCACGACGACCTTCGTTCCATAACCAGTGGCCAATACGATAAGCCTGCAACGCATGGAAGCCTTTCAGGTACAAAAGCGGCGTCGAGTACTTATCGATCGCCGGGTCGCGCTGCCGTACTGCCTGAATGTCACAGGCAGCAGAGACGATCATTGAGGGGTCCTGACGATAGGCATCCTGAATAACTTCACGGATAGCGATCGCCGGCATAATTGGGTTTGCCAGTTTATTGGCCAGCATGTAGCTCAGAGCACTACCCAGATCGTCATGTTTGAGTAGAGTGGCGTGGTAAAAACTGGCCAGCATTGGTTCACAGTCGGCCAACGCACGCGCTTCCGTTTTGATGTTATCCCAGATCAGTTCAGGTTCTACACACGGCATGGCTCTCTCCCCATTAAAAATGGCGTCCGGTCAGACGCCACAGGCTACAACACGCTCAGTTCAGCTCCCGCTGTTTTCGTCCTTCCTTGTGCGGCCGAGCAGATTTAATGCTGCCTCGCGCGCATCTTTTCCGCAATAGAGCACCTGATAAATTTGCTCGGTGATCGGCATCTCCACGCCATAACGCGCGGCCAACGCCTTCACTTCTTTGGTATTACGGAAACCTTCCACGACCTGACCGATAGCTTGCTGGGCACCTTCAACATCAGCACCCTGCCCCAGCATCATGCCAAAACGACGGTTACGCGACTGGTTATCGGTACAGGTCAGCACCAGATCGCCCAGCCCGGCCATGCCCATAAAGGTGGTGGGATCGGCACCCAGCGCAGCACCCAGGCGGCTCATTTCAGCAAGGCCTCGGGTAATCAACGCGGTACGCGCATTGGCACCAAAGCCAATGCCGTCCGACATGCCAGCACCGATAGCGATGACGTTTTTCACGGCTCCGCCCAGCTGCACGCCGATAAAATCAGGATTATTATATACGCGGAAGCTTTTGCCACAGTGCAATAGCTGCTGCAAGTCGTCAGCAAACACGACATCCGTTGCCGCCAGTGCAATCGCCGTCGGCAGACCTGCTGCCAGCTCTTTGGCGAAAGTCGGGCCGGAAATGACGGCTAGCGGAATGTTATCGCCCAGGATCTCACGCGCCACATCCTGCAGCAACCGCCCGGTTTCTTTCTCCAGACCTTTCGTCGCCCAGACCAGACGAGAATCCGCACGCAGGTGTGGCTTGATCTGCTTGAGCACATCGCCAAACACATGGCTGGGTACCACCACCAACAGATCGCGGCTGGCGGATATTGCAGCGGCAAGGTCGGTTTCGAGGCGAAGGGTATCCGGGAAAGGAACATCGGGAAGGAAAGCGGTATTACAACGGTCAGCCTGCAACTGCGCCTGATGCTGGGGATTATGGCCCCACAACACCACTTCGTGGCCGTTACGGGCCATCGTAATCGCCAAAGCGGTGCCGTACGAGCCGGCACCGATGACGCTCATGGATGCATGAGGGCTATCCATTAAGCATCCTGCTGAGGCGCTGCACCTTCTGACTGCTGCAGGTAGTTCATAAACAGCGCGTCAAAGTTAACCGGAGCAAGATTCAGCTGCGGGAAGGTGCCACGTGATACCAGGCTGGTGATGCACTCACGCGCATACGGGAACA
>Ga0308168_1000769_pt1 | contig 34642 bp, 29 predicted proteins | sample PhyCR2_FD_202133 | JGI IMG/M metagenome (GOLD analysis project Ga0308168, IMG submission 202133) | Phyllosphere microbial communities from UC Gill Tract Community Farm, Albany, California, United States - DLSLRC.R2 | ecosystem: Host-associated > Plants > Phyllosphere > Unclassified | place: USA...
CGCGCTGGCGGCCTTGAAAATAAAGCGTTTGTCGTTCTTCAGTGCTTTCAGCCATGAAGCGATATAGCTTTCATGCTGAACCTCTCCGACAATCCCCAGATCCGCCATCAGGAACGCGCTTCCCAACTCGGCGATCAACTCCTCAAACGCATAATCCTCACTGCCAAACTTCCCTTTCATTTCACGATTCAGCCGACTTTTGGCTCCACTACAGTGAACCAGCTCATGCAGACCCGTAGCGTAGAAATTGGCAGCATCGCTAAAAAGACGACGTTCCGGTAAATGGATTTCATCGGTTGACGGTGCAAAAAAGGCGTTTTGTCCCTTCTCAATGATAGTTGCACCACTGTTACGGAAAAGCGCTTCCACCTGCGGTAACGGCTCAAAGGTCTCTGCCGGGAAAACGGCTTTGTCACTCGAGGGCAAACCATCAATTTGCTCAACATTAAACACGGTGAACGTCTTCAGCATCGGGATATAGTCAGTTTCTCCGTCGTCATTTTCCTTTTCCAGTGTGGTATAGAAAATGGCGGTAGTGCCGTGTTCTCCCATACGTACCTGACCGCCTTCCGCTTTTGCCTGTTTGTAGGTCATCCACCGCGAATCATTGAATCCCTGTTCTGACGCACTGATCCACAACAACATGATATTCATTCCACCGTATGTCATGCCAGTTGCGTAATTGGACGGCAAACCAGACATACCGGGGGTACGCTGCCACGGACACGCCCAGGGTTTAACACCAGTTTCCAGTGCCGCAATGATGCTGTCAGTGACGGTCTGATAAATATCAGTTTTGGTTCTGGAAAATTTCGTTTTTGAGCAGCCTGACGGGTCCAGCGGGGATACGCTGGTCACCGCTGCGGTGTTAGGGGGCGCTAGTCTGGGTATGCAGGGAAATAGTCATGGTTTTTCTCCGTTAGTGGTGTGATTTTCGTCTTCGTATCGCCTGACGGTTCGCTTTCCCGGCATCGTTCCAGCCTGCAAGGGCGCAGAATGCGTGCCATTTACCCTTGCGGGAGGGGTTGTGCTGGGAAACGATTAACCGGAAGCAGATACGGGAACGAAAAGCGCACAGGAGAAAAAATCTGACCCTGCATAGCCGGACGTAGAGCCCCTTGCCCTGCAGCGGTGAAAAGTAGATTGGTGGTAATGAGCCGGAGATTGGCTCTGACAGGAACTTCTTGTAGGTGTTAGCATGCTTTCCTGCCGGACGAGACGGTCCTGCTAACCGGGGGAGGTTTGTTCTTAAACTGTCTCGTTCCAGCGTCAATCACAACCGGATCCGGGCTGTCCCCTTATTGAGCGCCGCGTTCAGTTTAGTTACCCGGGGTGAGAGATTTCTTGAAGCAGGCCACAGTGCCGTAGTCGGAGCATCATACTCAGGGGTCGTGACGGGTATCATCTTCAGTTCCCTTTTGGCGATTTCGTCTCCGGTGCCAAGTTGACAGAAAAGCAATACCCATCCCCCTCACAGTTGCATCCCACAAGGATCCCACAAGGATCCCCCGTGGCTGACAATGTAGCGAATATTGGGTTCAATCAGGGTCACTTATGCCAAAAACTTAGCCGTTGTCACAACTAACGAATTGTCGCCGAAACGCTGGCAGCGTATTGTAGTTATGCTTTCCTAACGTTATGAATGTTAGTTGATTTTACATTCAAAAATTATAGTTACAGGTGGAACTATGACAATATTGCAGGAAATCTTGACTTGGACGCAGGGACTTCCTGCGTGGCAGAGCGATGCGGTTTCTCGCTTATTAGTGAAACAGGTGCTTACGCCACAGGATCATGAGGATTTATATGCGTTACTCAAACTTAATTTTGGGATTCCTGACCCAAAAAATCGACAAGCTAAGCCGCTAACTGCCGATCAAATTCCAGTAGAGGCTAAGAAAGACACAGATATCAAATTATCCACCATCAAGAATCTTCACAATGTTAATGCTATTGCAGAAAATCAGCAGTTGGTGATTAGCCCAACAGGCATGACTATTATTTATGGCGATAATGGATCAGGCAAATCGGGATACTCACGAGTTCTAAAACAAGCCTGCCGTGCTCGCGATCAGTCAGAACCAGTTCATCCAAATGCTAATTTACCAGAAGTAAAAGGTGGCAATGCTCAGGCATCATTCAACATCACTATTGATGGTACTGACAAGGAGGTAACTTGGTATCAACGAAAAGAAGCACCACCTGAACTTTCTTCTTTAGCTATCTTTGATACGCGTTGCGCTCGTGCCTATTTAGATAATGAGGATGACTTTTCCTATGTGCCATACGGTTTAGGTGTATTCGAAGCTCTTGCAAAAGTATGTCAACAACTAAAAACCGCTATTGAGGCAGAGCAAAAACTATCAGCAGTAGATCTCACAGCATTTGCTCACCTACATGGTGAAACTGCTGTAGGGAACTTGATCTCCGCGCTCTCTGCGAAATCCAACATTGTACAAATTGAAGCCCTCGCAACTCTCAAACCAGAAGAACTTACTTTACGAAATACACTTGAGAAAAGCCTCAAAGAGAACAACCCAAAAGAAAAAGCTGGTTTATTGCGCTTACGCGCACGCCGCATTACAGCACTTGCCACAAACGTAATCGAAAAAGGGCTTATCGCCGGCCCAGAAGCTATTACAAAGTTTAAAGCCCTTGCTGATAAATTCCGTACAGCCCAAGCAGCCGCCGCTCTAGCCGCAAAAAACTTTAAGGAGGGGGAAAACCTTTTACCAGGGACGGGTGGTGAAGCATGGCGAGAACTATTCGATGCAGCACGAAAATTTGCTTTAGAAGCCCATCCAAATAAGCTGTTCCCTAATCTTGGACATGACGATGCGTGCCCGTTGTGCCAGCAACCACTGGCTGAAGGTGCGGAAAGGTTGCTTCGATTTGAGTCTTTTATTCAAGCAGAGGCTGAAAAAAATGCTCAGACATGCCGCAAGGCACTCGTTGATGAATATCGCCCATTCAATGCCGCAGTTATCACGTTAAATTTTGATGAAATGACACAGGCGGAGATAGCCGAAATTGCCCCATCATTAGTAGTCGATATTAAGTCTTTCGAATCCGCATTGGCAGCTCGGCACGAAGCAATCAAAACGGCTATTGTTTCGCATAACTGGACTGGACTAAATACAGTATTAGACTCTCCGGTGGGTGAGTTAAAAGAGTTAGCAAGCAAACTCAATACCGAAGCGGAATCCTTGGAAAAAGCTTCTAATGAAGAAGCTCGCGCTGCTTTGGTGAAACAATTTGGAGAATTGGATGCGCGACTAAGACTCAACCAAGTCAGGGAACCCGTACTTGCTGCAGTGACGAAACTTGGACACTTAGCAAAGCTCAAAAGCTGTCTTAGCGCGGTCAGAACAAATGCTATATCCAATAAAGCATCCGAACTAGCGGAAAAGGTCGTCTCCAAAGAACTAGCCGACGCATTGAACCAGGAATTTAGAATATTAGGAGTTGGTAGTTTGAGTGTTTCCCTGCAAAGCCGTACAGATCGAGGGAAAGCACTGCACAAGCTTAAACTTCATTTGCCACAAAGTCGCTCTCCTGGAGAAATATTGAGCGAAGGTGAACAACGAGCAATTGCACTCGGATCATTTCTAGCTGAAGTAGGTTTAAGCGGCAGCAAAGGGGGTGTAGTCTTCGACGATCCTGTATCTTCTCTAGACCATCGCCGACGTGAACGCGTTGCCAAACGCCTCGCAACCGAAGCGTTGCAGCGACAAGTTATTATTTTCACCCATGACATCTACTTCCTCTGTTTGTTGACCGAAGAAGCAAAGCAAGCTGGTGCTACAGTGTTTACACAAAGCCTTACTCGCCGCGCAGAAGGCTTTGGTATTGCAGATCCTGAGTTGCCATTTGAGGGAAAAAATACAAGTAAACGCGTTGGAGCGTTGAAAGCGCAGCAACAGTTAATCGCCAAACTATATAAAGAAGGCAATGAGCAGGAGCACCAACGACAGACAGTTGACGCGTATTTTCGCTTACGCATGGCATGGGAACGAGCAGTAGAAGAAGTTCTCCTACGCGAGGTTATCCTTCGCTTCCGCAAGGGCGTAGAAACACAAAGGCTGATTGGTGTTATTGTAGACGATAATGACTATGCACAAGTCCATGCGGGGATGAGTAGATGCTCCAACTACGCCCATGACAAAGCCATGGCGGGCGGCGTTGCAGTACCTGACCCAGAGGAACTTCTTGCTGATATTCTCGCTCTAGAGAATTGGCGTACCCAAATACACAAACGCTCAGAAGATACAGCCAAGAAGCGTAAAATGGGACCAATTGTTACTGCGGTATAAAGACATATACCCGATGAGCCGGCTGTTCAATCTTTCCTGCATTTGCTCTCTAACAGCCGTTCACATCTTTTAACATTACATACGACAAAGGTCATTTAGAAACTAAGACTGGGAACGATCCGATAGCATCCACCCAGACACTGATAAGAAACCTGCACTCAATTTCCTATGATATACCCAGCTTGGATACGTAAAGGGTATGTAGTAACCATAGCATACCAACATTTTTTGAGGCTCATTGGCGGTGGTACTAAAAACCGGAGGGACTAAAGATGCACATATCCTCATAAAGCAGCTCAAAGCTGAGTTGTCCACAGTTCTTGTGTGGGATAATTACACGGGGCCTACATTTCGATTACTAAATACTTTACACGCCCTTAGCAATGTTTAATTATGTGAATGTAGGAATTTTCTTAACGATTCAGTAAGTCATAAGGAGAAATTTTGGACAGAGTCAACGGAGCGACTGAAGTATTGCTCGTCGCTAACAATCCAAAATTATCTGAGTCAGGTGGTGGGCACGGTGCAAAGGGTGTTGATTTTCCGCGATGGTGGGCTGTATTCAGAATGATTGAACTGGAAAAGGTAAATGAACCTGACTTCCTGCTTCTTTTCGAATCCATTCAAGATATTACAGAACTCGATTCCGCTTCAAACCCTACACGAGCGAAAGTGTATCAAGTTAAGAAAAAAGATTCAGGCACTTGGTCATGGTCTGTACTGACCGGTACGGTCTCCCCCAAAATTCCATCGTCTACACCAAAGAAGCCCAAAAAACCAGCTTTGCCATCGAAAGCTCCGACTTTTGAAAAGGTGCACGATTCTGCTTTAGGAAAGCTGTATTTGAGTTTACACGCATTCAATTCTTTACCCGTAGAAGGTATTTTTCTCTCAAATGCTGGCTGTGAATTCCCTCTTGCAGATGGTAGTTCTACCGCAGTGGCTATGCCATGCACGCTATCAGATCTAGCACATACACACGTTAAGTTATTGAAAGACGCTTTTGCATCTTTAACTCCCACAGTCTCTGATCCAGACCTTAGTAGGTTTAAACTACAGAAAGTTGCCATTCACCCTGACGATATGACAGCCCCGGCAATTGCAGCGGCATTTGATTTGATAAATGAACGCAGCCCTGAGCATACAGCACAGGCTAAGATATTTGTCGAGTCATTAGTGATGAAGCTTTCGCCACTTTCGCGTAGAACTGACGTTTGTTTGACGTACGAAGATCTCGTAAGAGAACGTGGATTTACCAGAGAAGCATTCCGCAGTGCTCTTGCTGCATTACAGGCGGTGCCAGACAGAATGAATTTATTGGAAATGTGGCTATCGCAACTTCAAAGTGAAGGCATGGATTTTATGACCCTCACTTCAATTCGTGTCAATGCAACCAAAGCGCAGCAGGATCGTCTTTCTGGGGGGAATAATCTGTCTAAAGAAATCGATAAATTTTGCGACATCTGGATATCAGACAACCATCCTCCAGCCAAATTATTGCCTTACGTTACTTCTGCACTGGATTCACTCAAGGAAAATTACAATGGACACCGCGAAAGCGAGCTTATCGCACGTTTCATCATGAGAGCTATAACGATATGCGTGGACCCGAACTCAGACTCCTCATCAGAAGCTTAAGAACAAAAGATTATGCATCGATTCCGATTCAAAAACATCTGGTTGATCTCTCACCGAGAACAGAAAGCGAAGCATGTAGAGTTCCATCCGAGCAAAAACTTACTTGTGGGGAGGAATCATACAGGCAAGACCACACTGATTCGGAGCCTATTTGAAACGCTTGGCGCCAAACCTCAGGGTAAGCTTGAAGAATGGGACAAAACAGCGGCCTCATTACTAGAATTTTCAGTGGATGATGAGTGCTATTTTGCACTGCATCAAGAGGGGCGTCGTGCACTCTTCGACTCAGAGTTAAATCTTCTCATCTCCACGTCAAAACATGGAGAGTGGTCTAAACTTTTCTGTCAAATAACTAATTTTAATTTAGTTTTCACTGATAAAAAACAAGCAGAAGTAGTTCCAGCTGATCCTGCATGTTTTTTCGCCCCATTTTATGTTAACCAAGATGGAAGTTGGCAGTCAGACTGGAATACATTTAGTGGTATGAAGCGATTTAATGCCCCATTCAAACCAATTATTGAGTATTTTACCGGCGTCTGCCCTCCTAAATACTATACTGCCAGTGCAAACAAGTATCAGTGTAATAAAAACCTCGAAGAGCAAAATCGTGAGTATCGATTGCTTGACCGAACTATTGCGCGTTTTAGTAAGACGATTCCTTTAGTGGCAACTAAGATCAACCCCGATAATTTTAAATCAGAAATTGCATTATTAGTTAAAGAAATAAATGAACTTAACGTTCGTCAGGAGTCATTACGTCAGAATGTAGTTCGCGAGCAGGAGCTTTTGAAGAGTTTGGAGCATCAGATCCATCTTGCTGACTTAGCTCTTATAGCATATGAGAGCGATACAAAGTTTCTCGTTAAAGAAGGTTCAAAACCATTAATCTGCCCAACATGTCACGCAGAACACGATAGGTCATTTTTAGATCTACTTGAATTTGCAGATGATGCCCGTGTGTTACGGGAACTCTCAGCTCGGTTACGTGAAGACGCGGTTGTGGTAAAACTGCGTGCGAACATAGCTTTTCGAGAGCTTAAAAGTCTCAACGAAAATTATTCACGAATCTCTCACCTGCTCGAAACTCGCAAAGGCGAACTGAACCTACGAGATGTCATTGGCAACATTGGTGCAGAATCGGCCTTTGAGGCGTTTGAGTCCGAACGCAAGCTAATACAAAATGAAATAGACAAAACGACATCAAAAATTAATGATTTAGATATAGAGATGAAGGGATTAAGATCTCTCAAGAGAACAAAGTTAATATTGGCAGATTTCCGTGAACATTATTCCTTTAGTCGAACGGCTTTGAAATTACATCAAGTCTCAATAAAGGGAATGCAACTAATTTCTCGTCCATCGCTTTCAGGAAGCGGAGGGCCGAGGTCAATATTGGCATACTATGCTGCCATCTGGATGATTGTCCATGGAAAAGAAGGGACGTACGATGTTCCCATCGTTATTGATTCCCCTAATCAACAGGCTCAGGACGACTTTAATTTACCAGCAGTGCTCAACTTCATTTCCAGCAGTTTGCCTGCAGGGATACAACTTATCGTTGGATTAGAAACAGCTACTGATTATGCATTTGATAAGGAAGTGAAATTAACTGATAAATATCAAATGTTAACAACACAAGACTGGACTACAGCGTATCAGCTTGTTGAGCCTCTATTGATAAAAATGTATGAAGACGCGCCATCACAGTAAACGGCCATTTTATGTAAAGCTAAATTCTACAGTGTCGGTTTTTATTTTAGCCGACACTTTTTTAAGTAACAATTTCACCCAAGTGAATTTGTAAGCATACTTGTTTTAGTTTCACGCATTTTTTGAGATTTCCTGAGAGAGGTCAAAAATTACACAAAAAAATCATTGTCGAGCCATCTATTGGTTAAGTGAAAACAATCTTATGAGATTTTTTCACGCGCTATCATTTAAAATCGATCCTCAAATAGACACAATAACCCCGGAGCGTTCAATTGCAACAATTCATTGACATTATTGATAGCAATGATTACAAAAAAATAAACAGTTCACTCAAGGCTATTGTTGAATACAGGAAAAGCGGATTAAGCTTAAACCATATTATTGGTTGCCCTCTTGATTGCAGCTACTGTGTGCGTCATCTTTTCGGGAATTTTGATCAAAGAATTCCCAAGGCATTATATTCTGATGAAGAAGCAGTCAGCATTTTAATCAACCACAAATACTTCCAGAAAGACATAACACCAATACAATTATTCAACAGAGCAACAGACCCAATGTTGCCTAAAGTAAAAAAGCACACTCATAATGTATTGTTTTTATTAGATGAACTTGGCCTGAAAAACAATGTTATTTTGATCACGAGATGGAAAGTTACAGATGATGACTGCCGAAGATTTAATAATCTAAAAAACATAAAGCTAACTATTTTTGTAACATACTCAGGAATCGAAAACTCTGAAATAGAACCTGTTAAATCAGCAGTTGCCGCTAAGTCTTTAAAAGTTTTATTCAAAAATTCAACAGGATATAAAGTCATTCTCTATTGGCGACCAATCATACCAGGAATTAATGATACACAAGCATCTTTGAAAAAAGTTAGAGCATTAGCTAAGAATGCACACTCGACCGTTTTTAGTGGGTTATTTTATAGGGATGAAATATCAAAATATTACAAAAAAAATAAATTACCTGAACCATATAAAGATACAATGCGCAGAAAAATTTTACCTGAGCAAACAGAAGAAAAAATCCTTTCATTTTTTAATTCTGGAAAAAATCCTGTTCCTCTTTTTAGAAAAACATCTTGTGGTATTGCAAATGCACATCAACAAGCTGATTACAACGGCCATTATGGTATTAGAGAGTTATGTGATATATGCCCAAAGGAGCAAGTAGGGCGTTGTCAAGAAAAATGGCATGCGCCAGAAAAGGAAGCTGTGATAACCTTATGCGAACGTCTTGGAGCGACTTCGCCTCCTCTAGTCACTGAAAAAGCCATTATTGTTGAAGGACTTGATGAACAAAACAGGTACTTTTTACAACATACATTCCAATACCAAGTTCATGATGCCGAAAAACCTCACTATTATAGACAACATGGCAGAGCTGAAACTGGCTGGACAAAAAATGATGAAAAGTGAAAAAATGGAATATCCTTCTGAACCAATATTGATTGTAGACATAGAGGGTAATGGTCGTCACCCTCCTGAACTGGTTGAAATCTCAATACAGAGATTCGAACCGAATTCAATCAAAGAACCAGAAAATTACTCGTGGTTGATCAAACCTACAAATCCAATAGCTTGGCAAGTAACAAAAATTCATGGTATAAAAAATTCTGATGTAGCCAATAAACCAAGCTGGGATGATATTAAGGAAGACGTTACTTCCATGCTTGAAAAATCATGGTTTGTTGCGCACCATGCAAAGGTTGATTATGATGTATTAAAAAGACTCATCCCAGAATGGGAACCAATAGGTATTATTGATACTTTGAGATTAGCCAAAAAAATATTACCGGATGCCCCAAGTTATTCTTTAGAAAACCTCATAAAGTTTACAAAAATATTACAACCTTGCTCGAAATCATTTCATCGCGCAAGCTTCGATGTACAGGCCACATCAGAACTATTTAAACATTTAATTATCAAGTCGGAATACAGTCAATGGGATGATATTTGCAATATATCTCAAATTACCCCCCCCTCAAAAAATGCAGATACCTCCCCTATTCAAGGAGAATTATGGTGAATAAATACTTAATAGGTGTAGCAGGCACACACTCAACAGGTAAAAGCTCTTTTTGTAGGGCTTTACATGAAAGCCTAAAAAGAAATGATATAAAAGTATCAGCTGTACCTTCTTTTGGTAGGCTTGCTGTTAAGTTAGGGATACCATTATTAAAAGATCATACTTACGAATCTACTTTATGGTTCATCAATAAAACTTTAGAAGCAAAAAAAATTGCTTTAGATTCCTCAGATGTTGTTATCGTTGAACGTCCAGAAATTGATTCTTTTCTTATTGGAAAGCTGCGACAAACTACAATAAAAAAGACTGGCCCATCGAAGAAAGAAATATAATAGAATCAATAATTTTGAAAGAGTCAAAATGTTACACTCACTTATTTGCAACAAAAATAAACAATTCAATTCCTCTCGGACCAGGAAGAGATACTGATATTGAATTTAGAAATAGCGTAAATTTCTATTTACATCAATCGCTTCAAACCTTATCACTTAAATTTACTGAGCTACGCTCTGATGATCACCAAAACATTTTGATAAGACTGAAAAAAGAAATATTAACATCAATGGAGTCTAAATGAAATTTTCTCTTTCAGGAAAAATTATCGGCCGAAATATTTGCAGAGTAGGCTACGGGGCCATGCGTATTACCGGACCTGGTATATGGGGGCCTCCCTCAAATGCAAATGAAATAATTAATTTAATTAGAACAGCTATCGATTCAGGTGTGCAACATATCGACACCGCAGATGCATACGGGCCATATATTTCAGAGGAATTAATCAAGAAAGCATTATATCCTTATAATGATGACTTACTAATCGCCACAAAAGGTGGTTTCATGAGAAATGGCCCAGGAAAGTGGCAAGCAAATGGAGATCCACTTTACCTTAGACGCTGCGTTGAGGGCAGTTTGAGAAGATTGAAGCTAGAAGCCCTAGATTTGTATTATTTACATCGAATAGATTCGACAATTCCCTTATCCGATCAGATTGGTGAATTATCAAAAATGAAGATAGAGGGTAAAATTAAGAACATCGGTTTATCTAAGGTAACGCTACCTCAAATAATTGAAGCAAGAAAAATAGATTCAATATCAGCCATACAAAACAAATTTAATAGAATATTTAACAAAGAGTCATCCACCATAATAAAATGGTGCGAAGAAGAAGATGTCGCATTTGTTCCATATGCACCTCTAGCAATAGGAGAATGTATAATTAACACAGAGTGTCATAGAACCAAACAAGAAAGTGACAATGCAGTTATCAATGAAATATCTTGGCTTTTGAACTACTCACCTAACATCTTCCCAATACCAAGCACAACTAATATAAAACATCTAAATCAAAACCTAAATATACTTCATGTCTATCGTGATAGTATTAGATGACGCAAACTGATAATTACATCCATTTTTTAACCGTGCACAGCCTCCTCTATACTTTACAGCCGCAGATTTCACCTATTTCACGTAAATAGCTGTGCACACACCGGTAGCCATAAACACCACAACTCAGGATGTAGTAGTAGCGGATAATCGCCAGCACCCGCTGATAATCTCGTTTTCCCGCAGATACCGAGCAATGGAGCCAGACGCAAAAGCCGGAACGGGAAACCTTCCAAACCCGACACATCAGGGTGATCGACCATACATGTCGGTGATCGTTAATGAAGAGGTACTGGAGTCAGGTTTAATGGAGCGCCCCCATTCGTATAGGCTTTGCTTAGAAACACCCTTGCGTTCAGAAACGTCGGCTAACCCCGCTTGATGGTTTAGCGAACAGTTTCTTCCTAAAACTTAGTGGTAATGTAAGTATCTCACCAAAACGGCCATTCATTTTTAGAGATCTTCCGACATACTGATTATGTCACCTGAGGAGATCGCTATGCGTAAGATCCGATTCACCGAGCACCAGATCATTGCCGGTCTGAAGTCTGTCGAAGCCGGCCGCACCGCCAAGGATGTCTGCCGCGAAGTCGGTATTTCCGAAGCCAGCTAATACAACTGGAAAGCAAAATTAGGCGGTATGGAAGTCACTAATATCAAAAAGATGAAAGACATCGAGGATGAAAACCTCCAACTGAAACAGATGTTTGCAGACCTGAGTCTTGAGTGCCACGCGCTGAATGAAACACGGGAAATTATAGAGCGCTGGCTGGCTGAATATAACAGCGAGCGTCCTCATTAATCCCTGAATAGCCTGACGCCGGAAGAGTGCCGGCTGATGGCTGATGGCTGATGGCTGATGGCTGATGGCTGAAAACCCAGAAATTTCAAAAACGTGTGGAACTAAAACAGATGCGCTTATACAGAGACTTCACATAAAATCAAGAGGTTGTGAATAAAAAAATCCATCAGATATACCACCAAATATATTCGACCATTAAATTTATCTTTTTATCCACGATTGGTGAAATTATTATTTAAATAAGAACACACCCACTCACGTCAAAAAAACGCACTCTCATTATCACTACTATTAAAATACTACTTTAATGAATTAGACATCCCTATACTAATGAGGAAAAATCCAATTCAAATAATGATTCAGGGAGTCCTAAATCTCTTAAATTATTTCTTAAATGCTGCAACTCAGGCTCATCCAAATTAATTCCAACATGAGAAAATTCTTTTATGGTTTCTAAAATTAAAGCGTAGGGATACGAGACTATTGCATGATCTTTATCAAATAAGTAAAGGTTAGTGTCATTGTTATAAGCAGTTAAGCAACTTTTAGCTCCAATGCTGTCAATTTTATTGAAATATGCAGGAATAGTGGGTTCGCAAAACTTTGGCTGCTTATAGTTACAATACTCACGTTTATATGCAAACCATTCAAATGGCTTTTCTTGGTCTATTTCTTGCGCGAGGAATGAACTCAGAGGCATAGATGAACGATAGAGTTCTAAAACTGCCTGATGTGTATTTCCTCCTTGCGATAAAGGGATGTTATTTCCGTTCAAATTCACAGAAAAGGCAGAACGCCCCACATAAAATAAACAGATCTTGTGGGATGCTAAAGATGCACGACACGAGTAAAATATTGAATAATACAGTTTCACGGTAGGCCAACTGTAAAACCCTGCTTTTAAGCCTTGTAACGCATCCAAGAAGCTGATAATACTAGAATAAAGATAACTTGAGGCATCTTCTTGGAGTGCTTTAAGAACTAATTTTGTATCATAAGAACTAAACTTGTATGCAAGTACAACTTTTTTTTCCGGAGGCTTTGTACCAACATCAGGGAAAATATTGGTACGAATATAATCGTTCGCAAGATGCCACATTTAGAAACGCAGCTCCTTTAGGTCTTCTGTGTCCGGAGTGAATGCATTATCCATCCGTTGATAAATGATTCTGGTTGCCTCTTTACCAGCCCTTTTTGACACTTCTTCCTGTTTAATCAGACCATTCTCTCTCAGCTTAAGTACCTTTTTAATTGTGTCAATTTCAAATGAGTTCTTTTTTGCACAGTAAGCAACAAGCCTTAACATAAAAAATTCACATGCTGCACTAAAACCAGCAGAATACTGAAATACATTAGTTGTTAAATCCCAATCTTCACCATACTCAATTTTTATTGCGTTAAAATAATTTGTTAAGCATTTAATTTGTAATTGAAGCTCAATCACCCCTATTTGCTCAAACGTTGCATTAGGCTCAACTAACTGTTTAATAGCACTTACTGCCGTTGAAAGTGCTATTCCGCCCTTGCGCCTAGGCTCTCCTGGAAATTTAATTTTTCCATAATATGGTGATTCATAATCTTTATTCAAAACTTCTGCAATATCTCTGGCACGAGCAGCAGCTTGATCAATAGATATTTCTGAACCTATCCCATAGAGATCATAAACTAAACTCTTTGGTGCTGGCTTCTGCTCTGTATTGATTGCAATAAAGATATCAGCACATTGTTGAGTTGTTAATCCAGTGTAAATTACAACGGGAATTATTATATCTGCAATAGCTGGATCTTCACTAATTGCCTCTGTTATACCAGCGACTCGATGCTGCCCATCAATTATTTGTGCTTGCTTAGGTTTTGGTAGGAAAGAAAGAGTATCATTATTAATAATTAACGGTTCTCCAACCCAGTTAAGGATAATACAACCAGGTAAGTCTCCCCCGCTTAAAACGAAGTCTTTTAAACTTTTAATACGCCTATCAATAAGGATCCTTTGAACAGCCCCTCGTTCGTCATCAACACCTCTGACCGCTGTATAAGTCACTTCCGCCAAAGTTCCGGCAGGTATGGTTGTTAACATAAAGTTATTATGTTTCTGGGTAACTCGTGTGAAGTGGCGAGTAAACATGATTAAGTCCAGTAGTGAGCAATACTGCGTATCTTGTATCTGTATTGTTGATCTAATTTATATTAAAATCAATATTATAATCAGCAATAATATCAATTACTTTTCAATTAAAACCCCCTCCAAATCTAGCGCCATCCACAAAAAAACTCAAGCATGATATTATCTTCTTAATATCAGCGTCAGGCTAAAGAAGAAATCATGAATCAGTAACTAGTAACAATGAGAAAATTAATTTGGGGCTAGGATCAAAGACTCCAAGGTCTCTAACAAACCAGTCACGATCAAACTATCACTTTTGTTGAAAACCAAAATATATCAAGTATTAAGTTTTTAGTAACCCATCAATCATAAGTACTTAATGAAAATGAATTCTATATGTACTACTGCTGTAGATGCAAACGCATAAGCTTTTCTTTTAGGATAGACATTGGATCTCTATCTAACGCCCTGAGATCAATCATGTCCATAATTTCACTTTCTTCAAGTATGATAAGTTCCACACTCTCATTTAGCTTCTTTATTTGCTGCTTTACAAGATTTTTAGATGCTCCCTTCCTACTTAGAATTACTCCGAAGCCGCCAAAACGCTTATTCTCTCCAATGTAGCCAATGAACGTGTCAACCTCATTAGATTTTAGTGGTTTTTTATAATTCTTGGCATCCATCAATATGTAATGAACACCATTACTCCTAAGGTAGCTTAGAAAGCTATTCTGAGGTTCGCGATTATCAATGATAATATCACGAATTCTAAGTCTACCTTCGTTGGGAACCTGAACGTGCATCTTAATATCGTCGTAACAATTACTGAAAATAAAGTGCACTATCTCGTTCAGCAAATCCTCATATGCTTTACCTCGAGAATAAGGAATGTTCACCAACCTGCTTTTTAACCCAAACGCAATAGTCTTTTCTTCTGAGGTGAGAGCACCGACTATAGCCGTGACTGATTTTATCGCCCCCCCAAAAGCTGCCATATATAGTTTTGTGGAATGGCTGAATGCAGGTTCACAACTGAGATAGCCAATCATACTTTTATAATTAACTACGTTACCCTCTGAGTATTTTGAATAATAGGTGTTTTTATTTTCAAGCCATGAAAAATTTATACTTTCATAAGGAACATTATCTTTCAACACTACAAACTTTATCTTATCAGGAACAACTGTAAACATTAATGCTTTAGGCATGAGCTGTATAGAGTGGTAACTAATTTCAATCCTATCTGGCAGATTTCTGACGAACACATCATTGTGAGCTAACCGTATGATATTTAAAAAATAGCCAGCAATATCATCATGAGTTAACTTTTTGGCTACTAGATTTAGGAACATCATTTTCGCAAACTCTTGCGCGTAATGTTTCTCAATACTATCCTCCGTAATCGGATGAGAAGAGGAAGTAGTATATATACGCACGCCTGGCTCTGCCTCATCAATCAGTAGTAACTCACCTTTCTTATATTCCCCTCCCTCTGGGTCATAGTACATTTCTACGTCACAAAACTCACCGTTATGATTTGGTAAGTTTTTAATAATAACTTGCCGGTACTCTTCGAGTTTTTTACTTTCTATTTTTCTCAATTCAGCAATCCCAGCAACCGTATGTTTAAGGTTATGACTATATTAGTATGATAGAATTTTAGATACAATCATGTTGCCAATTTAAAATCGCTGAGACAAGCAAAGGGCAGGAGAAATTCCACGTGTAAGCCTTCTGCCCTGCTAATCATTGTGTACGAGAGTGAATGCCCAATACGTTGAAATGGCCAGCAGTGTAAGCCCATCCACAGCCAGTATCTATGTAAAATCTGAAGTTGAACGACTGGTTGATTGAGAATCGAACTTTACATATGATTCCGTTTTCAGTTCTGTTCTGGCTACTTAAGCGATCAACAACGTTTTCATACCATCAGAACTCTAAGCAAACTGCCAGATATTTTTAAACACATTTCTACTACAGGCAGACTCTTTGATGCTCGATCTTGCGCCTCTTGTTCAGGGAAGATAATCGTAATGACCAACGCTCGGACCAAGGTTATGTAACCTACCCCCAACGGTGGTCATTTTGGTGGTCTTGACAGCATCGCAATTAAAGTTTAGCTTACATATTAGCCAGTTACTGGCAAAGGCGATCCCAGTCAGAGGAGCCACATTCAGAAAAGCCCGCTCAGGTTTCCCTGAGCGGGCTTTTTGCTTTTCATAAAAAGGTATCCGTAAAATGCTGGCGCTGAACATCAACCCGGCACAGCAGCGAGCCGCCGAGCGTGGCTCACGCTCGGCGGAGACCATGTTGAAAACAGGGGCGCTGGAGTGGCATAAAAGTAATAAAAAATAGTCACAGAACTGAAAACCCGTCACGTTATCGACCTGCTGACAGGTATCGGGAAAAAAGGTTTACTTGAAGTGATTGTTACACCTTAAAATCAGCAATTGGCGCGTGGGAAAATTTAATTTCAGGGCAATGGCTAATTTTCAGGCCAGGAGGCTTCGCGGTATTGCTGAGTTGTATGAGAGTGTCGCGTCAGCACGTTCTGTCGCCCTCAGCCCAGCGCTTGATATCACTCACTTTTGGCGACCTGATGCCCGTACTCAAGATATTCTTGGTTGTGTACAGGCTGATCTTAGCTTTATCACCATCATCACTTTCTATCTGAATGAGCATGTTGTTGATCAACAGTCCTTCTGAAAGCAGCTTTTGAGTAATCTCACCTTCTTTACGCTCACCGTCAAACTCGCTTAATACGATGACCGGGTTTCCTGAATATGACTCATATTCCAGACACTGCCTTGCCATGTGCCTCAGGGTTCGATAAGTATCGGAGGACCCCGTCTTGCTAATGAAACTGCCGTCTAAGGAGGATTTGCTGTTTTTCAAATCGCTGACGGTTATGGCGCATCCACTAAGTGACAGAGAAAATAATAGTGTAGCCAGGGCTAAATATTTCAATTTATGCTCCATTATTCTGGTCAATGTCCTGAGCATGATTGGGACTAATATTGCGTAATCTTTCAGACGGAATGGTGATTGGGGATATCAACAATCACCATCAGCCCACCTTCTGCAGAGGTACTGAGTAAAACACTGCTGTGATGTTGCTGCGCAACCGCTTTGACTATGGCAAGCCCCAATCCACTCCCGCTTTGTATCTGATTGGGATCACGAAAAAATCTGTCGAACACCCGCTCCCTCAGTTCAACCAGGATCCCGGGCCCCGCATCTGAGATACGCATTTGAATGGATTTTTCTAACGATCGTACCTCTACTTCAACCCGCCCGCCCTCAGGGCTGTACTTCACAGCATTTTCAATTAAGTTGTCGATCAGCGACATCAGGCGTTCCCTGACACCTGTCATCCAGACTTCATCATGAGAATAGAATTCAAGCTCAACCCGGCTCTCTGCAGCCAGCGGTGCCAACTCAGCCATTCGCTCTTGTATCAGCGTCGTCAGCGCCACAGGCTCCATCACAGTGTCAATGCGCGCTTCACTGTGCATCAGCAGCAGCAACTGATTGACGAGGCGAGCAGCACGGCTGTTGCTACGAATAATCCCTGCAAGCAATTCCTGTTGCCTGACGTTGCTGACATCGGACTGCAAAGCCTCAACGTTGACTCGCATGGCAGCCAGGGGAGTACGCAACTCGTGAGCGGCATCGGCAATGAAAGTCCGTTCCCGTTCAGTGCTTTCTCGTACCCTGGCAAGGAAGATATTAATCGCGTCCACTATCTGGCGAAGCTCCTTGTGCTTTGGCACGGCTTTTAAGGGAGAAAGATCGTCGGGTGTTCGTAAGGAAACTTCATTTGCCACCTTGTTCCAGGGACGCATTGCAATACGGATTGACAGCCACGCGGGAAACAGAAGAAAAGGAATGCAGACCAGCAGCGGTAATATGTAGTATCCGCGCGAGTTCAAATATATGAAGAAGTTCCAACCGCCAGCAGGAGTGAGCAGTGTCACCTCTGTGCCGGCGTTCCCGGACTTCAGAGTACGGCTAGTCCAGGTGCGGCCGTTACTCTGCACACGCTGAATCATCCCATAAGCGGTGTTTGTCACTCCTGATGGAGCGCCGGCAGAGGAATAAATGATCTCTTTATTCTTCCGGACGATTAGGCTGATCGACATTTTGGGGTCTTCACCTCCGCCATAGCCTTCCCGTAATGCCTTGCTGAACGTTTCCAGCATAGCGGTGAGATCGTGCGGGCGATCCGCCATACGATCCACCAGTGTCATAATGGTTTCATAGGTTTTGTTGCCTGATAGCATTGGAGGGCTGCGCAGGTTGTCCCATAAAATGTAGGTGAGAAAAACACACCACAGCAGCGTGAGTAAGAGCATCTGGGCGATCATCATTCGCCGTACGAGCGTTGGAACTCGCAGATAGCGCCAAAAATTACGCATCACCCTGCCCCCTTCTGAAGGGGTACGGTGTCAATGACAAACCCCACCCCTCTCACCGTTCGCACATAGCCGTCACCGATTTTGCGACGCAAATTTCCCATATGAACATCGAGCGCATTACTCATATTTTCTTTTGCACCGAAGATCCTTTCTTCCAGAAAACGACGGGTCAGAACACGGTCAGAACGCAACATTAACGTTTCAAGCAGCGCGTATTCACTTGCCGTTAAATCAACATGACCTTCGCGCACTGTCACGCGACGAGTCGGCACATGGAGAGACAGTCCTCGAATCTCTATGACCTCATTCTGAAAACCATAACTGCGCCGCACAAGTGCTCTCACCCTGGCCAATAACTCAGCGAGAACAAAAGGTTTGACGAGATAGTCATCTGCACCGGCATCCAGCCCGGTCAGGCGATCTTGCAGAGTGCCCCGGGCAGTCAGGATGATAACGGGGATCCCCTTGAGCTGCTGACGCAGACGCACCATCAGGCTCATGCCATCACCGTCGGGCAGGCCGAGGTCGAGCAATACAAGTTCAGGCACGCACAGATCGAGTTGATGCAGAGCATCCACTTTACGGCGAACCCATATGACATCTAATCCCTGGTCTGTAAGGGCAATACGTACGCCATTACCCAGATCGATGTCGTCTTCAATGAGGAGAATTTTCACAATAGTTACTTTATCAACAGTGAATGAAGAACGTCTGAAGAAATAAACGGTGTCAGTAAATCTATCAGCTTTGCAGAACGGGTACGTACTTCAGTGTTTCTTCATTTTTGGCTCATAAGAACTTCAGGGTCAGCATTCAGACTGAGCGTTCTGGCGTTTAAAACCGCTTGTATCGTAGTCAGTTGAACCCACAAGGACTTCCTTAATGAGAAACATCGAACTGAGTCATAAGTTCCTCCCTTCACTCTCGGGGCAACCCCTGGGAAAATTATTGTCAGGATTGGTCCTCGCGTTACTGGCAACCCCCATACTGGCTGCAGAACAGAACCAGGGCAACGAGTTGACCCTGGGAGGAGGCGTGGATGTTGCGCCACGTTATTCTGGTTCGGATGAAAGCCGGGTCACGACGGCCCTGGTGATTGATTACGCTATGGAAAATGGTTTTTTTGTCAGCTCCACGCGGGGTATCGGTTACGGTAACAACATCGGCAAGTTTGATTACAGCGCTGCGCTGAGTTATCGCGCAGGCAGAAAGGATCGTGAGGTGGACAGCGACTCGCTCAGCTACGGTAGCGACGACTTGCGAGGTATGGGTGACGTTAAGGGCTCAGCTATCGGTTTGCCTGGCCTGGGATACGAGGTGACCGACTGGCTTAATGTGCAATTGCAGGCTGAGGTGCCGGTTTCTCAGCGAAGTAATGGTGAGGCACTGCATTTCAGCATTATCAGCCCGCTCTATACGTCATCGAAAAATGCTGTGACGCTGGCGCTGACCAGTAGCTGGGGGACCAGCAAGTACATGCAGACCTACTACGGGGTAAGTGCATCACAGTCGGCCGCATCGGGGTTTACCCGCTATGATGCCAGGTCTGGAATTTATGCTTATTCACTGAATATGGACTGGACGCACAAGCTTAATCAAGACTGGAGCGTCATTGCCGCAGCAGGTTTTACGCAGTTGGCTGGTGATGCGCGAAATAGTCCCATTGTTCAACGAAAAACGTCGCCCACTGGCAGCCTGAAGGTGACATATAGCTTCTGATCGTGGTTCGGCGCGTGCTTCTGGTTAGCTTGTGGCTATGCACTGTCAATAAATACAAATCTGCCCCGCCCCAGTTCAGATGATGGGGCACTACTCAACTCAGCGTCAGCCCCTATTTTCATCCGGCATACCTTTTAATCCCGGAAGGCCGGTAAAGGCTGCCTGCTCCTGCCAATGATTCTGAGTAAAGTAAAGCACAAGGAAAATCTTAACAGAGGCTTATCCAAGTGGCCTTGTAACCGACATCGGTCTGCTGAATTACGCGCTTCCCGGTTCGGCGATCGCCTGCCCTGTCATTGACGACTCAGGTAGCGTGCTGACCTCCTCCAGTTCTCTGATTCGGGCAGGCCGATAGCAAAGAAACGGGTGACAGCGAAAAATGGGGAACGGATAACGACGAATCATGTTTCACCGGCATGTCGAAGGCTCAACTCCCGTGTTAAAAACAGATGTGGTTAATTACTAACATCATCAAATTAAGTTTGATTTTTATTTTTTTCACCGTTATAACGCTATCGTATCCGGTAGCCTTTTTTAACTTTCATTGCTTTCTGTAGAGCGTAAAATTGTGCATACTGGCCTTTTAATATCAGCCCGTGCTGATATATCGATTCCTATTATCCTTTATATCTGGTAAAGACAATAAATGAAAAAAAACCTCGGATTGTGGTTCGCTGTCATATTGGTCACTTCATCTTTTATTGCGAATGCAGAAACCTTTGAACGCTTAGATCTCAATAAAGACAGAACCAGCCTTCAGTATGCCAGTCAGATCAAGTCGGTCGCTAAAGTTATTGAGGGTTATAAGTGGCTTGGTCAAACACCTGAAATGAATGGCGGGGTGGTTTTTGAAGCTTACGACAATCCTGACTTCGGTAAAAACGATCAGATTTCCGGTAGTTCCATCATGGTCAAAGCTATTTTTTACACTTATCAATCTGTCAGTAAAGAAGCGATTATGGTTGCACGTCAAAGTGAAATTGCTGGGTTTGTCGAACTTTATGGTTACGACTCTCCCGAACTCCAGTTACACATCAGAGTGCTCAACGATAATACGTTTCAGGCTTTTTCAAGCGTAGATGACTATAAGGAAAAAGATAAATTATTTAATTATAAAAAAGTCAAAGAGTTTAATAAAAGCCCTTACGGCGAAAGATTAAAATCGGCCAGCGATAGCGGCGTGATTTTTTAACAGACATTTCCCCCATCGGATATCACGAAAGGCTGCCTGTAAGGGCCGTCTTATTTATGCCTCTGTTGTCTTCCCCCCCGTTAAGCCACGGCGATGACTGTCTTCCGCTTGCTGCCTGTTTATGGATTAACGGAAATGCTAAACTCGGTGCCGGGGTTGATACCCGGCAACAATACGGATGCCCGCAGGCATAGTTGACTTCAGATACAGACACCGTCTGGATATGGCAGGGCACTATCGTGAATGAGACAGACTTTACCTTATGCAGTCTTCCTATGCTTTACTCGCGCAATAAAAACAGGACGTACCACGAACGAATAACCCGCTCGCTGACCGCGCTGCTGACGTTCATGAAAGCTAACGAGCTGTTCGCGAAAGATCCTTTCAATGAAGACGGAAGTTTAAATAAAGCGTTTGAGTTAAAACAATCTGAAGTCACCCCGGAGGGCGTGGAAATGTTCAGGAAGGTCGTCCCGGGCTGGTTTACTTATTTAGACAAAGGGGGAACCGTTGATAACCTGTCCCGCCTGGAAAAAGGCCTGGAGAAAATCAGAAATCCCGCCTGAAATAGCCCGGTGGCAGATGCCGAAACGGTTTTAACACCGGCATGCTGCTGACACCAGGCGCGGCTACTTTTTTCAGGGACGCGTCACAAACGTCGTCCCTCCTTTTATCCCCCCCTCAGCCTTTCGTCCCACCTGCCCCGCATGCGCCCCGTCACAAAACCGGTAATCCATGTTTTCGTCTGTAACGAACCGGGTGAACAGCTTCCCCCCTGTTAATGGCCTGTTACAGCTTGTCTGGCATGATGGTTAAAACCCATTGATGCGCCAGACGCATGAATCGATGAGTTTATTGCGCTTATTTACGCTATTTTTCTGATCCAGTCTGCAGCAACAGGCGCGGTAAAAGCGTCAACGACAAACTGGAGATAACCATGCATTCCTCTCACGCCCCCATGACCACCGGGGCAAGAATTAGCGCCATCTTGCGCGTGACCTCTGGCAATTTTCTTGAGCAGTTCGATTTTTTCCTGTTCGGATTTTATGCCACCTACATTGCCCATACCTTCTTTCCGGCCAGCAGTGAGTTTGCCTCATTAATGATGACCTTCGCGGTCTTTGGGGCAGGCTTTCTGATGCGTCCGATTGGCGCCATCGTGCTGGGGGCCTACATCGATAAAGTCGGCAGGCGTAAAGGACTGATTGTGACCCTGTCGATTATGGCCGCAGGCACCTTCCTGATTGTGCTCATCCCTTCCTATCAGGCGATTGGGCTCTGGGCACCGCTGCTGGTGCTGGCGGGCCGCCTGCTGCAGGGCTTCTCGGCGGGCGCAGAGCTGGGGGGCGTCTCCGTCTACCTGGCGGAAATTGCCACGCCGGGCCGCAAGGGCTTTTACACCAGCTGGCAATCCGGCAGTCAGCAGGTGGCGATTATGGTCGCCGCGGCCATGGGCTTTGGCCTCAATATGCTGATGGAAGAGAGTGCCATTCGCGATTGGGGCTGGCGTCTGCCTTTCCTGTTTGGCTGCCTGATTGTGCCCTTTATCTTTATCCTGCGCCGTAAGCTGGAAGAGACCGAAGAGTTCACCCGCCGCCGCAACCCTCTGGCGATGCGCGAGGTGTTTACCACCCTGTTAGCGAACTGGCAGGTGGTAATAGCCGGTATGCTGATGGTCGCCATGACCACCACCGCGTTCTATCTGATCACCGTTTATGCCCCCACCTTCGGTAAGAAGGTCCTGATGCTCAGCGCCCCGGACAGCCTGCTGGTCACGCTGCTGGTGGCAGTATCGAACTTCCTCTGGCTGCCGGTCGGGGGCGCTCTGTCAGACCGCTTTGGCCGCAAACCGGTGCTGGTGACCATGGCGCTGCTGGCCCTGGTTACCGCCTATCCGGCGCTTCACCTGCTTGCTCAGGCCCCCAGTTTTTCGATGATGCTGGCGGTGCTGCTCTGGCTCTCCTTCCTTTATGGCCTGTATAACGGTGCCATGATCCCGGCGCTGACGGAAATTATGCCGGTGGAAGTGCGGGTGGCCGGTTTCTCACTGGCTTACAGTCTGGCCACCGCCGTGTTTGGCGGATTTACCCCGGTCATCTCCACCGCGCTGATTGAGTACACCGGCGATAAGGCCTCACCGGGCTACTGGATGAGCTTTGCCGCCGTCTGTGCCTTACTGGCAACGCTTTATCTGTACCGCCGCATCGGGTTATCACTGCAAACCGCAGGTTAAAACAGGGACGCTATCATGCAAAAATTTTATTATTTACTCCCGGCTACGCTGCTGCTGTTTTCCGTCAGCCCGCGCGTACCGGCCGAAGAAGTGACCGTGATGATTTCAGGGGGTTTTAAAGCGGCACTGGAAAAACTGGCCCCGCAGTATGAAGCCAGCAGCGGCGACACGATCAGGCTGGTTCCCGGCCCCTCAATGGGGAACAGCCCACAGGCGATCCCGTCGCGGCTGGCGCGGGGGGAAAAGGCCGACGTGGTGATCATGGTCGGTGACGCGCTGACTCATCTGGCACAGGATAACCGGCTGCAACCCGGTTCCCGCGTAGAGCTGGCTGACTCACCGGTCGGCATGGTCGTCAGACAGGGGGACCCTGAACCTGATATCAACAACGCGGCGGCACTGCGTCATACCCTGTTGCAGGCCAGGTCGGTGGCGTATTCTGACAGCGCCAGCGGCCGCTATGTCAGCGGCCAGCTGTTTAAAAAACTGGGTATTGAAGACGAAATGAAGCACAAAGCGCAGATGATTGAGCGCATTCCGGTGGCGTCCGAAGTGGCCAGAGGGAAATATACGCTCGGTTTTCAGCAGGTCAGTGAGCTGCTCCCTGTTGCGGGCGTCACCTTTATTGGCAAGCTGCCGGCCGATCTGCAGTACGTGACCCGCTTTGCCGCTGCGGTCACCGCGAAAGCAGATCACCCGCGGGAAGGAAAAGCGCTACTGGCTTTTTTATCTTCTGCTTCGGCACAAAACGTTATACAGGCCACCGGCATGGTCACGGTCAGCGCTGAACAGCCTGTTAAGCCGCGTGATACTGTTCGGTGATCAACTTTTCCAGTTCGGCAGCAAGGTAAGACTGCATCCGTCCGCTGCGTCTTATCAGCCCCACCGTCCGCCTGACCACCGGGTCAGTCAGCGGTACGGATGTCAGGAGCGAATATTCTGACGAGGGCATCGTCATCGCCGGGACGGCAGCAATACCGACCCCCGCTTCAACCATGCCCAGCATGGTGGTGACGTGGCGGGTTTCGCAGATACTGGGACGCTCAGGGATGATGTGTTCCAGCATCTGATCGAGCAGGTTACGGTTGCCGGAGGACTTATCCAGCCCCACATAATCCTGCTGATAGAATTCCCGCCACGTCAGGCTTTTTCTGCTGGCGATGGGACCATCGCGCCGGCAGGCCGCCACGTAGACATCCCCCACCAGCGGCAGAAAGTCGATATTGGGTTGCAGACTGCGCGCAAAACAGAGGCCGAAGTCCGCCTCTCCGCTGGCAACGGCTTCGATAACATTCCCTGCGCTGCTGTCAATAATCCTGACGCGTACCTGCGGGTAGCGCGCCTGAAAACGGCGGATCACATCGGGCATAAAATAGTACGCCGCCGAGGGCACCGTGGCGACGGTAACCAGCCCGACGCGTTCCTGACTGACCTTAGTGATATCCCCTAATAGCGACTCCACATTGAACAGCAGCTGATCGGAACGCGCCGCGAAGGTCTGGCCGTAGAGCGTCAGCGTCACGCGCCGGGTGGTTCTGTCGAACAGCCGGATGCCCAGCGCAGACTCCAGCTTCTCAATCCTGCGGCTCAGTGCCGACTGAGACAGGCAGATGGACTCGGCTGCAAGGCGAAAATTACCGTATTCAACCAGTGCGCGGAAGGCGTAGAGATCGTTGAGATCAAAATTGACGGGCATAGCGACAGATAATCCTTTCAGCGTCGGCAGAGGGTAAACAAAAAGACACGCTGCCTGAGCTTACCGATTAGCCCGCGACGGGTAAAGGCCATCCCGGCAGACGGCGCGAAATGGCCTGCACCTGCAGCTCCTTGCCCTGTCCTGATCGCCACGGCCTGTTTAAGGAAAAATCCCGCGACGGAGACCGCGCCTTACAGCGGCATTCTGTACTGGATCACGCCGGGTTTCTCTGCCACCCGGTCGTACAGCCGCTGGGCCGTGGCGTTCTTTTCCTGGGTGTGCCAGTAAAGCCTGTCGCACTGCCGCGCACGGGCCTGTTGCTGAACATATTCAATCAGCTGTTTTCCCGTCTCTCTGCCGCGACAGTGGGGCGCAACAAACAGGTCTTCAAGATAGCAGTACTCGCTGACCGCCCAGGTGGAGGGATGAAACAGGTAGTGAGCAAACCCGATAACGGTTTCCCCCTCCCGGGCAACGGCACAAAAAATGGCGCTGTCGGCGTCAAAAAAACGCTGCCAGGCAGCCGCCGTGGCGTCTTCAGATAACTGAACTTCGTAGAAAGCCTGATAACTCAGCCAGTACGGCAGCCACTGTGCGTAATCCTTCTGTTGAACAGGCATAACGTTCATCGCTGCACTTTCTCTATTTTTATCAATCATTTAATTACCCCTCATCGTTAAGAAGATGCAAGAGTAACGCGCCCAGTGGTATCCTGTAAGATACACTTTGTTGAAATATTATGGATCCACTTTGCGCCCAGAAAAGAACGTTGCCAGCTTCCCGGGCCTGTTGCTTAAAAAAGGGAAAATTAAAGAACAGTTCTATCAGGTGATTAAAGAGATGATCCTGACCGGCGAGCTTAAAGCCGGGCGGAAGCTGCCCTCCAGCAGAACGTTTTCTGAAATGATGGCCATTTCAAGGAACTCCGTGCTGTCGGGTCTGGAACGCCTCTGCGATGAGGGCTATCTGACAACCCGACAGGGCGCGGGCACCTTTGTTGCGCCGGTCATTCCTGATGAGATGATCCACACGGCGGCTGTGGCCCCCTCCCCCCAGGCGGCGCGGGAAAAAAGTCGCCCCCGGCTGGATCCGCAGACGCAGGTGATGAAGCAGCTGTGGGACGCGACGCTGCCCCACTCCGGACAAAACCTGACGTTTAATATCGGTATCGGCTGCACGGACTTATTCCCTTATGCGCTGTGGGGGCGGCTTTCCGGCCGCCTCTGGCGGCAGTATCGCCAGCTGGACGGCCGGCACAATGAGGTGATGGGCTACCGACCGTTGAGACGGGCCCTCTGCGACTATGTCCGCACCACGCGGGGCCTGAACTGCACAGAGGAACAGATCCTGATTGTCAGTGGAACCCAGCAGGCGATGAATCTGGCCGCGCAGGTGCTGTTACAGAAGGGCGATGAAGTCTGGCTCGATGAACCGGGATACGACGGTGCCCTGGGGGCGTTTACCTCCATGGGGGCGGTCATCCGCCCGGTGAGCGGCGATAAACAGGGAATGGACATCGCCAGCGGCATCCGCCAGTGGCCGGGGGCGAAAATGATTTTCACCTCCCCTTCCCATCAGTTTCCGCTGGGCGGAACCCTGAGTCTGTCACGAAGAATGGCGCTGCTGGAGTGGGCCGCAGAGCGTGACGCGTGGATCTTCGAGGATGATTACAACAGTGAGTTTCGCTATGCCGCCCAGCCAATCCAGGCCCTGCAGGGGCTGGATCAGCATCAGCGGGTGATCTACGCCGGAACCTTCTCCAAAATGATGTTCCCGGGGTTTCATCTGGGTTTCCTGGTGGTGCCTGAACACCTGGTGGAGCCCTTTAAAATCGCGAAGTACTATGCGGACACGCGGACGGCTTATCTGGATCAAACCCTTCTCGCCACCTTTATCGCTGAGGGGCATTATGCCCGCCACGTCAGGCGCGTAAGGAAAGCCTGCCATGAACGCCAGAGGGTGATGACAGAAGCCATCCGCTTATATCTTCCCGACATTTTCAGCGTAGAACCTGCGGATTCCGGCATTCATCTTGTCTGCTGGCTGGCGGAGCACCTTGACGAAGCCGTTATCCTTGCGCACTGTCGTCAGGCGGGTTTGGGCGCGCAACCCCTTGCACGCTACTGCCAGACCCGACCGGAAAAGCAGGCGATCCTGTTCGGCTTTGCCGCACATACACCGGCGGAGATCGTTGACGGGATCAGGAAACTGGCCCGGCAGCTGGCCAGAAAATAACCCCCACAAGGAGGCAGCATGCAGTACACCCCCCTCGGCAACAGCGACCTGAACGTTTCACGCATCTGTATGGGCTGCATGGGCTTTGGCGACCCGACCACCGGGCCACACAGCTGGACGCTGGACGAAGCGGAAAGTCGCGACATCATCCGCTACGGGCTGGAAAACGGCATCAATTTTTTTGATACCGCCATTGCCTATCAGAACGGCTCCAGCGAGCGCTATGTCGGCAGGGCATTACGCGATATGGCAAAACGGGATGAGGTGGTGCTGGCGACGAAATTTCTGCCGCGTACCGCGCAGCAAATGGCAGCGGGGGTGACGGCTAAAGAGGCCATTACCCTCTCGCTGACGCAGAGCCTGCAGAACCTGGGCATGGATTATATTGACCTCTATATCTGCCACCGGTGGGATTACCACACGCCGATCCTCGAGATTCTGCAAACGCTGCATCAGGCCGTGACCGCCGGTAAAGTCCGTGCGATTGGGCTTTCCAACTGCTTTGCCTGGCAGCTGGCCAAAGCCAATGCCCTTGCCCGGCAGGAAGCCCTGACGCCGTTTGTGTCGGTGCAGAGCCACTACAACCTGATCATGCGCGAAGACGAGCGGGAGCTGGCCGGTCTATGCGCGGAAGATAACATTGCCATGACGCCTTACAGCGCCCTGGCCAGCGGCAGGCTGTCGCGGGTGGCAGACTCGCAGACCCGGCGTTCCCGTGAGGACAGTTACGCAAAAGGCAAATACGACAGCACCGCCGGGGCGGACCAGGCGATCATCAACCGTGTCAGTGAGCTGGCTTCGCGCCGGGGCGTGTCGATGACCGAAGTATCGCTGGCCTGGTTACTGACCCGAGTGACGTCACCGGTGGTCGGCGCCACCCGCCGACACCACGTTGACGGGGCGGTTAAGGCCGTTGACCTGAAGTTGAGTGCGGAGGAGATTCACTCTCTTGAAGCCTGTTACCAGCCGCATCACCTCACCGGGATGATGGCCGAAAACCGGCCACCGGCGACAGGTTAACCGGCGACGGTTATCCCCTGCCGGCCTTGCAGCACTGATGATCCGCCCCTTTCGTCCGGGATGAAGGGCTGGCCCGGCCCGGCGACAGGGCCGTTACCGATCCTGCTGGCGGGGGATATCCGTTGAGAATCTGGCGCTGATCGCATCGCGCTCATAGCCCTGCGGTTCGGTCAGGATGTGGTATAAGTCCGGACGACGACCATGGATCCACCGCCGCCCCGTACTCATCGCCAGCAGGGTTAAATCGAGTTCGGCGCTGACCATCGCATCCTCTGCCACCCAGGTTTCTGCCACTATCCGGCCATAGGGATCCAGGATCATCGCATTGCCGGTGCGCACCTCGTCCTGGTCTGCGCCCACGCCGTTACTGAATAACACGAACAGCCCGTTGTCATGGGCGCGGGCGGGTAGCCAGCGCATCAGCCATTCCCGGCCACTGGCCCCTTTAAATGCCGCCGTGATTTCCTCTTTGCGCGTCGCCCGTTGCGCCCAGAGCGCCAGCGGGATCGGCTTCATGGCACAGGGACTGCGCGACTGTGTTCCCCCGGTCTGGTGCGGGGCAAGCAGGATATCGGCACCGAGCAGCGCCGTGGCGCGCACGTTCTCAACGAGGTTATTATCCCAGCAGATGAGGATCCCCACTTTCACGCCCCAGGGAGTATCAAACACGGTGAATCTGTCGCCGCTGCTGATGGCCGGGTGCTCAAAAGCGTGAAGCTTGCGATGCGTATGTACTGAACCATCGGGCATACAGGCCACATAGGCGTTATAGAGACGCCCGTCATCGGCACGTTCAATCAGCCCGGCACCGATCAGCATCTGATGTTTTACCGCCAGCGCACGGATCAGCGCCAGCGAGGGGCTGTTGTTCAGCGGTTCAGCCAGCGCAGACACCTCACTGGCGGAAAGCCGTGGCACATGCCAGTAACCGGTGATACACATTTCCGGGAAGGTCAGAATCTTTACCTGTTGCAGGGCGGCCTGCTGAATAAACTTCTCCATGATCAGCAGGTTGTACTGCTTATTTCCGGCCTGATGCTGAAACTGTACGGTGGCGGCCCTGAGGGCGGTTCTCTCTGACATGATGAAACTCCAGAAGTGATCGGAAAGGCATTACAGCAGGCTCACTGATAACGGTATAATCAAACTATTTTCAATTCTGATAACTTTCTGGAATGTCATGATGAATCTTCGGTTGCTGAACGCCTTTGTGATGCTGGCAGAAAAAGGAAACTATGCCGAAGCCGCGCGGGCCCTGTTTATCTCGCAACCGGCATTAACCAAACAGACAAACCTGCTGGAATCGCAGCTCAACGTCGCTCTTTTTTCACGCGGCCGGCACGGTACGGCGCTGACATCCGGCGGTCGTCGACTGCTGCCGGAGGCGCAGAAAGTGCTCGGGCAGGCACGCTCATTCCTGCACCATGCCGGGCAGGTGGCAAAAGGCCATGAGGGCACTCTGGCGGTGGGATTCGGCCTCTCCAGCTTTTACCTGGCCCCGCAGTGTCTGGCCGAATTTCGCCAGCGTTTCCCCGGCGTGGAGGTTTCTTTAACTGACCTGCCCTCCGCGCAGCAGTATGCCCAGCTGCAAAACAACGAACTCCAGGTGGGATTTGTTCGGGTGCCACCGCCTGTACCGCTGGATTATCTGCCGCTGTTTACTGACCGTCTGGTGCTGGTCGCGGCGGATGCCTCGTCGGTCAGCGTGGCCGGGTGTTTAAAAAAGTGGCCTCTGCTGCGGCTGCGCACAGAACGTGGCCGCGGTCTGAATACCCAGATTGATCGCTATATGCAGGACAACGGGCTGATGGCCTCTGCCACTCAGCTGGCTGAGGATATTCATACCATCGTCGCACTGGTGATGGCCGGCACCGGGGCAGCACTGTTACCGGAGAGCGTGATGCATATCGCCCCTCCGGCATTAGCGATGATGCCGTTAACGGGAGCGTCAGTAAGCTGGCAGGTGGGTATCGCATGGGACGGCAGAACGGAGGATCGGCTCAGGGATCATTTTATCGCCGGGGTGAAGACAAGGCAGCGGGTTTCAGCGCGTTAATTCACGCTGACGCTTCCGCCTGTCAGGCATTAAAAAACCCGCCCGGTGGGTCTCCGGGCGGGCTGTTATTTATGCCATCACCAGCTGACACACACCTTACCCAGGTGTTTGCCGCTTTGCAGATGGGCAAAGGCCTCGCTTAAGCGATCGTAGGTAAAGACCCGATCGATGATCGGTTTCTGCGCCATCAGCGCCAGCGCGTTGACATAGTCAATCTGATCCTGGCGGCTGCCGACAATCAGCCCCTCAATGCGCACCTGTTTAGCCAGCACGCTGAAGACGGACAATGCCGCATCCGTGCCGGACAACACGCCGATCACGGCAATATGGCCGCCAACCTTCACCGCTTTCAGGGATTCATTCAGCGTGGCGGGGCCGCCCACTTCAACCACGTGATCAACACCGATGCCGCCGGTCAGTTCAAGGACTTTGTCGCCCCACTCTGGCGTCGTGCGGTAGTTAATGGTGTCATCTGCGCCCAGTTCGCGCACTCTCGCCAGTTTCTCATCAGAAGACGAGGTGGCAATGACCCGTGCGCCCATCGCTTTGACCAGCTGCAGCGCGGCAATGGAAACCCCGCCGGTGCCCTGCACCAGTACGGTTTCACCCGCTTTTAAGCGGCCATTGACCACTAAGGCCCGCCACGCGGTCAGGCCGGAGGTGGTGATGGTGGCGGCTTCCACGTGCGACCAGCCTGCCGGTGCGTGGGTAAAGGCGCTTTCCGCGCGCACAACACTTTCACAGGCCAGGCCATCGACGCCATCGCCAGGCGTATGGGCAAATCCGCCCACGGCCGGGGTCGCTTTACCTGCCGCCCATACCGGGAAGAAGGTGGAAACCACGGCATCACCCACGCGGAAATCGGTTACGCCTTCGCCTACCGCCTCAACAATACCGGCACCGTCAGACAGCAGGATACGGCCATCGTCAACGGCCATGCCGCCTGTGGCCACCATCAGATCATGGAAATTAAGCGAGCTGGCTTTAATTGCCACTCTGATCTCTCCTTTGCCCGGCTGTCCCGGATCCTTGCGTTCGGTGAGCGTCACGCTGTCGAGATTAAAGGGGGTATTAATCACTACTGCTTTCATCATCTTCTCCTGATAGATCTGTTTCTGGCTGATGCCAGCGAATGAAAGTACCAGCTTACACGCCACTGACGCTCATCGGGTACGCACTATGCGCTGTCACGCGAAATTGATGCCCTGCCCTCCGTGACGGGCTGCAGGCGAAACAGTAACGCCATCGCCACAAAGCAGGCCGCGCCGGCACAGAGCATGGCGAGATGAAACCCGCTTTCCATCGCCGTCGTATAGCGGGCGCTGAAGTCCGTCACCGCCGGGGAGGTCAGATGACGCGTGACAGCCTGATGCGCAATCTGTGCCGCATCATCAATGCCGCTGCCGTTCAGCGAAGCCGTCAGCGTGCGTATCGCCTGTCCACTCATCAGCGTGCCGAGTAAGGCAATGCCAATGGTCATTCCCGCCTGACGCAGCGCATTCATCATCGCTGAAACAGATCCGGCCTGTTCAGTGGGCGCCATGCCCATCACCAGCATACCAATCCCCGGCACCGCCAGTCCGGCACCGGCCCCCAGCAGCGCGAACAGCGTCCCGACCAGCCAGTAAGCAGACTGCGCATGCAGCAGTGCCATCGCCACCATCGACAGGCCGGCGATGCCATAACCGGCGACCATCAGTCCGCGCATCGGCAGGCGGGCACTGATTCGGCCAAACAACAGCGAGACCAGTCCGGTGACGGCGAACAGCGGCAGCATACGCAGCCCGGCTTCCGCCGGGGCCCAGCCCTGAATCTGCTGCAGAAAAATCGAAAAAAAGAACAGGCAGCTGTAATAAGAAAACCCGAGAATAAAGGAGGCCAGATTGACGCAGACAAACGCTGGCTCGCGCAGCAGTGCCAGCGGCAGTAACGGTCGCGGCGTCCGTTTCTCCACCAGCGCAAACAGGATAAAACCCACCGCAGCAACAGCGAGGATCATCAGGGGAAGGCGGCCGCTAAAGCCGTATTTACCCGCCTCAATCATCCCCCAGGCCAGCGCCCCCAGTGATAAAATGCCCAACAGCTGCCCGGCGGTGTCCAGCGCCGCATGGTCAGGAAATTTACGCTCCGGTATGCCCCACAGCCCTGCAGCGACAGCCACCAGGCACAGTGGGATATTCACCAAAAAAATACTCTGCCAGCCCAGCCACTGCAGCAGTACGCCGCCGAGCAGCGGCCCGAGGATCAGCGCCAGCGCGCTGAACGCTGACCAGCCCCCGATAGCATGGGCCCGCTGGCGGGGATCGGGAAAAGCATGGGTCAGAATCGGCATGGCCCCGGAAATCAGTAACGCTGCCGATACCCCCTGAATGGCCCGCCCGGTCAGCAGCACCGCCAGGTCAGGGGCGATACCGCACAGTAATGACCCGCAGGTGAACAGCACTACGCCACTCACCCAGGCGCGTTTATGTCCGTAACGATCCGCAAGCGGTCCGGCGGACAGCATAAAAGCAGACAGACAGACGGCGTAGGCATTAACCACCCACTGTAACCCGGCAATGTCCGTTCGCAGTGCACTCTGCATGGTCGGCAGGGCAACGTTGACGATGCTGATATCCAGCGAGGCAAGAAAAGTACCAAGATAAGCCGCAGCGAGTGCGGCGTGATGACGGCTGAGACGCATAAAAATCCCTTATATGATGGGCTGGTTATCGTAACCGTAGCAATTGACTGACCGACGGTCAATGAAAAACAACGCAGCATACCGGTGATATTTTTTTAGCGAAGCGCCACTTTACGGGGCGGGCAAACCGCCGCCCCGAACGCGGTTACAACCCCAGATTCCCCCGCAGCGTCGACGCCGTATAGTGTTTCCGCAGCAGACCACGATGCTGTAACGCCGGGATCACCTGACTGACAAATTCGCTGACCCCACCCGGGAAATGCGAGAACATCACGTTAAAACCGTCGGCCGCGCCCTGCTCTGACCACTGCTGCATTGTCTCTGCCACGGTGGAGGCCGTCCCCACCATTTCCAGCCCCTGATAACCGCAAATGCGTCGTGCCAGCGCCAGAATAGTAAGGTTTTCCCGTCGCGCCAGTTGCACCACCCGCTCGCGCCCGCTTTTACTGGCATTGCTGGCGGGGATTTCCGGCAACGGGCCGTGGATATCATACGCTGATATATCGTGCCCGAGCGCCACCGAGAGAGTGGCAAGACTGCTCTGCTCGTCCACCAGGCTGTCCAGCATGGCACGTTTCTGACGGGCCTCTTCTTCGGTCGCGCCGAGAACCACAAAGACAGCAGGAATGATTTTCAGCGGTTTACGGCGGCCGGCAGCCTGCGCCCGGCCCTGCATATCGTCATAAAACTCACGGGCGGAATCCAGGTCAGTCTGGTAGGTAAATATCACTTCGGCGGTTTCGGCCGCAACCTGCCTGCCGGCTTCTGACGCCCCGGCCTGCACGATAACCGGCCGCCCCTGGGGAGAGCGTTCAATATTCAGCGGGCCCTGCACCGAAAAATAGTCCCCGTGATGGTCGAGCCGGTGCATTTTTTCAACCTGCAGAAATACGCCGCTGTCAGCATCACGGCAAAACGCATCCTGCTCCCAGCTGTCCCACAGACCGTTCATCACCGCCGTAAACTCCCGCGCCCGCGCATAGCGCTGGCTGTGCTCCATATGCGTTTTCTGGCCGAAATTACCGGCTTCGCTGGCATTGCTGGAGGTCACCAGATTCCACCCGGCGCGGCCTGCGCTGATGTGGTCAAGGGATGCCAGACGGCGTGCCAGCATATAGGGATCGTTATAAGTGGTACTCGCCGTGCCAATCAGCCCGAGGTGCCGGGTAACAGCAGCCAGCGCAGGCAGCAGCGTCAGCGGATCCAGCGTCACCGTGCTGTGCCCGCGAGCCAGCGCCGCCGGGCCAACCGCACGTAACGCCAGCGTATCGGGCAGAAACAGACCGTCGAACCGTCCCTGCTCCAGGGTCTGTGCAAACCACTTCATCTGCTCAAAGCGGCACTGAAAATCGGCGACAGCACCAGGATAACGCCATGCGCCGGCATGGATGCTGGGCATTGCC
>Ga0308168_1000771_pt1 | contig 34572 bp, 29 predicted proteins | sample PhyCR2_FD_202133 | JGI IMG/M metagenome (GOLD analysis project Ga0308168, IMG submission 202133) | Phyllosphere microbial communities from UC Gill Tract Community Farm, Albany, California, United States - DLSLRC.R2 | ecosystem: Host-associated > Plants > Phyllosphere > Unclassified | place: USA...
TTGTCGTTGTTGATGGTATCGATATATCAATCATGGGATTTGTGGCTCCCGTTATTAAGCAGCAATGGGGAATTACTACAACTGATCTTGCACCCGTAATGAGTGCAGCTTTAATTGGTTTAGCTGTAGGCGCTGTGATTTCAGGACCTTTGGCAGACAAGTTTGGACGTAAAAAACTACTCATTATTAACTTAATTGGTTTTGGTGCATTTACTTTATGTGCAGCAGTTTCTTCCAATGTAACTGAGCTGATGATGTTCCGTTTTATTGCTGGGTTATTTATGGGAGGAGTAATGCCGCAAGCTGTTACGTTGGTAACGGATTACTCACCCATGAAAATGAATGGCCGTATGGTTACCATGATTATTGGTGGAGTTCTACCGCTTATTTTAGCCGTTATCGCAGCATTTAAATTACCCGAATCTATTGGTTATAAAGTCCTTAAAGAGCATCCAAAAGCAGAGATTGATGCCATTATTCATAAAATGGCACCAGATTTTGATACAACGAACACTGTTTTTGTTTTACCTAAAGCAAAAACCAACACGGTCGATAATCCAGTAAAAGCAGTCCTCAGTCCTTTTTATTTCTTAGGCAGCTTTTTGCTTTGGTGGAGCTACGCCTCTGGTTTGTTTGTGGTGTATTTACTTGGAAGTTGGTTACCAATGATGAGCCATGAATTTGGTTTCAGCATTAGTGAAGCTTCAATTATTACTGCGATTTATCAACTAGGGGGCCCAGTAGGTTGTATCGCATGCGGTTATTTGATGGACAAGTTGAATCCACACCTTGGTTTAGTGATTGCATATCTTTTAGCGATTGGCTTCATGTTTTTTCTGGGTGCGGTGGGTCATAACTTTGTAATGTATAGCATGATGTGTTTCTTCATCGGTATGTGGATGAATGGTGCAAATGCAGGTCTCAACAGTGTTTCAAGTTCATTCTATCCAGTTTTTGCTCGCGCAACAGGAAACAGCTGGATGCATGGTATAGGCCGATTAGGAGCGGTGGGTAGCGCATTTGCCGGAGCATATTTTTTAAGCCTAGGTTGGGAGACAAGCAAAATTTTCCTTGTGCTTTGCTTACCAACTGCCGGTATGGTCGTAGCATTAATCATTATGAAACTGGTTTATTCGCCAACCAAGATACGTCAGCACGAACTTAAAAAAGTTCAAATCTAAAATTTTCTAACTCACCGATTTTTAAGGAGATTGAATAATGAATATTCAATTGAATGGATCAACTCGTCTTTATTTTGTGGTCGGACATCCGATTGTACAGGTTAAATCACCTGAGGGTGTAACTATGGAACTGCTTAAAAAAGATTTAAATGCAGTTGTTGTACCAGCCGATGTAACGCCTGAACACTTCCCAAATTTTGTTCAGCAAAATTTGTATTTAAATAATAGTGACGGCTTGATTGTCACTGTACCCCATAAAATTTCGGCTTTGAATTGCTGCCAAAAATTAACTTCACGTGCACAGTTCATTGGGGCAGTAAATACGATTCGCCGCTGTAAAGATGGGTGGGAAGGAGACATGCTTGATGGTAAAGGCATGGTACAAGCGATACGAAATAAGTTAATCGAGTTAAAAGATAATCGTGCCATTTTGGCGGGAGCTGGTGGAGCAGGTAAAGCGATTGCTTATGAGTTACTTCTTGCTGATGTAGCAGAACTAGCAATTTTTGATGTGGATCAAACACGTCAACAACAACTAGTTGAACAGCTTCAACAACTAGGTAAAGGCAAAGTCGTTGCACATGACAATGATCCAACAGGGTTCGATGTTGTGGTCAATGCGACACCTATGGGAATGAATGGTGATCCTTCAGCAGCTTTTCAATTAGAAAAAATAACTGCACAAATGTCGGTTGCAGATGTCGTGACTAGTCCTGAAAACACACCATTTATTCAACATGCGTCGACTTTGGGATGTAACGCAGTCAAAGGAACGGACATGTTTATTGAGGTTCGCGACTTAATGATTGCTTATTTACTTGAGAAAGAGCAGGAGCAACAAGATGTCGCGTGAATATTCACTTTCATTTTTGACAGTTGCAGACGTGAGTCCTGTAGAAGCAGTTAAAATTGCAGCAAAGTGTGGTTATGCAGCGGTGGGCTTACGCCTGCTGCCAGCAGCACCTAATGAAGTAGATTATCCAATTTTAAATGATAGCAAGCTGATTAAGGAAACAAAGGCTGCTTTGGATGACTCAGGTGTTCGTATTGCTGATGTTGAAATTGTACGAATTACTTCCGACTTTGAACTAGATAAATATTTGCAGTTTTTAAGTACTGCTGAGCAGCTTGGTGCTAGGCATATTTTAGTGGCAGGAAATGATCCTGAGCAATCACGATTGATAGATCACTTTGCACAATTTTGTGAATTAAGTAAGCAGTTTGGCTTGAGTTGTGACCTAGAGTTCATGCCATGGACCAATGTGAAAAATTTGGCACAGACTGAATATATCGTGAATCAATCAGGGCAAGAAAATGCTGCCATTTTAATTGATGCGTTACATTTTGACCGATCAGATTCAACAATTCAGCAAGTCAAAGCACTTGATCCAAAACGGTTGAACTATGTTCAGCTTTGCGATGGTTTTACTGAATATGATCCGAGTGATGAAGGCTTAATTCAGATTGCACGTTCTAATCGATTAGTACCAGGGCAAGGCGAAATTGATCTTGTAGGGTTAATTCGTGCTTTGCCTAAAGAAATTATGTTAGCTGCAGAAGTCCCCAATTTGGTACTAGCTGGACGTCCTGCTCTCGAACGCGCTGAAATTAATTTGCAAGCAATGAAGCAGCTCGTTGCACTCGCTCAATTGGGCACTGTTACGGGGTAAGAAGTATGAATGCAAAAACCCAACAACCATTTCACATGACTCCGATACCAATTCGTGAATGCTACGAATGTGAGGTTTTAGTCATTGGCTCAGGTGCAGGTGGGCTTTCAAGCGCCGTGACCGCAGCATTTGAAGGATTAAAGGTTATTGTCGCAGAGAAAGCATCTGTATTTGGTGGAACAACCGCTGTATCGGGAGGATGGTTATGGATTCCTAATACGCCTCATGCTGAACGAGAAGGTCAAGCCGAATCAATTGAGATACCGAAGCTGTATCTAAAAAATATTTTGGGTGAAAAGTATGATGAAACCAAAATCCATACTTATTTAACTCAAGCACCGAAAATGGTGGAATTTTTCGAAGCTAAAACTGAGGTTAAATTTAATATTGGTGCAGCGGTGCCTGACTTTTTTAATATTGAAGGTGCTAGGGTTGGGTGGCGTTCGATTGTTGCTGCACCTTACGATGGCCGTTTACTTGGTCAGAAACTAAATATCCTACGTCCACCAATTCCTGAAACTACACTTTGGGGAATGGGTATCGCCTCCGGCGCAGATATGAAGCACTTCATTAATACTTTTAGTGCAGTGTCATCCTTTGTCTATGCGACCAAACGTGTGTTACGGCATTTCTTTGACCTGATTTTCAGGAAACGCTCGACTCAAATTGTGAATGGTAATGCTTTAGTGGCTCGCTTACTCAAATCTGCACTCGATTACAAAGTAAAACTATTGGCAAATCATGCCATGACTGAATTAGTTGAAGAAAATGGTCGAGTGATTGGAGCATTATTTAAAACACCAGCTGGCATCGTCAAGATAATAGCAAAACATGGCGTGATACTAGCGACTGGTGGTTTTCCGCATGATGAAAAACGTAAACAAGCTTTATTCAAACATGTGAGTGAAGGAACTCCCCATCATTCAGCTGCTCCTGAAACAAATGTAGGTGATGGCTTAAGTGCAGCAGAAGCAATTGGTGCAACTGTTGACCAAACCTTGCCTTGGTCTGGTGCATGGGCACCTGTTTCACTAATGCCGCGTTTAGATGGAACTTTAGGTCGTTTTCCACATTTGGTTGAGCGAGGTAAACCGGGATTAATTGCAGTTTTAAAAAATGGATGCCGCTTCACGAATGAGGGGGATTCTTATCCATTATTTATTAAAGATTTATTCAAACATACACCGCAAGGCGAACAAGTACATTGTTGGTTGATTTGTGATCATAAGTTTATTCGCCGTTATGGTTTAGGTGCTGTTAAACCTTTTCCAATCTCTCTAAAGCCTTGGCTGGACAACGGTTACTTAAAACAAGGACACAGTGTCCAAGAGTTGGCTGTGGCATGCGGTATAGATCCAGTTCAGTTTTTAAAAACAGTTGAGCAGTACAACCAATATGCCTGTTTAGGCCAAGACCCTGAGTTTCAGCGTGGCACTACTCCTTATCAAAAAGCGCAGGGTGATGCCGATCATCATCCGAACCCATGTATTGCTCCAATTGAAAATGGACCATTTTATGCAGTTGAAGTGGTGCCAGGAAGTCTAGGTACATTTACTGGACTGGTTACAGATGAATATGCCCAAGTTCTAAATAAAGCAGGGCAACCGATTAATGGATTATTTGCGGCTGGAAATGATCTCAATAGCATCATGGGGGGCCAATATCCAAGTGGTGGAATTACCTTAGGCCCAGCCATGACATTTGGTTATCTTGCTGCAAAAAAAATTGCTGAACAAGTTCGAACTGAAACAGCAGCGTTTATGCCGAATAAGCAGGATTAAGGAGAATTTAACATGAATAAAGAAGTTGATTTATTGGTTATTGGCGGTGGTGCAGCAGGCATGTCAGCAGCACTATTTGCCAAGCTTAATGGATTAGATGTTTTACTTTGTGAAAAGTCTTCCCAAGTAGGTGGCACTTCAGCAACATCAGGTGGAACGATCTGGGCACCAGGATCACATTTGAGTGTTCAAGCAGGTGTTCCCGATGATATTGAGCTAGCTCGAATTTTTCTTAAATCTGTCGTTGGTGACCGTGGTGGTGAAGAACTCCGTGAAGCATTTCTAGCCTCAAGTGCGGATATGGTTCGCGATTTAGATGAGAAAACTACAGTTAAACTGACTGCCTGTTTAGCGCATCCTGATTATGTGAAAAATCAACCTGGTGAAGCATTTGGTGGTCGTGCGCTTGCACCTGCTGAATTTGATGCAAGTGTATTAGGTATTGACTTTAAATATGTACGTCCTCCACGGGCCGAGTTTATGGGCTTAGGTGGCATGATGGTCAATCGTAGTGAATTAAATGCATTGCTAAATCCTATAAAAAGTTTTCAAAACTTTATGATTACTTTGGAAGTTGTACTGCCTTATTTACTTTCAAGGTTACGCTTTAATCGTGGTACACGGCTTGTTATGGGTAATGCTTTAGTAGGTAGCTTATTTTACAACCTTAAACAGAAAAATGTTCCTGTTTGGTTTAATGCGTCACTGAAAGAGCTGCTAGTTGAAAAAGGCAAAGTGGTGGGAGCCAAGATTGAAACTGAACATGGTGTAAAAGTCATTCGTGCCCGAAAAGGTGTAGTTTTAGCCACAGGTGGTGTGGGGTGGAATACAAGCTTACGTCAACAATTATTCCCAAAAGGTTTAATCGCAGACTCATTGTCACCCGACTCAAACACAGGAGATGGACTCAGTAAAGCACTTGAAAAGGGTGCAAAACTTGATCCCTCTGTGGACAGTAGTGTGTTGTATTTTCCATGCTCAATTCATGTTCATACCAATGGCTATAAAGCTATTTGGCCACACATTATTTTAGACCGTGCCAAACCAGGTGTGATCGCTGTCAATGATGATGGCAAACGCTTTGTCAATGAGTCAGATTCCTACCACGACTTTTGTATGGCACAGCTAAAAACTAATCAAGGTAAAGCAAAAATCCAGTCCTTCCTGATTTGTGACCAAACTGCGATTCAAAAATATGGCTTGGGTTTTGTTTTGCCTGGTGCAAAAAAACTCGATTACTACCTCAAAGCAAAATATTTATTTTCTGCAAATTCACTAGAAGAGCTTGCTCAAAAAGTTGGAATTAATGCCCAAGGTTTGGTGAATACCGTTCAACGTTTTAATCATTTAGTTGAAAAGGGGGTAGATACTGACTTTGGTAAAGGCAGTGGTTTGATGAACCGTTTTAACGGAGATCCCGAGGTCACACCAAATCCATGTTTGGGCAAACTTGAGCAAGGGCCATTTTACGCTTTACCTGTTATTCCAATGGACTGCGCAAGTAGCGGTGGGTTAGCTGGTGACATTTATGGTCGAGTGCTTGATCAGAATAATCAGGTGATCACTGGGCTATTTGCTTGTGGTAATGATCTATCTTCAATTTTTAAAGGAACATACCCAGGTCCCGGAACAACACTAGGGCCAGGGATGGTATTTGCTTGGCGAATTGCTCAATTTGCCTCAGGAAAACTAAACAATCAAGTGACTGAACAACCTATACAAATGACACAACCACGGAGAACCGCATGAAACTTTATCAACTGATTAATATCACTATCAAAATGGGTACAACCGCAACTGTTGTGACAGGTATTCAAAGTTTTTACCAAGATACGGCAGCTAAAGGTAAGCTACTCGGTGTTTTTTTCTCTGATATAGGTGAACTTAATCAAGTTGTTGTATTACGTAGCTATTCTTCACAACAAGAATTAGACGATGAAAATGCACGGTTAGCAGTACAAGAAAACTTGTTTGAAACATCTGAAAATATTATTAGATATTCAGTTGAAAATTTTGCTGGTTTCGACTTCTTACCAGAAGTTGAGGTGGGTGAATTTGGTCCTGTCTATGAAATTCGTACTTATGAGTTGAAACATGGTGGTGTCCCTCATGTCCTTGAGGCATGGAAAAATGCAGTACCAACTCGCACTCAATACTCAAAATTAACAATAGCTATGTATGCTCTTGATGGCACGCCACGTATTGTAAGTATTTGGCCATACTCATCATTGAATGAGCGTTCGGAGGTTCGTGCCAAAGCAGTTGCAGATGGTATTTGGCCACCAAAAGGCGGTCCACAGTGGCTAACTCACAAAATGCAGTCAATGATTGCACTCCCAACTTCAGTATCACCACTGAAATAAAATTTGGTAATAACGTATTAAAAACTAGCCTACTAATTTGGTAGGCTAGTTCTAAAAAAAAGAAGTAATAGATAAATGCATATTATTTTTTAAAAATTAAATTGGAAAATGTTCTAATTATAGAACTAAATTTTCAATATTGTTTAGTGAAAGAAAATGATATTTTCCAAATCATGAGTTAACGACAAAAAATCACTGTAACTTAAATGTTTATTTTAATATCATTCAAACCATCTGTTAATTTATTCGCTAAATGAGTAAATGTAATCATATCGTCTAAAGTGAAACCATTTAAAGCTTGTTTGTAAAAATTATAAATATTTTCTTGTAATTGTTCCCGTCAAGCGACTCTTTCTTTGGTCAACATGATATTTTTTGCACAGACGATCTGTTGTGTCAATTTGACGTATTACATAGCCTTCGTGTTCGAGTCGCTTCAAAACACCATCTAAATTTTGCCTACTAACATCCAGATATTCAGTTAATTCAGCAAATGACATAACTGAATTAATTTGTGGTCTAGATAATGCATCTAGAACGGCCCAATGTACTGATGAAATTCCTAGCTCATTTACACATTGGCGATCTAGTGAATTTCCAAGTTGAAACAATCTGAAAAATAATCTGTTGTGAATTGGATAAAGAAATTGATCAATAACTTTGTTGATCTTTTTGAGCCATAATCTAAACTGCTAAGCATTGAGGATTTATCTATATTATATACTTATAAGTAGATACACCTATTGATAATAAAAAGTGGAATATTGATGCTTTATGTAATGTTGGTATCGATTTAGATAGTCTCAATAACGGGAAAGTGGACACTATCAAGTCGCAATTAAATATAGAACGTGGCTCATCAATGAAATCTATAGCCAGCTTATAAAACTAAAAAATGATCTAAAAATATATAAAAAGTTAAAATTATAAAAGAAGAGTCTTATAAAGTCGCCAAGGTAGAGGGGAACCTAAAAGTACTCATGTCTTGATTATAAATAAAAACTATTGCGTAAAACAAAATAAGTATTGGCATTTAATTAGGGATTTTTCCATTCTTAAGCTGTGTTTTATATATACGTTCCAGTAGGTAGCTGTCTCGGAAAACAAAAGGGATTTGGTGGGTCTAATTTGCCTGAACTCCGTGTTCCGTTCTATACCTTTCGTAACGCAGTAAACATTCAATTTTGCAGTTTAAGGAAATGTTGATGTCGAATTCTGCTGTTGTTGATTCAGTTGCTTTTGCTTTAAGGCAGGCTGAACTATCACAAACTGCGATTGTTCCAATTCGTGCTGAACTCGGTGGTGAACAGGCAGGTGTGGATATCGCTTATGCAGTACAGGAAATCAATACTGTACGTGCACTCTCGGAAGGACGCCGTTTAGTAGGTCGTAAAATTGGATTGACTTCTAAAGTCGTACAAGCTCAGCTTGGTGTAGATCAACCTGACTTTGGAATGTTATTTGCCGATATGGCATATGGCGATGGTGAAGCAATTCCAATGAGCAAATTGATTCAGCCAAAAGTTGAGGCTGAAATTGCGCTTGTACTCAAACATGATTTAACTCAAACCCGTCATACATATGCAGACATTATTAGTGCGACAGACTATGCCTTGCCTGCTGTTGAAGTAGTTGATAGTCGTATTGAAAACTGGAAAATTTCATTGATTGACACAGTTGCCGATAATGCATCAAGTGCAGCTTTTGTGTTGGGTTCACGTCCAGTTCAGCTTAGCCAACTTGATTTAGTGAACTGCAAAATGGTTATGACTCTTGGTAGTGAAATTGTTTCGCAGGGTGTGGGTAAAGCTTGTTTGGCCAATCCATTGAATGCGGCAATTTGGTTAGCCGATGAAATGGTAAGACGAGGACGTCCGTTACAAGCAGGAGATATTGTCCTGACAGGGGCATTAGGTCCAATGGTTGTAGCTCATCCCGGAGATGAGTTCATAGTAAAAATTGAAGGCTTCGATTCAGTTACCGCATGCTTTGCTACTGAATAAAGGATAAGGAAATGAAAAAGATCAAATGTGCCTTAATCGGTCCAGGAAATATTGGAACAGATTTATTATATAAATTACAGCGTAGTGAAGTACTAGAACCTGTATGGATGGTGGGGATTGATCCTACTTCTGAAGGCTTGGCTCGTGCTGCAAAAATGGGTTTAAAAACGACATCAGACGGAGTTGACGGTTTATTACCTCATGTACTTGAAGATGATATTAAAATTGCATTTGATGCAACTTCTGCTTATGTGCATGCAGAGAACAGCCGTAAGCTTAATGAGCTTGGCGTGTTAATGATTGATTTGACTCCTGCAGCAATTGGTCCATTTTGTGTTCCACCAGTGAACTTGGAAGCTTTGCTAGACGCAGGTGAAGTACCTAATGTGAATATGGTAACTTGTGGTGGGCAAGCAACAATTCCAATGGTTGCTGCAATTTCACGTGTACAAACAGTTGATTATGCTGAGATTATTGCGACTGTATCGACTAAATCGGTTGGCCCCGGTACGCGTAAGAATATTGATGAGTTTACTCGTACCACTGCGGGTGCAATTGAAAAGGTTGGTGGAGCTAAACAGGGTAAAGCCATCATTATTATTAATCCGGCTGAACCACCATTAATGATGCGCGATACAGTTCATTGTTTAGTGGAAGGAGAGCCTGATCAAGTTGCAATTACGGAATCAGTCAATGCCATGATTAAAGAAGTCCAAAAGTATGTACCGGGTTACAAACTGGTGAATGGACCTGTATTTGATGGCAATCGCGTTTCTATGTTTCTTGAAGTAGAAGGCTTAGGGGATTATTTACCGAAATATGCCGGTAACCTTGACATTATGACTGCGGCAGCCGCTCGTACTGCAGAAATGTTTGCAGAACGCGTTTTATCTAACCAAAAAGTAGAAGCTGTTTAAGGAGAAACCGTATGTCTAAAATTATTGTGCATGATATGACGCTACGTGATGGGATGCATCCTCAACGCCATCAAACTACAGTTGAGCAAATGATTGCTATTTCAACTGCTTTAGATGAAGCGGGTGTACCCTTGATTGAAGTCACTCATGGTGATGGTTTAGGTGGTAGTTCCGTTAACTATGGTTTTGCCGCTGCAACAGATGAAGAATATTTGTCTGCGGTTGTGCCACGTATGAAAAATGCTAAGGTATCTGCACTTTTATTACCGGGTATTGGAACAGTTGATCATTTAAAAATGGCACATGAGATTGGTGTTTCAACCATTCGTGTTGCAACACACTGTACAGAAGCAGATGTATCTGAACAGCATATTACTGCTGCCCGTAAATTGGGAATGGATACAGTAGGCTTTTTAATGCTGGCTCATATGGCTACACCAGAACATTTGCTAGAAGAAGCAAAAAAAATGGTGTCTTACGGTGCTAACTGTATTTATGTCACTGACTCTGCTGGTTATATGTTGCCACAAGATGTTACCGATCGGGTTGGGTTACTTCGTCAAGAACTTGATAGCAGTATTGAGTTAGGTTTCCATGGTCACCATAACTTGGGTATGGGGGTTGCCAATACCGTTGCTGCAGTTGAAGCTGGTGCAATTCGGGTTGATTTGGCTGCTGCTGGTCTAGGAGCTGGAGCAGGTAATACGCCACTTGAGTTATTTATTGCAGTTGCAAATCGTATGCAGATAGATACAGGCGTAGACTTGTTTAAAGTACAGGATATTGCAGAAGATCTCGTGATTCCAATGATGCTAAACCCAATTCGTGCAGATCGTGATGCAGCAACATTAGGTTATGCTGGTGTATATTCTTCTTTCTTATTGTTTGCAAAACGTGCTGAAGCTAAATATGGTGTTTCTGCGCGTGAAATTTTATTAGAACTTGGTCGCCGTGGTACGGTTGGGGGACAGGAAGATATGATTGAAGATCTTGCCTTAACCATGTCAAAAGCGAAAGTAATGAGCGCATAAGTTTTTTACAAGTGAAAAAGAGCACTCCGTGAGAGTGCTTTTTTACATCTAATGATTTGATCTAGATGAAATAACTTGGATATAAGCGTTATTTTCTATAAATAGATGAATATCATTTTTGATTAAATAAGTCTCTATTTAAATAAAAAAACGATTAGAAAAATAAAAATATCAAATTTAAATAATGTTATTTCAATAATAAATATATATATAACAAATGTTTATTGTGGTTTTTAGGTAATGATTAATCGTTTTTAGTGATCTGTTAAAAATCTTCATTACTGGAAAAGTAACATTTTTTTAAAGCATTGAGTTTAAAAAGAAAAATATCTTAATACTCTAGTCGAATTTTTCATAAAAATAGAGTTGAGCATGATAGGGCTTGATTTCATGGATTGATTGAAAGGAAGTACGCAATGCGTCGTCAAACGTTATGGATCGCAATGGCTTGCGCAATAGCAACAATAGGGGCTACTGGCACATATGCTGGTTTTGTTGAAGATAGTCAGGTTCAGATGAAATTTAAAAACTTCTATTTAGATCGTCAGTATGATGACACCCCCGCAAAAAACTGGGGAAGTTGGTCGCAAGCTGTGACACTGGATGCAAAATCTGGCTATGTAGAGTTTGGGGCGTTACAACTCGGTGTTGATGTGTTAGCACAGTATGCTGTGCGTCTGGATGGTCGTGACCGTAATGCCGATTGGGTTCTGCCGTATAGTGGGATTTCTGGTACAGGCACAGGAAAACAAGAGCGCCAGTTTGGCAAAATAGGAGCAACTCTTAAAGCAAAAATCAGCCAAACCGAATTACGAATTGGTGAAATTTTACCTATAACACCAGTAATTAATTTTGATCCATCACGTCAATTATTGACCACTTATAATGGGGTATGGCTAGAGTCAAAAGATCTTAAAAACACCAAATTAACGTTAGGTTATTTGGATAGTATCAATGCCCGTTATGAAAATCAGCCAATGGATTTTGGTCTATGGCCTAAAGCATTAAATAATGATGGTAAAACTGATGGGATGTATGTTGCGGGCATAGATTACCAATTAAATAAAAACTGGTCTGCAAGTTACTTTTATGGCGATGTGACGAATATCTATCGTCAAAATTACGTGGGTGTGAACTATAAAAACAATTATGACAAGTTAAAAGTCGATTCACACATACGTTTTTTCGACAATGCAGAGTCGGGAGATGCCTTGTATGGTGATATTGATAATCAGGCATTATCTATAGGCTCAACCTTAACTTATGGCTCACACAGCGTAGGTTTATCTTATCAGCAAATGTTTGGTGACCATGGTAGTAACCCGAGTGCAGCAACTGGTGCGCCATATTTCCCATCCCTCGCAGGTTGGGTACCTCAGCCTTATTTAGATAACTGGTCAGTTGCGAGCTTTATCCGTAAAGATGAAAAATCGGTGGGTGTGGCTTATAGCTATGATTTTAGTGATCTCGGCATTAAAGGTTTAAAAACCACTGCAAAATATTGGCATGGTTGGGGCATTGATTCAGCTTATGAATCAAGTGCATTAACAGGCAAAGGAAAAGAGGATGAATTCAACTTTATTCTGAATTACGTAGTGCCAGAAGGGAAGTTAAAAGGCTTGGGTTTTCAGTGGATGTATATCGATGTGAACTTCGACAATATTGCAGGCCAAGCAAGCGATTTGCAGGAACATCGTATTGCAACGACATACACCTATAAATTTTAAATACTTTTAAATATTTATTTAAATAACAAATGGTTATTAATATTTTTTTTGTATCATTTCATCGTAAACAAGTATCAGTTTAGGCGCTGTGAACAGGTAAGATGGGTGAGTAAAACATTTAAAATTTGGCCTACTAAAAGCAGCTTAATCTTGAGTTGAGCTGTATAAATTGTAAGAGGAATGACATGGGCACAGTACAAATCCCCGAATATAAAACAGATCCATTTTTTGGTTTGGAAGACAAATGGATTGAAACAGCAGCAGGCGAGCTTACTCATTATCATGAGCTTGGAGAAGGTACTCCGATTTTATTTTTACATGGCTCTGGTACAGGTGTTTCAGCAGCAGCAAATTGGTGGTTAAACTTACCACAAATTGCTGAGCAAGGACGTTGTATCGCAATTGATTCAATTGGTTATGGTCAAACTGTTGTTGCGGACGGGACTGTTTACGGTATCCGTGCGTGGGTAGATCATGCGGTTCGGGTACTCGATGCGCTAGGCATTGAAAAAACTTGGATAGTAGGTAATTCTTTAGGTGGTTGGTTAGCATTCCAGTTTGCTTTAGATTATCCAGAGCGTGTACTCGGTATTGTATCAATGGGTACTGGTGGTGCTAAGCAGACAGCAGCGCTTAAAGCACATGCTAATCCTGAATTGACAGAAGCTGGTATCCGTAAAACTTTAGAAATGTTTGTAGTGAATAAGTCTTTAGTTACGGATGAGCTAGTTAAAGTTCGTTTTGAGGCTGCTAAAAATGACTATGCATCGGATCGATTGATGGAAGTAGTTGGAGCACGAGATCGTGACCGCTTTGAATTTCCTCTCGACTTCGAAAAAATGAAAGATATTCAGATTCCAGTATTACTCATTCATGGTGTGCAAGATGTAGTTATTCCTGTATCACGTACTTGGGATATTTTGAATATTATACCTAATGCTGATGCACATATTTTTAGTCAATGTGGGCATTGGTCGCAAGTTGAAAAAGCTGATGAGTTTAATCAGCTTATTAAGCAATATTTAGCAGTACATGATGTTAAATAAAATATAAAAAATACAGGAAGAATAAATTATTATTCTTCCTGTATTTAAATTAAAATTTTTAGTTTTTTGCTGAGCCTCGTCATTTTATCTTAGACTTTTGTATTAAATAAGATGATTTAAGTCCGATTAATATCTAAGTAAAAAACTTTACTTAATAAGTCGATGAATTCTTTGACTCCTGAAGATTCTGCATCTTTGCGGTAGCTTACAAACAAATCTAAAAAAGGTAGATCAACATCTAAAGGGCGAGTGACAATATTGTTTAAAGTTAGCGGCTCTATATAGCTAGGTAAAATTCCGCAACCCAATCCCATTCCTATTGAATTAATATTAAATAAAATATTATGGGCAGTTTGCACAATATTAAATTTAATTTTATGAAGTTCAGCAAAATTAAGAATTGTATGATGTAAAATTGACGACTGTTCTGACGATGGGATAATAAAATCAATATTGTTTAAAAGCTTCACTGGAATACGCTCGTACTGAGCAAGTGGGTGATCTCGAGGAAGCAAAAGCATCAAAGGTTCACGTAATACAAACTGACTCTGAATTTCATCGTTATTTAAGTTATCTCTCATAAAGGCAATGTCAATTTCACCTTTCTTTAAAGCTTCCATTTGTTCGGTATTATTCATGCTCCGTAATTCAATTTTTAAGTTTGGATTTTGTATGCGTAAACTTGGAAGAACAGACGGGAAAACTTTCATTTCTACTACCGGAACAAAACCAATAGTCAGTTGTTGTTTTTTAAATTTTGAAACTTGACGAGCCATTGCAATTGCTTTGTCCGCCTGAGCTAAAGTCAGACGGGCTTGATTAAGAAATACAGTACCTTCTTCCGTAAGTTCTACCTTACGTTTGGTGCGGTGTAGTAGTTTTACGCCGACTTCATCTTCGAGGTCTTTAATTTGTTGACTTAGAGAAGGTTGTGCTGTGTAAAGACGTAGCGCTGCCTTACTAAAGTTGAGTTCTTCAGCCACCATTACAAAGTAGCGTAAATGACGTAATTCCATATCAGTTGTGATCCCAAAATCCTATTATTAACGTTTGATAACTAATAAAATATGCTAAATGCTTGAAAACTATAAATCCCTTTATAAAACCACTGATCAGTATCAGTCGAACTTAATTTTAATATTTAAAATCTATAATGAATAATTCATAAAAAGTCTAATTTGAAACAAATAAAATATTTCACTTAAAACAGTTAAAAAATCATTATCCATTCAAATTGAATTTTAAGTTGTGCGCTTTTTGGTGGCAGCAGGAGAGCTTCTCATGAATGGAAAAATTGAAGTGTGTGAAATCGATGCTTTAGTCGATGCACAAAATGGACGTATCTCGCCAACTATCTATACTGATCCACAATTATACGAACTAGAGTTAGAGCGTGTTTTTGGACGTTGTTGGTTATTTCTTTGTCACGAAAGCCAGATTCCAAAATCAGGCGACTTTTTCAATACGTATATGGGTGAGGACCCAATTATTGTTACACGTCAAAAAGACGGTTCTATTAAAGCATTATTAAATCAATGCCGTCATCGTTCTATGCGTGTGAGCTATGCTGACTGTGGTAATACACGCGCATTCACGTGTCCATATCATGGTTGGTCTTACGGAATTGATGGTTCTCTTAAAGATATTCCATTAGAAGGTATTGCTTTCCCACATGGCGCTTGTAAAGAAGAATGGGGATTGCAAGAAGTTCCACGTGTTGCTAGCTACAAAGGTTTAATTTTTGGTTGCTGGGCTGAAGATACTCCTGAATTACTTGATTATATGGGTGATATTGCATGGTATCTTGATGCATTGATTGACCGCCGTGAAGGTGGCTCTGAAGTGATTGGTGGCATCCATAAATGGGAGATTAACTGTAACTGGAAATTTGCAGCAGAACAGTTCGCTTCTGACCAATACCATGCGCCTTACTCACATGCCTCAGCAGTACAAGTGTTAGGTGGAAAACCAAATGATGATACTTCTAAAGCATTAGGTAGCGCGCAAACTGCACGACCAGTTTGGGAAACTGCAGAAAGCTGTGTGCAATATGGTCAACGTGGCCATGGTTCAGGCTTCTTTTTGACCGAAAAACCAGATGCCAATTTCTGGGTGGATGGTCAGGTGGCAGATTATTTCCGCGAAACTTACGAAGAAACAAAAGAGCGTTTGGGCGACACTCGTGCTTTACGTTTGGCAGGCCATAACACCATGTTCCCAACTTTGTCTTGGCTAAATGGTATGACGACCATGCGTATTTGGCATCCACGTGGACCAGATAAAACTGAAGTTTGGGCATTCTGTATCACGGACAAAGCAGCGCCACAGCACATCAAAGAAGCGATGGAATTGAATGCTTGTCGAGCATTTGGTCCGGCTGGTTTTGCGGAAGCCGATGACGGTGAAAACTGGATTGAAATCCAGAAAGTTTTACGGGGATATAAAGCGCGTAAGAGCAAACTCATCATGGAAATGGGCCTTGGTAATGAAAAATACCGTGAAGATGGTATCCCTGGTATTACCAACCATGTTTTCTCTGAAACAGCTGCACGTGGTATGTATCGTCATTGGGCAAACCTGTTGATGCATGAAAAATGGGAAGACGTACAACGGGCAGATGAGGCTTATGAGCAAGAGCTTTTGAAAAAAGCGGCTAAAAAGGATGAGAAGGAGCTTGTGAAATGAACCAGATCACTAACTCATTAAAACCACAGCCAGTATGGCGTTCTATCGGATTAGAACTTCACCACGACATTAGTCAGTTTTTATATGCAGAAGCGCAGTTATTAGATGACTGGAAGTTTCGTGATTGGTTAGACATCTTAAGCGAAGACATTTTATATACACTCAAAACGACGACAAATGCGCAAACACGTGATCGTCGTAAATGTATAGCACCACCATCAACATGGATTTATCACGACGATAAATTTGTACTAGAGCGTCGTGTAGCCAAATTAGAAACCGGTATGTCATGGTCAGAAGAACCTCCATCACGTACACGTCACTTGATTACCAATATTCGGGTCGAAGCAACAGAACAGGCGAATGAATATCAGGTTTTTAGTAACTATTTGCTTTATCGCTCACAGAAAGAAAAAGACGTGCTGGTCTATGTGGGTAAACGTGTTGACCTGATTCGAAAAGATGATAGTAGTAGCTTGGGTTGGAAAATTGCTAAACGCGATATCACTCTCGATCAAGCGACTTTGATTTCTCACAATATTACGGTGTTTTTCTAATGAATAAAATTTTCGTTTGTCAGATTGATGAGTTGGATGAAGGCGAAGCGCTGAAAGTAGATTGTAATGTAGGTGATATTGCTGCACTCGCTGTGTTCAATTTCAATGGTGAGTTTTTTGCCATGAATGATAAATGCAGTCATGGTAATGCTTCTATGTCAGAAGGCTACCTAGAAGATGATGGCACGGTTGAATGTCCACTTCATGCATCACGTTTTTGTTTAAAAACTGGTGTGCCACAATGTGTACCAGCGACTGATCCAATTCAGACATTCCCTGTCGTGATTGAAGACGGTGCACTCTATGTCGAAATGGCAGGAGCATAATGATGGGATGGCTAGAGGGTGAAGTTGCGCTAATTACTGGTGGTGGTTCAGGGCTGGGGCTTGCGTTAGTTGAGCGCTTTTTGCAAGAGGGTGCACATGTTGGTGTATTGCAACGATCTCAATCAAAAGTGGATGAATTGATTGCATGCTATGGTGACAAAATTGTAGCGGTTACCGGAGACGTAGCTAGTTTTCAGGATAACGTTCGTGCCGTGCAGGCCACAGTGGAGCGCTTTGGAAAGCTAGATTGCTTTATTGGTAACGCTGGTATTTGGGATCATTATGCTGACATCGTCAACATGAGTGGCGAACAGTTAGATAAAGCCTTTGATGAAATCATGAGTATTAACACGAAAGGTTATTTGCTTGGTGCAAAAGCTGCTTTAGATGAGTTACTCAAAACTGAAGGCTCGATGATTTTTACCTTATCTAACTCAGCGTTTTATTCATCTGGTGGTGGTCCAATTTATACCGCATCAAAACATGCTGGTGTGGGTTTGGTGCGTGAACTGGCCTATGAGCTGGCACCGAAAGTACGTGTGAATGCAGTTGCTCCATCTGGCATGAATGTCAATGTGAAAGGCGCAGCATCCCTTGGGCAGGAAAATCTAGGATTACTTGATGCACGCGATCCCCAAAAAATTGGGCAGGGTATGCCATTGAGATTCTTACCCGAACCAGAAGACATGACTGGTTCTTATGTATTGCTCGCATCACGTCAAAATAACCGACCATTATCCGGTGTTTTCATTAATGCTGACTGTGGTTTAGGCATTCGTGGCTTACGCCAAGCGAACGCTGGTTTTTTTGATGCTTAATTTTAATCCGATATTAATGGACTAATAAGGCAGCTAAAAACTGTCTTATTTCGGAGCTAACCATGACTGTTAAACTTATTTGTGCTTCTCATAGCCCGCTAATGGAATTTGCGTCTCCGGCAGAACAACAGCAAGAACAAACGGTGCGTAAGACTTTTGAAAAACTTGCTGCAGAAGTCAAAGCATACAACCCAACCTTAATTATTGCTTTTGGACCAGATCATTTTAATGGCTTCTTTTATGACCTGATGCCTAGTTTCTGTGTTGGTATACGTGCGACAGCAGCAGGTGATTGGAATTATGGTCCTGGTGAGCTTAATGTGCCGGAAAGCACAGCATTAAGCTTAATCCGAAGGGTACTTGATGAAGGCGTAGATGTGGCTTATTCATATCGGATGCAAGCAGATCATGGGGTAACCCAACCGCTTCATTTTTTATGTGATGGTCAACTGAGCCTTTATCCAACGATTCCTATATTTATTAATGGCGCTGCTGCACCAATGCCTACAACAAAGCGAACGCTTGCTTTAGGTCGTGCAATTGGAGCGTTCATCAAATCAATTAATCAGGAAAATGAACGTATTCTAATTTTGGGGACAGGTGGGCTTTCACATGATCCACCAACGCCTCAAATGGGTTCAGTGCCACCAGAAGTTGAAGAATTTCTCATTGCTGGACGTAACCCGACGACCGAAGCTCGAAATGCGCGTCAAGCTAAAATCATTTCAGTTGGACAGCGTTTGGCTGCAGGAGACAAAAGTGTAGCTGTTCCACTTAATCCAGAATGGGATGAACAGTTATTGGAAAAATTCAAAAATGCAGACTTTACTGCACTTGAAGCAATGACCGAAGATGAAATCCGCCGTGAAGGTGGGCGTGGGGGACAAGAAGTCCGTACTTGGATGGCTGCTTTTGCTGCATTACAGACTGTAGGTGATTATGAAATGACCTTACATTGCTATGAACCAATCAGTGAATGGATTGCAGGCTTTGGCATAGTGTCTGCCGAGTTGAAATAAAGGGTAAGCAATGAATATTCAAACTATTGTCATCATTGGTGCTGGACAAGCTGGTGCAAGTGCTATTTTAGAGTTACGTGGTAATAAATATGAGGGTCGAATTATCCTGATAGGTGATGAGCCTCATTTACCTTACGAACGCCCACCATTGTCTAAAGACATGATTCTACGACCAGAACAGACTAAGATTGAAATACTGTCACAACAGAAATTAGAAGACTTAGGCGTAGAGTTTATTAAAGATAATGCTGTTGTGAAGATTGTACCTGAACAATATCAAGTGATTTTGAAAAATGGCGAACATCTTCATTACGACAAATTATTGTTAGCAACAGGTGGTGCACCTCGCCGTCTTCCAGTTTTAGATGCATTGGGTAAAAATGTTTATACTTTACGGAATTTAGAAGATTCGCAGGCATTAATTCCAGTACTACAGCCGAGTAAGCGTATTTTATTGGTCGGCGGTGGCGTGATTGGTCTTGAGTTAGCATCTAGTGCTCGATTTAAAGACTGTCATGTGACTGTGCTAGAACAAACTCCAATGATTATGGGGCGTTCACCAGCAATTATTAGTGAGTTTTTACTTAATCAGCACCGTAGCCGAGGTGTTGATATTCGACTAAATGTGAAAATTTCTGAAACCCAACTGCGCGGTGAAGAGATTGTCATCACTTTGGAAAGCGGTGAGGAACTCATTGCTGATGCAGTTGTTTATGGTATTGGAATTGTACCAAATGCCCAATTGGCTATAGACGCTGGTTTAGACGTTGATTTCGCTATTAAAGTGAATGAAAATTGTCAAACTTCCCATCCAGATATTTATGCTGCTGGTGATGTCGCAACTCAGTTGCGTGCACATGGTCAGTATTCTCGTATAGAAACTTGGGAAAATGCCAATAATCAAGCAGGTATTTTTGCTCGTCATGTGATGGGAATAGAACAGCCGAAAATGAATCCATCATGGTTTTGGACCGACCAATATGATATTAATTTTCAATTCGTTGGTGATATGTCTGCAAAAGAATGGCATATACGAGGCGATATGAATACTCAAGAGGACCAAAATGTTAGTTTCACCTTATTTGGGTTAGATCAAGGCATCATTGTTGCTGGTATTGCAGTTAATCAAGCTAAAAATGTACGGCATTTAAAAAAGTTGGTTTCTAGTTCTATTACCTTTGATAGAGAAAAGCTACTTGATGTATCGATTGAATTACGTAAATTAATTTAATTAGGGTTCTTATACTAAAGGCCTATTTAATATTAAAGATAAAAACCGTCATGATTATATGGCGGTTTTTTTATGGGTAATCATACGAGTTCTATATGAATTTATAAGATTAATACTTATTTAAAACTACATCATAATTTATAACTATTAATAAAAAATATTAAAGTTCGCTATGTAAGATGTTTTTTATATAGTAAAAATTTATTTTGTCTCTGATTTTTAACTAAATAATTGTAATTTATATTAATTTTTAAATTTATTATAAAAAATTTATATAACAAGTTAATACGTGAGCTGTCTTGCTAAGAATTTGATTCATATTTTTATAAATTTATAAAACTTAAGGCTAATTTAGAAAAAGAGACCTTTAATAAAAGATATCAAAGGATTTTTTTAAACTAATAGAAAAGGATTTTTCTATGGATCGTGCAGGAAATAAGCACTCTATTATTACAATTGTCATTTGTTTTTTAATAGCTGTGATTGAAGGAATTGATATACAGGCTGCAGGTATCGCTGCTGTAGGTATACGAGAACATTTTGATTTAAATAGCTCTCAGCTAGGAATTTTTTTCAGTGCAGGCATCTTGGGATTATTACCTGGTGCATTAATAGGCGGTCGTTATGCCGATCGTGTTGGGCGCAAGATGGTGCTGATCGGGGCAGTGACTATTTTTGCAATATTTACCCTTCTTACAGTTTGGGTGAATAGTTTCTACACTTTGTTATTAGTACGTTTTTTAGCAGGGGCGGGATTAGGGGCAGCAATGCCAAATTTAATTGCCTTAGCCTCGGAAGCGGTTTCTAACCAAAATCGTGGGCGTGCTGTAGGTTTGATGTACTGTGGTATGCCAATAGGTGCCATATTAGTATCATTGATTGCAGCTTATGATGTAACTGGAAATTGGAAAACAATTTTTTATGTCGGTGGAATAGTTCCAATTCTTGTAATTCCACTCATGATTAAATTTTTGTCTGAATCTCAAGAGTTTTTACAAACTAGATTTCGTGATAAATCTATTGCTCGCATAGAAAGTTCTTTTAAAGATCTATTCCGAAATAACTATGCGGGTCAAACTCTCTTGTTGTGGGCGAGCTATTTTTTCACTTTGATGGTTGTATACATCATGTTGAGCTGGTTGCCGTCTCTATTTATGGAGTTAGGTTTCTCTCGTCAACAGGGCAGTTTAGCTCAAGTATTTTTCCAAATGGGAGCTGCTATAGGTACCGTTGTACTGGGTATTTTGATTGACCGGTGGAATAAAGCTTATGTGATTATCCTTATGTATATAGGTATTTTAGCTGGCTTATTTAGTTTGAATGGGGCTGGGAATTTAACTGCAATGTATGCAGCAGCAGCCTTAATGGGAACATTTACTATTGGTGGTCAAGGCGTTTTATATGCTTTTGGCAGTATTGTATATCCAACAGAAATCCGTGCAACTGGTGTAGGGAGTGCAGCAGCAGTTGGGCGTATAGGAGCAATGCTGGGTCCTGCAATTGCTGGTCAGTTGCTTGCTATGGGAAGTGGTGCTGCAGGTGTTATTTCTGCTGCTATTCCTGGAATTGTTATTTCAGCATTACTGATGCTTCTGGTGATTCGTCGATTACATCAGGTTAAATAGTTCAAATAGAACAATGGATAAAGCTCTTATTTTCGGAGCTTTTTCCATTTTTCCCTCATTCAAGAAGTCTCAAATCTATCCACTCTAAACTTAAAGCAAATCGATTATTGTAACTATCATACGAATTTACTTCGTATTTGAAATAAGAATCTAAATTGAGTAAGAGAAATGTACCCAGTTGCCAAGGAAAAGCTTTGGAATCGTTCATTTATCCTCTGTATATTGAACAACCTTTTTTTATTCATTTATTACTATGCTTTGCTCACCATATTACCTCTTTATATTTTAAAAGAATTATCTGGTTCAATTAGTCAGGCAGGTTTAGCATTAACCCTATTCTTGATTTCATCGATTGCCATTCGTCCTTTTGCTGGTCTAATTATCGATCGGTTGGGTGAAAAAAATGCATTACGAGGTTCAGCATTACTGTTTGCATTTTTGGCCTTTGGTTATTTATGGGTCAATCAACTATGGATATTGCTGCTGATTCGGTTCTTGCATGGAATCTGGTTTAGTATTTTGACTACGGTAACAGTACCCATTGTGAATGAATTCATACCAGAGCAGAGAAAGGGTGAAGGTATGGGGTATTTCGTCATGTCTACGAATTTAGCAGTAGTATTTGGCCCGATGATTGCTTTAGCCACTGTACGCTACACCAGTTTTTATAACCTATTTATTCTTCTCACTTTAATTGTGTGTTTAGGTTTAGTTTTTTGCTTCCTTATACCGGTGTCTTCGTTAAAAGATAAACCCTTGGTTCAGGCAACCAGAAAGATTACTTTAAACGATATTATCGAAAGAAGAGTAGTTCCTATAGGTGTGATTGCATTATTTGTTGCAATGGCTTATTCAAGTATTATGAGTTTTATAAGTATCTATAGTGAAACTAAAAACTTACTCACTGCGACAAGTATATTTTTTATTATCTTTGCAATATCAATGATTATCGCACGTCCGTGGGTTGGCTATTCATATGATAAAAGAGGGGCTAACTCAGTAGTTTATCCTTCGTTTATTCTTTTTGCGATAGGATTATTCTTGGTGAGTCAAATGCAAACACAGTGGGAATATTGGTTTGCTGCGGCTTTAATCGGTGCGGGGTATGGATCACTTTTTCCTATTTTTCAAACGATGGCTATACAAACGGTTGAGAAAAAAAGAATTGGTTATGCGGTTTCAACATTTTTTACTTTATTTGATTTAGGGATGGCAATTGGTTCGGTTCTGGTAGGATTTATTATTGCCCAAATAGGCTATGAAAAAACTTACCAACTGTGTGCATGGGTGACGATAATGACTTTATTTTTATATCGTTGGCTATGTGATCGAGATATAAAGACAAAAATTGGGATATGACATGGAATTACGTCACTTACGTTACTTTGTTGCGGTCGCTGAAGAGCTAAATTTTACAAAAGCTGCACTGCGTATGCATACGGTACAGCCTTCGCTAAGTCAACAGATTAAAGACTTAGAAGATGAAGTCGGTGTTCAGCTTTTTATACGCAGCAAACGAAAAGTGGAACTTACGAAAGCAGGGGAAGTCTTTTTTAAAGAAGCTCTCATTATTTTAGAACACACCGAGAAAGCCATTAGTTTGGCTAGACAAACTGCGAAAATTGAACAAGAGCAATTAAATATTGGTTTTGTTCCCGTAGCTGAAATGAAAGTTTTCCCTTACATCATGCCGAATATTAGAGCACATTTCCCCGAGCTTACAATTGATTTTCAAAGCTTAACCGATGATGCTCAACTACAGGCGCTTAAGAAGGGAGAGATAGATATTGCTTTTACACGTTACGGAGCTAATACCGATGAACTGGTTTCTATTCAAATCTTTCAAGAACCGTTGACTTTAATTATTCCTAAAAACTCGCCAGATGTTCAACAGGAACGCATTAGTATAAAAAGTTTTGAGAACCATAACTTTGTGATGTGTAATGAAGATGCTTCACCTGAACTTTATCGAATTATTGATGGTTTTTTTAAAAAATCTAAACTTAATGTCAATGTTGTGCAGTACTCAACTAACATTTTACTGAATGTTAACTTGGTTGGAATGGAAATTGGATGGAGTCTCGTTCCTCAGTATGTCATTCCCCTTTTGGGAGACAAAATTGTAGTGAAAAAGACCATAGAACCTTTGCCTATGATAGGTTTATATGTCTCTTATAGAAAAGATCATGTTAACAAAGCGATAGATTTGATATTGGATGTACTCAAAAAACAATTTCATCTAAATTTTGCCTTTTAAAAAAAGCCATTCTAAAGAATGGCTTAATTACTTTTAGTTAACCAAATGCATTTTTTGGAACAACTCTTCACTTATACTGTTTACTGTTTGAGGTATAGCGAGTCCTGCTATAAAACGATCAGGTCTTAAAATCACCATAGATTGATTCGTTTGACTAAACCAAGAGCGAATTTCAGTATCTACATCGCCAATAGTAATTACATGCTCATGAGAAGAACGGTTCGGTGCATCTAACTGAACAGTAGGTACGACTTGAATAAACTTAATTCCTAACTTGCCCCATTTTTTCATTACATTTGGTGATATACCCCAAGTAGGATTAACTCCCCAAGCAAGTATGGCAAAGTTATTGCCAATCACTTCGTCCAGTAAAACTTTGTCTTTATTTTCAAGCTGAACATGCGGTTGAATGAACATCTTTCCGACAGGGGTATTCTTTTGTGGAAAGGGTGCCAAGATGCCTTGATGATATTTCGGCATAGGTTTAAAACGCATTTCTAATAAATAGCGTTTTATCGGTTGTATGTAATTTAATACATAAGCAATACCATCACGCATGGCACCTTGCCATTTTTTTGGTGGAGCAAGCACATGACCCGCTAGAACAGATAAATTAATCATGGCTTGAGCGTGGTCTTTTCTCTCCAGTTGATAACTGTCTAGAATTTCTGGGCCAGCAACTTTTTTAACGACTAAGGCCATTTTCCAAGCAAGATTAAAAGCATCACGCATGCCACTATTGTAACCTTGACCTTGCCATACAGGCATAATATGGGCTGCATCTCCAGCTAATAAAATACGATCTACACGGAAACGGTCTGCAATACGTGCATTGTGGGTATAAACGCGCTGACGAATCACTTCAATGTTGTCGGTATGAGGTAAAACTTTACCTAATAATCGGTTGATATTTTCGGGTTTACTTAGTTCTTCCTGAGTTTCTCCAGGCATTACCATAAACTCAAAACGACGAATACCATGTGGTAAAGCGGCTGATACATAAGGACGAACAGGGTCACAGCATAAATATACATGAGGAGTCGCGAGTGGATCGTTAGCAAGATCAATAACAATCCATTGGTTAGGTGCAGTTTCTCCCTCAAAATTAATGTTAAGCGTGCGCCGTACAAATGAATTTCCACCGTCACAAGCAATTAAATATTGTGCTTGAACAACTTCCTGTTTTTGATCTTTTGTCGTTAGGCTTAACGTCACGTAGTCGTTGTCTTGAGTAAAGCTATTTAATTGACGTGAAAAGCGTACCTCTGTTTTTGGATAAGCTGCTAAACCTTCCAATAAAACACGGTCAACTTGGGGTTGGATAAATGCATTACGACGTGGCCAACCAAATTCGCGAGTCATAGGTTGAATATCTGCAAAACACCGCCCTTTAGGAGTTAAAAACCGCATAGCATGGTTAGGTGTGGTATGCGGTAAAACTTGTTTGATCAGACCTACTGACTGAATTGTTCGTAATGATTCATCATCAATACCAATAGCTCTTGGATAATCAATAAGTTGGTCTAGTTGTTCAATAACAGTAACTTGTACACCTTGTTTACTTAAATAATTTGCAATTGTTAACCCAACTGGGCCTGCACCTAAAATTGCAACTTCCGTGGTGTGATGGTGAGTTTGATTCACAGTAAATATCCCTTACTATCAAGTTTTCTTATTAATATCAAAATTGAAGGTAGGTTGAATTTAATCAATAGTTTAATAAGTGAACTTCTAAAAGGAAGATGTAGATTTGAATTTTTTTAATATACTGTATTTAAAGGAGTTTTTATATTCTTGCAATAGTTTTTTTTAATCCAATCATTGTTTTAAATTATAATTGATAGAAATAGTTTTTAGGGCTTAACTCACTCTAGATGACAAATATAATCAATGACTTCATCTGTCATAATTTTAAAGTTACTATTTTCGGGAACATGGAAAGATTCACCACTAGAATAAACTTTAGCTTCTGGTTCATCGCCAATTTGAACAGTACATTTTCCAGAAATAATCTCGATGTGCTCTGGTACATGAGTTTTAAATGTTAAAGCTTTATTTGTTGGAAGAATAACTCCTAGAGTCTTTTTTGTTCCATCAGCAAGTTCGATGACATGGCTAATAGAATGTCCTTCATAGTGAACATTTGCTTTTTTTCTTATAGAAACAGAGTTAAATTGATCTGGCATTTTTTGTACCTTTTATTTTATTAAATATTCGTATGATAATAATAAAAGTTCAGCTGAATTTACAAGCTATAAAATTATATTTTAGGTAGGCAATAAAAGTAACTTTTCCACAAATAGATCACTGACTAGAAATTAATAGATATCATTCAAATGATCAAAAAATAAAAAGCTCAAGATAGCGACTATTAATCTATGAAATATTCAACTACTAGACATTAGGGCTTTGAGCAAAAGGTAAATTAAACAAGGCAATAGTAGGCAAGATAAAATGAAGTAAAAATATTATCTTGTTTTAATCATGCAGTTTGAATACTTCAAGATAGCTCAGGATTTATACCTATATCTAGCTTAACCACTCTAATCTTATCCAATAACGGATTACTAAGTTTTAACTGGTAAATGAAGCACGACCTGCGTACCTTCCACTGAGTCTAAATGCTTCATGATTGAAGCACCTAGCTCATTTAGCAATGTAGTTAAAGGTCCCTCATTTTTTTTAAATTGAATATCCTTTGAAAAAAGCTTTTGCCCAAAGGAAAGAAGATTATATTGCACTTCCATCTGATGCCGTTTTCCATCAACAATATGTAGCATGATGGTTTTAAAGCATTAATAGCCTTAGCTTACATCTATGAATCCTTTTTAGCAGCAAGCGCTTTGCGGTCAGTTAGACGATCATAGAATGCTGCTGCCTTGAAACCAGTTTTAAATACACACCACTGGAATGGTTCAGGTAGCGTAGAAGGAGTTTTGTGATATAAGCCACTCAGAATAGGATTTTCTACTCCTTTAATTTTCTCGGCAAGAAGCTGCCCCATGAGCGACTGAGTCGCGAGCCCATGTCCCGTACAGCCAGCCGCATAAATAATATTTTGATGCGGCCCAATTGATCCAACCACAGGCAGAAAGTCATAAGCCACACTAACGTATCCACTCCAGCAGTGCTTAATACCGAGACCTTTCAAAGTCGGGTGACGTTCGCATAAGGTCTGCGCAAGTGCAGCATAAGCGTCGTGATCTGGTACGTTCGGGGTCTTTGAACCGTAAACATAATTCAACTGCTTAACCGTTAACACCATTGTGTTGTGTGCTGTCAGGCGATGACTTTCCATCATGAGGTGCGGTGTAATAATACCTTCTCGACCAGGCCAACCGAGTGATTCCAATTGCTTGGGAGATAATTGCTGGGTTTCAATTGCCGAAACCCGTATCGGAGCAACCTTATCACGCAGCAGTCCCAACTGAGGTGTGAAAGCATTTGTGGTTAATACCATAATTGGTGCGCTTGCACTACCGCGAGCGGTCTTGCAGGTAATGATTGGTCCTTCGCTATAAGAGAGCAAGGGTGTTTTTTCATAAATTTTAACACCTGCCTGAATGGCTGCACGGCGTAAACCACTCACGTATTTACCGGGGTTTAGTGTACCGCCGCGCTGTTCGCTACCAAACAAAAAAGCTGGTGGAATCCCGCGAGCACGCATTTCGGCTTGATCTACAAAGCGAGTACGGGATCCTAGTTCCTCACCAACTCTCATACTGCGGCGCAGCCATTTTTCCTGCGAAGGATCTATGACAGCGCGTATAATACCAGAAGGATTGTAATCACAATCAATGCCTAACTCAGCCAGACGCTTTTCAACATAGGTCACAGCCTCGTCGTAGAAATTGACAAAGTGTTTTGCACGTTCAACGCCGAGGCGCTTGGCGAACATCTCGAATTCAATTCCCATACTACCGAGCAGATAGCCAGCATTACGACCGCTGGCACCGAAACCACCGAATTCCTGTTCAATTACGATGACTTTTGCACCACGAGCAGTGAGTTCAAGAGCTGTAGACAACCCAGCAAAACCAGCACCGACCACAATGACATCGGCGCTGACAGAGCCTATCAACTCAGGTTGAAGGTCGCTAGGCTGTTCTATCCAGCCACCTAAAAGACGAAATGGCATAGATTCAGGATTGCCACTCATCACTTGTTCATTTGAATAATTCATTCGCTGTCCTTCTTTATCATTTCACAGTGCTAGAGCACTGGCTTTGATCGTGTTTAAAAGTATTTAAAGACAATGATTTTTGTCTGTTTTTACTGGTGAGCTGGAACAAATGAAATGGAAATCTGCGAGCGTTCTAGAGCAGCATAGGCGTAATACAATTGAATGATGGCATAGCCCCACGTCACAAACGCCCAAGTCATGAAAATCATATGCGTATCGTCGCCAGGGATAGGGAAAAAGTCATATACGACTGCTACTGCCAAACTAGCGACAGCAGTTATTGTGGTGGCCAATGCATGAAAAATCTCTCCGGTGCGTGCTAAGCAAATGGTGAAATAGAAGAGATAAATGACAAGGATGAGCCACATAGTGACGTAAAAATATGGACGTATTTCTTGAAAAAAATCTGCTAGAAAAACCACAAAAGTGCCGGCAAATGAAAATGCGAATAGCAGAATTTCTTTAAGAGTAGACGGTTTGTAATTATGGGTCAGCGCCATTAGACCAAGTACAGCAATAATCGGCATGCCAAAACTACGCGAGAAGGAATCGAGGAACATGGTAATTGAAAAATTAATATTCGAACTTGTCAGCATATAAGAGACAAAGTTTGTCGCAGAGAAAGCAACGATCCAACACTCTAAACCGAGCAGTATATTCTTTTTCTTGAGGAATTTAGCGCCGTATATCCAGCCAATAAGTGCTAATACAATACAGGCAACCAAACCACAGATATTTACAATTTCCAAAATGGCAGCATGTGTCATTTCACTATTCGTTAAGATTTTTGATGTAGTAGCTTCCGTTTGGCTACCCGCATCAAGGCCAAGAATTTTCATAATATGACTTCCTTTTAATTAATTGACTGTCATGTCAGTAAAATAATATGCTATGATGAATTAGTAAACATTTTTTTATTTATGACGATGATGGAAAATAAAATAGGAAGACCGAGTAAAGCCCAAGAACGATCTTATGAAATTCTTCAAGCTGCTGTTTCTGTTGTGGCAAGAGAAGGACTCGAAGGAATTACTTTTGCCAAAGTAGCGGAAGCTTCAGGCATGCAACGTACTCTAGTACATCATTATTTTTCGTCACGTTCAGAATTAATGAATGCTTTTATTGAACACTACATTGCGAAAATGGGGACTGAAATTCTTCATCGTTTTAGTGAGAAACCATTGAGCGAACGAATCGTAATGTTGTTCACGCCTGAAGTGTATAGGACTCGCGATGACCTGATTGTCTGGTTCGAGTTAGTTGCTCAAAGTGCTAGAAATTCGTTTATTCAGCAGATGCTTCATACGCTTTGGACAGAGCATTGGCTTCCGGATTTTGAAAATCAATTGGCACAAGAATATCCAAAGGCGGCCCCAGAGGCGATTAGTTCAGCTGCATATGTAATGGTTTGTTTATTTGAAGCTTATTGGGCGTTCAGTATTCAAGGTGTTACTGATCAACAAAGACAAAAGCAAATGGAGCAGGCGGTATTAATGATTTTAAAGGGGTTAAACTAAATTTATAATAACGGTGTAGAGGGAATTTTTCATTCCCTCTACTTCAAAGTATTTTTATATTTCTCATTAGTTAATTTGAGGATTTATTAGTTTCTAACCATGTTTGAGATTGCTTAGATGCAATTTCGATAAGGTTACCTAAGGCTAAATCAATGTCTATGAGATGCAATCCCCAGTCATTTAGAACTTTCCCCTCTTTAACAATATCACCAATAAGTAAATCATTAGCACGTAAACTATTAGTATCTTTATTCACATGTATAGCTAAATAATTGAATTTTCCTGACGATACACATTGAGCAGAAAGTAAACCTGGCACACTTACAAAAGGTGTTTTGATTTTTTTGCTCTTAACCCAACTTTGTTGGAAATTGGGGTCTCCCTTAGTCACGGAAGTTCCTGAAGCCAAATAGCTATGTAAGTTACCCTTACTATCTGTTAGTTCAGCAGGGTTTACACAAGCATCTTCTAAATTTGCTCCCGATTCGTTTGGTCGACCAAAGCGAGAGTTTTCAGGTGGAGGTGTATTGTCACGAAATGCTGAGTAAGCAATCACACAGCCTATCTGATTCGCTGAACGACATAATGGAATTGACTTGAACTCACCTCCAACATCTGAACCTTTTGCAACAGTAACATTCCCGCCAGGAATAATTGCAGAAATAAGTTGGGATTGAGCAGGTTTACCGTCAATTTCCTTTGCAAGCAATTCTTTGAGCATTCTTGAACCTTGGGAATGTCCAATAAATATAACACCACGACCTTTATTCTCGTGAGTCAAATAATAATTCCAAGCATCTTTAACATCTGAATAAGAGGTTGGTGGTTGCTCAGTTAAAGAACTCGCTTTTACTAAAGCTGGAATGGTACGCTGACGATACATGGGCGCATATACGCGACAGATCGAAGCAAATCGAGCAGCTTGTTCACGAGCTACAGCTTTTTCTTCTGCTTGGATTTTTAGGTCAGAAAGTTGTGTTGTTTCTTTCGATGCTGTTGGATAAACATAAAAACAATCAATGGGTGCCTTCGGATTTGCTTTAAATTGCTCAATAGTTGTAGAACCATTAGCTTGAATAACAGTAGTACGCATATCTGCATTGCAAGCATCACCTGTTTTTCCAGGCCAGCATAGCCAATTAGCTTTTTGACTGTAATCATTGTGTGTAAGCATATCTGCATTTGGTGCTTTTGCTTGAGCAGAAATATTGCAGGTGAAGAAAGCAAGTGACATACAAATTGCAACGTGATGTCGTTCCATATTGGTCTCCTTAATATTTTACTTAGAGTTAAATATTTGATTTATTTTGTAATCCTTTAATAGCGATAGCGTGATGATTAAAAGTATTTATAGTTAAAATTTTCAAAAATATGTTTTTATCATTACTATCTGTTTAACTATAATTAAACAGTTTAAAAAATAAAAGTATAAGAAATAAAATAATATTAGAGAAATATGTAAATACAATTTACTTGCATATCTCATTAGAATTATTAATTGATTTTAGTTATAAATTTTGACCTCGAGGCCTATATCTAATTTCGATAATTTAGCCCATTTTATATCATAGTTACGCAATAGTAAAAATTATAAATATTTAATTAAAACATCAATATATGATCATTTTCTCCTAAAATATTTTGATAATTTTTTAACTAAAGTATTAAAAATTATATGTCACTTTTAGACAAGGTTGATGTCATTGATAAACAAGTTAGACGATTATAAGTATGTTCAAATCAAATTTATCAAATGCACTTGAAGTGAATTAATAAGCTTAAGGTTATTAAATATAATTTTTTAATGTGTTAAGGAGGGTAGTCGAAAATTTGAGTTTAAAAATATTAAAGTAAGTTAAAATTTAACAAGTTATTAATTAGAAAAATATAAGACTGAGACACTGATTAGTCATACGGAAAGGATTCTATGTATATATCTAAACAAGGATGTATAGGTACACTCGTGCTTTTATTTAGTATGAGTGCAAATGCCGAAGTTAGCCTAAAAGACAATTTTAAGTTTACAGCTAATTTTATTGATTTAGCGATGTATAGCCAAGAAAGTGCTGTAGATGATAATTTTACTAATTCAGCGGGTTTGTTTTTAAATACTGAAATTAAATTAGCGAATGAAAATTATGATCTTGGAGTTTTAAAAGCACAATATGTATTTAATGGTTTAAATGATGATGCACAGCTCAATACCTCAAATAATTGGTTTGGGGGAGTAGGAAGTTATATCGGTGGAGCAATAGCTGCGAATGACTTGGCTTCATCACAACTCAGTTTGCTGACTTGGGATAAGTATTGGAGTGATAAGAAATTATATACTTCTTTTGGACGTACCAACCTAAGAAGGTATTTCCTCTATAACAATTGTCAAAATATCCTGTTATGTACGGACCCGATTAAGGGAGCAATGGGTTCATTGCCTACTAACTATGCTTATTGGGGTGGATACGCCAAATATAATTTTTCAGATAATATTTATATGCATGCAGGAGTTTTTGAAGTCAACACGGATGATTATGTTTATAAGAAAAAGGGATTAGATTTCTCCTTTCATCATCAACTGGGTTACAGCCAAGTTTATGGTGTTGGATATAAAGATAAAAATAGCAAAGTAGAGTTATTGTATTTTTATAATAATTCTGAATATCGCAATGCATACACACAAGAAAAATATAATGGAACAGATGGTTTGAATTTTAGATTTAATCATGAGTTTAGTAATCAGAACATTCCAACTGTATTTGGTGCTTATTCCTATATTGATGAAAAAAATCAGCCTTATAAAAATTATTGGGAACTTGGTTTAAGCTACAAAATTAATCAAGGTAAAAATCATTTGGGGATGAAGTTTGGTCAATCTCAGCTCAATGATGACTATGTTTTACTGACACAAAAAATGAATGGCAATAATAATAAAACAACCTCTTTTGTTTCTTTAGATACCGATATTAATTACAAACGCCTAACTTTAAGTCCATTCGTACAATACATCTGGAATCCAGATAACTACTACCGCTCTACAGGAAAAACCTTCAACAGCAATGTGATTGTTGGTTTAGTTACTCAAATTAAGCTCTACTAAGGGAAAAAGAGATGAAGATTACAAAAATTAGTTTACTGTTCACCAGTCTATTAGCTAGTAGTGTCGTTTGTGCTGAATATAGTTGTCAGCAGTTAGAACTAAAAGACTGTCCAACCACAGTAGATAAAAAATTACCTGATCCACATGATATGTTGACATGGACACAACAACAAAGGGTGGTTGGCTTTCGAAATACCTTCCGTAGTTATGACGGCAGTGTTTTTCACCCAGATAAGAAAAACGTGCTTGCGCTCCCAAAACTAAAGAACAGCATTAAAAATAATGATATTCATTACTCGGTAGACGGGAAAAACTATAATTTAAATGACTATATAAAAAATCAAAGTGTTGCAGGTCTGATTGTATTGAAAGACGGCAAAATTGCTTATGAATACTATGGGCAAGGTAATAATGAGACAACCTTATGGACTTCACGTTCAGTGGCAAAATCTATTGTTGCAACACTAATTGGGGTCGCTATTCAACAAGGTAAAATCAAATCGGTAGATGATCCAATCATTCAATATTTACCTGATTTGAAAGGAACTGCTTGGGAAAAAGTATCTTTAAAACAACTGTTACAACACACCTCAGGTGTTGAGTGGAATGAAAACTATAAAGATCCAAATTCAGATTTTGCAAAAATGACCTATTGTGAGGCAGCTCAAGATCCTGATGCATGTGTCTATAAAAATGTGAAAAATTTGAAATCTAAATATGAACCAGGAATGGTATGGTCATATAGCACTGGTGGTGCATATCTAGTGGGTAAGGTGCTAGAAGCTGCAACACATGAGAATATTGCTAAATATCTCGAGAACAATGTTTGGAAACGGGTAGGCATGGAGCGAGAAGGTGTTTGGCAGTCCTATACACGTAATAAAGTTGATATGGGTGGTCATGGGTTTAATGCAACTTTACGTGATTACGCACGTTTCGGACAATTTATATTGAATGACGGGCGCGTTTCTAATGGAGACAAAATGCTACCCGAAGGTTGGACTATGCAAGCAACCGCTTGGAATCAAGCGAAAGGTTCTGTCTCTGAAAGCTATCCAAAAGGAATATATGGTTTTCAATGGTGGAATTCACATGCCAAAAAAGGTTCGCCATTAAAAACTCAAAATTCTGAAGCAACTTTTTGGGGACTGGGCATCTTTGGACAAATGCTAGCTATTAACCCTAAAGACAATATTGTAATGATGCAATGGAGTACATGGGAAACCGCAATGCCTTCAGCTCAGCTTGATAATGAAAAAAGCTTATTTTTTAATGCAGTAACTCAGCACCTTACCCAGTAAAAATAAACTAACTTTTCTAGGGCATGTTTTATACATGCCTTTTAATTTTCTATAAATTGACCAAGTCACAGCACCTATCAATCTTCATAAAATATTCTTATGGACTGGAGCATTATTAGGAATCGTAATTGTAGCAATTGCTAAATTCCTTAAATTTTCAGGAACTCTAGAGTTTCTGTCAGAAGGTGCTTTGGAATTTGTTATCGATATTATTTATGAAAGTGGAATTGCTTTAATTGG
>Ga0308168_1000776_pt1 | contig 34466 bp, 23 predicted proteins | sample PhyCR2_FD_202133 | JGI IMG/M metagenome (GOLD analysis project Ga0308168, IMG submission 202133) | Phyllosphere microbial communities from UC Gill Tract Community Farm, Albany, California, United States - DLSLRC.R2 | ecosystem: Host-associated > Plants > Phyllosphere > Unclassified | place: USA...
TGTCCGGTGCGGTGAAGTTCACCGAACCCGAGCTGGCGCCGACCGGGATGGTAATGGTCTGGCCGTTGGCCAGAGTCACGACCAGTGGAGCTTCGGTAACCGGCGCAGTGACGCTCGCGGTATAGGTGATCACACCGCCTTCGGTAACCGATGGGGTCGCCGTCAGCGTAACGGTGCTGGTATCGATGGTATCAGTGACGGCAGTCACTGCTGGCGTGCTGTTGATTGCCAGGTTTTCAAAGTTGCCGCCGGTGGCACCAGTAATGGTCGCATTGACCGAACCGGCGTCGATGTACGGGTCATCGCCAGGTGCTGCAACCGTGATGCTGCCTGCGGTTTGACCTGCAGCGATGGTGATCACCGAGCCATTGCTCAAGGTCACGCTAACTGGCGTCTGGGCCGCGTTGGTCAGAGTCGCGGTGTAAACGATCTGGCCGCCTTCAGCCACGGTTGGCGTGGCCGTCAGCGCCACGGTCGTCGTGGTGTTGGTGCCTGGGCCATCGGTCACGGTAGTGCTCGGAGTGCCGGCAGTGACCAGGTTTTCGTAATTGCCGCCGCTGGTGGCCGTGATGCTGTTGGTCACAGGCGGGTTGGTGGCGTACACGTTGTCTGGCGCGGTGAAGTTCACCGAACCCGAGCTTGCACCGACCGGGATGGTGATGGTCTGGCCGTTGGCCAGAGTCACGATCAACGGAGCTTCGGTAACGGGTGCAGTCACGCTCGCGGTATAGGTGATCACGCCGCCTTCGGTAACCGATGGGGTCGCAGTCAGCGTCACCGTCGAAGTATCGATAGTGTCAGTGACAGCAGTCACTGCTGGAGTGCCGTTAACTGCCAGGTTCTCGAAGTTGCCACCGGTGGCACCGGTAATGGTCGCATTGACCGAACCGGCGTCGATGTATGGGTCGTCGCCAGGTGCCGCAACCGTGATGCTGCCTGCGGTCTGGCCAGCTGCGATGGTAATGACCGAGCCATTGCTCAAGGTCACGCTAACTGGCGTCTGCGCAGCATTGGTCAGGGTCGCGGTGTAGACGATCTGGCCACCTTCGGCCACGGTTGGCGTGGCCGTCAGCGCCACGGTCGTCGTGGTGTTGGTGCCTGGGCCATCGGTCACGGTAGTGCTCGGAGTGCCGGCAGTGACCAGGTTTTCGTAATTGCCGCCGCTGGTGGCCGTGATGCTGTTGGTCACAGGCGGGTTGGTGGCGTACACGTTGTCTGGCGCGGTGAAGTTCACCGAACCCGAGCTTGCACCGACCGGGATGGTGATGGTCTGGCCGTTGGCCAGAGTCACGACCAACGGAGCTTCGGTAACGGGTGCAGTCACGCTCGCGGTATAGGTGATCACGCCGCCTTCAGTGACCGACGGAGTCGCGGTCAGCGTGACGGTGCTGGTATCGATGGTATCGGTAACCGACGTCACCGCCGGGGTGCCGTTGACCGCCAGATTTTCGAAGTTGCCGCCAGTGGCGCCGGTAATGGTGGCGTTGACCGAACCGGCATCAATGTATGGGTCGTCGCCAGGTGCCGCAACCGTGATGCTGCCTGCGGTCTGGCCTGCGGCGATAGTGATCACCGAGCCATTGCTCAAGGTCACGCTAACCGGAGTCTGCGCCGCATTGGTCAGAGTCGCGGTGTAGACGATCTGGCCACCTTCGGCCACGGTCGGCGTAGCAGTCAGCGCTACGGTCGTAGTCGTGCTGGTGCCTGGGCCATCGGTGACGGTAGTGCTTGGTGCACCGGCAGTCACCAGGTTTTCGTAGTTGCCACCGCTAACGCCAGTGATGCTGTTGGTTACGGGCGGATTGGTAGCATAGATGTTGTCCGGTGCGGTCGTATCGACGGCGCCGGAGGACTGGCCAACCGGAATGGTGATGGTCTGGCCGTTGGCCAGGGTCACGACCAAGGCCGAGCCAGTGACTGGGGCAGTCACGCTGGCCGTGTAGGTGATCACGCCGCCCTCAGTGACCGACGGAGTCGCGGTCAGCGTGACAGTGCTGGTATCGATGGTATCGGTAACCGACGTCACCGCCGGGGTGCCATCGACCGCCAAGTTCTCGAAGTTGCCGCCAGTGGCACCGGTAATGGTCGCATTGACCGAACCGGCGTCGATGTACGGGTCATCGCCAGGTGCTGCAACCGTGATGCTACCTGCGGTCTGGCCAGCTGCGATGGTAATGACCGAGCCGTTGCTCAAGGTCACGCTAACTGGTGTCTGAGCCGCATTGGTCAGGGTCGCGGTGTAGACGATCTGACCGCCTTCGGCCACGGTCGGCGTAGCAGTCAGCGCTACGGTCGTAGTCGTGCTGGTGCCTGGGCCATCGGTGACGGTAGTGCTTGGTGCACCGGCAGTCACCAGGTTTTCGTAGTTGCCACCGCTAACGCCAGTGATGCTGTTGGTTACGGGCGGATTGGTAGCATAGATGTTGTCCGGTGCGGTCGTATCGACGGCGCCGGAGGACTGGCCAACCGGAATGGTGATGGTCTGGCCGTTGGCCAGGGTCACGACCAAGGCCGAGCCAGTGACTGGGGCAGTCACGCTGGCCGTGTAGGTGATCACGCCGCCCTCAGTGACCGACGGAGTCGCGGTCAGCGTGACAGTGCTGGTATCGATGGTATCGGTAACCGACGTCACCGCCGGGGTGCCATCGACCGCCAAGTTCTCGAAGTTGCCGCCAGTGGCACCGGTAATGGTCGCATTGACCGAACCGGCGTCGATGTACGGGTCATCGCCAGGTGCTGCAACCGTGATGCTACCTGCGGTCTGGCCAGCTGCGATGGTAATGACCGAGCCGTTGCTCAAGGTCACGCTAACTGGTGTCTGAGCCGCATTGGTCAGGGTCGCGGTGTAGACGATCTGACCGCCTTCGGCCACGGTCGGCGTAGCAGTCAGCGCTACGGTCGTAGTCGTGCTGGTGCCTGGGCCATCGGTGACGGTAGTGCTTGGTGCACCGGCAGTCACCAGGTTTTCGTAGTTGCCACCGCTAACGCCAGTGATGCTGTTGGTTACAGGCGGATTGGTAGCATAGATGTTGTCCGGCGCGGTCGCATCGACGGTGCCGGAGGACTGGCCAACCGGAATGGTGATGGTCTGGCCGTTGGCCAGGGTCACGACCAGGGCCGAGCCAGTGACCGGCGCAGTCACGCTGGCCGTGTAGGTGATCACGCCGCCTTCGGTGACCGACGGCGTCGCGGTCAGCGTGACGGTGCTGGTATCGATGGTGTCGGTGACAGCAGTCACTGCTGGCGTACCATCGACGGCCAAGTTCTCGAAACTGCCACCGGTCGTAGCAGTGATCGTGGCATTGACCGAACCGGCATCGATATACGGGTCATCGCCGGGCGCTGCCACCGTGATACTGCCTGCGGTCTGGCCAGCCGCGATGGTGATGACCGAGCCATTGCTCAAGGTCACGCTCATGGGCGTCTGGGCCGCGTTGGTCAGCGTCGCGGTATAGACGATCTGCCCGCCTTCGGCCACCGTGGGCGTGGCAGTCAGCGTCAAGGTGGTCGTGTCGATCGCATCGTTGATCACCGTCTGCGCTGCAGTCGGGTCGATGGCCAGATCTTCGAAGTTGCCGCCGGAAGCAGCGGTGATCGTGGTGCTCACCGTCGTGCTGCCCGCGTACACGTCATTGCCAGTCTGGAAATCGACGCTGGCACTGCTGGCGCCAGCAGCGATGGTCAACGTCTGTCCATTGGACAAGGTGACGGACACTGGCGTCTGTGCAGGGTTGTTGAGCGAGACGGTATAGGTGATCGCACCCCCTTCAGTCACGCTTGGGGTAGCAGTCAAGGTAAGGGTCGTGGTGTCGATGGTATCGACTACCTGTGTCACGGCCGGGGTCTGATCGGCCGTCACGGTCAGGCCACCACCGGTGGTGCCGGTGATCGTGGCCGAGATGTCGCGTGGATCGATGTAGACCGTGTCATTGGCCGCCACATCGACATTCACGGTGCCTGCCGTCTGCCCGGCAGCGATCACGATCACCGCGCCATTGGACAGTGTGACGGTCAGGTCGGACGTCGGCGCCTGGCCAACGGTCGCGGTATAGACGATGACGCCGCCTGCTTCGCTGATCGAGGGCGTGGCGCTCAGGACGACAGTCGTCGAGCCACCACCGCCCGTGTCCGTTGCAGTTGCCGCGTTCGTCGTGTTCACACCACCGACAGGTGGGGTCGGCTGGCCGAACTCGTTGCCAATAGGACCCGTAGGGAAACCGACCGTCGGATCCACGACGCCTGCGGTTTCCTGGTTGATCACGAACGTGTGACCACCGCCGGCCTCACCGCCGCCTGCAGCCGTCGGGCCTGCAGCTGGCGCTTCGAGATCAACCGTCGGGTCGGCACCGGCTGCGATGGCTTGTTGCAATTCCTCAACCGAAGGCGCTGCCTGGGCCGTTGCCTCGGAAAGGTCCGTGCTGCTATCTGGCGTATCGGCGCTCCACTGAGAGTCCCGGCCCAGGTCCAGCATGCGCCCATCGGCCAGCTCGAGCGTGATGGCTCCGCCAGGCCCGGTGAGTACCTGTTCGCCCGCGAACAAGCGGTCCCCTTCCACCAGCACACGCCGGATGCCCTCGGGGGAAACTGCGACCACTTGACCGACGACGCTTTTGACGATGGCAACGACACTGCTCATTGAGGACTCTCCGGGTACCGATTCGGTTGCTTCCATGCACACCGATCGTACGAGACGGTTGTTCGATGGAATGCTTCGTGAGGTGGACAATGTTTTGGCGTCAAACTATTGTCTATAGCGCAAAACTATCGCCACCTTAGCCAAACTATTGACCTAATTCGCCAATCCTAAACAATCAGCAAAATAATGTCACATTGATATTTTCACAGAAGGGCAAGCCCCTGATGTATGGCAAAAAATGGATGTTTCACATGGGCTTCCAGCGATTTCAAACTGTCGTTTCACAGCCCTTATCAATCTGAACGCGCATGATTTTCAACACCTGTCACCAAAGGAGCCAATTGCCCGACACAGAGCGGCCCCAAGCACAAAGCTTGCCTGCTTTGAGGGGCGCATGCCCTATGACAAGCGGCATCCGATGAAAGGTCAACGCGAGCAGGCCGCTTTAGCAAAAGCGATAGTTACGTAGCAAAGCGTCAGAAGAAATTTAGCCAGAGCCGTATGGACTTGCTAGTTTGTAAATAGGCGAATGAAAACAATGATTGAAGAAGCAAGCCGATAATATTTTGACGAGTACGCAAAACGGCGTATAAGTTCAAAAAAATTGTCAATTTGTTGACCGAATTAGATGGAACGGCCACTGCCCTACGGGTGTAGTGTGTTCCAGCAACCGTTGTAGGCTCCGAAAGCCCTGAGGTTTTCAACAGAAAATCTGCGAAACCTTCAGGGTGCGTTGTCGTCTTGTATAGCGAATGTGCGTGGAAATGTTTACTCCACTCACATTCGGGGCGACCATGGCGCTTAGCTACCATCCAGATGAGTGGAGGTGGTAGCGCAGAGCACCTTCCATTGGCGACGTCACCTGACCTCGGTCAGACCTTCGCCCTCATTTCTAGCAAGGTTTTAAGAGAGCGCCGCGTGGAATCCGAAGTCAGTCGAGTCCAACTCAGCCACGATCCCCGCAGTCAGCATGACGATCCCTTGCTGGATAGCCTGCTGAACCTGTGTGTCCTACACCAGAAACCCGCCAGTCGCGCCATGCTGACCACGGGCCTGCCGCTGCCGTCGCAGCGCATGACACCGGAGCTGCTGCCGCGCGCAGCGGCTCGTGCCGGCCTGCAGGGTCGACTGCTCCAGCGCAAGCTCGAACAGATTCCCGACATCGCCATGCCGGTCATGCTGCTGATGAAGGAAGGCCGTTGCGCCGTTCTGCTGGGCTGGCAGGACGCCGGCACCGCGCGCCTGCTCCTCAGTGAAAGCGACGGCGGCGAAGTTCACGTCAGCCGCGAGAAGCTGCAGGCCGACTACAGCGGCAAGGTGTTCTTCGCCCAGCCTCAGCACAAGTTCGACGTCAATCACGGCAACCTGATCCCACGCACGCGCTCCTGGTTCCGCGATACGCTGCTGCGCAGCAAATGGCTGTACATGGATGCCATCGCCGCCAGCCTGGTGATCAATATCATCGCCCTGGCAGCCCCCTTGTTCGTGATGAACGTCTACGACCGTGTCGTGCCGAACCAGGCTACCTCGACGCTGTGGGTGCTGGCGCTCGGTATTTTCGGTGCCTACATCTTCGACCTGATTCTCAAGGGTCTTCGAAGTCTGTGCCTGGACCTGGCCGGCAAGAAGACCGACCTGATCATCTCGGCGACCCTGTTCGAACGCATCGTCGGCATGTCGATGAAGTACCGGCCGGCCCGCGTCGGCAGCTTCGCCCAGAACATTCACGAGTTTCAGGGGCTGCGGGACTTCCTGGCGTCGCTGACGCTGACCAGCCTCATCGACCTGCCGTTCACCTTATTGATCCTGATGGTCATCGCCATCATCGGCGGGCACCTGGTCTGGATCCCCATCATTGCCTTCCCGCTCGCGCTGGGCATTGGCTATGCGCTGCAAAAACCGCTGCTGGCGACCATGGAGCGCACCATGGCACTGGCGTCCGAACGCCAGTCGAGCCTGATCGAGACACTCGCCGGCCTGGACGCGGTCAAGGTCAACAATGCCGAGAGCGAACGCCAGTACATGTGGGAACAGACCCTGGGCACGCTCAGCCGTCTGGAACTACGGGTCAAGATCCTCTCGGGTCTGGCGATGAACATCACCCTGCTCATCCAGCAGCTGGCGGGCGTGGCGATGATCTGCGTGGGCGTGTACATGATCATCGACGGCAACTTGACCATGGGCGGCCTGGTGGCCAGCTACATGCTCAGTGGTCGCGCGCTGGGCCCTCTGAGCCAGCTCAACGGGCTGCTCGCGCGCTACCAGCAGGCCAAGGTCACCATGAGCTCCACCGACCAGATGATGAGCCTGCCCCAGGAGCGCAATTTCGAGGAGCGACCGCTCAGCCGTCAGGTCCTGCAGGGCGCCATCGAGTTTCGTGGGGTGGACTTCACCTACCCCAACCAGCAGAACATGGCGCTCAAGGGCATCAACCTGAACATCCGACCGGGTGAGAAGGTGGGGATCATAGGGCGCAGTGGCTCGGGCAAGAGCTCGCTGGCCAAGCTGATCGTCGGCCTGTACGAAGCCAATGCCGGCTCGCTGCTGGTCGACGGTGTCGACATCCGGCAGATCGATGTCAGCGAACTGCGTCATAACCTGGGCTACGTTCCCCAGGACATCCAACTATTGGCCGGCACCTTGCGTGACAACCTGGTCAGCGGCGCGCGCTACATCGAGGACGAGCTGATTCTGCAGGCTGCGGAGCTTTCGGGCGTCCATGAGTTCGCACGTCTGCACCCTGATGGCTATGAACTGCAGGTCGGCGAGCGTGGGCAAAATCTGTCCGGCGGTCAGCGCCAGAACGTGGCCCTGGGCCGCGCCCTGCTGCTCAACCCGCAGATCCTGCTGCTCGATGAGCCCACCAGTGCCATGGACAACACCGGTGAAGAGCGTCTCAAGCAACGCTTGCAGGCCGTCATCGAAAACAAGACCGTGTTGCTGGTCACTCACCGGGCCTCGTTGCTGTCGCTGGTGGACCGGCTGATCGTCATCGACCGTGGACAGATCGTCGCGGACGGCCCGAAAGCCGCCGTCATGGAAGCGCTGAAGAAGGGGCAGATCAGTGTCGCGTAAGCTCGATGTGGGGCAAATCAAGGACAATCTGCGGCGCTACTTCAAGGGCTCGGATTCACTTAGTGGACAGCCGTTGCCCGAGGTCAGCAAGTCGCTGATCGAAGACGCACCGCGGGTGGTGCGCATGACCATCTGGGGCATCATCGCCTTCTTCCTGTTCCTGGTCGTCTGGGCATGCTTCGCACCCATCGACGAGGTGACCCGGGGTGAAGGCAAGGCCGTGCCGTCTTCGAAGGTGCAGAAGATCCAGAACCTCGAGGGCGGCATCGTCGCCGAGATCTACGCCAAGGAAGGGGAAGTGGTCGAGATCGGGCAGCCGTTGCTGCGCCTGGACGAAACGCGCTTCGCCTCCAACGTGGGCGAGACCGAAGCCGACCGCCTGGCCATGGCGCTGCGCGTGCAACGCCTGAGCGCGGAGGTCGAAGACACCCCATTGAAGATCGACGAAGAGCTGCGCAAGGCTGCGCCGAGCCAGGCCGCCAGCGAGGAGTCGCTGTACAACAGCCGACGCCAGCAGTTGCGCGACGAGATCGGCGGGCTCGAAGAGCAGCTGGTGCAGCGCCAGCAGGAGTTGCGCGAATACACCTCCAAGCGCGCCCAGTACGCCAACAGCCTGCAACTGCTGCGACAAGAGATCGCCATGTCCGAGCCGTTGGTGGCAAAGGGTGCGATTTCCCAGGTGGAAATCCTGCGCCTGCGCCGTGCCGAGGTGGAAACCCGGGGTGAAATGGACGCGACCGGCCTGGCCATTCCACGTGCTGAAGCGGCCGTGCGTGAGGTCAAGAGCAAGGTCGAGGAGACCCGCGGCAAGTTCCGTAGCGAGGCGCTGACCCAGCTCAACGAGGCGCGTACCGAGTTGAACAAGGCGACGGCCACCAGCAAGGCGCTGGACGACCGGGTCAGCCGTACGCTGGTCACTTCGCCAGTAAGGGGCATCGTCAAGCAGTTGCTGGTCAACACCATCGGTGGCGTCATCCAGCCAGGCAGCGACATCATCGAGATCGTACCGCTGGACGACACCTTGGTGATCGAAGCGAAGATCCTGCCCAAGGACATCGCGTTCCTGCACCCTGGCCAGGAAGCGACCGTGAAGTTCACGGCCTACGACTTCACCATCTACGGTGGGCTGAAAGCCAAGCTGGAACAGATCAGCGCGGACACCATCACCGACGAAGACAAGAAGACCACGTACTACCTAGTCAGGCTACGGACCGACCGCAGTCACCTGGGCACCGATGAGAAGCCGTTGCTGATCATCCCGGGCATGGTGGCGTCGGTGGACATCCTGACAGGCAAGAAGACCATCATGAGCTACCTGCTCAAGCCGATCATGAAGGCACGTGCCGAGGCGCTCAGGGAGCGTTGATCAACTTTGCAAGGGGAGGACGGCTGGAGACCAGCTGCAAGCACATGGCATGAGCTTGCAGCTGGTCTCCAACTTGTCTATGCAGCTTGTCTATGCATATTCCCTAAAGATATTTAAATAAAACTGCTTATGCATTTATAGTCACTTCCACTGCGTACCTGCCGACCAATCGGCGCGCCGCACGACTTGAACCCACACGGGACAACCCCCGTGCGTTTCTGATCGTTGCGCGCCCTTTAGACGCGCATTGCGTGGGAGTGAACCATGTCAGCCGCCTCGAATGCCTTGTCACGTAACGACAGCGCACAGACACAACTCTTCGAAATCCGTCCCTTTGCAGGCACCGTCGGTGCCGAAATCGTTGGCCTGGACCTGGCCAGACCGGTCAATGCCGAGGACTTTTCCCACATCCATCGGGCGCACTTGGACCATCATGTGCTGGTCTTTCGCGACCAAGTCATTACCCCGCAACAGCATATCGACTTCAGTCGACGCTTCGGCGAGCTGCAAATCCATGTCCTCAAGCAATTTCTGCTCGCCGACCACCCGGAAATCCTGATCGTCTCCAACATCATCGAAAACGGCCAGAACATCGGCCTGGGCGACGCGGGGAAATTCTGGCACTCGGACCTTTCCTACAAAGAGCTGCCCAGCCTGGGCTCGATGCTGCATGCCCAGGAGCTGCCGAGCGAAGGCGGCGACACGCTCTTCGCTGACATGCACAAGGCCTGGGACGCTGTGCCCACGGCCCTGCGCAAGGTGATCGAAGGTCGCAAGGCCGCGCACTCCTACACCGCGCGTTATGCCGAGACCAAGTTCGAAGGCAACTGGCGCCCGACCTTGACCGCCGAGCAGCTGGCTCAGGTCCAGGAGGTGATTCACCCCGTGGTACGGACCCACCCAGAAAACGGCCGTAAAGCGTTGTTCGTCAGTGAAGGGTTCACAACGCGCATCCTGGGCCTGCCCGACGATGAAAGCCGCGATGTCCTGAGCCAGCTCCATGCCTTGAGCGTGCTGGAAGAAAACATCTACCGACACCAATGGCAACCCCATGATCTGGTGTTCTGGGACAACCGCTCATTGATTCACCTGGCCGCCGGCTGCCCTGCGCACCTGCGACGCAAACTGTTCCGCACCACCATCCAGGGCGATGCCCCGTTCTGATCTTTCGGAGTGACATCATGCGCAAATCCTTCACCCGCCTGGCGGCGAGCATCGGCCTGGGCGCCAGCCTGGTTGCCGGTAGCCTGGTCGCACCAACCCTCGCCCATGCCGAGGGCAAGATTCGCATCGCCGAGCAGTTCGGTATCGTCTACCTGCTGCTCAACGTGGTACGGGACCAACACTTGATCGAGAAACATGGCAAAGAGCAGGGGCTCGACATCGAGGTCGACTGGGCGCAGCTTTCTGGCGGCTCGGCGATCAACGATGCGCTGCTGTCTGGCTCGGTCGATATTGCCGGTGCCGGCGTTGGTCCACTGCTGACCGTCTGGGACCGTACCAAAGGGCGCCAGAACGTCAAGGCCGTGGCTTCCCTCGGCAACTTCCCGTACTACCTGGTCAGCAGCAACCCTAACGTCAAGACCATCGCCGATATCTCCGACAAGGACCGCATTGCCGTGCCTGCCGTAGGCGTGTCGGTGCAGTCGCGCTTCCTGCAATATGCCGCCGCCAAACAGTGGGGCGACAAGGAATACGCTCGACTGGACAAGTACACGCTTGCCGTGCCCCACCCCGACGCGACTGCCGCGTTGCTGGCAGGCGGCACCGAGCTGAACGGGCATTTCTCCAACCCCCCGTTCCAGGACCAGGTGCTGGCCAACAAGAACGTGCACGTGGTGCTCGACAGCTATGACCTGCTGGGTCCCAACTCGCCCACCCTGTTGTTCGCCACCGAGAAATTCCGCAAGGATAACCCCAAGACCTACAAGGCCTTCGTCGACGCATTGGCTGAGGCCGCAGATTTCGCGCAGCACGACAAAGCGGCCGCAGCCGATACCTACATCCGCGTGACCAAGGCCAAGATTGACCGTGACGCACTGATTCGCCTGATCGACAACCCACGATACGAATTCACCATCACTCCGAAGAACACCTACCCCCTGGCCGAGTTTCTTTATCGGGTAGGCGCGATCAAGAACAAGCCGGCGTCGTGGAAGGACTACTTCTTCCAGGATGAACGTCCGCTGCAAGGGAGCTGACCACCATGACCGCCCCATTGCCAGGCCACACGGCCAGCAACCTGAGCCATGTCGATAGCGCGCCATTGCTGCATGTGGATCACCTCAGTCTGGAATACCGGACCGCGCAGCGTGTGGTGCGGGCTACTCACCAGGTCAGCTTCGAAGTCGATCGGGCCGATCGCTTCGTCCTGCTGGGCCCTTCAGGATGTGGCAAGTCCACCTTGCTCAAAGCCGTGGCTGGCTTCATCGACCCCAGTGAAGGCCAGATCCTGCTCGAGGGAGCGCCGGTAAAAGGGCCCGGGCCAGACCGGATCGTGGTGTTCCAGGAGTTCGACCAGCTTCCGCCTTGGATGACGGTCAAGCAGAACGTGATGTTCCCGCTGAGGGTGTCCGGCTCGCTCAACCGCGCTGACGCAGAAGAACGCGCGATGCACTACCTGAACAAGGTAGGCCTGAGGGCCTTCGCCGACGCATACCCCCACACCTTGTCCGGGGGCATGAAAGCGCGGGTGTCGATAGCAAGAGCCTTGGCCATGCAACCGAAAATCCTGCTCATGGACGAGCCGTTCGCTGCACTGGATGCACTGACCCGACGCAAGATGCAGGAAGAGTTGCTGTTGCTGTGGGAGGAGGTGCGCTTCACCTTGTTGTTCGTCACCCACTCCATCGAGGAAGCCTTGGTCGTGGGCAACCGTATCCTGCTGCTGTCACCCCACCCTGGGCGTGTGCGCGCCGAAGTGCACAGCCACCAGTACGACCTGACCAGCCTGGGCGGCGCCGGTTTCCAGGCCAGCGCCCAACGCATTCATCGTCTGCTGTTCGACGAAGCGCCGGTGCAGACACCGAGCGCTCAGATCGATTTCAGCGACATTCGCATTGCCTACTGACGGAGCCTTCCCATGACCACCCCACCTGTCAGGCAGGAATACGAAATTCATCTCGAACCGCTGGTCAGCGTACCGCTGGAACGTAATCTCCCGCTCGGCCAGCGCCTCTGGCAGCACGGCTGGCTGCGCAAGGCCATGATCCTGTTGTTGCTCGCCATCGCCTGGGAGGCGCTTGCCCGCTACCAGGACAACGATCTGCTGTTGCCCAGCTTCCTGCAAACCAGCGCGGCGCTGTGGGACGGCCTGATCAGCGGTGAACTGCCAGCCAAGGTCGGCCTCTCGCTGATCATTCTGCTCAAGGGCTACGTGCTGGGCATCGTGCTGGCATTCGGCTTGACCAGCCTGGCGGTGTCCACCCAATTCGGTCGCGACCTGCTCGGCACGTTGACCTCGATGTTCAACCCGTTGCCTGCCATCGCGCTGCTGCCACTGGCACTGCTGTGGTTCGGGCTGGGCGACAACAGCTTGATCTTCGTGCTGGTGCATTCGGTGCTGTGGGCATTGGCATTGAACACCTACGCGGGGTTCCTGGGTGTCTCGGACACCTTGCGCATGGCAGGCCGCAACTACGGTCTGCGTGGCTTGCGTCTGGTGCTGTATATCCTCGTCCCCGCCGCCCTGCCCTCGATCCTGTCAGGGCTGAAGATCGGTTGGGCCTTCGCCTGGCGCACGTTGATCGCCGCTGAATTGGTCTTCGGTGCCAGCAGTGGCAAGGGTGGGCTGGGTTGGTACATCTTCCAGAACCGCAATGAGCTGTATACCGACAAGGTCTTCGCCGGCTTGGCAGTGGTCATCCTCATCGGTCTATTGGTCGAAAGCCTGGTGTTCAACACCCTCGAGCGTCTTACCGTGCGACGCTGGGGCATGCAGCGGTAGAGCAGCCGCAAGTGGCAAGCAGTTGGCTTGGACTTTCACGTGCAGCGTGCCGCCTATAGCCTGTCACTGGTCTGCGTCTGAGGGTAACGCGCTGCGGCGCTTCGCAGGATACGTGCGATCTCCTCGCGTAGCGCCAGGGGTTGTTCGACGACCAAGCCATTGCCCTGGCTCAGCAACCAACCCCGCAAGGACAGTCCGTCACTCACCGTGGCCTGCAGCCGGTGCCCTTCCCCCAGCGCCGTCAGTTGCATGTCGGCGGCCAACGGCGTCTGGCGCAATTGCCGCGCCAATTCGTCGCTCACCCAGGCCTGCAACTGCATGCCGTCCTTCTCTGGGGGCTGGGGCATGCTCCTGCGCAGGTAATCCTGCAAATCCACATGGCTGCGCGGCTCTGTGCCCAGGTTGATCGACCAGTACCAGCCGAAAGGGATGCTCTTGTCATTGCGCTCGAGGGCGAAGATCAGCGACAGCTCGTTCAGGTCACGCTCGATGGTTCGCTTGCTGACACTGAAACCCACATCGCTCAGACGCCAGACCAACTCTGCGCTGGTCACTCCCGGTGAGCGGTTGGGCAACTGACGCAACAGCGCCCACTGTCGACTGAGGGTGGCACGGGTGGTAGCAGAGGGCAAAAGGTAACGTCCTTGTAGGAACTTGCGCCGACTAGCATGGCGACAGCGATAGCGCCTGGCAATTAGCCACGGGCGGCTCAGATCAAGATATGGCCGTTTGAGAGCGCCCTGCTCGTTCGACCGCGACGGGTTTTGTCGCTGGGCTGCGCAGAATCGTTGCTCACGCCCGCGTGGTAGGACACCACAGGCCGTTCAACGAGGATGAACATGTCGGCTGTCAGCACCTTTCATTCGCTGCTGGAGCACCTGCTGCCCACACGTATCGTGCCGCTTGCACAGGAGCGTGTTCGCCGCGACTGCCTCGGTCTCGGCCTTCCCAGCCGCCGCACGGCACTGGGTAACCGCTTCACGCTGATCTCACGTCTGGACGAGGCCGTGGACCTGCAGAGCGTCTATACCGAACTGCGCGCCCAGGCATTGAGCGGAAGCGTCACGGTACTGACCGACCTGGGCTGGCTCTGGCTCAACGGCACGTACTGGCAGGCCAACCCGCTGCTGGCGCGTCGGCTGTTTCGCATGGCAGGCCGGCAAGGGGATGCCACGGCCTGGTTCAATCTGGCTGAGCAAGCCTATGCGGGACGGGGCGTGGAGGTCTCTCATGCAGAGGCGGCCCGGTGCTACGAACACGCCTTCGAGGCCGGGATGGATCGCGCCGCCGCGGCGCTTGGCGACTTGTTCGAGGAAGGATGGCCCTCGATGCCCTTTCCACGAAGCGCCCCTTCGATGGCGTACCGCTGGTTCCTGAAAGGCGCTCAACGCGGTGAGGCACGCTGTCGCTTCGAAGTCGGCCGACGCCTGTTGCAGGGCACGCAGGTCGAACTCGACGTCAAGGCAGGCCTGTACTGGTTGGAACTGGCTGCGGCGGGTGGCGTCGTACAGGCAGCGGAAACCCTGACGGTGTATTTCGCGCAGGGTGACGGGGCGCCTTACCGGCATTGGCGTGACCATGCCATCCTCCTGGGCAGCCGCCTGGCGCTGGGTCTCAAACTCAGGGATCAGGTCCGCTGCTGATACCTGTTCGTTCGCCCGTCTTCGTACCTCATCTGCACGTCTCGTCGACAAGCATTGGCATTGCACGGCGAAATGGCAGTATATTGATAGTTAGCAAACTATGAATCTACGGATACTCCTTCGATGTCACTCGATGCACTGCGTTTGAAAGTCAGCAGCGGCCTCGTCGTTTCCGCGCGCCACTGGCGGCGGATCTGTCACGGTGCCCTGACCGCCTACGGTATCTCCGAAGCCTGCGCGGTCCCTCTGCTGATGATCGTGCGCCTGGGTGATGGCGTGCATCAGGTGGCGGTGGCTCAGGCGGCAGGTCTTGAAAGCCCCTCGCTGGTCCGTCTGCTCGACCAACTGTGCAAGGCGGGCCTGGTGCGTCGCAGCGAAGATCCGAGCGATCGCCGTGCCAAGGCGCTGAGCCTGACCGAGCAAGGGCGCACGCTGGCCGACTCGATCGAGACCGAGTTGGTGCGCCTGCGTCGCGAGGTGTTGCGCGATATCGACCCGGGCGATCTGGAGGCCACCCTGCGAGTGATGCGCGCCTTTGAAAACGCCGGGCTACAAGGACCAGAGGCAGCGGCATGAACACGAACGGCTTCTTCAGCTCGGTACCGCCCGCACGAGACTGGTTCTACGGCGTGCGCACCTTCGCCGCCTCGATGATCGCGCTGTACATTGCCTTGTTGATGCAACTGCCACGGCCTTACTGGGCCATGGCGACGGTCTACATCGTCTCGAGTCCTTTCGTCGGGCCGACCAGCTCCAAGGCGCTGTACCGCGCGCTGGGCACCTTGCTCGGTGCGGCCGGCGCCGTCCTGCTGGTACCGCCCCTGGTGCAATCGCCCGAGTTGCTGAGCGTCGCCATCGCCCTGTGGACCGGTACCCTGCTGTTCCTCTCGCTGAACCTGCGCACGGCCAACAACTACGTCCTGATGCTGGCCGGCTATACCCTGCCGATGATCGCCCTTGCCGTGGTGGACAACCCCCTGGCGGTCTTCGATGTGGCGTCCTCGCGTGCGCAGGAGATCTGCCTGGGCATCGTCTGTGCGGCCATCGTCGGGGCGATCTTCTGGCCTCGCCGCCTCGCGCCGGTAGTGGTCACGGCCACGGGCAACTGGTTCAGCGAAGCCGTGCGCTACAGCGAGACCTACCTGAACCGCCAGGTCTGCGCGGAGAACGTCGGCGCCCTGCGCACGTCGATGGCGGCCACCTTCAACAGCCTGGAGCTGATGATCGGCCAGTTGGGGCACGAAGGTGCAGGCCCGCACACCTTGAAGAACGCCCGTGAACTGCGTGGGCGGATGATTCACCTGTTGCCGGTGCTCGATGCACTGGACGATGCCCTGGTGGCCCTGGCCAAGCGCGCACCGAGCGAGCAGGCCAGGCTGCAACCGCTGCTGGACGAAGCCCGGGGCTGGCTCGCCTCCACCCTCGAACAACCCTCGCTGGCGCGCTGGAGCCTGCTGCGCGAGCACATCGACCGGTTGCAGCCTGACCCGGGGCAACTGGATCAACGCCCTCTGTTGCTGTTTTCGAACGCCCTGTATCGCCTGTCCGAATGGGTGGACCTGTGGCAGGACTGCTGCACGCTGCAGCATGCCCTGCGCCAGGACGATGCCTCGCCGTGGCGGGCGGTGTACCGTCACTGGCGGCTGGGTCGCCTGACACCGTTCTTCGACCGCGGCCTGATGCTCTATTCGGTCGTCTCCACCGTCCTGGCGATCATCGTCGCCAGCGCGTTATGGATCCTGCTGGGCTGGAAAGACGGCAGCAGCGCGGTGATTCTCGCGGCCGTCGCCTGCAGCTTCTTCGCCGCCATGGACGATCCTGCCCCACAGATCTACCGGTTCTTCTTCTGGACGATGCTGTCGGTGGTGTTCTCCAGCATCTACCTGTTCCTGGTGCTGCCGAACCTGCACGACTTCCCGATGCTGGTGCTGGCCTTCGCCGTGCCGTTCATCTGCGTCGGTACCTTGACCGTGCAACCGCGCTTCTACCTGGGCACCTTGCTGACGATCGTCAACACCGCCAACTTCATCAGCATCCAGGGCGTCTACGATGCGGACTTCCTGACCTTCATCAACGTCAACCTGGCGGGGCCGCTGGGCCTGTTGTTCGCCTTCATCTGGACGCTGGTGTTCCGCCCCTTCGGCGTCGAGCTGGCTGCCAAGCGCATGACCCGCTTCAGCTGGCGTGACATCGTCGAGATGACCCACCCGGCGACGCTGGCCGAACAGCGCAAGGTCGGCGTGCAGATGCTCGACCGACTGATGCAGCACCTGCCGCGCCTGGCGCAGACGGGCCAGGAGGGCGGCGGTGCACTGCGCGATCTGCGTGTCGGTCTGAATCTGCTGGATATTCTGGCCTACCTCCCTCGCGTCGACGCGACCGCACAGAGCCGGTTGCGCACCGTGATCGAGGAAGTCGGCGCCCACTACGCGGCCTGCCTACGCGCAGGTGAGCGACAGGAGGCGTCCGATACCCTGCTGCAGACCATGGACCAGGCGCGTCTCGCGCTGGTCGAGCCTTCGCTGAACGAGCGCGCCGAGGCCAGGGTCCATCTGTTGCACGCACTCAGTGGCCTGCGCCTGGCGCTGCTGCCAGTGGCCAACGTGGCCCTGACGCCCGTCGACCCGCCTCCACCCCTGCCGCACGGCATCGACGGAGCCCCTTTGTGATCGGTGATGTAGATATCAGTGGGGTATTCCTGCCCACGCTCTTGGTGATGATGATCGCCACGTACCTGTTGTTTCTGGGCGTACACGCCCTGTTGCTGCGCCTGGGCTTCTATCGCTTGGTCTGGCACCGGGCGCTGTTCAACGTCGCTCTCTACGCCGTACTGCTCGGTACGGTGGATCACTTTTGCAGAAACCTGATGCTGCCATGAAAAAACCTTTGCTGACCTTGGGCCGTGTGGTCCTGACCTTGCTGGTGGTGGCCTTCGCGGCCGTGCTCGTCTGGCAGATGGTCGTCTATTACCTGTTCGCGCCCTGGACGCGCGATGGGCACATTCGCGCCGACGTCATCCAGATCGCGCCTGACGTGTCGGGCCTGATCCAGAAGGTCGAGGTGCGCGACAACCAGCTGATCAAGCGCGGCGACGTGCTGTTCACCATCGATCAGGACCGCTTCGGTCTGGCGCTGCGCCAGGCCCGCGCCACCCTCGCCGAGCGCCAGGAAACCCTGGCCCAGGCGGCCCGCGAAACGCGGCGCAACCGCAAGCTCGGCAACCTGGTGGCGGCCGAGCAACTGGAAGAAAGCCAGTCGCGCGAGGCCCGTGCCCGCTCGGCGGTCAACGAAGCCCAGGTGGCCGTCGATACTGCCCAGCTGAACCTGGACCGCTCGGTGATTCGCAGCCCGGTGGACGGTTACCTCAATGACCGAGCGCCACGCGCCCACGAATTCGTCACCGCGGGTCGAGCGGTCCTGTCGGTGGTCGACAGCGCCTCCTACCACGTCGATGGCTACTTCGAGGAAACCAAGCTCGGCGCCATCCATGTAGGCGACGCCGTGGACATTCGTGTGATGGGCGACGACACCCGTCTGCGTGGGCATGTGCAGAGCATGGCCGCCGGCATCGAGGACCGTGACCGCAGCAGCGGCTCCAACCTGTTGCCCAACGTCAACCCCGCGTTCAGCTGGGTTCGGCTGGCGCAGCGTATTCCCGTGCGCATCGCCTTCGACGACGTGCCCGGCGACTTCCGCATGATCGCCGGACGAACCGCCACGGTATCGATCATCGAGGAGCCAGCACGATGAAACGTTCGCTGTGGTTGGGATGCCTGCTGTGCCTGAGCGCCTGCACGACGGTCGGCCCCGACTACGCGGTGCCGAAGAACGCGGCCGTGCAGCGGAGCGACCTGAACGGCCCCCTGCGCCAGGATGCCGACAGCGTGGTCTCGGCGCCCGTGCCGGAGAACTGGTGGCAGCTGTACCAGGACTCGCGCCTCGATGCGCTGGTACGCCAGGCCCTGGCGGCCAATAGCGACCTGCGCGTGGCCACGGCGAACATCGCCCGGGCACGTTCGCAAGTCGAGGTGGCCGAAGCCCAGGGTGGTTTCGGGGCCAGTGGCAAGGCGGCGGCGCAGCGCTTGCAGGAGTCGGGCGAGGCCTTCTTGCTGACCGAGAAGGTGCCCGTGGCCAACATTGGCGAAGCCATTCTCAGCGCGTCGTACCAGTTCGACCTGTGGGGTACCTTCAAGCGCGGCACCGAGGCCGCCCAGGCCAACGCCGATGCGGCGCAGGCGGCCGCCGACACGGCGCGCATCACCGTGGTGGCGGACGTGGTCAAGGCCTACACCCAGGTCTGCTCGGCTAACGAGGAGTATCACATCGCCCGTGAGTCGCTGGACTTGCAGGAACAAGGGGTGCGCCTGACGCAACGCTTGCGCGATGCCGGCCGTGGCGATGAAACCCAGGTGACGCGCACCCAGACCCAGTTCAAGTCGTTGCGGGCCGAACTGCCGCGTTTCCAGGCCGAGCGTGAAGCTGGGCTGTTCACCTTGGCGGCGCTGCTGGCCACGCCGGTCGCGCAGCTGCCGGCCGGTACCGCCGAGTGCGCCGAGCTGCCACAACTCACCCAACTCATCCCGGTCGGCGATGGCGCCGCCTTGCTCAAGCGCCGCCCCGATGTCCGCCAGGCCGAGCGCCAGCTGGCCGCGGCCACCGCCAGCATCGGCGTGGCGACCGGTGCGCTGTACCCGGACATCAGCATCGGCGCCCAGGTCGGCACCATCGGTATTCTCGACAACCTGGGCGAGCCGGCGACCAATCGCTGGGGGTTCGGCCCCCTGATCAACTGGACCCTGCCCACCAACGGCACGCGCGCGCGTATCCGTGAAGCCGAGGCCTCGACTCAGGCGGCGCTGGCGCGTTTCGACGGTGTCGTGCTCAATGCCATCCGCGAAACACAGACACGGTTGGCCCAGTACAGCGCCCTGCTCGATCGCCGGGAAGCACTGGCCGACGCTGAACGCTCGGCAAAACAGGCGGCAGATCAGACGCACCAGTTCTACCAGGCTGGGCGTGCGTCTTTCCTGGAGGACCTGCAGGCAACCCGGACCTACACCACCATGCGTGGACAACTGGCTGCGGCCGATGCACAGGTGGCGCTCGGGCAGATCAACGTGTTCCTGGCGCTGGGCGGCGGCTGGCATGCGCCTACGCCTGCGCCTCGCACGACGCCGTCACGCTGACAACCCACGCTACGCCCCTGCGTCTCATGACCAAGGGGCCGGCACGGCAACCCGCTGCCCCTGAACGCCCTGCACGCCCATTTCCTGCAATACCTTCAACTCGCCTTCGGTTTCCACACGCTCGGCGATGAGTGGCAGGTCGATGCTGTGCGCAGCGCGCTGGATGGCTTCGATGAACAGCCGCTTGTGCTGCTCCTGATCGATGTTGCGGATGTAGCCGCCGTCGATCTTCAGGTAGGCCAGGCCCAGATGGGCCAGGTTACCGATCATGCTGAAACGACCGCCGAAGCGCTGCAGGGCCAGGCTGAAGCCCAGGTCGCGCAGGCGACGCGTCAGCTGCGCCAAGCTCGCATGGTCCGGCAGTTGCTCTTCACCGATCTCGAATGTCAGCCGCGGGCCCAGGGCGCGGTGCTGGCCGAGCAGGTCATACACCTGTTGCAGCGCCTTGGCATCGTTCAGCGTGGCGGCCGACAGGTTCAGCGCCAGCGACTGTTCGTGTGTCTGCAGGTGCTCGAGCACCTTGTCCAGCATCAGCAGGTCGAGCCGCGCCGACCAGCCGAAGCGCTCGAGCCACGGCAGGAACCGTCCGGCTGCAACGGTCTGGCCCTGTTCGTCTTGCAGACGTGAGATCACCTTGTAGTGAAGAACATGTGCCAAGTCGTGGCTGTCGACCACCGGTTGGAAGAACAGCTCGAACTGCCCGTTGGACAGCGCGCGGTCCAGCCGTGTGTGCCAGTCGTGGTGACTGTCGGCGGCCTGGGCCGCGACGCCTTGCTCCAGGCACACCCAACCCGGATCGGCCTTGCTCTCGGCCATGGCCAGGGCTTCGTCGGCCAGCTTGAGCAAGGCAGGCGGCGCGTCACCCGGGGTGTAGGGCGCCATGCCGATGCAGGCCACCGGCGACACATCGCTGGCACCGGTTTCGTGCAGGCTCTGCAGCGTGACTTCGAGCGCCTGGGCCAGTTGAATGGCTTCCTCATGCACCATGCCGGGCGCCAGCACCGCGAACTCGCCGCCGCGGCTGCGGGTGATCAGGTTGTTGGTTTCAGGGAAGCGCGCACAGGTGCGTTGCAGCTGCTGCCCGATGGCCTGGAGCAACTGATCGGTACGCTGCCCGCCCAGACGTGCATTGAGGCCGGTCAGGTCCTGCACCCTCAGCAGCAGCAGATAGCCTTGTCGCGCATCCTCGAGGTTGCTGACACGCGCAGCCAGTTGCATTTCGAAGTACCGCCGGTTGGCCAGCCCCGTGAGGCTGTCCTGGTAGGACTCGACCCGGAGCCGTTCGCTGCGTTCGGCCTGCTCCTGGAACAGCGCCTTGAGCTTTTCGACCATCTGGTTCATCGCCTGCACCACCCGGCGCAGTTCCGGCGTACTGGGCAAATCGGGCAGGCTGAGAAATTCGCGTCGGGCGATGGCGTGGGACTGCGCCACCATGTAGTCCAGCGGACGCAGTTGTCGACGCAGCAGCAATGCACCGAGCACCGCACTGACGGCACCGCACAGCAGCAGCCAGCTCAGGCTGCCCAGGGCGCTTTGCCAGAGCTTGGACAATGCGAACATCGGGTGGCTGATCACTTCCACCCGTGCGGCCTGTTGCCAGCCACGGCTGACGATGGCATCGCCGCCGGCCGCTTCCAGGCCGATCAGGCGTATGAACCAGCGCGGCACGCCATTGGTATCGGGCTCGGCATGCCGTTCGACCAGCACCGCATTGGAACTCAGGTCCACGACCTTGATGCTGGCGTAGTAGCCACTGTCGAAGATCGAGCTGACCATCAACTCGACCATTGCCGGATCATCGATGTTCGGCGTCAGTGACAGTGCCAGGGCGGTAGCCGCATCCTGCGCATGGGAGCGCAACTGGTTGACGTACTGACTGCGCGAGCTTTCCAGGCTGACCATGAAGCTGCCGCTGAAGGCGACGACCAGGAACAGGCAGATGGCCAACAGCAATTGTTTGAACAGTGACATCGGTGATCCTCAGTAGACCGGTTCGGCCGGGAACCCTTCGGCCTGCATTTTCTTGAGTACATCCTGCCAGCGCGACAGACGCTTGGTATCGCCGACTTTCTTGTTGCCCGCCGCGCCCGTCAGCCACAACCCTTCGCCGTTGAAGGCATAGACCGGCAGCAGGTCGGGTCGTTGGTTGGCGGGCTTGATCGGATCGATCAGGCTGTCGAGCACCAAGGGCATCGCCTCCGGGCTGGCATAGTACGTCAGGACCATGTGTGCACGGTTCTGGCGCAAGGCCTTGACGTAGGTGATGCGCAGTTTCTCGCTGGGGATGCCCATGCGACGAAGGCTGAAATACTTGGCGATGGCGTAGTCCTCGCAATCGCCGGCGCCCTTGATCAGCGCCTGGACCGGCGTGGCCCAGTAGTCGGCCTCGTGCCACAGGTCGATATCCTCGACATAGCGCAGCTGCTGGTTGAAGAAGCGGTTGACCACTTGCAGACGCGCCAGCTCGCTCCCTTGTGCTTGGGTGGCCAGCAGGTTCTGCCAGGCGTCGATCCGTGCCTGACCAGCCCCCAGGGGGCCATACAAGGCTTGCGCACGCCGGCTGATCTGGGAGAAATCCCAATCCGCGTGCAGGCCGCCTAGCAGCAGGCAACCCAACAACACGGCCTGACCCAGACGTTTCAGGGTCAGGTGGAAGATCCAAGGTATCGCCACGGCGAGCGCTCGAGCAGATCGATCGGAAGGGCCGATGGTGCGGCTTGGCCTCTTAAAAGACAATGGCACCTTGCGATCATTGATGCCTCTAACCCTTGTGCCAGACGGACGGGTTGTACCCTTTGCCCCAGAGGGGTGCGACTTCTTGCGCCATAGCCTTTATCATGCCGTCCAATGGTACGATTGGCTTGTAACCAGGTTTGACAAGGACTGCTTCCCATTTAAGGTTATTGAATCCAATGCATTCAGGCATCAGGCGTACACCCCGTGGCCACTAAAACCAAACTGCTCAGTACTGTATTGGGTGGTGAACAGCTGTCGCCCCACCTGGCGCGCAGTGTCATCGAAGAGCGGCTGCGAAGTGCCATTCTCGATGGTCGCCTGCCGCCTGGAACGGCTATTCGTCAACAAGAACTGGCCACCTTGTTCGGCGTCAGCCGCATGCCGGTTCGTGAAGCCATCCGACAACTCGAAGCACAGTCGCTGCTCAAGGTCGTGATGCACAAGGGCGCCGTCGTGGCGCCGTTGATTGGCGAGGATGCGGTCGATACCTACGACCTGCGGCTGATTCTGGAAAGTGAGGCACTGCGTCAGTCCATTCCCTTGCTCGACGCGACCGATATCGCCCTTGCGCGCGATTACATCCGTCAGTTGGAAACCGAAACGCGCCATGCCGAGATCGGTCGATTGAATCGCCTGTTCCACATGACGCTGTACGGCAAGGCGACGAATCAGAAGCTGTTGCGTCTGATCGACAATGAATTGAGCGAAGAAGAACGCTTCTTGCGCTTCCACCTGTCGTCCATGGGGCTGGGCCAGCTGACGCAAGACGATCACACTGCGCTGGCCGATGCCGCCAGCGACAAGCTCATCGATGAAGCCTTGTTGGTGCTGGAGCGCCACTTGAGCAATGCCTCACGAACCATCCGCGCCTATCTGAACCGCCAAGTGAAGCCTTGAATCCTGCACCTCGAACCCCTGCTGGGCGGTCCGCGATCACCGCCCAGGGGTCGACCTTGTGTTTCAAGCTGTTGCTACAAGACGCGCAGCATCCCTTCTGAACCCCCTTCTGAACCGCTCGCCTTCGCATCCAGGCGAGGCCCCTCACGCGAGCATGCGTCGAAAACCCAGCGCTTTTGCGGCTTCTGGCTGGCTGCATGGCTGGGCGTATGGCCATTGCGGTGAGGCGCGTGTTTGGACGCGCCAACGACCGGCGCCTGGAGCAAACCCTTACTTTTTGTGATGGCACCATGGCAGTAGCCATGAATCCGGGCACACTCTATGGCTCGGCACGACTGCTGATCGCCTGCGGGCAGCCCTGGTCGGCCGCTGACCATCACTTGCAGAAGGAGTCTGCTACCGGGCACAGGACCGATTAACGATCAGCCGCCCCTTCGACTTCAACTCATCGCCCTCCCCCTTTCTCAGTGCTCGGGTGAAGCATTCACTCACTGTCTTATTTTGATTAGTTCTAATCGAAAGGCACTGACTCATCAATAACATTGCTGACGTAGTTGCAATGACACCCCAACTCACCCCTAATAAAGTTACAAGTATTAAAAACATCAAAAACACATTGCCACTTCCGACCGAAGTGATCTAAGTTAATTAGGCCGGCATCGAAACAGCCCCGCAGCCTCTCTGGCAGTAGGGTTTCGACTGCGCACTCGGCAACTTTAACGTGTGACGATAGTTCGCCTTACTCAGGCCGGCGACGCTGTGCGCCCCTGTGTCTGGCGGGTCGACCGTCTTTCATGACCCTGACAGGAACTTATGATGAACGCTTTGAATACCGAACTGCACGTGTGCAAGTTGGCGCTGTCGCGCCACCCGCTCTTTTCATCCATCACGACACCCACGTTATTGTGCCGCTTCATGGAAACCCATGTCTTTGCCGTGTGGGACTTCATGTCGTTGACCAAGCGCCTGCAGCAAGAGTTGACCTGTATCCACTTGCCTTGGCTGCCGCCGCAGGATCCTGCCGCGGCCCGCCTGATCAACGAGATCGTGTTGGGCGAAGAGTCCGATGATCGACTCGACCACGGGCACTACAGCCACTTCGAACTGTACCTGGACGCCATGCGGGAAGTCGGCGCCGACACCCAGGCCATCGAACGCTTCATTGTCCTGCAACGCGAAGGCACCGCCCCACTCGACGCCTTGCAGGCATGCGGCGCCAGCGAAGCGGCCAAGGCGTTCGTCGCCGACACGCTGGAAGTGGCCCTCACGGCACCGGCGCACTGCGTGGCAGCGGCGTTCCTGCATGGGCGCGAGAGTGTCATCCCGATGATGTTCCAGCAGATCCTCGACGAGTGGGGCATCGGCATGGAGCAGGCACCGACCTTCCGCTATTACCTGCAACGCCACATCGATGTCGATTCCGAAGACCATGGTCCGGCGGCCGAGCGTCTGCTCGCACGCCTGGTGGGCGACGACGCCCACAAGCAGCGGCAGGTGTTGCAGGCCGCCCTGGCCGCCATCGCCAGTCGCGAACGGTTGTGGAATCGCGTCCATGCCGACTTGCAGGTCGTGGCCGTCGAGGTGGCCCCATGAACGCTCAGGACTACCGCTCCTTCGCCGACACCTGGGAAGCACGCGCCACCATTCGCACACGCCCACGGCGCATGGTCGAAGACGACCACCGGCTGATCTACCCCCTCAGCCGACAGCCGCTGGCCCTGAGCGCGACCTTGCAGCGCGACTGTCCCCACCTGCGCGACTTCGTGCTGGTGCAGAGCCTGTACAAGTTCATCAACGACGTGGTGATCTTCGAGACCGAAATCGTCGACCGAACGGCGCGCCGCATCGCCAAGGACACCTTCGCCGTGCGCTTTCCCTTCGCATGCCGCTATGACGCCATGACCGTGGTGGTGGATGAGGACTATCACGCCCTGGTGGCGCTGGACTTCCTTCAGCAGACCATTGCCCTGACCCAGGTCGAGCCGATCGACCTGCCAGCGGAGATCGAGTTGAGTCGGGCGATTCCGGCAGCGTTGCAGCACGTACCCGCGAGGCTGCGCGATGCCGTCGAGCTGATCTGTGTGGGCATCGCCGAGAACACCCTCACCGACGACGTGGCGGCATTTGCCCGTGACGACACGGTCAAGCCTTCGGTGAAGGGGCTGATGGCCGACCACCTGCTGGACGAGGGACGACACTCCAGCTTCTGGGCACGACTGACGCGGATCTATTGGCAGTCCGCGTCCGAGGCCGACCGTGAAGCCATTGCCCAGGTACTGCCGGTCTTTCTGGCGCAGTACCTGACCAGCGACATTCAGCAACGTTTCGACTCCGCCTTGATCGAGGCGCTGCCCGTCACGGAGGCCATCCGCGATGCCCTGCGCGAGGAAGTCCGCGGCCTGGCCTACCCGATCCACCGACAGCATCCCTTGCTCGGCAACATCCTGCGCTTTTTCCGCGCCAGTTCGATGCTCGACAGCGCTTGCGTCCAGCAGGCGTTGCACGACTACCTGCCTTAGGAGGCTGCCATGAAACGTCTGAACATTGCCTTGGTCGGCCAAGGCCACGCCCTGGAACGCCTCGTCGGGCTGCTGGAAGAACAAGGCCATGCCGCCACTGTGCATGCGCACTACGTGCACGTGCCGGCGGCGAGCGACCTGATCATCGAGGATGGCAGTGCGTCCGTCCCAGGTGATCACCCATCGGCCTTGCCGCACCTTCCGGTGTTGGGCGTACGGCTGACGGTCAGCGACACACCGCTGGAGATCGCTGTGGATATCTCTTTCAGGGGTGGTGTAATCGAGGCACCTCATCTGATCGAGCAGCGGCGCGTTCAGCCCGATTCGCCCACGGGCAACGGTCAGCAATGGCGTCTTGAAACGCTGCAGGTCGTGGAAGAGCAGCTGACGCTGCAGGTCGCCCGGTATGCCCGTGATCCACAGGCCCTGTACGAAGCGCCTTCTCTCGCCACACCGCGTTCAGGACAGTCGAGGACACTCGATTGGCTTGAGCAGTTGGCCTTCACTCATACCTTCAACGAGACCTCGCACGCAGGCTGGCAGGAGGCGGCTTCGCAGGACCTGCTCTCGGCGCTGCACCCAGGCCTGCTCACCTTTGCCGACCGCACAGCGCTCAGCCTGGACGGTCAGCGCTGGAACTACCGCCAGTTGCATGCGCTGACGAATGCCTTGGCCCAGGCCCTGGCGCAGCATCTACCGGCGGACGGTGAGCAGGTCCCTGTGGTCGGGGTATGCCTGCGCAAATCGCCTGCGCTGTACGCCAGCCTGATCGCCGTCCTGCGCAGCGGCGCTCTCTATCTGCCGATCGATCCGGCCACGCCCCTGGCACGCCGCGAGCACATCCTGCGCGACGCAGGCGCCTGCGTGGTGCTGCACGACGAGCAGGCCCACGCGGACATCGTATCGCTGGATGTGCGCGACGTGCCGGTGCTTCCCGATACGGCACGACCGGCCCCCAGTGCCCCGGTGTCGCTGGCGCCCGATCGCCCGTGTGTGGCGATCTATACCTCGGGCACCACGGGCCAGCCCAAGGGCGTCCTGCTCAGTCGTCGCAACCTGGCGCACTTCATCGCCTGGTACATCGATCACGTGGCGCTCGACGCGCACAGCCGGGCGTTGCAGTTTTCCACCATCGGGTTCGATGCCTCGCTGCTGGACAGCCTGCCGGCACTCGCTGTCGGTGCCGAGCTGGTCATACCCAGCGAGCCGCAGCGTCAGGATCCCCATGCCTTGAGTGCGCTGATCCGCCACGAGTCGGTCACTCACGCCTTCCTGCCGCCAGCGCTGCTGAGCCTGCTGCCCAGCGAACCGCCTCTGGGCCTGCAGCACCTGGTGACAGGCGGAGACGTCTGCGAACCCCAGGCCATCGCTCGCCTGGCGCCCCAATGCCGGCTGTACAACATCTATGGGCCGACCGAAACCACGGTGCTGGCCACCACACGGGTATTCGCGGCCGAGGACGACAACCGCAATGTGGGTCGGCCGATCGCCAACACGCAGGTGCTGATCCTCGACGAGGCCCTGCGACCGGTGGGCGACCAGGTGCCTGGCGAGCTGTACATCGCCGGTGCAGGTGTCGGACTGGGCTACGTGAACAACCCTGCCCTGACCGCCGAGCGCTTCAGGCACCTGCCGCTACCGGGGGGCGATACCGTGCGCGTCTATCGCACGGGTGACATCGCCCGGTGGACGGCCGACGGCATCGTACTGTGCGGACGGCGCGACAATCAGGTGAAGATTCGCGGCTTTCGGGTCGAGCCTGAAGAAATCGAACACTGCCTGCGTCGCAGCCAGGCCTATGGCCAAGTCGCGGTGGTGATCGACGCGCAGCAGCGGATCCTGGCGTTCGTCGCCCAGCCGCGCGATGGGCAGGCCGACGCCAGGGTACGTGATCACGCCCGCCAGCATCTGCCGGACTACATGGTGCCGACGTTCTACCGTGAGCTGGAGCGCCTACCCGGCACGGCCAATGGCAAGGTCGACCGTCAGGCGCTGCTGCGCAGTCAGCCCGCGCCTGCCGCCGCACGACCCCGCCTGGCACCGCAGACACCGACCGAACAGCGCTTGCTCGCGCTGTGGAGCGAGCTGCTCGAACAACCCGAGGCCGACCTGTCCATCGACGACAGCTTCTTCGAGAGGGGTGGCCACTCGATTCTGCTGTCGCGCCTGCTGCTGGCCGTGCGGGAGCGATTCGGCCAGGGCGTGCCGATCAACCAGTTCATCGAGCAGCCGACCGTGCGGCGACTGGGCGCCCTGCTCGATGGAACCGGTGACGCCATCCAAGGCCTGGCCGAGCGTCTCGAACGTGATGCCCAGCGACCGTTCGATTTTCAGGTGCAACCCTTGGAGCGCCAGGGTGATGTGCATCGGGTGATCGTCACCGGCGCCAACAGCTTCCTGGGGGTTCACCTGGTCGAGGCGCTGCTGGACTGGGGCAGCACGGAAGTGGCCTGCCTGGTGCGCCGTGGTGAAGGCCGCAGCGCGCAGGCACGGTTCGCCCAGGCGCTGGCGGACAATCGCCTGACCCTGGACATGACGCGTGTGCGGGTGTTCGAGGCAGACCTGCGCCGACCGCGTCTGGGGCTGAGCGAAGCCGATCATCGCTACCTGGACGAACACTTCGGCGCCCTGGTGCACAACGCAGCCCAGGTCAACCACGTGCTGGACTACCCCGCCTTGGCCCCGGACAACGTCGAGCCACTGTTCGAGTGCCTGCGCCTGTGCGAAGGCACGCGCAAGAAGGTCTTCAACTTTGTCTCGACCTTGTCCGCCTGCAGTGCGGTGGACGAGCACGGGCGGGTGCTCGAACAGGAGGCGGCAGCGACACCGCCGGTCTACCTGCGCAATGGCTACAACCTGAGCAAATGGGTCGGCGAGCGGATCCTCGCCCGGGCACGCGCCCAAGGGGTCCGGGTCAACCTGTTCCGGCCAGGCAACATCACCTTCGACAGCCGCTCGGGCGTCAGCCAGCCGGAGCGCAATCGCTTGATGCTGATGCTCAAGGGATCGCTGCAGCTGGGCCAGGTGCCACGCCTGCAGATCGATTTCGACCTGATGCCGGTGGATTTCCTCGCCCGCTTCGTCGCCTTCCACGCCAGCCGGCATCACCCCGAGGCCTGCGTGTTCAACCTGCACAACCCTGAACCGCTGCGCTGGGAGGACTACCTGGCGAGCTTTCGCGCCCATGGGCATGCCTTCGACCTGGTCAGCACAGAGGAATGGCAGCGCCAACTGCAGCGGGTCGATCGCGACAATGCGCTGTTCGACGTGCTGGGGTTCTACCTGGACGGCTTCGGCGAAGACATCGGCGACATCTCGTCGATCGAGCACCACAACGCACGGATCGGGGTACAGCGCATGGGCACGCGCTACCCGGCCAAGACGCCGGCACTGCTGCAACGTGGCTGCCAGTACCTGAACGACATCGGTTTCATCTGACCTCACCCCACAGGAGCTTCACCATGCACACACTCACACCCGATACCCTGATCGCCCACCCGCAAGGCTGCGAGGTCATCTCCAGCGTCGAGATCGCGGCACCTGCCGCCAGCGTCTGGGCCATGGTCGGCAACTTCGCAGGCTTTGCGGTGTTCATCCCGGCGCTCGCGCACATCGAGATGACCGGCAGCGGCGTACGCTCGGTGCGCAAGAAATTGTTCAAGGATGGCAACGTGGTGATCGAGCAGCTGAACAGCCGCGATGATTCGGCGATGTTCATGACCTGGAGCCTGATCTACACCAGCCTGAACATCGGCAACCTCTGGGCGGCCATGCAGGTGGAACCGCTCGACGAGGGTCGTAGCCGGGCGACCTGGACCATCCAGGCCGAACCCTGGGAGGGGGGCGAGACGGCATTGCCCGCTTTCCAGGCCTTCCTGCAGGGCTTCGCCGATGAGGCGATGGGCACGGTGCGCCAGTTGCTGAGTTAACCGTTCGAGGGCGCCAGGGGGTCTACGCCTGGCGCTTGCTCCCGCAGTGGTTGCAAATTGCCTCAGGCACGCGAACAATGAGACTAATTATCATTCATTGCGTAGCCGACGCCCTCCATGCCTTCCTCAGATTTCGTGCACCAGTTGTACAGCGAACACCATGGTTGGCTTCGCGGCTGGTTGCGCAGCCACCTGAACAACGCGGCCGACGCGGCCGACCTGGCCCACGATACCTTCGTACGCCTTCTGCAACGCCGGGAGCCCCCCCAGCTGTCCACGCCGCGGGCCTTCCTGCGCACGGTGGCGCGCGGCCTGGTGATCGACCACTGGCGACGTGAAGAACTGCGGCGTGCCTACCTGGAGGCCCTGGCACAACTGCCCGAGGCACAGGCGCCCGATGCGGAAACGCGTGAGGTGGTACTGGAACTGCTCGAGCGCATCGATCGTCTGCTCGATGGGCTCAAGCCCAAGGTCCGCCAAGCGTTCGTGCTGGTGCAGTGCGAGGGGTTGAGCCAAAAGGACGCGGCGGCCCGCCTGGGCATTTCCCTGCGCTCGGTCGAGCGCCATGTCGCCGACGCGCTCTATCACTGCTACGTGCTGCGTTATGAGCAGGCGCTCCCCGTCGATGGATGACCCTGCACTCCCGCCGGCCGTCGTGCGCCAGGCCATCGCCTGGATGCTGACGCTGCGCGAGCAGGGTTACGCACGCACCCTGCTGGAACAATGCGCCTGTTGGCGTGATGCGCATCCGAGTCACGAGCTGGCCTGGCAGCGGGTGACCGGGCTGGGCCAGGAACTCGACCTCAGCACGCTGCCTGGCCCGCCTGTAGCCTGGCGCGCCCTCGAGCCTGCCCGTGCCCGTCTGCACCGGCGTCAGGCCTTGAAGGTGCTCGCAGGCGTAGCGTTGGTGGGGTCGGCCGGCTGGCTGACCAGGGATCTCGATACGCTGAGCGACTGGCGTTCGGACTATGTCAGCGCGCTTGGCGAGCGCCGCCGGTTCACGCTGCCCGATGGCTCGGTACTTCAGTTGGATACCTGCAGCGCCGTGAACCTCGCCTTCGATACGCAACAACGTTCGCTCGAGCTGGTGCATGGCCAGCTGATGCTGAGCTGTGACCCTGAGCGTGCGGATCAGCGGCCTGTACGCATACAGACACAGCAGGCGTGGGTACAAAGTCTCAATGGCCGTTTCGTGGTCCGCCAGCACGCGCAGGCGACGTCCGTCAGCGTGCTCGAGGGTCAGGCGGCGATTCACGAGGTACGCACGGCGGGCACGCTGGTCATGGCTCAGGCCGGGCAATCCTATCGTCTCGATGGGCAAGGCATTCATCGGCTCGGCGCGCTGCCGCTGCAGGCTGACGCCTGGGCGCAGGGCCTGATCGTCACCCGCGGCATGCGTCTGCAGGATTTTCTGGCCGAAGTCGGTCGCTACCGACGCGGCTACCTGGGCTGCAGCGCGGCCGTGGCCGACTGGCGTCTCTCGGGGGTGTACCGTCTTGAGGACACCGACCAGTTGCTGGCCATCCTGCCGCAGAGCCTGCCGGTGAGGCTCGAGCGTCGCACACGCTGGTGGGTGCGTGTCGAACGCGCGGGTTGAACTGTTTTGGCGGGTTTGCGCGCGTCGTTCGGCCTTGAGAAGCGCAGTTCTTTTCTTGGATCAACGGACCTTTCCATGCCCAACGTTTCTTCTTCCCTACGCCCTCTGCCCGCACAGGTCGCACCTGCCTCACGTCTTGGCGGCGCCGTGCGCGCGGCCCTGTTCGGTACCGCCCTTGGCCTGAGTGCCCTGCCCACGCTGAGCCAGGCGGCCGATGCCTATGCCGTCAGCCGCGTCTACGACATTCCCGCCGGTAGCCTGGGCGATGTGCTCAATCGATTCGCCCAGCAAGCCGGCATCACCCTGTCCGGTACGCCGCGCCAGGTCGATGACCTGCAATCGCCAGGCTTGCAGGGCAATTATGCCGTCGATCAGGCACTGCGCCGTCTGCTGGCCGGCACTGACCTGGAAGCCGTCACCCAGGGCGGTGGTAGCTATGCCCTGCGTACCCAATCCACGGAGGCTGCACTGGCCCTGCCGGATACGGACGTGCGCAGCTTCAGCCTGGGCAACGCGCTGGGCAGCATGGACGGCTACAACGCCACCCACAGCCAGGTCGCGACCAAGACCAGCACGGCGCTGCTGGAGACCTCGCAGTCGGTGTCCGTGGTCACCCGGCAACAGCTGGACGACCAGGGCTCGCAGACCGTGGCCCAGGCCATGCGCTACACGCCCGGCGTGATGACCAGCCCGTACGGTGCGACCCACCGTTACGATTACGTGGCCATGCGCGGTTTCAATGATGGCTCGGTGGACAACATCTACCTGGATGGCTTGAAGTCCATGGGGGACAACGGGACCTACAGCACCATGCAGGTCGACCCCTACTTCCTCGAGCGGATCGACGTGCTCAAGGGGCCGTCTTCGGTGCTGTACGGGCGTAGCTCCCCGGGCGGCCTGGTGGCCTTGACCACCAAGAAGCCCCTGTTCGAAGCCTTCCACCAGGTGCAGGCGACGGTGGGCACCCAGGGGCAACGTGGCATGGGTTTCGACCTGAGTGGGCCCCTGGACGATGACAAGCGCATAGCCTACCGGCTGACGGGCCTGGCGGACCATTCCGATACCCAGTTCGACCATAACGAAGAAGAGCGCTATGCGATCGCGCCGGCCGTCAGCATCGATTTCAGCGAAGACACGTCCCTGACGTTGCAGGCGTATCTGCAGCACGATCCAGACGGTGGTTACCACGGCGGCAATCCAGCGGCCGGTATGCTGCATCCGCGCAATGGCCTGCGTCTGTCCGACCACTTCTTCGAGGGTGAGCCGGACATCGACCATTACGAGCGGACGCAGCAGTCGTTCAGCTACCAGTTCGAGCACCGCTTCAACGATGTGCTGACGGCACGGCAGAACTTCCGCTACCAGGACTCGGACGTATCCATGGACCAGGTGTATTCGGCAGGCTGGGCGGATGCGCAGAGCAACGTGCTGAACCGTGCCTACACCGGGGGCGACGAGCGCCTGCATTCCTTCATCGTCGACAACATGCTGCAGGCCGAGCTGTTCGCGGGATCGGCCAAGCACACGGTCTTGCTGGGTGCGGACTACCAGCGGCGCAAGGCCAATGTGGACTGGCGCTACGGCTCGGTGGATCCGCTGGATGCAGGGGCACCGGTCTACGGCAATGGCAACCTGGAGCTTCAGGGCGAAAACCGTTACCTGCGACGGTTGCAGCAGACCGGCGTGTACCTTCAGGACCTGGTGGAGTGGGACCAGTGGCGTTTTTCGCTGGGCGTACGCCAGGACTGGGTAAAAGTATCGGAAGAGAATCGGGATACCGGCATCCGTGTCAGCGATGACCGCAGCAAATTCAGCGGGCGCGCAGGCGTACTGTACGTGTTCGAGAATGGCCTGGCGCCGTATGTGAGCTACTCGGAGTCGTTCAACCCTAATACCGTCTCCGACCAGGAAGGCCGCCCCCTGGCGCCGACTGAAGGCACGCAGTGGGAAGCCGGCCTCAAATACCAACCGCCGGGCACCGACAACCTGTTCACGGCGTCGGTCTTCCATATCGAACAGGAAAACCTTGCCTCCAAGCAACCGAACGAAGACTTCTACCGGGCCGTGGGTCAGGTGCGCTCACAGGGCCTCGAACTGGAAGCCCATGTGCAGGTAACGGACAACCTCAAGCTGATCGGGGGCTATACCTTCACCGACATCGAATACAGCAAGACCATGCCGAGCCTAGCCCTCCCCGGACAGGACAACCGTGGTCATTCCCCAACCCAGGCGCCCAAGCAGATGGCCTCGCTATGGGCCGACTACAACGTGCGCCAGGGGCTCCTGGATGGCCTTAGACTGGGTGGTGGCGTGCGGTATGTGGGCTACAGCTGGGTCGATGCCGAGAACAGCATGAAGGTGCCTTCGTACACCGTCTTCGATGCTTCGATCGGCTACGACATGGGCAAGCTGGGCGTGAAGGGTCTGGACCTGCGCCTGAATGCCAACAACCTGACCAACGAGAGCTACATCACCTCCTGCGCGAGCCTGAACTACTGCTACATGGGCGAAGAGCGCAGCGTGAGCGCGACGGCCAGCTACCAGTTCTGATGGCAGACGCCTGAAAAGACAAAACCCCTACCTGCCTGCGCAGATAGGGGTTTTGCGGAATGAATCTTGACGATGACCTACTCTCACATGGGGAAACCCCACACTACCATCGGCGATGCATCGTTTCACTGCTGAGTTCGGGAAGGGATCAGGTGGTTCCAATGCTCTATGGTCGTCAAGAAAACCGGTGTGCTGAACGGCCAGTGGGCCACTCGGCGAAATAGGGTCTCTCTACCTAAAGACAAAACCCCTACCTGCCTGCGCAGATAGGGGTTTTGCGAAATGAATCTTGGCGATGACCTACTCTCACATGGGGAAACCCCACACTACCATCGGCGATGCATCGTTTCACTGCTGAGTTCGGGAAGGGATCAGGTGGTTCCAAT